>ODAI012734741.1_pt1 | contig 14238 bp, 16 predicted proteins | sample 1539321 | NCBI WGS metagenome assembly ODAI01 (sample SAMN02144231, study PRJEB22623) | gut metagenome | biome: sheep rumen | host: Ovis aries | place: New Zealand
ACTGTCAACATGCAATACATAATATTTCACAAGATTCAATCACCACATTTGTGAATTATCTACAAGAAAAACGAGGGCGACTCACACAGTCTCCCTCGCAGTGATCTCCCGCCCGGAGCGAACACCGGGGACAGGAAAAATCATAAAATGAACCTCACTCTCATCTATATCCGCAGCCGCTCCTCGCCGGCTTCCGCAGCGTCAGTATCATAAGTGTCGCAACTTATTTGCGTACATTTGTCACCACAGTGACGAAACAAATAAAGAGGACAGATCGTCCTCTTCATAAGTCATTTTGTATCATCCTGTTCAATCCACTCTAAAGCGGCTTTATATACTTTACCAAGTGTATCTTTTCGAACAACTTTTATCGGAAAGTATCGACACTCTGCTTCCCAATGAGTTATGACATCTGCCTTGTCACGGATATATTTAGGCACGTCTATATCAATATTATTGTCATCACATTTCTTAAGAAGAACATCTATGTCATGTCCCCACAGCATCGATAATCCGGCAATCTCTGCCTTAAGTTTGATCGTCTTCTCGATTGCCTGTTGTAGATGATATGCCGCCTGTAATCGCAATGGCTTATCATCATCATTACGATATTTGTCCGCAATGTTCAGATCAGCCATTATCAGCCCTTTATACTTCCGCTGCTCTTTGGTCATAGATCGTAACCCCGTCTTTCTCAATCTGTTTCCACAAAGGGCTTTTTCTTACGCTGGCCAGATCTCTCTTACCACCGTACGACAAAAGATCAAACTGGTTCGGAAAACTGTCATACAGCATATATTTAAACTCTTTATATCTCTTATTTGACCACAGTTTAGCAGATGTCATGTTTACATCTTTTGGCTCTATATAAAGGTCAATATCTGACTCTCCGGTCGCTTCGTCTCTTGAATAAGATCCAAAAAGGATAACAATTCCCAGAACATCGGAGTACAGATTGCATATGTCCGTCAGTTTTTTAATAACCTCTTCTCTGTTCGTCATATCGAAATACCTCGAAAAACATCAGTTCCTTATATCACTATACTACATCATACGGATGCCAAAATCAACCGATCTTCCGGAATGCCCATTCGAATATTGAACATAAATCAATCTGCAAAGCTCGAGAGATGTCATAAGTACAAAAAATGCGGGCCCCTGCCGCGTTTTCACGCCAACTGCCCGCACTTTATATGTATATAAAAATCGACCGCCTCTGACTCAGTCTCCCTCTTAGGCATCGTCCGTCCGGGGCGAACTATCTATAACAATTCCCGCACTATCTTCTCCACATCATAGTCCGGTGCATACTTATTCGCCACATCAACGATCGCCTGTACTCCGGCCTCGTCTTCTTCGACAGCTTCTGCGATCTGCGCTACAGACATGCCCTTCTTAAGCTTCTTACAAATCAAGCTCACAAGGCGGCTCGTTTCACCTTCCGCGTGGCCTTCCTCACGCGCCACATGCGCCGCGTGCCTTATCTCCATCTCAAGTGTCATATATTCCTTCCTCCATACTGCGCTGCCTCTGGCTGTCGTCACAGATTCGTCCAGCGCCTTCGTGAACTCACCTTCTATTTACTGACACAAAGGACAACTCATGTTCCTTGCCCTGAGCCAGAATGCTCAATAGTCTATATGCTGGCCCCGTAGGATGTGTTCTTCCCAATTCCCAGGCTTCTACAGTTTTAGGTGAGACACCCATATATTTTGCAAATACTGCCTGCGTCATTCCGGCTTTTTTTCGAATATCTTTAATCTCTTCGTTAGAATACCTTACCACAGGCTGAATAACAAATGTTGTCGACTTAGCTTTTCCGACACCCCGCTCATGGTCAATAGCCTGTCGCAAACCTTCTTGAAGATCATCAAAAAGTGAATTCATTGCTCTTGCCTCCTGTTCTAAGTGGAACCTCTATAAACGTCCTTATTATTTCTTTTTCATAACTCATATTGATTATATACCCTACAATGTAGGGTGTCAATTCCTCCTTCTATAAACAATACATATACATGAATAAGACAGATGATCACCACACAACAAGCGACGAACTTCAGAATTATTGATACCCCTTACCCAACTAAATCAACTAAACCAAATCAAACAATCAATAAATAATCAAAATGGGAATATCGGACAAACGTCCAAGAACATGCATGTGCCTTACGCGAATCAGCGCCTATATATCTATGAGCAGAGAATAGCACGCAATACAGCCAATACGCAATACGTAACATTTCACAAGAATCCATCCTTCGATTTGTGAATTATCAACAAGAAAAAAGAGGGCAATTGACGTTTTCGCACGCCAACTGCCCATATCATCCATACCGAACTGTCGAGGACCAAGAGTCCTCCTGCATCACGCCAACAGTTCCTTCACGATCTTCTCCACATCATAGTCCGGTGCATACTTCTGCGCCACATCGACGATTTCCTGCACTCTGGCCTCGTCTTCTTCGACAGCTTCTGCGATCTGCACAACAGGCAGACCCTTCTTAAGTTTCTTACAGATTTGATTCACAAGGCGGCTCGTTTCACCTTCCTCACGCGCTACATGTGCCGCGTGCCTTATCTCCATCTCAAGTGTCATATATTCCTTCCTCCATACTGCGCTGCCTCTGGCTGTCGTCACCGATTCATCCAGCGCCTTCGTGAACTCACCCGTCGGTTTATGCTCCCTCAGATATCCGAAGAACTCGCTCAGCTCCTCGCTGATCTCTCCCGAGCCATACGGGTTTAAGAATATCTTCGTCTCATCATCGCCCAGTTCTATACTCGGATCATCTACACATATATTGCGGAATGTATAGACATATCTGCCCTTCCCAAACACATCCGCCATACATATGAATATCACGTAGGACTTCTTAAGGTCCTCATACGATGCCCCCTTCTCCAACACCGTCAGGTCGATCATGCTCTGATAGTATCTGCTGCGCTTGGGCAGCTCCTTCGTGTCGATGGCCTGCATCTCGATATCATACACAGTCCCCTGCTTGTCATCGACATACACATCCAACCTGACGCCCTTGCCGTCCGGGGCAAACTTCATGTCCTTCTCAGCCTCGATATACTCGATCCTAAGTATATCAATCCCCAGGATGATCTCCAACAGCCTCTTACACAACTTCTCATCCGTCATCACCTTCGAGAAGATGAAGCTGTCAGTCAGATCCAACTCACTGTAATCCTTAGTCTTCTGCATGTTGTTCTCCTTTCATTATAGATTCTTGCAGTTACGATTACAAGCGCCAATAATGCGATCTAAGACACATGCATAAGACAGATGATCACCGCATAAAATCGCGGCAAGCCTCAGAATTATTGATACCCCTTCCCCAACTAAATCAACTAAACCAAATCGAACAATCAAATATGCTAAAATGGGAATATCGGACAAACGTCCAAGATAATGCATGCGCCTCATACGAATCAGCGCTTTGATTTGAGCAAAGAATAGCACGCATTACTGTCAACACGCAATAAGTAATATTTCACAAGATTCAATCACCACATTTGTGAATTATCTACAAGAAAAACGAGGGCGACTCACACAGTCTCCCTCGCAGTGATCTATCGCCCGGAGCGAACACCGGGGACAGGAATGGACACCACATGGACAAAATGAGCTCTTGTAAATAGGTAATCTATCTTTCTACAAGAATCCATGAACCAATCGGGCACATTACCTTCATTCATCGCTTTGCGCATATCCTCTCTCCAGCCCAATCTCTTAGCCTTACCCAAACGTACATACTCTGCAATCGCATAAGCCATGGTTTTATCTATACCACGCTCCAGAAGATACTCATATACATCCTCACGATTCGCAATCAACTCATTGAGCGGAGCACCTTCATCAAGCAACCGTTCTGCATTATTCTCCCAAACTCCGGTTCCGTGCTCAAATCCATAACACTTCACATATTCTTCAGGTGTATTGGGTTTGCATTGGTCAGCGATCTTTTTATTCAAAGGATTTATGTTGCCTATGATACTGTCAATGTAATTGATATAGAATGTATTCGCTGATTCTGATTCATTTTCACAATTACATATATTTATCCCGATAAGATTATTCTTTTCATCGTACTTTCTTGTTATAGACACATCATCATCGGAACAACTATCGATATACTCAAATATACGTCTATGAAGATCAGAGGTTAGACTGAATTCAAATGTCGGTCGCCTTTCTCCATCTATCCCATAAGCAAACTCCGGATATAGGCGCGGGCTACAATTCACCGGATCTACAGCAGATAACCCTAACGCATATGATATCAGCAACGATGGGGCCGTACCTCTCATACAATACTCGCCAGGCTTTGCCTTGACCGTTATAAAGATATCGACAACTGTAAGATATTCATGCGCCGTTCCCTGCTTCTTTATGATTTCAAGTTCGTCCTCTATCCTGGCCAGTGCCACTTCCAATTGATCATCAGCATACTTACTACGCACTGCCACCTTTGCAATATCTGCAAGCATTTTATCTGCATATTCAGCAAATGCACTATTAAATACCATCATTCTAACCCCCATCTAATCTTCCGCTATCACAAATCGAACATCTACTTTTCGACCCAGAATCTCAGTAATAGTTACACCAAAAAACGCCTTGTATTTTTTTATAATATACTTTAATGCATGATGCATTTCCTCCGGAATTGAGATATGCACTATATCGTCCTTATATTCCTTCAATTGCATCTCGGAAATCCAGATATCATAAGAAATGTCGCTGATCATATTTTCAGATTTCACTTGCTCTTTTATAAATTCCCAATTTCTTTTAAGAAAAAAATACTGATCTTCTTCAATCGATTCAACATCAGATAACACTAACTCATTAAATCCTGGATTCTTCATACTTACCTCGCTTTCTATCTACCACGCATAATGCACTATCGGATCTATATGAAGTTCTTTCATCTGCTTATCTTTTTCAGCAGACATCAAAGAGATTATCTCCGATTCCGGAAAAAGCTTGAATCCCCAATATCCGCGCATGATTGTAGTAATGCTTTGATGCAGCTTCGTATAATATTCCTCTTTGAGATGCAGAATAGAATCTTCAATCTCTTTCGGTACTCCTATAATCTGGGTATATCCAACAGATCCGCGGTATTTTAACGGCAATATATATCGAGTATACTCATCATTCGGAATACCATAAGTAACACGCATATACTCCTTGATCACATCCCAGTTTGCTTCAAATCTGTTCATCCTTCATACCTTTACCATGCACATAAGCCAGCAAATCATGTTCCAACGCATACAATTGTCGCAGCATATGGCAGATGAATTCACTATCCTCTTTAGGAATAAGCTCAACAGCATACAACTTTGAAGTTTCTTCATGTATCTCCAAAGCCGTTGCCAACTTAATGGCTTCGCTTACATGTTCATCCTCTATAATGTAATCCTCAGCCTCAAGGAATATCCTCGATCCGATCACCATGGCAAAACTGATAGGCTCTACCCATCTTCTGTATTCATCACAATCATACCCACAGGCGTCTGATATCGTTTTTTTTCGTTTTCTCCAGATTGTTCTAATATCATATTTCTTGTAATTGTCATAATCCTTCAAATCATTCACAATCATTATCTCCCAGATATTAATCACATAAGTCAGCCAGCCATAAACCCGATTTTGCTCAATTGTCTACTATCATCTGCTCTCGAAACAGCACATATATCTTCTGGCAATAATAGCATTGCATCTTTTTTTGTTATCTTCTTTGTTTTGTTTGTCATTAAACGTCTTGCTTGGTGCATCGTTGCCTGCTCCAATAGATTTCTTACATATCTTCCGTTTCCAAAATTATCACTTCGAAGTTCTTGTGCTATAATTCTTCCCGCTTTATGCTTTGCCGAATCCGAAAGCTTATATCCATACTGATCAACCATCAAATATAAAATTTCCAGTAATTCACTTTCCGAATAATCCGGAAAACTTAAATGAAATGTGATTCTACTATTCATCCCTTCATTTTGATTTAGAAATAATTTCATTTTGTCCGGATAACCGGCAAAAATAACGACCAAATTCTCACGATAGTTTTCCATCAGTTGAACAATAGTATTTATTGCCTCTGCTCCATATGAATTACTGTCGTCAACCAGTGAATACGCCTCATCAATGAACAAAACCCCTCCTCTTGCTGCTTTAAATTTCTCTTCAACTGTTTTGGCCGTCCAGCCAACATATCTTCCAACAAGATCCTGTCGTCCACATTCAACCATATGACCACTAGTAAGAACTTCTTCCTCTTTTAGAATACGTCCAACCAGGCGTGCGACCGTTGTCTTAGCCGTCCCCGGATTCCCAGTAAACACCATATGCATCGATGCGCTCTTATTTGTCAGAGCCATATCACTCCTAAGACGGTTAATCTTAGCCAGCGCAATTATGTCATCGATTACTTCCTTTACATTCGTAAGGCCAATAAGATTTTGCAATTCCTCGTAGGGTTCGTTTTTATATTCATCAATCCTTATTGCTTGTATGGTATCATCTTTATATGCTTTATATACAATGTTTCTTAATCCTCTGTCGTACCACTTACGATATATCTTATATATATCCGATACTGTAAAATAGTCTCCGTCAGGGAAATACGGATCGATTGTAGATATATCGCAGCCCTTATATTTGCTCTTTTGAATCAAACGTTCCAAATATTCGTGAGCCTCTTTTCGATTTCCGTAGCCTTCCGTAATCTGAATAATGTCAGTCTTGGACTGCAAAATTTCCATATTATCATTGGAAATACCAGTTTTTCCTGATATATCAACAAAAACAAATAATGTATTTTCCCCAAATTTATCTATCTTTTCCTGTAAAACCTCAATCATCTTCCCCTGACTTTTACTATATCGACCATCACTAGGTTCTATATCCATGTACAAAACAATAGTACCGTCTTGTGCAAGTTCAATAGCCTTGTTAAACTCACAACTACTGAAGGACGCACTTTTGAGATTTGAAATCTTTGTAACTCTTCTTGATAGCAACCTTTTTGTCCCATATAGGGCACTAATAAGAATATCAATAATATCATCCGCTGCCCCATAATCTTTGGCATTTATCAGATAATGTACCGGATGTCCATAGAATTCTCTTTTGTTATTGTGTGAATAAATCCTGTTAAGCTCATCCAATAGACTCTTAGAAGGTAGGATTTCATTTGCTCTAGAAATACATTCTTTTATCTTTATGTATTTATCAGAACAAATCTCTTCTTTGTATTCGAATGAATCATCGTATATACTTAAACGGTTATCAGGATCTAGGTCCAATTTAAGTTCGGACTCAATATTATACGTGGAAAGAATATAGTTCTTATTACAAATACCAAGAATTTGTCTCAATACTCTCGAGTTTACTTCCGTCTCTTTAAGTATTTTTATTCTGCCTAAAACATTCCTCAGTTCTGCCAAACATTTTTTTATTGTATAAGCATTCGGATCATATGCAATTCCAACATGCAATTCATACTTATTCACTTCTCCCGGGAAGACGAACAGTAACGGGTTCATAAAATTATCATATTTTTCAAGTACGGTTTCAAACAAGTTTGACACATAATGCCTAGTGTCTTGTCTACCAATTTCAGACAAAAGATATACCTTACCCTCTCTATGAATCCTTACCGTTGATGAATCAATTACTATTTCATAAAAGATCATTAAATAAACCTCTCAACAAACAAATCCCTCGCCCAAGATTGAACTGATGGGGATACAGGGAATATCCCCATCCATCTACCCATCAAACGCAGGTAATCAACCTGCCTTCTTTGCATCCTTCTTCTGCTGTTTCTTGGCCTTCGATGCCTTTGACGCCTTCTTGATCTTGTCAGCTGATGTACAGAACAATCCCTTAACAGTACCCACTGCTCCGCCAATGACAAACCCAATAACTTCGCCCGGGATCCCGAGAAGTGAGTAGCCATATAACTGCCCATCCTCCGCACCAGTTTTGATGTACCATCCAACGGACTCGAAAAAATCCTTCTGAATTTCCTCGGTATACTCCATCTCTTCATCATCATGCAGCCAGTTATCCTCATCGACGTTGATGTTGTCAACGAAGGCCAGTCTTTTATCAGCCGGTATTGAATTAACAATGTAATACAGAAGCTTTGTAAGGTTATACGGCTTACACTGATTACCATCATCATCTGTATATCCGGCACAGTAATATACCGGTCTGGTCTTCACTCCAGTCACACTCTTGATCCTGCTCTCGATAGACTTAGCCTTCTCCTTTAAGAAGTTAAGAAGCGTCTCATCCGGTTCATTCTTCTCTGCATCCCAATGATTGCCCTTCATGGCAATATCCGCCTGATTGATACCGATAAGGATTCTTCCCTTAACATCCTTACCCAATGAGGGAATTATTACGTTATTGATCAGGTTATAAGTCGTCCCAAGGTCCTTACTAGATGCATCCAGAACGACTAGCACCAGATCAATAGTCGGATCTCCATTCTCGTCGAATTCATTAAGTTTGCTCTCGATCATCTCGTTGTAATCTTCATCCGAAGTTCCATCACCGAGTCCGGGGCTGTCCCAGATAACAAGATTATCCAGTTCGTACTTCTCAATCTTATTAGTCTCGGGATCAACTCCGACTCCTACCTTGGCAACGCTCATATCGAAGAGCGCATTAACGGTCGAACTCTTACCGCTTCCGGTAGCTCCAACCAACAGAAGGTTAACCTTCTTGCTCCTGGCCTTGATAAGACTTGAAAGCCTCTCATTCTTCTCTTCCATCGACATATCCGAATTACGGATATCCTCTTCCAACAGTTCATAGATGCTCTTGCGAACTTCACTCATTGTTAAACCCTCCTTGCCTAACGGCAAATCTATCAGCTAATATCTAGCTTTATCTTGGTTACGGCTTCAGTATATAAAAAGAGATGGACACTTATCGTCCATCTCAAAAGCATTTATAATATTTTTTTAGGAACTCTATAATATATATTTGTTGCCGCCAACACACAACATTAGATCCGTATAGCAGCCTCTGCAGTTATGTATGTTAATCATCCGCTGTTCAGGTATACACTGCTTATAATCCTCATCAATATTGCTATGATTCGGATTGATAAGACTATGGGCGTTATTTCTTGCGATCCATTCCTCAAAATCACAGTTAAAGAGATACGCCAGAGGCCTAAAGTTGCCCTCTCTTAGTTTATGTATTTCCACAAGAAAAGTTTCAGGTGCCAGTTCAACATATTCATACATACTGTTTGTAATATTACAGTTCTTCAATGCCGTCCTGCCGGATTCTCCGCCACTATCAACTATAATTATGGTGGCTTCCTTACGCTCAGTTTCTGTATACTCATCATCCGATCGTAAAGATTTGATGTTGAAAGTACATAGATCAACCAATAAAGAACCGGAATATGCCGTGATCAGATTATAGAAACAGTTATCAAAACGACACCGTATCACCTTTGCATCATCCATACCGGAAACAATACACTGTGTACTATTAACAAACTTGCAGTTCTCGATTATCTTAAAATCCTTCACTCCCTTCCTACACTCAACAAAACTACAATTTACATAGTAGCCTCCCATGATACTCAAACGAAGATTCTTGAACGTACAAGCGCTATAGAACGCACTGACAGATGCATCATCATACAGCGAGAGCGCCCTTGGCCATAGGGTATTCTCGCTATGATGATCCGATACGATTCCATTCTCGATGGTACAGTTATCGAAATATAGAGATGATGGCTCCTCGATATCCGCATCATCACCAACAAGTGACAAAAGCTCCGAATTCTCTGTGGTGGCGAACGGGGATACACTGAAATCCAGGTATTCATTTATTACAATATGGCTGTCTTTAAGCTCGATTTTATAACCATACGGGGACCCTACTATAAAATCTGGTCCGCAATTAAATATGTCGCTATCATATATTTCAGCATGCAAGAATGAATCCGTTGCATTGATACAATTTGAGCAATCCATGAAAGTACACCGTTTGAAATTCAGATCAGACTTGCCATGAACCTTGATCATCGGCTCTCGATTATTCGACTTGCAAATGATTACCGAATTATTGATTGACAATCCGCCATCTTTCACGATCATCGGATCTGCCCATTCAGCGTCAAAATGATACAGAATCAAACATCCCGAAAGGAACAATGTTCTACCGGATATTTCCGCGCCATCAATGATAACTATCTTATCTGTAATGTAATCCATATCTTCCGTGATCTCATCACTGAAAATAACTTGTTTCGGATCATTCGGATCTAACCTTATACCCTTCTGTTCAAGGATCTTATCCAACTGTTCTTCCGGAACGCTCGTCTTCCCGGCAAAATCGCTCAATCCATATTCCGAAAAATCATATACTCTCGTCGCTCCGCTCAAACCTTTCTTTATCGAATCCTGAATCTGCATACTCATCGCACCTCGCTTTCTGTAATTCCTTGGTACGATTCAGTATATAAAAAGAGATGGACACTCATTGTCCATCTGCTCCAATATGCAAAATGATATTTATCCTATTACATTACATACCATTACTTTGATAATCTATATAATTCTTCTACCAGAAAATCTGTCAAAATTTATATGCAAATATAGCCGAGGAACATCCTCTCGGATCCTCACCTGCTTTCTGCCCAAACCTTTTTGTAAGAGTTCCTTTATGACCTCGACAATAATGATTCTATCCGGCCATGTTTGATCTGGTTTAATTACATATAATCTATGTTGTCTTTCAGTCACTTTGTTCTTAAGTGGTTTATCAAACATCACACATACAATAATATCTTCCTGATGACTAAGTTCAACACAATAATCATATTCTTTAATGATCTTACCTATACCAGGTAGTTTTAAACTCATAGCACCCTCTTATTCGTTATTCTCAAATATGCAGTCTACAATTTCCACCCTATCAGTGTTCTCCAATTCTTTTATACTATGGAACTCGCCTTCCCTTATAATAGCAGATGCCGAAGGCCATAACTCAATAAAAGACATCTCTTTTCCCGTAGAGTTCCGAATTATTATATTAGATATATTAACACTGTTACTACCAGAAATCACTTCTTGATCAATTACATCCATATACTCTCCTGTCTGAGGACTCCTCCTTTTCATAAAACTAGGTACCTTACTATTCTCCCATAAACAATTTGAAATGCAAATATGATCTGCCTTGGCAAAATCCAGGTAACAATCATATAATTTGCAGTTAAATAGATCAAACGAATCAACATTTGCAAATCTGTAACAGTTCTTAAAAATAGACTTTTCTATCAAAACACTACCATCATAGACATGCTTTACCTGTTTATGGAATTTTTTCTTCTCAATTGATACACCTCTACATATAAAGATATGTGATTGTTCTCCTTTACACTCTATTAGGGATTCGGAAATGTGAATTTTCCCTCCTATCAAGACAATGTTCCCCGATTCCTGCGCAATTGTCACTTTGCATTTATTTAGCATTATTGTATCAAAGCAACTAACGCGTCCTTTCACAATCACATTTCTATTTTCTATAAATAAAGGCTTTACCACATCCTCCGCAAGAACATACTCCTCTAAATCATCATATTGGGTCTCGTCTCCTTCAGTAGCGGAATCATCATTGGTTAAATCACTATAATTTCCATACATTTCCACCAGTCCCTCTTCACCAAACAAGCAGACTATTGTTTCGATGATACCATCAATTACATCATAAGATCGCAATTCAAAGTTTGAGAATAAGTCATCCTCATGTTCATAGATTCCATCCATGTTGAGATACTTTAGATATAGATATATTCTAACCGCTTTGGCAATCACTTTTATCGATTTTACCGATTCAAGCTCTGCAACAAGGCGAAAGTCATAGGAGGTATCAGGTTCATATCCATGCAGTCCAATATGATGCCTTATATTATTCAAATACTTTTTCTGCTGATCATTCTGTCCGTCTCGTCCCAATGTAGACAAAACATTAAGAAGCAATTTCTTTTCGTGATCCTTCAAATCAACGGGTCTTATAGTATTACATATATCATAAATACGTCTCACTTCATTTTCGTCAGCATCTGCTATTAGTTTCTCAACAGCAGAATTCATTTCATCATGACCATCTACTATCAAATCAATTCTTGATTTCAAATAATCCATCGCTTCAGACTCTTTTTCAATCAACCTTTGAGAAACCTTAATTCCCGATTCAACACCTTGATTATATTCTTTCTTCTTACTCATAATATGATTCCTCTCTATACTTTCTTATATATTTTGCACAAAAAACCTTGATTTTAAGCCTTTTGAGCAATGGTTCATGAAGTTTCATCCACGACAAAGCTGTTGGATATGGGCGAAAACTGTATCATTTCTGGTTCAATGTACATCGTTTTCCGGTCTGAACGGTTCACAAAAGAAAACGTCATCCCTTTTATGAAGGCGAATCAGTGCCCCGTTCTTCCCTATGGCTGCTAACCTCTCATGTCTAACAGGATCATCCGGTTATCACGCCGGGTCCTAAATTCCTTCGTCCAGCCTACCCATAGTGGGGTGCCGCCTCTGCTCCAAACCAGGGTCATGCCCTACAAAAAATGCTATAGCGGCTTCGCTCTACTTTGTCATTTCATAGAGAGCACTCCTGTAATCCAGCACCAATAGAGCTTGGCGGACGTTATACTGTTACAGTGTGCTTATGCTTTTAGTTACGCTGCTTCGATCTCCGGTCGCAGGATGTCTTTTCTGAATCTTTCTTCATCAAAATCACACCCTGTTCGCATGATCACAAAGAACACTCTGATCGCCTTACATGCGACGGCTATTTTTGCCTGCATGCTTCCAAGCGGTCTGCGCTCCCGATTCCTGTAGTAAAGAAAAACATCCAGAAATGCAGGATTCCAGTTAATGAGCGACCTCGCCGATTCATACATCGTCCTTCGAAGCTTTCTTCTGCCCCTCTTGCTGATACCCGGCTGTCCTTTTCTCTTTCCGGAACTGATCTTTGTGATCTCAAGTCCGGCAAGTTTCTGAACCTGCCGTGGATCGGTAAAACGTCCGATATCACCGACCTCGGCAACAAAGCCTATGACCGTACTCAGCCCTACTCCTTTAATGGCGAGCAGTTTCTCCACATTCGGCACTTCCATTACTTTCTCTTTCAGGTATTCATCCAACCGGGTAAGCTGTTCTACCTTGGATGTGTAGTCATTCACGAGGATCCATATCTCAAGTCTTGCCGCTTCTCCTCCTTCAAGACCTACACTGTCTTGTGCTGCTTCTACCAGGGTCTTTGCCCTTTTCATCCCTGCAGCACGCACCTTGGCATCGCGCCATATCTGGTTGATTCCACCTGCTCCGAGTTTTATAATGTCCTGCGGTAACGGTGCATATTTCAGCAACATTAAACCGCTTGTCGAATCCCATTCTTTATAGCATTCCAGATATTCCGGAAAGTACTTTTGAAGCCATCCCTGTATCTGATTTGCAAGCCGGACATGCTGCTTCATTATCATGTCCCTGCATACGGAAGCTTCCCTTATTTCGGCATATACTCCACTTGGCAGATACGATGTTGAAAACCTTCCATCTTTCACAAGGCCGGCAATCGTCTTAGGATCTTTAAGATCACTTTTTTCCGGACTGTTATCATCAAGTTCCTTACACTTCTTTACACTATACGGATTTACCGTTACAAGCTGTATCTTGTGATCATTAAGGAACTTTTGAAAGGTCAGCCAATAACAACCTGTAGGCTCGCATCCGACGATTACCTTCTTTGTATCCGTTTTATTCTGCAATTCATACAGCCAGCGGACAAATGATAAAAATCCGAGCCCGGTATTGCTGAACCTGAATGCCCGCTTTGTAAACTCAAAGCCTCTATAATCAAATGCTCTGGCAAAATGATCCTGCGATCCGATATCTACACCGACTACTAAAGTGTCCGCTGTTACTTGATTAAGCCTATCATTCTGTGTTAAATTCATTGTGAGAAACCTCCGTAGATTATAGTTGTTTTTCATCCTGCCAAGATGAACACTCTAATCATACATCAGAGGTTTCTTTTATTCTATTGGCGTTATTTCTGAATTACAGGAATGCTCTATATCTCCGTTAATCAGGTACTACGCTGTCAATGCGCTTCTTAAGAAGCTGTCTGCGGGTCACAGAAGATGAGCCCTAAGCTCCTCCCCTGACAGCGGG
>ODAI013871198.1_pt1 | contig 14236 bp, 10 predicted proteins | sample 1539321 | NCBI WGS metagenome assembly ODAI01 (sample SAMN02144231, study PRJEB22623) | gut metagenome | biome: sheep rumen | host: Ovis aries | place: New Zealand
ACCTTGGCTTTTAATAGGAACGCTTACCAATGCAGTCATTTTGTTTATGATGTTTGCTGCTCCTCCTTCGTTAGATGCAAAAGGTCTTGTTGCTTATGCCGCTGCAACTTACATTTTGTGGGGTGTCACTTACACTATGATGGACATTCCTTACTGGTCAATGATTCCTGCTTTTACCAAAGGCGGAAAAGAACGCGAAAACTTAACAACACTTGCTCGTTCTTGCGCAGGTGTCGGTTCTGCAATTATTCAGATTGGAACAATTTTCTGTGTTACTCGCTTAGGTGCACTTTTAGGCGGAAGTACTTCTCGTGAAATTGAAATTATTGGCTTTAAGTATGTAACACTTGCCGTTGCTGTTCTCTTTGTTGTCTTTATTGCAATCATGTGTTTTTCAATCAAAGAAAAATCGAATGTTGATATGAAGACTGCATCGGTAGGACAAATGTTTAAAGCGCTTTTGCAAAACGATCAAGCAATGGTGGTTGTGCTTACAATTGTGCTTGTTAACTGTTCTATCTACATTACTTCAAACTTGGTTATCTATTTCTTTAAGTATGACTTTGGCGGAACAGGTTGGCATGATTCATATACGCTCTTCAATATGTTTGGTGGTGCAATGCAGATTCTTTCAATGATGCTTTTGTATCCGCTTTTGAGAAAGAAATTTTCTAGTATTACCATTTTTTACATTAGCTTAGCAATGGCAATTGTAGGTTACGCTTCTTTGTTGATAATGGCCTTTACTTCAATGTCGAATGTTTTTCTTTTGTTTATTCCCGGATTCTGTATCTTTGCGGCTAACGGTATGCTCTCTATTCTTACTACAATCTTTCTTGCTAACACAGTAGATTATGGAGAGTTGAAGAACAATCGTCGCGACGAAAGCGTTATCTTCTCTATGCAGACTTTTGTGGTTAAACTTGCAAGCGGTATTGCAATTTTTATTGCATCAATCGCTTTGCAGATTTTTAGCTTAAGTAATGACTCGGCTTCAGAAGCAGAACAGTTTGTTGATTTTTCTCAAACAGTAGCGCAAAGTTCTAAAATTGGTTTGCGTATGACTATGACAATTATTCCAGTGTTAGGACTTTTAGTTGCCATCATCTGGTTTAAGAGAAAGTATATTTTAACAGACGAAAAATTAGCTCAAATTTCTGAAGAAATTAAAACGCGTCATTCAGGACAGGAGGCATAATGAAAGCACTTACAAAAGGAAAAATCTGGCTCTTTGCAATAGGTCAGTTTGGTTGGGCTCTTCTTTCAGGATTGATTGGAAGTTGGCTCGTAAGTTTTTATCTTCCCAGTGATGAAGCAATTGCATCAGGTCAAACAATACTTATTCCTCAGGGACGTGTTATTCTTGGCTTACTTACAGTCATAGGCGGTGTAACTGCTTTAGGTAGAGTTTTTGATGCTATTACCGATCCTTTAGTTGCTTCACTTTCCGACAAGTGTAAGTCTAAAGACGGACGGCGTATTCCTTTTTTGAAGTGGGCAGCACTTCCTTTTGCAATTACTACCGTGTTAGTCTTTTGGGCACCTTTTGATGCAAGCGCTGCAAGTGGATCATTGCTCAATTCAATTTGGGTTTGTGTTATGGTGTTAGCCTATTACTTTTGTATTACACTTTACTGTACTCCATACACAGCACTCTATTCGGAAATAACTCATACAGAAAAAGAACGAATGCTTGCTTCTTCTGCAATTTCTCTTACCTTTATTGTGGGAACAGCAGTCGGATATCTTGGACCTATGGTATGGGGAGCTCTTACTCCTGTTTTAGGAAGTCGTATGCTTGCAATTCGCATTACCTTTGCTCTTTTTGCATTAGTTGCTTTAGTGTGTATGTATGTTCCTGTTTTTGCAATTAAAGAAAAAGATTATGTTACAGCACAACCTTCTCAGGCAAGTATGATGCAGTCTTTAAGCAAAACCTTTAAGAACTCTTCTTTCCGTGTCTTTGTTGGTTCAGATGTGTTCTATTGGATTGGTCTTACTATGTTCCAAACAGGTATTCCCTATTTTGTAACTTCTCTTTTGAAACTGCCAGAAGCATTCCAATCAATGTTCTTAGTGCTTATGACTGCAATCTCGCTTTTGTTCTATGTTCCCATAAATGCAATTACTGCAAAAGTGGGAAAGAAAAAAATGGTTGTCTTTGCATTTGCAATGTTTACTTTAGTGTTTGCCTTTACTGCTTTTACTCACGGTTCTTCAGAAGGAGCAGCACTAATCAATACACCCTTTGGTATGGCAAGTCTTTCTCAATTAGTTCAGGGCTTGATTATGATTGTGTGTGGAGCATTACCTATGGCAATTTTTGGAATTCTTCCACAAGCAATGGTTGCAGACTGTGCTGAATACGATGCAAAATGTACTGGCGAAAGTCGTCAGGGTATGTTCTTTGCAGCTCGTACTTTCTGTATGAAGTTAGGGCAGGCTCTTGCAATGGTCATTTTTACTTCTCTTGCAACTTTGGGAATCAATTCGGCAACAGGAATTAACTCTGGCTCTGGTTATAGAATTGCGGCAATGGCAGCTGCTGTTTTGTGTGCTATAGGCGGAATTATTCTTTTGTTCTATAACGAAAGAAAAGTCTTGGGCAAGGAAGCGTGAAATATACTGTTACCGTAAAAGAAAAGGAACAACTGGATGTCTTTTTGCGTTCAGTGGTTCCTTCTCTGGTAAATGCAGAAGTCTCAAATAGTAAAATACGCAGACTTATTGTTGCTGGTTGTGTTTTTATAAATGGAAAACAGTGTCGCTCTCCTTCTGCAAGTTTAAAAGTTTCTCAAAGAGTTGACATAGAAATAGATCAAGAAAAATTATTCTTCGAAAAACATGCTTTTGATAAAGCTTTTGTCATCCAAAGTTCTGATGTTCTTTTTGAAGATGAAAGTCTTATCATTATTAACAAAGCTCCTTTTATTCCCGTTGAAGAAACAATTGTAAAAGGAAGAGCAAATGTGCATCAGTCTGTAGTTGATTATTTGTGGAAAGAAAATCCTTCACTCAGAAATCCCCCTTACGCAGGAATAATGCACCGACTCGATCATCAGACAAGTGGTGTGCTTTTGTTTACAAAAACTCGTGCTGTTAATGCTTCTATTCACCAACAGTTTGAATCTCATTCAATTAAAAAAATCTATCGTGCAGTGTGTACTAAAAAAACAAATGCTCCTATAGAAAAAGAATTTACTGTCTCTCTTTCTATGGGAAGAGTAAGTCCCAAAAGTGCTCCCTGTAAAATGGGTCTTCTTTCGGAAAAAAATGGTGGCCTTCCTTCTGTTACTCAATTTAGGGTTCATGAAGTTAAAGACGACTTGTATTACATTGACGCATTTTTGCATACAGGAAGAACTCATCAAATTCGTTTTCATCTTTCGCAAAAAGGTCTTCCTCTTGTTGGCGACACTTTATACGGAGGAAGTGAAGGCTTTAAACAGTTTGACAATCGCATTATGTTACATGCATTTTCTCTTACCTTTGAACATCCTCTTACAAAAAAAACTTGTACTGTTACTGCTCCTCTGCCTCAAGGTTTTGGTTCACTTTAAAAGCATATAGGTTTAGACATATAGTCTATTCTTGATATGTCCGTTATTTTGTGCTACACTCCCTTATATTTTGTAATGGGGGTACAAGGCCATGAAATTTGTTGAAGGCGGAGTTACAGCAGCTTTAGGATTTACTGCAAACGGAATGCTCTGTGGATTGCGTGCAGGTCGAACAAAAAATGACACTGCTTTAGTCTTTAGTGAAGTACCCTGTACTGCAGCTGGTGTTTTTACACAAAATCGTGTTAAGGCAGAATGTGTTAAACTTACCATGCAACATCTTTCTGACGGAAAAGCTCAGGCTGCAATTGCTAACTCTGGTATTGCAAATGCTTGTACTGGTCAAGAAGGTTTTGAAAATGCACGCCGTATGGCTTTGTGTGTTGCAAAACAGCTGGGCATTAGCGAACAAGATGTTATTGTTTGTTCTACAGGCGTAATAGGCATGCAGCTTCCTGTTCAGAAAATTGAAGAAAATATAGCAACTCTTGCTAAAGGTTTAAGTCGCAAAAATCATGAACAAGCGCGCACTGCAATCATGACAACCGACACTCATTTTAAGGAGTGTGCAGTTCAGACTACAATCGGTGGTAAAACAGTAACCATTGGTGCAATGTGCAAGGGTAGCGGAATGATTCACATTAACATGGGAACTATGCTTAGCTTTGTTACCACAGACTGTGCTATTTCTTCTGCCATGTTGCGTAAAGCCTTGCTTTCAAGCGTACAGGGAACTTACAACTGTGTTTCTGTTGACGGCGATACTTCTACAAACGACACCCTTACTATTATGGCAAACGGACTTGCTGGCAACAAACTCATTGACTCTGAAGGTGAAGACTTCGATGCCTTCTACCAAGCGCTCAATACACTTAATACCGAAATGGCAAAAAAAATTGCCGGCGATGGAGAAGGAGCAACACACTTAGTTGAATGTACCGTTTGTGGTGCTGCTACCGTAGAAACCGCTCGTCAACTTGCAAAGAGTGTTGTTTCATCTTCACTGGTTAAAGCAATGTTCTATGGTCGAGATGCAAACTTCGGTCGTATACTTTGCGCTATGGGGTATTCAGGTGCAAACTTTAGCCCGGAAAAAACAGTCATTTCTTTGTGCAGTGTAAAAGGTGCTCAGCGTCATGGAGCTACAGATGTCTTAGGACTTCCCGAGGGAAAAGAAGACAGTGTTATGGTTTTTGACCATGGAGTTCCCCTTGCATTCGATGAAGATAAGGCAAAAGAAATTCTTTCACAAGATGAAGTTACGGTTCGAGTAGTTCTTGAAGACGGAACAGCATGTGGTACTGCATGGGGTTGCGATCTTACATACGATTACGTAAAAATTAACGGTGACTATAGAACATAGGAGTGCTTTATGGATAAGGAAGACGATCCTCGGTTAGATAATGAACATTGGTCTGGAGTACTGTCGCAGGCACTTCCGTACTTTAAACATTGGGTTGGAAAAATTGTCGTTGTAAAATACGGCGGCAACGCTATGCTTGATGACAAACTCAAAGCTGATGTAATGGAAGATATTGTTCTTCTTAACACAATTGGAATTCAGGTTGTGCTGGTTCACGGTGGCGGTCCTGAAATAAACCACATGCTTGAGCGTGTTGGAAAAGAGAGCAAGTTCATTAACGGTTTGCGCTATACCGATGCAGAAACAATGGATATAGTTCAGATGGTGCTTGCAGGAAAACTCAATAAAGAAATTGTTGGTATTCTTTTGCAAAAGGGCGGAAAAGCTGTCGGTTTGTGTGGAGTTGATTCTGGTCTTCTTCGCGCAAAAAAAATTGAAAAAGACGGTGTAGACCTTGGCTTTGTAGGAGAAGTAACAGAAGTTCATCCAGAAATTCTTACTTCACTTTTGTCTCAGGGATTTATTCCTGTTGTTTCAACGGTAGCACTGGGAGAAACCGGAGATATGAACCGTTACAACATTAACGCCGACACTGCTGCTGCAAAAATTGCAGTTGCCCTTGGTGCAGAAAAATTTGTGCAGCTTACCAATGTGCCAGGAGTTCTGCGAGATGTCAACGATCCACAGTCGCTTATTCAGCGTATACATGTGAGTGATGTTCCTGCGCTTAAAGAGCAAGGTGTTATAGCTGGCGGAATGATTCCTAAAATTGAATGTTGTCTTATGGCTCGAAACGGTGGAGTTCCGCGAACCCATATTATTGACGGTCGAGTTCCACACTCACTGCTTATTGAAATGTTTAGTGATCGTGGTATTGGAACAATGGTTTACTAGTTTTTACAGGAGGATAAGATGCCAAGTAAGGTTGTAGTAAATAATTACGGTTCTTTTGATGTAACCTTTAAGAAGGGTAAGGGCTCAACACTTGTTGATGTAAATGGAAAAAAATACATTGATTTTTTAGCTGGTATTGCTGTTAACTGTCTGGGACATAACTTTCGCCCTTTGGTAAAAGCAATTTCAAAACAGGCTGCAAAAGAAATTCATATTTGTAATTACTTTTTAAGTGACACTGGAGTTGCTTATGCAAATGAATTGCTTGCTGCAACTGGTTTCGATGGAGTCTTCTTTGGTAACAGTGGTGCAGAAGCTAACGAAGCTGCAATTAAACTGGCACGTAAATTTGGTCAGCTTAACGGTGGCTCAAAACGCAAGACAATTGTAACGCTTGAAAAATCATTTCACGGACGGACTCTTGCAACTATAAAAGCAACTGGTCAGGAAAAATTTCATCCTGAATGTTTTGCTCCGTATCCAGAAGGATTTAAAACTATTGCTGCAAACGATTACGAAGCAATTAAAACTGCATTCGATGACACAACTGCTGCTCTCATGGTTGAATGTGTACAGGGAGAAGGTGGCGTTAATCTTCTTCAAGCAGAATGGATTCAGGAAGCTGCTCGCCTTGCACGCAAAGCAGGAGCACTTGTTATTGCCGATGAAGTTCAGACTGGTATGGGAAGAACAGGAAGTCTTTTGGCAAGTGAACAACTTCAGTTCAATCCAGATGTAGTTACTCTTGCAAAAGGAATTGCTGGCGGTATTCCTATGGGAGCTTGTCTTTTCCGCGGAAATGCAAACGGAGTCTTTGCTGCTGGAGACCATCAGTCTACCTTTGGTGGAAATCCACTTGCTTGTGCAGCTGGTCGCGTTGTGCTTAAAACACTTACTTCACCAGACTTTCTTGCTCATGTTACTCAGAAGGGAAATGACATGCGTGCAGAAATTGCTTCTTGGAACATTCCCTGCATTACAGACATTCGTGGCTTAGGATTGATGACCGGTGTTGAAATAAATGGAGACCCTCTTGCAATAGAAAAGCAGTGTCTTGAAGCGGGACTTTTGTTCTCTACCGCAGGAACAAATGTCTTGCGTCTGGTTCCTCCCCTTAACATTTCTGATGCAGAAATAAAACAGGGACTTGCTATACTGCATGATGTTCTTGCAAAAGCTTGTGTTAACCAGTAAGATAGATTCATGCATAAACGCATTGTTTGGGTAATTTTCATTTTGGCAATCGCTTCTCTTGCGGTTGCCTTTGTTTCTAAACGCTATTTCTCTGAACAAACAGAACAGGTAACTGGCTCTCGTGTTGTAGCTCCTCAAGTTACGGTAAGAGCAGAACAGTCTTCTGCAGATTCTTTTACTATGAGCGAAGAAACAACACTTTCATCGTTAGTGTCTCTTCGAAATGATGAAACACTGTTAAGCATTGTAAGCATGGATTTTAACGGTGACGGTTATGAAGATCAAATCAACTCTATAAGAACTGCATCAAGCCCTTACATTCAACTTTTAGTTGGTCTTTACAATCCTTCAGATGGAAAATACGAACGCTCTGCTGTGCTTGCAACAACTGTTACTCAAGTTCGAACCTTTACCTATACAGGCATGGATTTAACAGGCGATCATCGTACTGCTTTAGTTTATCAGGGGTACACAGAAACAGGCAACTCTGTACTTCAGGCATATTTTGTTCGGGGATCAGCTTCTAATGCTTCACTCCAACAGATTGCTGCTTTTGAAACAGACGGCTCTATTTATGTTCAGCAAGTGGATCGCTACGATGCTTACGAACGTTCTCAAGCTGCTGGAGCAAGTTATCCTATTTGGGTTTACAGCACCGATGTCGCTTCTGCAAATAACGATCAACTTCAAACCCAGTACGATTGGAGCTCTGCGGCAGGACATTATGTTCAGATTTCACAAAAGCGTGAAGCGGGAGTTCGCCTTGCAGCCCGAGAGTTTGAGCGTATTCAAGACGGAACAGTAGAAACCTTTGCAGCATTTCTTGACGGTTTGTGGCATAAGGCAGATGCTTCGTCAGATAAGTACTATCTCTTTTTTGATTATGACTCTTCGGAAGTAATTTTCTTTCAAAGCGATTCAGAAGAAGTGTACACGTGGCTTAGTTCAAACTTGCGTAGAAACGGAATGTATCTAACCACTATAAACCAAGGTGTTGAAAATCTTCAGCGTCGTGTTGATGTTTCTCTTCGTTCTTTAGATACCGTCTATATTCGTTTGCAAGATGATCTTCGCATGTTGATTGGAGAAAACTCTTCTTGGGATGGTGAATATAAAAAGGTAAGTGCAGGTCCTGCTCTTGCAAGTGTAAAATCTCGTGCAACTGACTTTATTTCAGAATTAACTGCTCAAGAAACTTGGACAAGTGCTGACGGAACTGTTTTTAAATTTGCATCTGGTGCTTACACTGCCACAGGAGATTCTGTTTCAGATTCAGGTTTGTATACATCACTTCAAGCATTCGGAAAACCCTATCTTCAGCTTCGATCAAATACTGCTTCTACTCTTACGGGAACATATGCTCTTTCCTATGGAAGTGCTGACAGTGACACCATTATTTTACAACCCTGTCGCCTGACGCCGACAGATGAAGAACGTCTTGAACAAAACCCCCTCATCTTGACGCGTCAGGAATAAAAGTTTAGCGCTCAGGAAGTGCAGAAAAGTCAATCCAGTCAATCAGAATGGGTGCATCAAGATTGCTGTCAACTTTCTTTCCCTGTACAGAAACGGTAAAACTTTTTGCGCGGTTTAATACCGTTATGTCTTCAAGTTCAAAAGTTCCTGTTGAGCGACCTAAGAAGAAGGTGTGATAAGCTAGGTTTAGAGTAAGCGTTTTCCAGCCAGTTCCTAAATCTTGGAAAGAAACATCGCGCAGTAAACCACCTAAAGTAACTGTCTTTCCGTTTACATCGCTAATTTGGAAATTGATTTTTCCGTTAAAGTTGTCTGCGTTGTTGTAAGCAAGTTCTTTGGGAATGTAAACATGCAGTTTGATAATTGTCTGAGAAATGTTTTTGGGTTGAGCGCCATTGTCTGAAATGTCAAAGGTAATGTTTTTTACAATGTCAGAATCGTTTAAGCCCATGTGCAGTGCAAGCATACCGTCTGAATCTTCGTCTTCCAAAAGTTGAGTAATACAATTTGTTTGAATTGTTATGCTTCCGTCTTGAACAGTCCACAAGTCTTTTTGGCTTCTGTTAAGAGTTGTTGAACTTGCAAAGTTTGCAGTGGCATTGCGTTCTTCTCCCGAAAGCAGATAGCCTTCAGTTAGTGCCGTTGTGGGAATAGCATCAAGTCCCGTTTTGGTTGAATCGTTAAAACCTAATTTTTCTGTTGAACTGCATGCTCCTAAAGTTGCGGTTAACAGTAAGGTTGCAAAAGTGCCAGTCAAAAATACAGTCTGTTTCATAGTAACTCCTGCGTCAAAAGTATGTACAGTAAGTATAACACATTAAAGAGCAAAAAGAAACACAAAAATTCGCCTTGTGCAGTGCGTGCAAAGTCGCTACAATGGGGCAGAGGTTTTTGTTATGATTATTATTTTAAAGAAGGGTGTGCCCCGTGCGCAAATAAATGATTTTGTTAAAGATGTAAAAAAACTGGGTGTTGGTGTTCAGTTAAATGAAGGAACTCAAACCGTTTTGGGTTTACTGGGTGACACTTCAAAAATAAATCCTCGTGATTTTTTAGTTAACGATATTGTTGAAGGTGCAGAGCGTGTTTCTGCTCCTTATAAACTTGCAAGCCGTTCTTTCCATCCAGAAGATACCGTTATTACCGTTGGTGAAGGTCAAGAAGGTGTAACTCCTTGTGTCATTGGCGACGGCACTACTGTTGTAATGATTGCCGGTCCTTGTTCCGTAGAAAATGAAGAACAAATTTTAAGTGCTGCTCGTGCCGTAAAAAAAGCTGGTGCTCGAATCTTGCGGGGAGGAGCATTTAAACCTCGTACTTCTCCCTACAGTTTTCAAGGTTTAGGAAAAGAAGGTATTGATCTTTTACTTAAAGCAAAAAAAGAAACGGGTCTTCCTGTTTGTTCAGAAATAATGGATCTTGCAAAAATTGATTTGTATGCAGATATCGATTTAATTCAAGTTGGTGCTCGTAACTTTCAGAACTTTGATCTTCTTAAAGAATTGGGTCATGCAAAAAAGCCTGTTCTTCTAAAGCGTGGCCTTTCTGGAACTATAAATGAATTTTTAATGTCAGCAGAATACATCATGGCAAGCGGTAACGAAAATGTTATTTTGTGTGAGCGCGGAATTAGAACCTTTGACACCTACACACGAAACTGTCTTGACTTGAGTGCAGTTCCTTTCTTGCATAAAGAGACACATCTTCCTGTTCTTATTGATCCCAGTCACGCTTGTGGCATACGGTGGATGGTTCCCGAACTTGCGAAAGCAGCAGTTGCAATTGGAGCAGATGGCCTTGAAGTAGAAGTGCACTGTAATCCCGAAAAAGCATTGAGTGATGGTTCCCAACAGTTGACTCCTCCTCAGTTTGAAGAACTTATGACAACACTTTCGAAAATTGCTGCAGTCGATGACCGCACTATGTAAGGAAGAAGCGCATGAAAAAACTTTGCGACATGACATACGGAATTGTGGGCATGGGGCTTATGGGTGGTTCTCTTGCAAAAGCAATTCGAGAGCGTGTTCTTGGTTTAGCAAGTGCACAAGGAAGTATTTTAGGTTGCGATATAAATAAAGCTTCTTTGGAATTAGCACTGTCTCAGCACATTATAGATAAGGCCTTTACTCCTCAACAAGCAGACGCAATGCTTAGTGAATGTGATTTTGTCTATGTCTGTTTGTATCCAAATGCAACACTTTCTTTTTTGAAGCAACACAAAGCGGCATTTAAATCTGGTGCAATTGTCACTGACATTAGTGGAGTTAAAGCTGCTTTGTTTGAACAGCTGGATGACATACTGCGTTCAGATGTTGACTTTATTCCCGGGCACCCTATGGCAGGAAGTGAACGCGAAGGATACGCTGCATCTTCTGGTTTTATTTTCAAAGATCATAATTACATTCTAATGCCACTTCCTCAAAACAAAGCAGAAAATGTTAAACTGTTTAAAGAGCTTATTGGTGAGTTAGGTTTTACTCGCATTGTAACTGCAGATGCACGCGTGCACGATCACAAAATTGCCTTTACTTCTCAGTTGTGTCATGTCATTGCTTCAGCTTTAGTGCAGAGTGCAGAAGACACACAGGTAACTGCTTTTGGTGGCGGAAGTTTTGAAGACTTAACACGCATTGCTCTTATAAATGCTCCTTTGTGGACAGAACTTTTTCTTGCTAACAAAAAAGAGTTGCTTTCACATATTAAAGCTTTTGAATCTTCGCTTTCAGATTTGCGAAATCTAATAGAAAAAGAAGATGCACAAGGACTTACCGCTTACTTAGAAGAGGTAAGGTCTAAGCGAACACAAATGTCAGTGAGGTAATAAAATGAATAGTAAGCGTTTGTTAAAAAATGTACTTGTTGTTTTTTTAGCGTTAATTTGTTTTTCTTCTTGTGAACATAGATTAAAGTCTAACCCTGCCATAAAAAATGGAACACTTGAAAACGGAATGACTTATTATGTTTTGCGCAATGCAGAACCTGAAAATCGCATTATGCTTCGCCTTGTTGTTCGCGCTGGCTCAAATATGGAAGAAGAAGATCAGAGAGGTGTTGCTCACTTAGTTGAACACATGGCATTCAATGGTTCTGAACATTTTGAAGAGAATGCTTTGGTTAGTTATTTTGAATCAATTGGAATGAACTTTGGACCTGAAGTAAATGCGTATACCAGTTTTGACGAAACCGTGTACATGCTTGAAGTTCCTGCAGATGATCCAGAAATGCTTAAAACAGGAATGTTGGTTTTGCGAGACTGGGCTTGTGCTATTTCTTTTGATCAAGTGCAACTCGATAAAGAACGTGGCGTTGTTACCGAAGAGTGGCGCTTAGGTCGTGGATTAAATGGTCGTATTACCGACACAATGGTTCCGCTGCTTTTAAAAGATTCTCGGTATGCAGAAAGACTTCCCATTGGCAGTATGGATGTTGTTCAGAATGTTAGCAGAGAGCGTATTGTAGATTTTTATAAGACTTGGTATAGACCTGAACTTATGTCGGTGGTGCTCGTAGGTGACGCTGATGAAAAAGTTTTGGAAAAGGCAATCAAAGATGCAATGAGTGATATTCCTGCTTCTGAAAAACGCATTGAACGACCAGAGTATTCTATTCCTTCTCATTCACAAAAGAGTATAGAAATTTTACGCGACAAAGAGCAGCCGTATCCCTTAGTTGAAATTCTTGAACCACTCGTTCTTGATAAATGTCTTACCGAAAGCGATTTTCGTTATCAGATGATTATAGATTTTGCCCAAGACATTTTAAATCAACGCTTGAGCGATATAACAGCAACCGCTTCTAGTCCTTGGCTTGATGCTGCTTGTTTTACTGATTCTTTTGCACAAAATGTTTCGTTTAAAGCGCTTGCTTTTGTTCCTAAGCAAGACATGTTTGACGCATCGCTTAAACTGTTGTTAGATGAATACGACCGTCTTTGTGTTCATGGAATTACCAGCGAAGAACTTGAACTTGAAAAGCAATCTGTGTTGTCGAGCATTAAACAAACCTATGAAAACCGTTTTCATGTTTCATCTGCATCTCACGCTTCACAAATTGTTGACCAAATTTTAACGGGAGAACCAGATCTTTCGTATGAAGATTTTTCTCGCCTCACAACAAAAAGTGCAAAATCAATTAGACTTGAAGAAGTTAACAATGCGGTAAAAGAATTGCTTTCTGACCGCGGAACTCTTTTACTTGCTCTTGCTCCTGAAGATTCAACTGATGTTCCTTCAAAAGAAGTCTTGTATGAAACTTGGCGTAACTACCAGAGTCCTGTAGCCCTTGAAGCAAAAGAAGAATCAAAACTTGATGGACAAATTTTTGAACGCCCCAAAACAAAAACTTCTGTAAAAACAAAAACTCGTCTTAGCGATTTAGGCGCAACAGAATATGTTCTCGAAAATAATGTTAGAATCATTTTCAAAAAAACAAAGTTTGTTGACAATTCATTTGTTTTCTATGCTGGTTCGCAAGGTGGACTTTCTTTAGTAGATGATGCTGACATTCCATCTGCAAAAGTTGCTTCCGAATATGTTTCTTCTTCTGGTGCAAACGGAATTTCTTCAACAGACTTTGGAAAAATTCTTTCGGGTTATAATGTAAGTCTTAGCTTTGACATTGATGATTATGATGAGTATTTTTACGGATGGGCTGCTTCTTTTGATGCAGAAAAATTACTTCAGTCGCTGAGTGCTTATTTTGTAAAACCAGATTTCACAGATGACGGTTGGGAACGAGTGTATTCAGCATATAAAACTTCTGCAGATACTCGTGGAGCAGACCCAAGCGATGCTTTTGCCGATGAACTTATTTCTCTTGTGTATGGAGACAGTGTTCGTCATTTACCAGTTAATGCTTCTTTCCTTGCACAAATGAATCGGTCGAGGGCAGAAGAACTTTATCGTCAGCGCTTTAACAATGCCGCAGATTTTACTTACATTTTTGTTGGTGACTTTAACGAAAATAAATTGCTTTCTTTGTGTCGCTACTATTTGGGTAATCTTCCTACAAGTGAACAAAAAGAAGAGCCGGTGTGGAAAGAAGTTCCATTTCCCAAAGGCATAAAGTCTTCTGTTGTTAACCGTGGCCTTGAACCTCAGAGTACAGTCTACATTGCTTTTGGAACAGATCTTGCTGCAACTGGTGCAAAAGAAGCATGGCTTGATAGTGAACTTATAGACGCTCTTGCTTCTCTTTTGGAAATAAAATTGCGAGAATCTTTGCGTGAAGACAAAGGTGGTACTTACGGAGTTGGTGTTGATACTTGGATTTCTAGCATGCAGACACTCACTTCTCCGAGACAGGCTTGTGTTCATATAAGTTTTGGCTGTGAACCTGGCCGTGAACAAGAGTTAATAGACGGTGCTCTTTCTGTAATTGAACAACTTCAGATTCAGGGAGTTGATGAAGAAACTTTGGTTAAACTGAGAGAAAACTATCGGCGTAACAAAGAAGTTTCACTCAAAGACAACTACTGGTGGCTTGGACAAATTGCCTCTGCCGGTATAAGTAATCAGCGTGATGTTGCTTTCATAACAGATTGTGATACTGTGCCTGAAACCATTAGTTCTGAATGTATGCGGTCTTTGGTAATGAAGTATTGTCCTTTGAACAATTACATTACTGCAACTTTGGAACCAGAAAACTAAGAGCGACTCGAATTTTCTGTCATTATTTTGTGTTAATCTAAATCAGTTTAAGAGACAACGATAATCTGTAGGGAGAAAAATCTAAAATTAAAGAAACGTCC
>ODAI014740814.1_pt1 | contig 14236 bp, 10 predicted proteins | sample 1539321 | NCBI WGS metagenome assembly ODAI01 (sample SAMN02144231, study PRJEB22623) | gut metagenome | biome: sheep rumen | host: Ovis aries | place: New Zealand
ATATAGCGAGAGTGGCGGGTAGTGGAGTGCAAGTGGTAGACAGCCGTGACGGTGTTGCAAACCAAGCCCTTCGTGTTGAACAAAAACAGATAGCAGTTTCTGTTCAACAGAAAGCAAGGTTAGATACTTTGCCACCCGATCAAAGTTTTTTTGTTACTGCCCTGCACAATACAGAAGACGATCGTGAGTATGCTGCCCTCTGTAAAAATGCAGGAATTCCTTGGGGCGGATTAATTACAAACGCTTAGCAATTTCGTCAATAAATTCCCAAGAGTTCAAAATCTGAGTTGCCTTAGGTTCGGCTAAAGCTGCTAAGTCTCCAGTCATAATTCCATCTTCAATTACAGACAGTGTTGCTTTTTCCAGTTTATGTGCAAAGTCTGCAAGGTCTGGAGTGTTGTCAAGTTCTGCACGTTTAGCAAGAGCTCCAGTCCAAGCAAAAATAGTTGCAACAGGGTTTGTGCTTGTCTTTTCGCCTTTGAGGTAGCGGTAGTAGTGCTTTTGAACGGTTCCGTGACTTGCTTCAAATTCAAACTCACCGTTGGGGCTTACCAAAACACTTGTCATCATAGCAAGGCTTCCGCATGCAGAGGCAATCATGTCGCTCATAACATCACCATCGTAGTTTTTGCATGCCCACAAGAAGCCACCTTCTGTTTTCATTACGCGAGCAACTGCATCGTCAATGAGTGTGTAAAAGTATTCTAGACCTTTTGCTTCAAACTTAGATTTAAACTCTTGGTCGTAAATGCGCTGGAAAATTGCTTTGAAGTTTCCGTCGTAAGTCTTACTGATTGTGTCTTTTGCTCCCAACCATACACTGATGTTCTGGTCAAGTGCGTAGTTAAAACAGCAGCGAGCAAAACTTTCGATTGAAGCATCAAGATTGTGAATTCCCTGAATAATTCCAGGACCCTTCATTTCCATAATGGTTTTACGGATTTCCTTTCCGTCACTTCCTGTAAAGACCAGTTCTGCTTTTCCTGCAGTGGGAGTTTTAATTTCGCAGTTTTTGTATACATCACCGTAGCCGTGGCGTCCTAAGACAATAGGTTTTTTCCAACTTTTAACATTAGGGTGAATGTTATTTACAAAAATGGGTGCACGGAAAATAGTGCCATCAAGTTCACCGCGTAAAATTCCGTTGGGGCTGGGGGTAAGATGTGTCAGGTGATATTCTTCCATACGGGCTGCGTTACTGGTAATGGTTGCACACTTTACACCAACACCCAGTCTTTTAATTGCAGCTGCAGCATCGTAAGTTACTTTGTCGTCTGTCTTGTCCCGTTCAACAAGTCCAAGGTCATAGTATTCTGTTTTTAAGTCTACAAAAGGAGTAAGCAGTTTGTCTTTAATTAACTGCCACAAAACACGTGTCATTTCGTCGCCATCAAGTTCTGCGATTGGGTTTTTCATCTGGATTTTTGCCATGAGTATGCTCCATTGTTTTTTATGTGCCCAAAGTATAGCAGAAAATTTCTGTGTGGGCTAGAGGGTGTGTTTTTTTTATTCTGCTGACTTGGGTAGAATACCTTCTTCTATTTTTTGCATAAATTCTTCTGAGTACTGTTTCTTTAGGGGAAAGAACATAAGTATTTCGTAATGTCCTTCGTTTTCTTGGGCACTTGCAATTCCTGTAAAACTTTTACCAGCTTTCGTGTAGATAAAGCGTGTTTTAAGCGAGCTTTGATCTGGTTCTATTTTATCCCAACTTACAAAAGATGCTTTGAAGTTTTGAAGCATAGCTTTTATAGCATTTTCTGTTGTGTCGCTTAATTCAGGATAGTTTGCGGTAAAATCATATACAAAGGCACACACATAACGGTTCATGTTTTCGTTTGTGTACATGCTTACGCTTCCGTTTGCAAGTTCTATGCCTTCTGAAATTTTTTTCCACTCAAGGGACGGATACATAAAGTGAGTGTTCCCCACGCTGTATTCATTCCACTCTTTTTTGCAAATGTAATGATCTGATGTAAAATAGCGTGAAAGAATAAGACATAAAACAAACACAAGGAGGCTTGCAATAACAGAAATAATTCGCTTAACACTTGTTTTTCTGAATGTAAGCCCCAAAAGATAACCGACTACTGCAAGTGCAAGGGTAAGCAAAAGTGTTTGCGGTTTTTGTGTTCGTCCCCAAAGGGTGGAAGAAAAAAGTGAAGCTCCTGCAATGGTTATAAGTGCACAGAGAGCGGGCCAAAAAGCGTGGCTTTGGTTTTGTTCTTTTTGTGTATCCATCTAAAATGAACTTCCTTTTAAGCAAGAGTTTCCGTTGTAGTCTAAGTCAGTAAGAATTTCTGTGTGGTCGGGAAAGACAGCAACAGTATGCTCTTCGTGGCAACTCCATTTTCCGTCGGCGGTAACTACGGTCCATTCGCTCTGTTCGTCACCAGTAATGACGTCTGCTGTTCCTTCGTTAATCATAGGTTCAATGGCAAGAACCATTCCTGGCTGAATACGGGGGTTTGGTCCTCTAAAAGGATAGTTGTTGGGTACGCTGGGGTCTTCGTGAACATCAAGACCTACGCCGTGTCCGCAGTAGTCGTAGACAACACCGTAACCATTTTGCTTTTCGCATACTTCAGTAACTGCTTTTGCAATGTCGGAAAGTCTGTTTCCTTTTACGCATGCGCCAATTCCTGCAAGGAGGGCTTCTCTTGTAACGCGAACCAACTTTCTGTGCTCAGGTCTTACATTACCCACCATAACGGTATGGCAACTGTCAGAAATGTAGCCGTCAAGATTTATGCCTATGTCCAGTGACACAATGTCTCCATCGTGAACAATGTCGTGCTTTGAGGGAATGCCGTGAATGACATGGTCGTTTATGCTTGTGCAGGCGCATCCAGGAAATCCTTCTGAATACCATGCGGGTTTTCCTCCATGTTTGCGTACAAATTCAACACACCAGTCGTCAATTTCTTTTGTGCTAACTCCCGGTTTTACACGTGGAATAATTTCGTTGAATAAGTCTGCCAGTTCGTGACAGCTTTTGCGAATCTTAACAATCTGCTCATCATTCTTAAGTCTAATCATCTATTGTTACCTCTTATGTAATACCCTTTAACTTGCAAGGCGTAATGCTTCATCTCGACAAATTTGTGCAGTTCTTGTGTCGCCTATGCGTTCGTAAGCAGCTGCCATTTTATGAAGAAAAAAAGCATCGTCTCTGTTTCCAAAGCGAAGATCAAGTGCTCGTTCCCACGCATCAATAGCAAGTTCATCGTTAACAGAGCCTTCAATGTTGTTGCGTAAAATGTGTCGCGCAAGTTCTTGTACTTCTGGGAAAAATAACTTGAAATAGTTGAACGAAAATTCCATGCGCATAATCTGGTCTAAAAGAATGACTGCATCGTAGTATTCTTGTCGCATAACCAGTTCTTCTGCAAGAATAAAGCCAAAGTCCATAAAGTCTTCACGGGTAAACCAACGCTGCAACTTAAAGTCGGTTCGTGTCATGTTCATTCGTTTGAACTCTTTGGTTGCTTCTTCTTCGCGACCGTGCATTAAGTCAAAGAAAATAAGTTTAGCGCGACTTTCATCATCTTCGCGAGACAAAAGCCATGTTCGGTAATCAAAGTCTGTGTATTTTTTTCTTCGTTCCGTGTAGGAACCCATAGCTTGCGCTTGGTCAAACAAAGAGCGCGACTTACTGTCGGCAAGCGTTTCGTAAGCCTTTTGTAACTCATGAAAAGCCTGTGCGTCTCCCTTTGTCATGTCGGGATGAAGAAGTTTTGCTTTTTTGCGGTAGGCATGTCTTATTTCTGCAGCACTTGCAGTTTTGCTTACCCCCAGCACTGAATAGCAATCACGCATAAAGTAAGCCTATTCTAACAAAAAAAAAGAGTGTTTGCAATGCTGTTAATTTGCTGTGTTAAAGGGGCTTGCGGGAAGACCCCAGTTGTTAAACAAAGTTACCGGACCGTAGTTGTACCAAGCATAACGGGCATACAGGGGGAAGGCAACTTGAGCACAAGTGAGTGTAAGAGTGTTGCCATTTACGCTTGCCTGTGCGGGGTAAAAGACTTTGTCGCTTCCTGCTATTTCGAATGAAGAAAAATCTGAGCTTACGGTTTGGTTTTGTCGAGCTTCAAGTGTGCGGTATCGTTGGAGGCGCAGACTGTCTGTTTTTAATACAAGACCCGATTCTGCATTATCAAAGTACAAAATTATTTTGTTTTCGCAAGGACACTGTGCTTGCAATAGAGGACTTTCTACTTCTTCTTTTTTTAGAAGACCGTAAATGTTAGCGAGGGCAGTCTTTGCCATACGAAGAGCAAGTTCTTTTTTATGCTTGGGGTGAATGTCATCATATTCTCCTAAGCCCAAAGCACAAGTCATAAAAGCACCTTTTACTGTTTGTGAAATTTTTCTTTGTGCATCGCGGATAAGTGGCCAGTTTTTAAAATCTTTGTCTTGACGGTAGCGGTGTTCGGGAAGTTGCACAAATACAAAGGGTAGTGTGTCGTCTTTCCAGTCGCTTCTCCACTGGTCAATGAGTTCTCTAAAAAGTTTGTAATAAAGAGTGGGCTTGTGGTCATCGCTTTCACCCTGATAGTACAAAAAGCCTTTGAGCGTGTAGGGTACAATGCGTTCTATCATACATTCATACAAACCTGCTGGACGGTAAGGATTTTTGCATCCCATAGGTCCGGGCCACAAACATTTTCCAATTCTTTTTTGAACTTCGTCCCATTCTATTTGTGGATTTTCTTTATACAGTTGTTCGCATTTTTTTTGCCAAGAATCATTTGCAATAACATAATCATCGTATTCTTTGCATTGTTCTTCGACAGATTTACCTTCTGTTGCTTTTTGATAATCGCTTAGGTAAGAGCGCAAGTCTTCGTCTTTTTCCAAACGGCTTTTTGCCATCCAGGCACTTGCAGAAGTTCCGCCCCAGTTACAACCAATAATGCCTACGGTTACTCCTAAGCGTTGAGACAATTCTTTTGCAAAAAAATATCCGACAGCAGACCAGTGTGTTTTTGTGCTGCTTGTAGAAAGTTCCCAAGCGGTCTCTTTTTCTTTAGCAAAAAAAACTTCATCTTTCCAAGCAATTTTTTGTGTGTAGTAAAAGCGGACATTGGGTGCAAGGTCCTTTTCCAGTTCTGCCTTTCCTTCGGTACAGTTGCCCAGTTCAAACTCCATATTTGACTGTCCTCCAGCAAGAAAGACTTCGCCAATAGCAATGTCTGTTAGCCTTACTTTTGTTTCTTTACATTCAGCAGTTAGACTTACTTCTTCTTGTGCAGACAGGGGAACAGTGTAGATGCGCCACTTTCCGTTAAAGATTTTTGTTTTTCCTGTGAACAAAAGTTTTTGGTTTTTGTCTTTTAAACTGACTCTTACTTCACATTCATCTTGTCCTGTTCCGAAAATGCAAAGAACTTTTTTTTGCTGTAAGACACAGTGAGAAGAGAAAATGCTTGCTAATGCGAAAGAACTAATTGTGTGGTTCATCTTGGTGACCATCTTTTTTATTTTTAAAGAGAATTGCTTTAAGCGATTCAACATTGATGGTAGGTAAGTTGAGCGCAGGTAATGTTAAACCGTGTGCAAGCATGTCGCTTAAACTTTGCAACTGTTGTGCCATTGCAGAGTCTGTGTACATAAGTGAAATTTGTTTGCGGTACAATTCGTTTACTTGCTGTCTCATTAAACTTCCCTTTGCAGAAAGTTCAACACCAACTTCAAAAGGTTTATCGAGGAAGACAAACTTGCCTATTTTTTCGCATGACTTAAATCCGTTTTTAGGAGAAATAAGTTTTTCCATTTCTGCAAAAATGAGTGCGCGAATTTTTTCGTTTTTAATAAGCGAGTTTGCATTCTGATATTCAATACTGTTTTGCTGAGCGTACTGTTCTATTGCGTCCATTGCAGGAATAATAAGTGCTCCCAAACAGTTTTGATCTTGACCGACAATAACCGACTTTGAAATGTAGGGAGATTCTTCCAGCTTGTTTTCAATAGGAACAGGTTCAACATTTTCACCAGAACGAAGAACAATGGTATCTTTTTCTCTTCCACGAACAATCAGTTCTTTTGTGTAGGTTTGAACTACTATGTCTCCTGTGTTAAACCAGTCGTTTTGCATAACTTGTGCAGTAAGTTCTGGTTCTTTGTAGTAACCACGCATAACATTTTTTCCGCGTATAAAAAGAACTCCCTGTTCACCGGGTTTACAGAGACTGCCATCTTTTTTGCGTACTTGAATTTCGCAGTAGGGCATAGCTCTTCCAATTGTTCCTAAAACAGGTTTGCGGTAGTCTCTCATTGCACAAATGGGAGCTGTTTCGGTAAGTCCATAACCTTCAATAATGTGTATGCCAATTGCGTTAAAGAATTTGTCTATGTACGGAGCAAGACCGCCACCACCAGACATACCTAATTTAAATTCTCCGCCCATTGTTTCTTGTGCTTGCAAGAAGAAAAGATTGTCGCCCAAAATTTTAAGCGGTAAAAAAAGAATTATGGGAATATAGAGTGCTTTGTTGAGTATGCGTAAAATAAAGGGAGGTCTTTTGTAGTGCAGATTTCTTTTGTGGATAATGTCATGCATATCTTGAATTGCACTTGCAGCCCATTTACATATTTTAAACAGAATGCCTTTTGCTTTTGAACCTGAGGCAGATTGTTTTTGAATAACTTTGTAAATTGCTTCCCACACGCGCGGAACACAAGCCATAAACTGTGGCTTTATTTTTTTCATATCTGCAAGAATAACAGAACTAACTGGTTTTGAATAACAGAGCGAAACTCCCATATCCATAAACACATATTCCATTTCTCGTTCGTAAATGTGCCAAACAGGAAGAACACACAGCGCTTTTTCGGTGGGTTTAAGAGGAAGTCTGCCTCTAATGCCGTGCAACTGACAGGTAAAGTTTAAGTGTGTAAGTTCTACACCTTTGGGTTTACCTGTTGTTCCTGACGTGAAGATAATTGTTGCAGTGTCTGTTTCTTCTCCTGCAAACATAATTTCTTCGGTAGCACCCGGAACATTTTTACGGAACTCTTTTCCTTCGCGGAGAATTCCTTCAAAACTAAAAAGAAGCATGCCTTCTGTTTCTGTTCCGTTGGTTTCCCTTCCTGTAGAATCAATCATGATAACTTCTTTAAGAAGGGGCAGTTGCGCTTTACATTCAATTATTTTTTTGAGACTGTAATTGCTTTCAACAATAACGGTGGAACATTCAGCAAAGCTCAGTATGTATGAAAGATCTTTAACTGTTGCTTCACTTCCGCGGGGAATGTCTGCACAACCTATTGCCATAATGCCCATGCTACAAGCAAGCCATTCTTTGCGGTTGTCGCTTATAAGACCCACTCTGTCTCCTGGATGAACACCTCGGGAAAGTAAGCCTGCACCAAAGTCAAGCATAAGTTCTGAAAATTCGCCATAGGTAATGCTTTGAAAGGTTCCCGTTTTGTCTTTTGAAAACTGGAGTTCTGCAGCTGGATATTCCTGTGAGCGTTCGTACAGCATCTGAGGTATTGTTGAATACATAATGGCACTATCATGCAGTATTTAAGACTAAATTGCAATACGAAATCATAACATCTATATAAAAACTCTTCCATAAGATAGCCAATCCATGCTATACTGTTTTTATGGCAGATCAGAAAGAACAATTTCGTGCATTAGTTTGCAATGCACTCACTCAGTATAAGAAAGAAAAGGGCATTGAAGGCGACATGAACTTTGATGCAGTTCGCGTAGAAACTCCCCCTAAACCAGAAATGGGCGACATTGGGGTTCCTCTTTTTGCTTTTGCAAAAGCTTTCCGTATGGCTCCCCCTGTTATAGCAAAAGATGTAGCTTCTATAATTCTTGCTTCACTTTCAGATGCAAAGGCCTTTACTTCTGTTGCAGCGGTTGGTCCTTATGTAAATGCAAGACTTAACAAAGCATCTTCTTCTGCAGATACGCTTCGCACTATTTTCGAACAAAAAGACTCTTATGGTTCAACTTTAGCAGACGGAACAAAACCCCTTGCTGGTCGTAAAGTTATGGTTGAATATTCAAGTCCTAACACAAATAAGCCCTTGCACTTAGGTCACTTGAGAAACGATGCTTTGGGTGAAAGTGTAAGTCGTATTTTGCACAAAGCTGGTGCAGATGTGTTTAGAACAATCATTGTAAACAACCGCGGCATTCATATTTGTAAGTCTATGCTTGCATACAAACTCTTTCACGAAAAAAAAGGCGACACTCCGCAGTCTTTGGGCATGAAAGGCGATCACTTTGTTGGTCAGTGCTATGTTGAATTTGACCGTTACTTAAATGGCGAAAAAGGCAAACCAGAGACAGCTCATCCTGAAGCGCAAACTATGGCAGAAGAAATGCTTGTTAAGTGGGAAGAGGGAGATGCAGAAGTTCGTGCTCTTTGGCAAAAGATGAATGACTGGACTTTAGACGGCGTTAAAGAAACCTACAAAAGAACCGGCGTCGGTTTTGACAAATATTATTTTGAAAGCGATACCTATCTTTTGGGAAAAGAAGTTATTGAAGAAGGACTTGCAAAAGGCATTTTCTTTAAAGCAGAAGATGGTTCAGTTCGTATTGATGTAAGCGATGCAGTTGGTAAGGGACGGGACGGAAAAGCTCAGCAGAAAGTACTTTTGCGTAAAGACGGAACTTCTGTTTATATTACGCAAGATATAGGCACTGCAGTAAAGCGTCATGAAGACTGGCCCTACAATCAGATGGTTTATGTTGTTGCAAATGAACAGAACTATCACTTTAAAGTCTTGTTCTACATACTTCGGAAAATGGGTTATGATTGGACAGACAAATTGCATCACTTAAGTTATGGGCTTGTAAATCTTCCCTCTGGTAGAATGAAAAGCCGTGAAGGAACAATTGTTGATGCAGATGATTTAATTGATACTTTGCATGCAGATGCACTAAAGGCAATTAAAGAACGGGAGCGTGATGAAGAAGTTGGCAATGCAGATGAGGTTGCAGAAAAAGTTGCACTTGCGGCACTTCATTACTATCTTTTGCAGACGGCACCTATAAAAGACATGCTCTTCCACCCAGAAGAAAGTATGTCATTTACTGGAAACACTGGTCCTTACTTGCAGTACATGGGCGCTCGCATTGCTTCTATTCTTCGTAAAGCAGATGAACAGGGAGTAAGTGCTTGTTTTGACGATGATGTTCTTTCGCTTTTGTCTCATGAAAGTGAATGGGCTCTTATAAAGAATTTAGGACGTTATCCTCAAGTTGTTGCTAAAGCGGCAGAAGACTTAGACCCCAGCCAAGTTGCAGTGTATTTGTATGAAGTGTGCCGTGACTTTAGTGCTTTCTATCGTGATTGTCCTATTATGTCTGTAGTTGAATCTGACAGTAAGCTTGCTTCTGCACGACTGGCACTTGTTTCTTGTACGCATACTGTTCTTAAGGATGCAATGAACTTAGTTCTTGTTCCCTATCTTGACCGCATGTAAACGGAGTGTGTATGGGAAACCCAATGGTAACAGCTCTGCTGCGAATGGAATTAGGATGTCTTGCAATTGTTATATTTGTTGCATTTACCTATTTTTCTTCGCCTAAAAAAAAGACATTTAGTCACCGTCTTTTTGCAGAGTTGATTATCATTGCTGCAATAAACATTATCTTTGACTGTGTAACTGTTTACATGGTTAACAATCTTGAAACAGTAAATCCCCTTGCTAACTTTTTGTGTCATAAAGTTTTCTTGGGCTCACTGGTTGCAATTGTTTTTCTTATTTTTGAATACATTGTTACACTTGTCTTTGGAGATGATGCAGAAAGAACCAAGCGACCTGTTTGGGAACGCATTCCTTTTTATGCGGGAGAGGCAGCTATTCTTGTTCTTCCCATTGAATATATAGAAACTCCCCGTGGAAATTATTCTTATGGTCCTTACGCCTATATGGCCTATGTGCTTTTTATAGGTTACTTTATTGCTTCTATTGTTGTTGCAATTCGTGTGTGGAATAAGGTTGAGAGACGTAAGATTCAAGCTATTTTTATAGCACTCTTTTTCGTTGCCACTTGTCTTATTATTCAGGGCATTGTTCCTGTTGCACTTATTTCTTGTGTTGGTGTTACCGCTTCCGTACTTGCATTTTTCTTTACTGTCGAAAGCCCCGATGCACAAAAAGTTGCTATACTTAAAGACGAAAAAGAAAGAGCCAATGCCGCTAACGAAGCAAAGACAGCCTTTCTTGCCAACATGTCCCACGAAATTAGAACACCTATAAATGCAGTGTTGGGTTTTAACGAAATAATAATCCGTGAAAGTAAAGAACCTCAAATAATTGAATATGCCCGCGATATAGAAAATGCAGGAAAGACGCTCTTGGGCATTATAAATAATGTTTTGGATTTTTCAAAAATTGAAGCAGGCAAAATGGAATTGCTTGACAGAACCTATGAACTGTCTGCTTTGCTTAACGATGTTGTTAACATGATGTCTTTCCGTGCTCGTGCAAAAAATCTTGAACTTAAAGTAAGTGTAGATAAAAACATTCCCAATGCACTCTTTGGTGATGATATGCGTCTTCGGCAGATTATGCTTAACATCATCAGTAATGCAATTAAGTATACAGAAAGTGGTTCTGTTACACTGAATGTTTCGTATCAAAAAATGGAACAGATTGATTCTGACGGTTACATTAGTGCAGATTCTTTTAACACTACTGTCGATTACATTAAGCTTTGTGTTGCTGTTACAGATACCGGCATGGGCATAAAAAAAGATGAACTTGAACGCTTGTGTCTTCCTTTTGAACGCATGGATGAAGATCGTAACCGTACTGTCGAAGGCACTGGCTTAGGTTTAAGTATTGTTAAGCGCCTCTTGGACATGATGGGTTCAGCATTAAAAGTGGAAAGTGAATACGGCAAGGGCTCTACTTTTTCTTTTGAAGTAAAACAGCGAGTCGTTGACTGGACAGCTATGAATTCCTTTGTGCAAACTTCTGAACAATCAGAAAAATATCATGAAGCTTTTACTGCACCCTCTGCACGAATTCTTATTGTTGATGATGTAAAACTAAACTTAATGGTTATTTCTGCTTTGCTTAAACCGCTTAAAATGCGCATTGATACTGCAATGAGTGGAAAAGAAGCGCTTTCTTTAGTAAAAGAGAATTTGTATGATGTCATTTTCTTAGATCATCGTATGCCTGAACTTGACGGTGTTGAAACATTGAGCATTATGCACAAAGAAAAAGGTAGTCTTAACGACGGAACTCCTGTTATTGCGCTTACTGCAAATGCGGTTTCTGGTGCAAAAGAGTTTTATCTTAAAAACGGATTCAAAGACTATCTTTCAAAGCCCGTGGATATGAGACATTTGGAAGAAGCACTGAGAGAATATCTTCCTAAATCAAAAATGGTCTTTGCGCAAAAAGAAGCAAAGTCTACAGAGCAAGATTTGCTTCCTGTTGATACTGCGATCGGTTTTGAAAACTGTGGCTCTCAAAAACTGTACCGAGAAGTAATTTCTGAATTCTGTGTAAGTGCTTCAAAAAGTGCAGAACGAGTACAAGAGACACTTTCGGCTTCAGACTGGAAAAATCTAACCGTTGCTGTTCATTCAATTAAAAGTTCAGCAAGAACCATAGGTGCCAGTCGCCTTGCAGATGTAGCTGCAAATGTTGAACAGTATGCCATTGACGCAGATGCAACTTCCTTACATCAGTCTATACCCACTTTGCTAGACTTACTGGAAAAATACCGCAAAAAGCTTTCGTCTGAAGAATTTTTGTCTATGCGTTTCTGCTAAAAAAGTTCAAAAAAAGTATTTTCTAATTAGCAGAAAAACAGTATCTTATAATTATGAATCCACCTGCTTCTCACTTTATAGAGCATTTCCTCAGAACGTATTTGGATACCTTTACCGTCCGCGATTTTGTAAAACATCTTGCGACTAAGGGAATTCGTATGAGCGAAAAACAGGCGCTTGATTATATTTTAAGCACTCCCTATGTATATCAGTTGGACGCTAAAACCTTTATTACTAAAGCCGGCGTTTTTACTGGAGTTTACTTTAGCATTAAGCCTACCGCTGCCGAAATTGCACAAAAGATGTTTGTTATAGGTGACCGCTGCCTTCCTTTTGTAGATGAAGAAATGCTTCCCTCGCAAATGATGTTTTGGATCGATGAAGATGAACTTGATGTTAAGACGGGAGTATTTGATTCAGATTTTGCCATTGATGCTTTTCAACTTTTTGGAGAAGAATATGCTCCTCAGTATATTGCCGCAGATCCGGCAAACGCTGATGTAAATTTTGTTGACCGTAATTTTGAACTTCCAGCAAGTGTTTCTTTAACAGGCTTCGATTTAGAGCCGCTCATTCGCTATTACAACTTTAAAGAAGGCGACCGTCTCTTGTGTCATATTACCGACTGGGACATGGGCATTGTGTGTGTTGAGGTTATACATTCTCATAACGATGTTTTTGATACTGGTGTTCAGGCTTCAAAACGTCTTGAATGGTATGCTTTGTTAGAAGAATCTTTGCTTAACAGTTTTAACGATGTTGGTCCTTGCTCGTCTATAAGTGAACAGTTAGAAATTGTTTTCTTTGACCAAAGAGACAGACTGTGCGAGCCTGACTGTGGTTCAATAGAAGAATACCTTAGTCGTTATGCAAAAAAAGTAGGTCTTGAACACTACGGAGTTGAGACTCGTCTTTGGTATAGGGGAAAAGAAGTTCCTGCGATTGGTACTTGGAATGACGAACAGTTAAAACTTGCTGCGGGAATTGACTGGGTAACGCTAGAAATGCGGGCTTTGTATACAACTCCTGAATGTGTTTATGATGAGTATTTGAAAGACATGTACTTTAGCCGAAAAGACAGTTTGGACGAACTGTTAGACTACATGTATACAGAAGATTTCTCTTTTACTAAGGCTCAGCGAAACCGCCTCTTGTTGCACATAAGCGAAAGAAATGCTATACTCAGTCCGTGTTACAACTGGTTTGCCGATCAAAAAAAGGGTCCTGTTAGACACGATACGCTTGCATTGTACCGCGAAGTTTCTGCACTAGCGTATAGAATAGAATGTTCGGGTGGGGAACTAGAAAAATATCCGCAGCAGGAACTTGTTATACTTTCACAATTGAACAGCCATTTGTTGCGTATGATTTCGAGTTTTGAAACCGATGAACATGTAGAACAAGATTCCGATGCACTCATGCTGTCGCTTGAGGGTATGCGGTGTACGTTTGAGGATATAGAGGGCACACTTGAAGCTGCCTACCAGTCTCAACGCTTGGGACAGTTTAAGGTGCGCACGTAACATATTGGAGGATGTATTATGATAAGCAGTCTAGAACTGTGCGAATTTATTGAACGAGGTGGAGTCCTTTGCAATGTTGAAGGTTCGACTCCAGCAGAAATATACCGCAAGGTTGTTGACTCTCTTTCTTTACCCGCAGATGTAGATAAAGAACTTGTTTTCAATGAATTGTGTGAGCGCGAAAAAGTGCTTAGTACTGCAGTGGGAAATGGAATTGCAATTCCTCACCCCCGTAGACCGCTTATGAAAACTCCCGAAGCGCAGCGTATTGTTGTGTGTTTCCTCAAAAATCCAATCAATATGAATGCACCCGATTCTTTGAGTGTTCATACAATGTTTATTTTGCTTTCGGCTTCTTCTCAAGTGCATATCAATGTTCTTTCTTCACTTGCAAAACTCATTCGTAAAAACGAGTTTAAAAAACTGCTTGAAACAAAACCGACACTTGAACAACTGGTAACTGCAATCAAACAGACAGAGTTTAACTGATTTATTTTTAAGCACAGGAGTACAATGATGAACAAAAGCGGTATCGAAGCAGTAGCTCTTTCAATCCGTAGTCTTTCGATGGATGCTATTCAGAAGGCAAATTCAGGCCACCCAGGACTTCCTCTGGGCGCTGCAGAAATTGCGGCAGTTCTCTATGGTGAAATAATGAAGCACAATCCCGCAGATTCTGCTTGGGTTGACCGCGATCGTTTTGTTCTTTCTGCAGGACACGGCTCCATGCTTATTTATTCTGTGCTACATCTTGCAGGCTACAATGTTACCCTTGATGACATTAAGAACTTCCGTCAGGTAGGTTCAAAGTGTCCTGGTCACCCTGAATACGGTATGACAGATGGCGTTGAAGCAACTTCTGGTCCTTTGGGTCAAGGTATTGCTCTTTCTGTGGGTATGGCTATAGCAGAGACTATGCTTGCTGCTCGTTTTAACACCAGCCAC
>ODAI012879975.1_pt1 | contig 14235 bp, 13 predicted proteins | sample 1539321 | NCBI WGS metagenome assembly ODAI01 (sample SAMN02144231, study PRJEB22623) | gut metagenome | biome: sheep rumen | host: Ovis aries | place: New Zealand
TATGTTCCGGGATGGATCCTTCTGTCGTATCCGTTCCTGCACATATAGAGATTGAAATCCTTTGCATCGGTGATGATCCCGGCTTTTTCAAGAACTGCAGCTGCCGTCTCCGAGGCTGATCCGGATGCGATGGTAATGGTTCCGGAGCCTACGGATTCCTGCGGATTATCTGCGGGCTTGTCCTCTGCTTTATTATCAGTTTCTTCTGTCACAGGGGGCTTTTGATCATCTGTAACTTCGCCGCTTTCGTCTTTTGAATCCGGTGTATCTGTCTCCTGAGCATCCGTTCCAGCATTTTCGGTGTCAGCATTCTCAGTATCGGTATTCTCGGTGTCAGTGTTCACAGCGTCTGTATTCTCAGCATCAGAACTCGCTGTATCTGTATTATCAGCGTCTGCATTCTCAGCATCAGAACTCGCTGTATCTGTGTTATCAGCATCTGCATTCTCAGCATCAGAATTCGCTGTATCTGTGTTATCAGCGTCCGCATTCTCAGCATCCGCTTCTTTGCCCTCTTCACTAATGAGCACCTCACCGTCTCCGTATCTCTCGGTCTCGGATGGCTTTTCCGTATTATATTTATCTAAAACATCAGTATTTAAACGGCTTTCATCGTCCTTACCCTGAGATACGGCATCTGTCAGGGAATAGGAATTTCCATCCACCATGCCGAGCTCAGCTGCTCTTTCCCTGATCTGTGCATCAGTCATTTCGCCGCCGTGTGTATTAAGTCTGACGACCATGAGAATAAGTGTGGTGACCACCAGCCCTATTCCCAGGCCCCTCAAATAAAATCGTAATTTCGTGTTCATTGGTAAATCCGCCTTAGGCTATATTCATCCCCACGCACCTGTCATTTCGCGTGCAGGCCTATGATAAGAGATACTTCTCCGACTCCCATATCGAGTGCTCTGGCTATCTCAACATCAGTCTTTCCCAGCTTATGAAGTGCGATAACCTGATCTCTTCTCTGATCTTTAGTCTCATCCTCCGAGTTTTCAACAGCGCCCGGTACTGCCTCGCTTCCGGAGGATTTAACCATAGTCTCCTCTTTAGCTTCATCATTTTCCCGTGAGTATGCTTCATCAGCCTGTTCGAGAGCAAACTCAGCCCATTTAAGAGTTCTGAATTTAGGCTCAGAAGTCTCCTTTTCACTCTTATCCGAAGAAACGGCTTCTTTTCTTTCAGCAGGCTCAAATCTGGGAACAGGCACAGGTGTGACAGCAGGAATACTCTCAGCCGTAAAACTCTTAAACCCGGATATTGCTGCCTCAGCCTTGCTGGTACTCTCGGATGCAGCCTCCGCAGCCGCTTCCGCCGCCTCTGCCTTTTCCTTTACTTCTTTAGCCACTACCGCAGCCTCAGAAACAGTTGATTTTAAATCCTCATGCTTGTCACTCAGCATATCATAGAGAAACATCACTTCTTTATGATTCTTGTCGATTTCACTTAAAACCGTGTCGGAATACTCGTTTACAGCCATGATCTTTTCATTTGAAATACGTTCAAGGCTTCTTTCCGTCTTTTCCTGCGCATAATCGATTGCTTCATCCACCACATCATCTATGTGGGATCTTAGCTCATCTATTTCGCCCTTAACCTTAAGCTTGACCTCATCCTCGATCATCTCTCTGATCTCTCCGGAGGTTTCTTTTTTCTTTACAGGTATCACGAAGCTTAATACAAAAACCAAAGCTCCCAGTGCCAGCAAAGCAATTTCCAAAGGTGTCATTTTTGTTTCCTGCCCCTAAATCATATTTTAATATCAAATCCGCCGGACTGTCCCTTTAAGACAACCTTGTTTACGGGCGCTTTCTTTTCACGCGGATTTCTGCGCTCGTTTCCTCCATCGCCATAGTACTCATTGGAACCTTTTTCCCTGGCATCGGGATGTTCATTGTTCCACTCACTCTGAGAAGCATTGACCACGTCTTCGTTCTGACGGGTCTCCTTTTCTTCTCTGGCAATGTTTATCAGATTCTGATCGACATTGGGTTTGATATCTTCATTGTGCTTTATGAAAGTATAATCCTGTGCCCTCACAATGGGCGCAATATCAAGTCCTGCCATAGGATCACCTCAGTTACAGCGGCATCATCTTAACATCGCCGTTCACTTTCTCAAAACGACAGTATCTGTAGCTGTCCTGTACATTCATGGAGACATCACCGATCACGATCGTTGTGCCGGGATATACTTCCCCTGTGACACGTACGGACGCCTTTTTATTCTGAGCGAATACTTCGTCCAGTTCTTTTAATATAGCACTCTTTTCCTCGAGTTCCTTTTTCTTTTCATCAATAAGAGCAACACTCTTTTTAACATACTCCAACTGCTCGGGAGTAAATCTTGCCCCCTTTGCCTTCTTTTCGGTAAAGTTCTGGATGACGGGCTGAGTGTTCTTGATGACCTTTACTATCTCCGCAACTTCCTTTTGAGTGCGGATATACTGTGCTTTAAGCTGGGGATTCACACCCACCTCGACAACAGTGGAGGCACCCATGGTAGCACCAAGAGTTCTGACTTCCACCATGCTCTCTGCCTGTACTCTTCCACCGGTGATGAAGCCCTTCTTGCCGGTAACCCTGACATCGGAACCGGACTGAACATTACTGTGGAGAATGGACTCTGTATCTATGAATCCTCCGGCTTCGATGGTTGAGTTTTCGATAAACTTGGAAATAACATTTCCGCCGGCCTTCAGGACACCCTTACTCATACCCTTCATGCCTCTGGCTATGGTGATATTTCCACCGGCCTCCAGTATAGCGCCCTCAACGACACCGTTTACGATAATGTCCCCGGTAGCCTTTACTTCAAAGTTAGTCGCAACATTTCCGTTTATCTTAACGCTTCCGTCATAATCTATGTTACCGGTACTGTTGTCCACATTTTCAACTTCATAAACATTTGATACGAATACCTGGTCACCGTAGAGCATTACATGGCCGTTAACCTTTGATCTGATGGAAAGCCTGTCTTCGGAAAGCTCGATATTGTTTCCGAAATGAAGGCGGCATGTTCTGACATCACGAGGCTTGATCACAGATCCCTGTACAGTCATACCCGGATCCCCCTTATCCTCGGGAATGATCCTGGCCAGCACATCACCCACCTTACAATGGTTGATCATATTGAGATGGAAATAGTCAACTGTTCCGTCTTCAGCCATCTCAGGATGTGCGGATATCTTTGTATTAAAATAATACTCGATCTCGGCATCGGTTCCGTGACGGGGCTTTTTCCCTCTGGCTACCGGCACCTGAACGCCATAGTACCCTGGCCCCTCAAAGTGTTTCTTTAATATCTCCTCCTGGATACCGCTTCTGATCTGTCTGAAGGCCATATCCTTTAAGAATTCGTCAATTGTCAGTCTGTCCCCCGTATCAGATGCAGGTGTAAACTTGGCTACTGCAAGCATATTGTCCGGAGACAGTGTAAATATATATGTCTCCGCAACTCTTGGGCATTCCCCGTCGCCCAGCTTGAGTATTTGATCTTCTCCTGACTCTGCCGCCACTTTTACTGCACTGAGGTCGTAGCTAATCTGCTGATTGTCGAGATAGTTAATAAGTTCCTGAGTAACTATCTTTTCCCCTCCGTCCTTCGGTGCAAAAAAATGGACGCCAAAACCACCAGGCACGGTTACTAATTTGTAATACGCGTTCTGCACGGTCTGCGTCCTCCTTTAATGCAATAGTTTTTTTGCTTTATTATTCTGACTTTATCTCAGGGAGTAAGAATTCCCATGTAGTTACCCAGTTTGGTGCGCATCTTTCCGATGGCTCTGGTGTGAAGCTGGGAAATCCTGGATTCGGAAACCTCCAAAACATTGGCGATCTCCTTTAATGTCATTTCCTGATAATAATACATAGTAACGATCTGCTGCTCTTTTTCTGTGAGAAGTTTCAAAGCTTCCGCCAGCATCTGATAGAGTTCCTGCTTCTCGATGTTTTCTTCGGGCGAATCAAAATGGGCAGTGGTGCCGCCATACCCCTGCGGAACATCGCTTCCCGATTCCATAAATTCATCCAAAGAAACAAGACCGGTGATCTTCATCTGTGATTGCCAGTCGTAGAATTCATCTTCCGTTATACCGAGGCCTTCGGCTATTTCCAGATCAGTGGCCTGTCTGCCCTTTTCCTGTTCGATCTGTTTCATAACCGAATCGATCTGCTTCTGCTTCTGGCGGATCGTTCTCGGGATCCAATCCATCTTTCTGATCTGATCCAGAATGGATCCCCTGATCCTAAGACTTGCATAGGTCTCGAATTTGACTTCCTTCATGGAATCAAATTTATCGATGGCATCTATCAAGCCGAAAATACCATAGCTACACAGATCCTCGTACTCAACATTGTATCCGAGGTACATGCTCAGACGACCTGCTACAAGCTTAACAAGCGGGGCAAACTCAATAATGAGCTTTTCCCTAAGCTCCGGCGTCTTGTTCTTTGTATATTCATCTAAAAGCTTTTTTCTTGCGGCCTCGTCCACTTTACCTTATCCCCGTCATTCTTTTTCTTCGACATTGCCATCCGTCGCAAGTGCAATACTTTCAGCCTCTTCACGGGCCTTCCTCTCGGCTTCCTCCTTCTCAAAGTTTACCTTTTCGAAGTGCCTGATAACATTCAGGATCAAAGTGCCGACAAAATACATCACAGCCATAACGGCCAAAAGTGACCCCAGCTTGGCGAGTATTGAAAATGATCTTAAAAACGTAATGACAACAGTGATAAGTCCGCCAAGCAGCATCAGTATGACCGGAATATATTTTTTCTTATCATTCTGATCCATTTGGAAAGCTCCCCTAAATAACTTTTTCTCCTTTGCCCGCGGTCTTGATGACAAAATCACCCGTCTCGGGATTGAAGATAACGGTACGACCATAGTTCAGACCTGTATCCTCTGCAAGGATGGGAATGCCCAGCTCCTTAAGAGCTTTCTTTACAGCCTCTGCATTTCTCTCACCGACCTGCATGGCGGCGCTTTTGCTGGATGTTGCGAACATCATGGCTCCGCCTGCGATCTTGGCCACCATACGACGTCTCACGGCGCCGAGGGCCTCCATCTGTCTGACGAGCTCCACTACTCCCGTATCTGCAAATTTCGCAATATTTGTCTGACTGTTTTTGATCGCCGTACTGTCAGGCAGCATAACGTGTGCCAAACCGCCAACCTTGTTTGATGTGTCTCTGATAGCGACACCGACGCATGAACCCAGTCCAAGCGTTGTGACGGTATTCGGAGGCAGGCATGTTTTAAGGTCAGCCATTCCTACTTTGATTACTTCACTCATAGTCTTTCTCCGAATACTATAAACTTATACCAAGTGACGACAGAATCCTCTCATATGATTCGATATCCGGCACAAGAACGAAATATCCGTCAATCTCAACCTCATCAAAGAATTGCGACTGAATGAGAAGAATATTGTCTCCGTAAATACCGAATTCTATTGCCGGAACCGACATGATAGCGGCGGCCATATCTACCGTAAGAGCCGGCGGCGAAGGGAAAATGGTAAGATTTGTGATCGTTGCAAGAGAGTTGAGATAAGCACCTGTGATGATGTTACCGATCTCCTGCATTGCTGAAAGCTCCATCTCGGAAAACTCGGTTCCGGGCTGTGTCATGCCGGGCATGATCTTGTCTATGAGATGCTTTGCAGACTCAACCTCAACCAAAAAGAGCATACTTCCGGTAACGTCTCCCTCTACTCCGAGGAAGACGCCGACCATGATCTGTTCATCTCCGCCAACCGCTTCACCGACCTGGTTGAACTCAAGCAATTCAACCTTTGGCACTCTCATATCTATTTTGCAGTTAAGCATCTGAGAGAGCGCGGTCATTGCATTACCGGCACCGATATTTCCAAGTTCCTTCAGTACGTCATAGTACTGTTCAGATACCTGTTCAAGATTTAATTCACCCATAAATATCCTCGTTTAAGATTAATTATCCTCGAGCGTGATCATATTGAGATCAAGTATCGAGATAAGTTCGCCATTGTTCTTTCCTACGCCGCTCAAGAAGTTTGTCTTCTCGCTCTTTGAATCATGAGCAACCTTCTCGATGGACTTCTCGGAAAGAGTAACTACTTCTTTTACTTCGTCAACAAGGATACCTATCTGTCCTTCATTTTCTGTCTTTAAAATAATGATCCTGGTTGCTTTGTCGTATACATCCTCCTCAAGACCCATCTTGAGTCTGAGGCTGACTACGGGGAGAACTTCTCCTCTCAGATTAATAACACCCTTGAGATAGGGAGCTACCTTGGGAACTCTGGTAATACGCTGCATTCTGACGATATTGTTAACGTAGCTGATGTCAATGCCGTACTGCTCTTCACCGAGGCGGATAACAATATACTGGAATGTATTATCAACTATTTTGGTCTCATCTCCGTCTTCGGGAAGAACAAGATTATTATTTACACTAAGCTGATCCATCTTTAAAGTCTCCCTTCACATTATAATAAAGTATTTGCATCAAAGATAAGAGCAACCTCACCATCTCCAAGGATGGTCGCTCCGGTGATGAACTTAACATGTTTTACATACTTGCCAAGAGGCTTGATAACGATCTCCTGCTGTCCGATGAGTTCGTCGATAACAAGTCCGGCCATCTTATCACCCTTCTTAACGATAACAACGATAAGTGAATTCTCGTCGATGGGGTGGCTTTCTGTCTCAATAACTTCGTTGAGTCTGATGAGAGGGATGACTGTTCCTCTGAGGTTGATAACTTCCTCATTCTGAACAAGCTTGATATCACTCTTGTCGATAGTCTCGATGGTCTGAATGGATCCGAGAGAAATAGCATATTTCTCGCCGCCGACAACAACCATGAGAGCCTGGATGATAGCAAGTGTAAGAGGAAGTCTGATGGTCCAGGTGGATCCTACTCCCAGCTGGCTCTTAACATCAACTTCACCGCTCAATGATTCGATCTTTGATTTAACAACATCAAGACCAACGCCTCGTCCGGATACGTCGGTAACCTTCTTTGCGGTAGAGAAGCCTGCATTGAACAGAAGGTTAATGACCTCCTTGTCAGACATTGCGGCTGCCTGCTCGGGAGTAATGACTCCGCGCTCGATTCCCTTTGCTCTTACGGCTTCGATATCGATACCGTTACCATCATCTCTTACTTCGATGATAACGTTGTTACCATCCTGGTAAGCATCGAGCCAAATGGAACCGGCCTCGGGCTTTCCTCTCTGTGCACGGATTTCAGCGGACTCAATACCATGGTCGGCAGAGTTACGCAGCAGGTGCATAATGGGGTCACCGATCTCGTCCACAACGGTACGATCAAGCTCTGTCTCTTCACCGGACATATAGAAGTCCAGCTTCTTGCCCAGAGTCTTCTGCAGGTCGCGGATCATACGAGGGAACTTATTAACGGTACTCTCGATGGGAACCATTCGAACCTTCATAACTGATTCGTGAAGGTTTGAAGTAACGCTCTCGAGGTACTCGATCTGTTCATTAAATGTGGAATTGGAGCCTTCGGATGTGGTGGATGCAGCGGATACAAGGCTGTTCTTTGCTGTGATAAGCTCGGATACCAGGTTCATGAGGCTGTCGAGCTTTTCGATATCCACACGTACTGTTCTGGCAACAACGGGCTTGCCGGCCTTCTTTTCCGGTGCCTTTGCAGGTGCGTTTGCTCCTGCTGCAGGTGCTGCTGCGGGTACTGCCTTTGCGGGGGTCTCCGATGCTGCGGGTGCTTCCTTTTTCTCCTCTGCCTGAGTGGATTCAACGGTATCACCCTCTGCGGTGTGAAGCTTGCTTACATCAAGAGCGGCACCCTTTGCGGAATCGATCTCGGATACGCTTTCAGCGGCTGCGATCAGATTCTCAAGAGGTTCCTCGGAAAGAACTATAAGAGTAAAGTCGTTCTCGAACTTTTCATCTTCCAGATCCTGTGAGTTGGGATTGGATACGATGAGGTCGCCCTTTTCCTCGATAGCTTTGACAACGAGAAAGGCTCTGGCTGCCTTCAGAACGCACGCGGAGTTTACAACAACGTTGATACCGTATACATTCTTGCCCTGCTTAACGGCCTCCTGGAGAACGCTTAACTGTGATTCATCATAATTAATATCATACCAGGGCTCATCCGATCCTTCGGATTTTGCCGCTGCGGCATCTGCCTTAGGTGCTTCTGCGGCGGGAGCAGCTCCGGAAGTAACTCCCTTATTGTTAAGAATATCATTCAGCTGACGAATGAGGGGCTCATTGTCATTGGTGCCTTCATCTGCGGAATTCTTGATATTGTCGGTGTATTCCTGCAGAGCATCAAGACACTGGAACAGAACGTCTATCATCTCAGGCTGAACCTTGATGTTTCCGTTTCTGACTTCTGAAAAAACATTTTCCATATCATGGGTGAGATTCTGCATTCTCTTGTATCCCATGGTACCTGCCATTCCTTTAAGAGAGTGAGCTGCACGGAAAATCTCATTTATAGTATCCGCATTCTCGGGATCCTGCTCAAGGTCAAGGATCTGAGTGTTAAGATTCTGCAGGTGCTCATTCGTCTCATCAAGAAAGATTTCAAGATACTGACTGACATCCATAATTTCAAACCTCCGTTTTCATGACTTGTTACAAGCCGGTTTTCCCTGTTACAGGAATTTACTTTGTAATCCCCACTCTGAGGATGATTTCCTGCGCCAGGTCATCCAGCGGCGCACTCTGGTCCGACAGTCCGGCAGTGTCAACAGCCTTCGGCATTCCGTAGATAGTGCAGGTCGACTGGCTCTGAGAGATAACATAGATCTTTTTCTTTGCTTTAAGATTCTTGATCCCTTCAGTTCCGTCCGCACCCATACCGGTCATGACAACGCATACAATGTTGTCGAACTTGCTGTCTCTTAAGGACTCGTACATGTAGTTTGCGCAGGGCTTAACGCCTTCTCTTGAGGGTTCATCCGACAAATGGATCGTGTACTTTCCGGCGCTGCCGGTGACAAGATTCATATGTTTTCCTCCGGGTGCGATATATACCGTACCCTTTGAAACCTGCATGCCCTCACTTGCTTCCACTACATGGATCTCGCTGAGATTGTCGAGTCTTTCCGCGAGAGATGAAGTAAATCCGATGGGCATATGCTGAACCAGCAGCACAGGCGCATCAAGATTTGCCGGCAATCTGGGAATAACAGACTGTAACGCTTTCGGTCCGCCGGTGGAGCTGGCAATTGCAACGATCTTATTGCCCGGTACCTTGTCGGCAGTTTTCTTGATGATATCAAGAACCTTCTTACTCTTATCAACTTCCTCCTGAATCTTTTCCTTGCTCTGAAAGACGGGGTAATTTGAAACCACTACACCGCTCAGAACACGTAAAAACTCCTGAGGGAAGATTCCTTCTTTACACTGATAAGCATTGTCCGGCTTGTGGATAAAATCAAGTGCTCCCAGTTCCAGAGCATCGAGGGTAACCTTAGCGCCCTCTCTTGTATCCGTGCTGGCCATCATGACACGGGCTTTGATCTTGTACTTCCGGAGTTCTTCCAAAAGCTCTATGCCGTTCATCTTCGGCATATTAACATCCAAAACCACCGCATCATATTGATTTCTGCTGATCAGATCAAAGGCTTCGAGTCCGTTGACTGCCCTTCCGGCAACTTCAAATCTGTCATCGGATTCTATTATATCACAAAGGACTCTTCTCATGAGTGCAGAGTCATCAACTACCAAAATTTTTTTCTTAGTCATAAAATTCACCTAGCTCTTTCTGCGTACTTTGCGCTCTTCCTCGAAGATAAACTGAATGATTTCTTCCCTTGTTCCTTCGTCTATGTTGTAATACTGAACACGGTGTTCAAAGGTTCCGGGCCTGTTTTCGATCTCTTTCACATCCAGAACTTTTCCCACCAGTTCATACTGCTTTCTCTCCGTACCTCTCACAAGAGTGTAGCTGCAGTAGATCATGCTGCCCACCTCATATTTCTGGTTGGACATGAATCTGAGACCGCCCCCGCTTATATCCACAATAACGCTTCGCTTGATGGGTCTGTTGGGCTGAAGCCAGATCTTGGATTTCTTTTCTACCGCATTTATCTCCTCTTCCTCAAGATTTCTGGCACACATCTCCAGAGCGCAGCTGAATCTGAAATACTCTCTTCTCTGGTATTTCCTGAGATTGCTGGTCAGTTCGATGGCCAGAAAGAACATCCCCTCGCTCTTATATCTGTCAATTACCTTTGCAAAGCACTGATAAAGTCCTGCGTCGGTATAAACCACAACATTGTACTCAGCATCAATGGGAAGAAGAATAAGCTTTGTCTTTTCCATGGGCATCAACAGCTCAAGCGTATCATCGGAAGTGATATCCGATATCTTGGTGCTGTATGTTTTGGAAAGCTCGGTCCCGTCATCCGCCAAACGTACTTTCCCCTCTACAGGCGTAAGTTCCACTCTGTCGCCTTCCTTGATAAATTTGTTAAGCATTAGTTTTTTCTCCTCAAGTTTCGTTTGGAATTTATTTTCTTCCTATAATGTGTGAAAAGAATGCTGCCATTCCCCGTGGCGGCGCTATCTGTGCCTCTTTATCCAGCAGTCTTGCGGCTATCCTCTCATAGGCAAGAGATGATCTTGCTCCCGGATCCTGGATTGAAACGGGAACCTGCTGCATTACCGCTCTCGAAAGCTTCTGATCCTGGGGTATGCTTCCGAGGTAAGACATGGGAAGTTTCAAGAATCTCTGGACAACAGCATAAAGCTTTTTGTACAGGATCTGTCCTTCCTCTTCCTTCTCCACTCTGTTGGCGATCATCTTGATGGATGTATTTGACTGGACAAATCTGGGATGTCTTCCCAATGCCTTCAGGAGTGAATATGAATCCGTAATGCTGGTGGGCTCAGGTGTAGTAATGAGAAGGACCTCTCCGCTGGCCACCAGAAATTCCAGAACCGCATCCGATATTCCCGCACCCGTATCCACTATTATGATATCTGCAATAGTATCAAGCTCTGCGAGATTCTGAATTATATAATTCAGATAATCCACGCTCAGGTTGGACATACCGGCTATTCCCGAGCCGCCGGAAATAAATCCGACTTCTCCCGGTCCCCATGTAATTATATCCCGGATGCTCTTTCCCTGATAGATCAGGTCGCAAAGATTGTGCTTGGGAACCGCGCCAAACATGATCTCGATATTTGCCAGACCGAAATCCGCATCAAGAATGATGACGCGCTTTCCCATTTTCTTGAAATGTATCGCAAGATTTATCGCTGTATTAGATTTTCCGACCCCGCCCTTTCCACTGGTCACAGTAATGACACGAGCCAATGATCTGGGAGCTTCCTGGGCCTTTTTGAGTCTTAAACTTTCTGCCTGGTCCATGGCATATCCTCCGGCCTATGAGCTACTTCTTTCCTCCAAGCAGCTGCTTAACTGTCTTCTGCGGGTTAAATGCTTCGATGTCATCGGGAACATTCTGCCCATATGTGATATATGCTATAGTAGCACCGGATTCACATTTCATATTGTAGAGATTGCCGTATTCTCCGGTTTCATCCAGCTTCGTGAAGACGAGCTGATAGTCCGAGATCTCCTTGTAATTGTCTGCAATCTTTTTAAGATCCTTGTACTTGGTGGTGGCCGAAAGCACCAGGAATATCTGAGGTTCCCTTCCCTCTGCGGCTTTGAGGAAATCCTTCTGTTTTAAGAGGAGTTCCTCATTTCTGTGGGAATGTCCCGCGGAATCCACAAAGATATAATCCCTGTCTTCCATATCTTCAAAGGCCTTGATCAGATCATCCGGCTCATATATAACCCTGAAGGGAACTCCCAGAATACCTGCGTAGGTCCTGAGCTGATCCGTGGCGGCAATACGATATGTGTCGGTGGTCAGAAGCGCAACCTTCTTTTTATCATTTAATGAAATGCTGCTGGCTATCTTTGCAATGGTCGTGGTCTTTCCAACGCCTGTGGGACCGATAAAGAATACGATCCTGGGGCCTTTTTCAGAGGGTGTGATCCCATCTGATTTTCCGAATTTCAGGATCATTTTCTGATAGATATTACCCAGAATGTAGTCCATGGAAATACCCGGTTTTTTATACTTCTCAGCTTCACTGATGATCTCTGCTGCGTATTTATCATCCACTTCATTTTCGATCATTGTGTTATAGAGAAGTCTCATGAAGCGGTCCACTTCTTTTTCCTGCTCTTCGATCTCTTCTTTTTTGTCTTTTTCCTTTTCGATCTTGTCACCGGATTCCTGAGAGCCTGCGGCCTTTGAAACCTTGTCTGCGTTTTCTTTTGCAGCTCCAATTACCGCGTTCTCGCGGCTTATCTGTGTTTCCAAAAGGCTCTGAAGATTATCGAGTTTTTTTTCTATGCTGGAGCTTCCGCTCTCTCCGAAATTGATGAGTGACTTGGTCTCGGAGGGTCCGATACCTGTCCTGTTACCCGCGTCGGCCACTGCCTTTGCGGCGGCATCCGCTTTAACGGAATGAGTGTCCGTATCGTCTCCCACTTTCACATCAAAGCTGCTCTTCTGTGATGCGGCCTTTTCCTGAGCGGCCACCTGTGCCTGGGCGATCTTTCTGATCTGTCTGATGGGCTCCTCGTCATCTTCTTTTGCCGCGGTGAGCTCTACCTGTTTCTTTCTGAAAAATGAGAAAGCTCCCTTGGGTTTAACATGCTTGATGTTCATGATGACAAAGCCTTCGCCCAGTTCCTTCTTGGCAGCCTCGCTGACTTCCTCTTCACTTTTTCCGGTAAATTTTCTAATAATCATATTAAGCGGTTACCATTCCTACTGATTGAAGTTCTACATTGGATTCGATCTCATTGTAAGAAACCACAACAAGGTCTTTGTAATAATCTTCAGTCAGTCGTTTGAAATACATTCTGACTATTGGTGAAGTGATGACAATAGGTGTCTTTCCGAGATTCTCCAGCTTCTCCACTTCTTTTCCGACGGAATCAATAATGCTTTTGGAACGTGCGGGATCGAGGTTTAAGAAAGCTCCGGTCTCGGTCTGTTTAACACTCTGCATAATCTCCTGCTCAACTTTAGGATCAAGGGTAACAACACTGCTGGTTTCGTTTGCAGGGAAATACTTTGTGGATATGGCTCTCTTAAGAGACTGTCTCACATATTCCGTGAGAATATCCGTGTCTCTGGTGGTGGGCGCATAGTCCGCAAGTGTCTCTAAAATTGTGAGAAGGTCTCTGATGGAAATGCCTTCTCTTAAGAGATTCTGAAGCACCTTCTGGATCTCTCCCAGTCCCAAAAGCTTGGGCGTAAGCTCGTCCACAAGGGAAGGATTGCTCTCCTTTAGGTTGTTTAGGAGGCTCTGAACATCCTGTCTGGTGAGTAGCTCATCGATATGCTCTCTGATGATCTCTGTCAAATGTGTCGCTATTATGGATGGCGGATCAACTACTGTATATCCTAGACTCTCCGCGCGCTCTCTCTGGCCTTCCGTGATCCATGTTGCAGGAAGATGGAAGGAGGGCTCGAAGGTGGGGATACCGGTGATCTCCTCCTCCACATAGCCGGGATTCATTGCCATATAGTGATCAAAAAGGATCTCACCCTCGCTGACCTGAATGCCCTTTATCTTGATTATATACTGATTTGGGTTCAGCTGTATATTATCTCTTAATCTTATAATGGGTACGACGGTACCGAGTTCAAGCGCTATCTGTCGTCTGATCATTACGACTCGGTCAAGTAAGTCGCCGCCCTGATTTACATCCGCCAGAGGAATGATACCGTATCCAAACTCCAGCTCTATTGGGTCTACCGCCAGAAGTGAATTTACATTTTCCGGTTGTCTTATCTCCTCAGCTTCCGCTTCCTCTTCACTGACCTCCGTCTCAATAGCCGCAACCTTTGCTTTCTTTCTCAGTCTGATGCCCAGGAATACAAATAATCCTGCGATGATGAGGAAAAGCGGTGCAAAAAGTGGGGTAAAGATTCCCAGCACTGCCATGACAAACGCAACGAGGAACATGGACTGCGGCGTCCTGAACAGCTGGTTTAAAATGGTGATACCAAAGTTTTCCGTCTTCGATCCCTTGGTTACCAGAATACCTGTGCTGAGCGCAGTCATAAGTGAAGGTATCTGAGAGACCAGACCATCACCAATGGTTAGTATTGCATATTTGTTCAATGCTTCCTGGATAGACAGTCCGCCGGAGAGCATTCCCATTGCCATACCTCCGATAATGTTTATAAAAGTAATGATAAGGCCGGCA
>ODAI013386526.1_pt1 | contig 14235 bp, 10 predicted proteins | sample 1539321 | NCBI WGS metagenome assembly ODAI01 (sample SAMN02144231, study PRJEB22623) | gut metagenome | biome: sheep rumen | host: Ovis aries | place: New Zealand
AACCACTGGCAACACTTTGGCAACAAAAAATCAGATAGTCAGAATAAAATGTGGAAATGAGATAAAAATAAGCCATATTTTACGCTAAAACTAAACATATATGCTAAAGTTCAGCTGAGAACTTATAGAGCTGGAATAATATCAAGTGGCTTATATTTTTCATATTGTATTATTGATAGCAGGCATTATCTAGGATGCCTGCTATTATTTATATTATTCTATTTATCCGGATTTTTGTTGCCAAATCTAATTGCCACATATGAGATAACAGCTTCATTTGGTGAATTATGATGTAGTTGAGTTCTGCTGAATAATTCAGCAATAGTTCAAAAACACCCCTAGAATTCAAACCACATATACAAATATGAGAAAATCCCTCATATTCATTGACATAAGTAGTAATAAAAGATATACTGTATGTCAGAGCTGTAAGTCAGAGAAGAACTTGTCATATATTCATAGATATTTATAAAAGTTGAGGGTAAAAGGATGTTGAGTCAATTCACGGTAAAAAACTATAAAAGTATTCGAGATGAGCTAACTTTTGATATGCAGGCAGTTGCTATATCCGAGCATCCTGCTCATCTGATCAAGGATAACGACGGAGAAGAGTATTTACCGGTAGCAGCAATATATGGTCCTAATGGAGGCGGAAAATCAAATGTTTTGGAAGCATTTCAGGTTCTTGTGGCAAAAGTAACGCGTCCGCTATATGTTGCTACAAGTAGTTCAGAGCAAGAAATTGCTTTAAGAAGAATTCCAGTTGTTCCTTTTGCATTTTCTGATGATACAAGGAATGCACCAACAGAATTTGAAGTTTTTTTTAGAACAGAAACTTCTGAATATAGATATGTTTTGTATGTCCAGGCCGAACAGGTTATTTTTGAAAAGTTAGATAGAGTAAAAAAAGATACAGCCAGAAAATCTGCTTTGTTTGAAAGAAATAATGGAACAATTACACTTAAAGGAGTGCTTAGTACGTTGAAAGTTGGTGACGGCGTTTCAAATTCTATTCCGTTGCTTTCCTATCTTGGAATTACCTATAGCGAAAACAATGTGATAAAGGAAGTGATGGATTGGTTTGTAGACAAGGTTTCATTTTTGAACTATGGTAATCCGTTTCAGGAAGCACGGATTTTTATAGACCAATCTGAGGATAGCAAGAAACTAGTGCTGAAAATGATTAAGGAAATGGATCTTGATATTGATGATTTTAGAATCGAGGAAGAGGAAAATAATAGGATTGAAATATATACAAGACACATTGTAGATGGCAAAGATGTAGAGTTTAAACTGAAAGAGGAATCCAGTGGAACACGAAAGATATTCGGCTTACTGCCCTTTGTTGCAAATAGTATAGTCAAAGGAAGGACATTGATCATTGATGAGTTGGACGCAAAAATACATCCGATATTGCTGAAGTATATCATTGAATTGTTCTCGGATAAAGAAAAAAACAGACGTGGAGCACAACTGATCTTTACATCTCATGATCTGTCAACAATGAATAATGAAGTTTTTAGACGAGATGAAATATGGTTTGTAGCTAAAGGCAGAAGCCAGAATTCCAAGTTGTACTCACTTGTTGAATTTAAAAATGACAAGGGAGAATCTGTGCGGAAAGATGCGAAATATGATAAACAGTATCTTGAAGGAAAGTATGGTGCTGATCCATATTTACAAAAAATAATAGATTGGAGTAGTCCTAATGCCTAAAAAAGCTGGGATGGAGGCGTGGAAAAAGAAACGTCGAATGGAATACTTGGAAAAAGAGAATATCGTTATTACATATTCTGTGAGGGTGAACAGACGGAACCATTGTATTTTGAGAGTTTCAAGCAGCTGATAGAAGAAAATCCGATATATCGTGAAATGGTTTTGATCCATATAGAACCCTGTGGTGCAGAAACGATGCGGGTGATTGGGATGGCGGAGGAATATGTACATAAGAATAATATAACAAAAGGACAGATTTGGTGTGTATATGATAAAGACAGTTTTCCGCCGGAACGTTTTAATGGCGTTGCAGAACGCACTGTGTCACTAAATAATGATAACTCGGATCTCCAATATCATGTTGCTTGGAGCAATGAATGTATAGAGTTTTGGTTTTTGCTTCATTTTGCATATTATACTTCGAATAATCACAGATCCGAGTATATCGAGTTTTTGAGTAAGAAGTTTAAGGAGCTTGGTCTGGGATCATATGAAAAGAACAGAAAAGACACGTTTACGATCCTGCAGGAATATGGAAATGAAGATCTGGCCATTAGGTATGCAAAGAGAATTATGGCAGATAACGAAGGAAAAACACCGACGGAAATAGCTCCGGGCACAAAGGTGTATGAGTTGGTAGAGAAACTAAGAAGGTATTGTAAAAAGGGATGACATATGGATGATAATCTATTTTTGGAAATAATCTTGAATTACCTAAATCAAAAGGGGTTCTTTCTGATTTGGAAAAGGATATTTTATCTACGATAAATAAATATATTGAAAAACCTTTTGATGCATATCCTAAAATGCTTATTGCACGGACAAGAAATGATGAATACCAGTACGAAGGTATAAGAATTGTCGATTTAGCAGATTGGCTGTTGGAAATATGAATTATTGATTCGACATTACGGAAGAAATAATAATGCGATGGTAAATACAGCGGAAAACTTAAGGGATAGACCGACCGTGTTCATTCCTATATGTTTAAGCCGGATTTTTTTCTAAGCCATTCCTCGAAGCTTGATTCGAAGGCTCTTTCTGCTTCGCTGCCAATATCCGGTATGTCTACCATGCGCTTTTCCCACGAGGACAGATATATGGCATTGGATAGAAGGAGACTTTTTCTTCCTTCGCGGCCATTTGCGATACTAAGACCCGTACCGTTTATTTCATCGGCATAGGCTTTAAGGATTTCTTCATATGCATCGCCTGAGGCAGCAGGGGTATGCTCGGTCCATGTGCCGGTTATTTTCTTAAAATAATCCTCGGATGCTTCGCGGTATTTAGCTTCTTTACAGCCCATTTCCGTATTCACTTCACCAATGCGTATACTGCCGTTCTCGCATACGATAAGAGCCTCATCGAGACTTATCTCAAGTCTGTTCAGTCCCGGCGCTTCGCCGGTAGAAGTGATGAATGTTCCCGTAGCACCATTATTCCATTCCATGTATGCGGTAACATCATCCTCGACCTCGATGTCATGATAGTGTCCCTCATGGCAGAAGCCGGACACTTTAGCAGGCATGCCGCATATCCACTGAAGAAGGTCCAGATTGTGCGGACACTGGTTCAGCAATACACCGCCGCCATCCTTGTCCCATGTAGCATGCCATGAGCTGGAGGTGTAGTACTTGTTCGGTCTGTACCAGTCGGTCACTACCCAGTTGATGCGCTTTATTGCTCCGAAGCTTCCGCTTGATATGATAGTCTTAAGCTCCCTGTATACGGGAAGAGTACGCTGGTTGAAGATCATGGAGAATACCTTGCCGGATGCATCGGCGGCCTCTTCCATGAGTCTTGCCTGTCTTGAGTATACACCTGAGGGTTTGTCACAGAGTACATTCAATCCCACTTTTAAGGCTCTCACTGCGATCTTTTCGTGTGAATAGTGAGGAGTGGCGATTATAACGGCATCAAGTATAATATTCCCCTCTTCGAATGATTGTAGTAATTCATCGGCAGAATCATATACAGGGATGCCTGCTTCTATAGATGGCATGAGTATATCCCTGTACCTGTCATTAACCCTTGTAAGTGCTGACAGCTCCATTCCCGGAATCCTGCCGTTCTGTATAAGGGATGCATATCTGCTTCCCATATTGCCTACACCGATTACAGCCGTTTTGATCATTTTACTCTCCGTTCCGGAGCATAGCGACGCTCCGGCGCAAATCACTGTGTGAAAATGATGTATCAACCTTATTTTCACACTAACCCTCTGTAAAATAGTAAAATAGTACAATACCGACAATACATCTGTATATATAATACCATCAGATACATATAATCATAAAGGGTAAAGATTAGTATGTGTGAAAAGGTGCATATATGGCGTACCTTGCCAAGATATGATATTATAGTAGGGTAGCTTTTGGTTGTGCAGGTATGAAGCTTCATGCACATATACATATGAAGGGAAGAAAGAGTTATGTATGAGATAGCTTATTTGATCAAGAATCCCAATGAGAGCGCAGAGCGTAAGCATGTGGATCATTATGATGATGACACCAATATCAATGCGGTCGTTCAATCCCTGAAGGAAAGAGGAGCCAAGAATATCAAGGTCACTTCATATCAGTAGGCGAAGCGATACGATAGGGTGTGTATTGACATTTGGAATTGAGACATATTCCGGAGGAGGAGCATTGTGAGTGATATAGTGGAGAAGGAGAAGGGATTTAAGGCGTTCCTTCTTAGGAAAAACATTGTTTTTTCGGCTAAAAAGTACTTTATAGATGCGATGAGTGCCATGGCGAACGGTCTGTTCGCTTCTCTTTTGATAGGGACGATCATAAGCACTCTGGGGCAGAGACTTAATATACAGGTGCTCATAGATATAGGCAATTTTGCCAAGGGAGTTGCAGGCCCGGCGATGGCGGTATCCATAGCCTATGCCCTTCAGGCACCGCCCCTTGTCATGTTCAGTATGTTGGCTGTAGGCAGTGCTGCCAACAGTCTCGGAGGTGCCGGAGGACCTCTTGCGGTATTCATCATCGCGATCATATCCTCCGAGCTGGGTAAGATGGTATCTAAGGAGACTAAGGTAGACATCCTTGTGACACCCCTTGTGACCATATGCTCCGGTGCACTTTTGTCTATGGCGTGCGCTCCGTATATCGGCAAGGCGGCAAGCCTTTTCGGTAATCTCATCATGTGGGCGACAGAGCTTCATCCTTTTGCAATGGGCATTCTTGTATCCGTTATAGTGGGTGTGGTACTTACGCTTCCCATAAGCTCCGCTGCCATATGTGCGGCTCTGGGACTTACGGGACTTGCGGGAGGAGCGGCTGTGGCAGGCTGTTCTGCACAGATGGTAGGCTTTGCGGTGATGAGCTACAGGGAGAATAAGCTGGGCGGTCTGGTCTCACAGGGACTTGGAACCAGTATGCTCCAGATGGGCAATATAGTGAAAAATCCCAAGATCTGGCTCCCGCCTACACTTGCAGCGGCTGTTACGGGTCCCATAGCGACCTGTGTATTCAGGATGCGTATGGATGGGGAAGCCATAGCTTCCGGAATGGGCACTTGTGGACTTGTAGGCCAGATTGGTGTATACTCGGGGTGGCTTAATTCCATTGCTGATGGCTCGAAAGCGGCAATAACCGCCTTCGACTGGATCGGACTAATACTCGTAAGCTTCATACTTCCTGCCATACTGTCTACCGTATTCTGTATCATACTAAGGAAGATAGGCTGGATCGGTGAGAATGATCTGAAGCTTGAGAATATGTAATATATAGTAAAGAGGAAGATATAATGAGTGATATCAACCATAATGTGGGAGATGAGAGAAAGAGGACGACTCATCCTGAGGGCGAGGCAGCTCACAGGAGTTCATCTGCACATAGAAGTGCTCCCGGGCAAAGGAGCACACAGGCACATAAAAGTGGGGCTGTGCAAAAGGGCACATCCGAGCATAAGCAATCTTCGGTTGGAAGACGCAGATCGGCACATAAAGCCTCATCCGGTGTTCGAAGAACGGACATGCATTCCAAAGTTCATGAGACAGCGGCGCATTCCGAAGGTCATCGCATGAATGCGGGAGACGGAAAGGTGTCTGCTATACAGAAGATTAAGAGAGTAGCGCATCTTCTGTGGACAAAATACAGATTCGAGACCATAGCGGTAAGCGTACTCATTCTGTCTGTTGCAGTAGCCATTCCTGTGATCATACATGCTGTCAATGTCAATAAGACCGAGACTAAGGAAGTGGATCTTGAGAATTACGGCGATCTCTTCTCGGCAGATGGGCAGACTCAGACCACTGCCACAACCAATTCCAAGGGTATCAGGATAAGAGTAGATGAGGAGACAGGTGAGGAGATAGAGGATCCGACCATACTTGCAGAAGTCAAGGGGACGGGTGAAGGCTATCTCAATAATTGTATATTCTTAGGTGACTCAAGATATGTGGGGCTTGTAAGCTATGCTGTTATATCCGACGAGGATGTACTGGCGCAGGTAGGTATAGCACATATGTCCGTGGAGTCCAATACCTTCACACAGAATTCAGGGGCACAATATACTTTGCGTTCGTATCTTCAATCTCATGCCAAGGATGTCATATATATAGGATATGGCGTCAACGGTATGAAGGGTACGGATGAGGATACATATGAGAAAAGCTATAAGAATCTGATAGAGCATATAATGGAGCTGGCACCGAACAGCAAGATAGTGCTCATGTCCATATGGCCTGTCGATGATAACGGCACATATAAGGGTTCTGTCAAGAATGAATGGATAGACAAATACAACGATTTCCTTCTGGCTCTGGCAGAATATGAGGGAATATACTATCTGGATGTCAATACGGTCCTTAAGGATAAGAACGGAAGCATCAACAGCAAGTATGACGGAGGTGACGGGCTTCATTATAATGCCAAGGGTTATCAGGTCATAAGAGAGTATATCCTGTCTCATCCGGTTCCGGGTGTATCGGATGAAGGAACATATACCGTTCATTATGTTGCGCCTAAGGGACAGTTCAAGGATATGGTTAAGGATGCGGTAGTGCTTCCGACAGCAGGTGTAACGGAAGCAGTGGCAGAGAGCGAGAGCGCAGAGCCGACTCCAACGCCCACACCTGAACCTACCAAGGAGGCTGAGACAATTCCCGAGAAGGAGGCGCAGCCTACACAGGCACAGCCAACTCCTACCACTGCACCCACACCGACACAAGTTCCTACGCAAGCCCCCGCGCCTACTCAGGCTGCGAACGATTCGGGAAGCGGAAGTTCAGACAGCGGTAACAGCACAGATTCCGGTAACAGTGGAAATTCCGGCAACAGCGAGAATTCCGGCGGTGGCGGAGATTCCGGTGGAGGTGAAAGCTCTGATAGCGGTGAAGGCTCCGGTGGCGGTGAGAACTCCGGCGGTGGTGATAGCTCAGGTGGAGAGAGTAACAGTACGGATGGAAGCTCTGAGCCTGCAGCCACAGAGGAGTGATATTAACGGATCAGATCATACGACCGACGGTCATTAAGCACTGTCGGTCGTTTCGGTAATTAAGGAGTATAAGTGGAAGATCATATCGAAGAGTCTTATGTAAGACGACCTGCCACAACGAAAAAGAAGAAGAAAAAGAAAAGCTGGACCATAGCAAAGCTTATGATCAATCTGACCGTCGGTGCATTCATTGCGCTGGCGATACTGGTGGTGCTCTACTACAACGATCCGAGGAAAAAGCTTATCGGGAGCTGGAGAGGCGCCGTGGACATATCGGATGAGGTGTCCGGTAAGGCGGAGGACTGGTTCCTGACCGCAGCCAAGGGTAATAAGGTAAAAGTATCGGAGCATATCGGCGATATCAATGTAGATACACATCTTAGCTTTAATACAGACGGTTCGTGGAATTCATCCGTTGACAGAGCATCATATGATGAATGCGAAGACAGAGCTTATGAAGCAATGGCAGGGGCACTTAACGAATTCGTCGGAATAAGGCTTGCGGCGGCACAGAAGCCTGAATTAAGCAACGAGGAAATAGACAGACTCATATCAGATACCATAGGCATGTCGGGTAAGGCTTACCTTAAGGAATATGGCCCCGCAATAATGCCGTCATATGAAAGCCTTACAGCGGCTTATGAGAGAGACGGCACGTATATTGCGGATAAGCGCAGCATCACGATCAATGATAGCGTGACTGCCGATTATGTGGTCAACGGAAGCCTGCTCGCGCTTGATGGTATACAGTCCGGCAACAGTACGATACTTAACAGGGACGGAGATATAGGAGACAGACTGCTTACCTTTTTTGCCGATGCCGCGGATGATGATGTCCTGTATATGGGCAAGGCGAATGCCGCCACGGTTAAGAACAGGATACTTGAGAACCTCACGGTTCATGTAAGCGGAGGCAGCGTAAGAGATGTCAAAACCATACATTACGGATATAGGAATAACAGATTCGTATCGTTAAGGGACATGGCTCTTGCGCTTAAGGGAACAGAGGCGGAGTACTCCATAAGCATCGGTTCGTCCGAGATCAATATAACAAGAGGTTCGTCATACAATGCGGTAGGCGGTGAAGATATCCCCTTTAATATAAGAGGAGCCGCTAAAGCACCGGCAGAGCCGGAGGAAGCTCAACCGGACGCACAGGCAACAGATGCAGGGATGGATGCGGGGACGGATACTGAGCTCACACAGGATGCGGATATGGCAGATGAGCCGGATGCGTCAGAGGATGATTCGGAATATATATATGTGAGTGATTCGCTTAAGTTTAATAAGCTTAAGGTGGATGGAAGAGAGGTTAAGTACTCCACCGTCATCGGCAGGAATCCCTCCGGTAATCAGGATGCCTATATGAGTGTTACGGATATAGGTATGATACTTGATGTGGATATAAGCCTTGAGGACGGAGAACTGTATATAGATCCGTCCGCTCCCTTTACTATAGATATTGCATCCATGTCGGATTCCGGATTCTATACCGAAGTAAGGAGTGCGCTTGTGGGAGATGCTACCACCAGTGAGATATATGCAGCCTATTGTGAGGATGTAGCGGTATCCATAGCAAGTACCACCAAGCTTATGAATCTTCTGTGCGTAATGGATGCGTTAGCTTCGGGTCAGATAGGGATGCAGGATGTGGTCAGGACTTCATATGAAGCATCGGCTCTGTCTAAGACGGCTGACGGGGTGATCGCCATGGATGAAGGAGATACATTCACCGTGGAGGAGCTTATATACGGAATGATGCTGCCATCCAGCAATGAGTGTGCACTTATGCTTGCACAATACATAGCAGGGAATGAGGATGTATATGTAATGCTTATGAACGAGAAGGCTATGGAGATAGGCTTGTCCGACAGTACAAGATTCTGTAATTGTCACGGGCTTCCCGTGTATTCTGACAACATAGCCACATCCAAGCTCCAGAACACAATGTCTGCCAAGGATATGTTCATGCTGACATCATATATGTTAGCTGTCTATCCGCAGGTGACTGATATCACCTCCACCATGGAGTATAAGATTGCGTCCAAGGACATCACGGTGAAAAATCTCAATCCCATGTTATATAATATTCCGGGTGCCATAGGACTTAAGACGGGCACTACTAACATGGCGGGGCACAGTCTTGTATCGGCTGTAAGGATCAAGGATGTCTCGGATATAGAGCATGTGATAGTGGCTGTGGAATTCGGTGCAGAGGATGTGACGACACGTAATGAGATGTCAGAGATGCTCTTAAGATACGGAATGGATAAGGCATCCAGGAAGTCCCCGGCAGGTGAGAATGCAGTTAAGCTTAAAAACGGAGAGAATATGCCTGCCAGCGCGGAGGCATTCATAAGGCTTATGCTTGGGGCGGTAGATTAAGACATCCGTGTAACTGCCACGGTACTTTAACACGCCAGAATGTGAAGTGAGTGTGTGACTATATATAATACGAGGTAATATATGGAGATTGAGAAAAAGTATACCGTAAAAAAGCTTCCTAAGCTTGAGGAATATGCCAGCCATAGGATAGAGCAGGCGTATATTAACCGTAAGCCCACGTTAAGGATAAGAAGACAGGATGACGAATTCTACTTCACGTATAAGGGAGACGGTCTTATGGCAAGGGATGAGTATAATCTTCCGCTTAATGAGGAAGCCTACTACCATCTTAAGGATAAGGCTGACGGTAAGGTCATAGTTAAGACAAGGTATCTCATTCCGTATGGCAGATATACTATCGAGCTTGACATATTCGAAGGAGAGCTGGCACCGCTTATCATAGCGGAGGTGGAATTTGCGTCGGTAGAGGAGGCGGAGAGCTTCGTGCCGCCGGAGTGGTTTGATGAGGATGTCACACAGAATCCGGAATATCAGAATTCCAATTTAAGCCGTTAGGAGAGGTATGGTGGATAATATATGCTGAAGGTTTTTCTGGCAGAAGATGAATATGTGGTAAGGGAAGGGATCAAGAATAATGTAGACTGGGCTGCGCACGGATATGAATTCTGCGGTGAGGCTTCCGACGGTGAGCTCGCTTTTCCCATGATACAGAGGCTTAAGCCCGATATAGTCATTACCGATATCAAGATGCCCTTTATGGACGGGCTGGAATTAAGCCGTATGATCAAGAAAGAATTCCCATGGATAGAGATCGTAATACTCTCAGGATATGCGGAGTTCGACTACGCTAAGGAAGCCATATCCATAGGTGTAGCGCATTATCTGACCAAGCCCATAAGCGGAGACGAGCTTCTTAAAGAGATAGATGAACTGTCTGACAAGATAGAGGAGAAGAAGCAGGAGCTTAAGCTTAAGGAAAAGTACATTCAGGAGATGGCGGAGAATTACGACGAGGACAGAAGAAAGCTTTTCCAGCATATGGTACTTGGGGATATGAGTGTAGCTGAGCTTAATGAGCTTGCCAAGGGACTTGAAATGGATATTATGGCAGGCTGCTATAATATAATCCTTATGCAACTTATCTCAAGCCATCACACGGAAGCGGAATATTCCGGCAGTGTGGTCGCCCTGTATGAACAGATCGAGGGGCTTGCGCTTAAGTCGGATGCGGTCGTTTTCGACAGGAATCTGGAGGGTAAGGCGATTCTGCTTAAGGCGGATACGCTTAATGAACTTAACGCGATACAGGATGAGCTTACAGAGAAGATACAGGGGCTTCTAAGGGATTACGGACATGTGAGCTATTATGCCGGTATAGGGACACCGGTGGGAAGGCTTACAGAGATACCAAGAGCCTATGAGACTGCGGCGCATGCATACGCCCACAGATACTTTACGGACAGAAGTGAATTCAAGAATTATACCGAGCCCCAGAGGATGGAGAGTGTATCTGATGAGGAATTCAGTATAAGCAGCGTGAACCCAAGCGAGATAGACAGGAACAGGGTGGAGGAATTTCTTCGTAAGGGAGGTCAGGCAGAGACGGAATTCTTCATAGAGGAATTCTTCGGTAATATCGGGGAGAGTGCGCTCAGATCCAATATGTTCAGGCAATATCTGGCTATGGATGTGTACTTCGCAGTGGGGGCTTTCCTTGAAAGCCTTGGACACGACCGAAGTGAGGTGGAGGCATTCAATCCGGCTAACGGTGATATAGATGATGTTGACAGGACTGTCACATATCTTAAGGATATTATAGACAAAGCCATAAGCATAAGAGACAGCAGTGCAAGTAATAAATACAATGCTGTCATAGATGAGGTGAAGAATTATATAGATGCCAATTACGGCGATGAGGAGCTGTCGCTTAATAAGCTGGCAAGTCATGTCAACTTCTCGCCTAATCATCTGAGCATGATCTTCAGTGCACAGACCGGAATGACATTTATAAGGTATCTTACCGATCTGCGTATGAATAAGGCAATGGAGCTTTTAAGATGTACATCCAAAAGAAGTGTGGATATAAGCGCCGAGGTAGGATATAAGGACCCGCATTACTTCTCTTATCTGTTCAAAAAGACCGTAGGTATGACACCTACGCAGTACAGGGCAGACGCGGAGGGACATACGGATACTCACTGATATAACGGAGAAGGTATATGGCAGGCAGGATAAGCAAAGCCTTTAAGAATATCGGATTGGCAGGAAGGATAAGATATTCCTACATCATAGTCATTGCGCCCATAATAGCCTTTATGGGCTTTTGCCTTGTGACCTTGTGGAATCAGAATCTAAGATATGACAGGGTCATAGATGCGGCAGGAAGAGCCAGCAGCTTCAGTCTGGATTTTAAGAATGATTTTGATTATGAGACATATTTAGTCATAGTTGAGAGCAAGTCCTTCGAGGAATCGGAGCTTAGGAATATGCTAAGCGAAGCTACGGGTGTAGTGGATTCCTTAAGTCAGGATGTGGAGCTTAGGAGCGATAACGAGAGAAGACTTGAGGATATACGCAAGTATCTGCGTAATCTGGGAACCTATACGGACAGGATAGAGGCCAATCTTAAGGCCGGTGACAGATATGAGGACAATATCGAGATATGGGAGAACGACGTTCAGATAGTGACGGCTCTGGTGCGTGAGACCATACTTCAGTTCATCTATTATGAGATACAGGATATGCAGAAGGTGCGTAATGAGATGAATGAATTCTATGCAAGAGTATTCTCCTATGCCGTACTTGCATCCGTTGTACTTGCGTTCCTGGTGATACTCATCTCGTATGCGGTATCGCAATCCATAACCCGCCCTGTCAGGGAATTAAGTAAGGTAACTGAGAAGGTGGCAAGGGGAGACCTAAGTGTCAGAGCCAATGCGGATGTGGGAGCCGAGATAGGTATACTTGGAAGCTCGTTAAATGAGATGATCGATAAGATCAATAAGCTCTTAGAGCAGGTGAAGGGCGAGCAGGAGAGCTTAAGGAAGGCAGAGCTTGAACTGCTTCAGTCACAGATCAATCCGCATTTCCTCTATAATACACTGGATACTATAGTATGGCTCGCAGAGGCGGGAGACAGAGCGCAGGTAGTGAGCATGGTGGGGAGTCTGTCAGACTTCTTCAGGACATCACTGGGTCAGGGCAGGGATGTTGTGACCATAAGGGATGAGCTTAAGCATGTGCTGAGTTATCTTGAGATACAGCAGGTCAGATATCAGGATATACTTGAGTATTCCGTGGATGTACCTGCGGAGCTGTATGAATCGAGTATACCCAAGATCACGCTACAGCCACTTGTAGAGAATGCGCTGTATCACGGTATCAAGAATAAGAGGGGCAAGGGCAGGATCGTGATAACAGGTGTGAAGGAGAATAACTGCATCTATCTGTATATAGAAGATAACGGTATCGGAATGACGAAGGAGCGGCTCGACAAGATCAATGAATATATCAATTCGGATACATTAGCTACAGCCGATACAACAGTTATGGCCGATACAGGCAGACCAGATGAACATGGGCAGGGCAATTCCGAGATATTCGGCTTGTCCAATGTCAATGAGCGTATCAGACTTAAGTTCGGCTTAAGGTACGGAATACACATAGACAGTGTATACGGAGAAGGGACCAAAGTCACGGTATTACTTCCGTTTTGAAAAAAATCAAACCAAATAATAAAAAAATTAAACGTTTAACCCAGGACTGATAAAAAAATAAAACATCCGGTGATTTTTCTTTATTTAATCCTTGAACAACATGGAATATGATAGGACTATCAAAGGAATAGGCCTTTGAGAAGCATATTTCAAAATAGGAGAGAGAATTATGAAGAAGAAAGTTTTAGCAGCAGTCCTTGCAGCCACAATGGTTCTCGGACTCACAGCATGCGGAAGCGCAGCAGCAGATACGGCAGCAGCACCCGCAGCAGAACCCGCTAAGGAAGAAGCGGCAGCACCCGCAGCAGATGCAGCAGCACCCGCAGCAGATGCAAGCGGAGAGCTTATCAAGGTTGGTATTATCAACAACGACCCTAACGAGTCAGGATATCGTACAGCCAATGATAAGGATCTTAAGGAGACATTCTGTGAGGCTAACGGATACGAGGCATCTTTCGCATACAGCCTTAAGAATGACGAGCAGATAACAGCAGCTCAGAAGTTCATTCAGGACGGTGTTGATTACCTCCTTCTTTCTGCGGCTGATACATCAGGATGGGATTCAGTGCTTAAGGATGCACAGGATGCAGGTATCCAGGTAATCCTCTTCGACCGTACAATCGATGCAGATCCCAGTCTTTACGCAGCTTCAATCGTATCTGATATGGATAAGGAAGGTCAGACAGCAGTAGATTGGCTTGCAAGCCAGAACCTTGATGAGTACAATGTGATCCACATTCAGGGTGTTATGGGTTCAGCAGCTCAGAAGGGACGTTCAGGTGCTTTGGATGCTAAGGTAGCAGCAGAGGCTAACTGGAACATCGTTACACAGCAGACAGCAGAGTGGAACGCTGAGACAGCTCAGCAGATAGTACAGTCTGTTATAGATGCAGGCACACCTTTCAACGTAATCTACGCAGAGAACGACGATATGGCTAAGGGTGCAGTTGCAGCTCTCGACGCAGCAGGTATTTCACACGGTGTTGGCAAAGACGTAGTAGTTATG
>ODAI014799299.1_pt1 | contig 14235 bp, 12 predicted proteins | sample 1539321 | NCBI WGS metagenome assembly ODAI01 (sample SAMN02144231, study PRJEB22623) | gut metagenome | biome: sheep rumen | host: Ovis aries | place: New Zealand
ATATCGAGTGGCTGCTGGCGCTGCCGTGGGGAAAGTATACCCATGACCAGTATGAACTGAACCGCGCGCGCAGGATCCTGGAGGAGGACCACTACGGCCTTCAGGACGTCAAGGAGAGGATCATCGAGTATCTGGCAATCTGCAGGATACGTCAGGATATCCACGGACCGATTCTCTGCTTTGTCGGCCCTCCCGGTGTCGGCAAGACGTCCATCGCAAAGAGCATTGCGCGGGCTCTGGGACGCCGCTTTGTGCAGATGTCGCTGGGCGGGGTGCGCGACGAGGCTGAGATCCGGGGGCACCGCCGAACCTATATCGGCGCCATCCCCGGCAGAATCATCTCCTCCATACGGCAGGCAGGGACGATGAACCCGGTGTTTCTGTTCGACGAGATCGACAAGGTCGGCTCGGATGTCCGGGGCGATCCGGCCAGTGCGCTGCTGGAAGTGCTGGACAGCGCGCAGAACAACACGTTCAGGGACCATTACATCGACATACCGTTTGATCTTTCCCAGGTGTTGTTTATCACCACGGCCAACACGACAGACACGATCCCGAGGCCTCTGCTGGACCGCATGGAGGTCATCGAGATTGAGGGATACACGGAAGAAGACAAGCTGCACATCGCCAAACAGCATCTGCTGCCCAACCAGATCAAAGAGCACGGATTAAAGCCGAAAAGCGTGCGGATGAGCGAACGCGTACTCCGCTGCATCATCAACGAGTATACGCGGGAGGCGGGCGTCAGAATCCTGCAGCGGACCATCGGCCGGCTGGTCCGCAAAAGCGCGGTGGAGATGGTGGATTCCGGACGCGGGCAGATTACAATCGACAAAGAAAAGCTGCGGCAATACCTGGGGATACCGATTTACAGTTTCGACAAAGCTGAAAAAGGAGCGGAAGTCGGCGTGGTAAACGGGCTCGCGTGGACGCCGGCAGGAGGCGATACGCTAAAAGTCGAGGCGGCGGTTATGCCCGGGGCGGGCGCACTGGAACTGACGGGAAGCCTGGGCGACGTCATGAAAGAGAGCGCCAGGGCTGCGCGGACGTGGGTGCGCGCGCATGCGGCCGAATTGGGAATCCCGGCGGATTTCTACAAGAATCAGGATATTCACATTCATGTACCGGAAGGCGCCGTTCCCAAAGACGGGCCGAGCGCAGGTATCACCATTACGACGGCACTGGTCTCCTCTCTGACCGGGTTGCCTGTCAGGCAGAATGTCGCCATGACCGGGGAGGTAACGCTTCGCGGCAGAGTTCTGCCGATCGGCGGGCTGAAGGAAAAATTGCTGGCTGCCCACAGGGCGGGTATCGATACGGTGCTTATCCCCAAAGAGAACCGGAAAGACCTTGAGAAAGTGCCTGCCAATGTGCTGGATGCATTGAAAATCGTCACCGTAAGCAACATCAACGAGGTGCTGCCGGTTGCGCTTTGCGGTTTTCCCCCTTCGGTTTAACGCCGGCCGGGCCGGCTGGTAACTGGATACAGAACGAGCGGAGAAAGAATGATTATTAAGACTGCGGAATTCGTGACTTCCATGTCCAAGTACGGTCCGTTTGCTACGGCCGGCTTGCCGGAGATTGCCTTTGCGGGCAGGAGCAATGTCGGAAAATCGTCGATGATCAACTGCATCACCGGCAGAAACGGACTGGCCCGGACGAGCCAGTCGCCCGGAAGGACGAGGCTGATCAATGTCTTTCTGATCAATCAGCAAATGAACCTCGTCGATTTGCCGGGCTCCGGCTTTGCCCGGGTCAGCCGGAGCGAACTGCAGTCTTGGGGGGCTATGATGGACGGGTATTTCGGCAATACGGATTGCCTGAAGCACGTCTTTCATCTCGTCGACATCCGGCATGAACCTTCGAAAGAAGACCGGGAAATGAATGCGTTTTTGCGGGCCAACGGGTTTGCTTTTACGGTGATCGCGACCAAAGCCGACAAAGTCAGCTACAGCCAGCAGAAGAGCAACCTGAATATGATTTGCCGGACGCTGCAGGTTCAGCCCTGGCAGATCATCCCGTTCTCATCCAAAACGAAAGCCGGGCGCGCGGAGATTTTGAATCGTATGGAAGAAGTGTGCCGGGAATCCGAAGGTGAAGGGCAGGAGCCGAATGGATGAGGAAGCGCAAGCTTGACGTCCAAGATTGAACTGCATATAATATCCAATATGAATTGAGAAGGAGGCATGGAGAATGAGAAAACACGGGCTCAAAACGTGTGCAGTTCTCCCTGCGGCCTTTTTATTTTTGCTGCTGCTCTGGTCCGGCAGCGGGCGCTTGATGGTTGCCGAAAAAACGGATCAGCAGGCGGTGGATTTCCATCCCGAAGCGATGGAACTGTTTTTTTCGCCCGCGGGTTCGTACACAGCGGATCTGAACAAGGCGGGCTTCGGGGGCGAAGACCATGAAAAGGCGTTTGTTCAGGCCCGGATTGAAAAGAAAACGGATTCCGGAGCCAGGCAGGAGCGCCTGATTAAAGACTCGAACGGCAATACGCTGTTTGTTCACGGAGATTACAGAACCGTCGTGTTTCAGGCATTCCCGCCTGAAACCGGGTTCGTATAAACCGCCCCCCGGTGCAGCGGATTTTCATCAGTAAGAAAAAGAGAGGACAGAATTATGGCTGGTAAGAAAGCGAGCGGCAATCCGCGCACGCGCGCGCTGCTGTCTCTTTGCATCGTTTTCGTTTTGATCGTGGTCGCCGGGTATCTGGCGCTCTTTGGCTTTGGTAAAGGGCGCATGATCAATTACATGAAACCGTGGGGCGAGGCGATCAGCCTCGGACTCGATCTCCGCGGCGGTGTCTATACGGTTTATCAGGCGAAGAATCCGAATGAAGAAGACCTGGATTCCAAGATGAATTCCACAATCAGCATCCTGATGAGCCGGCTGACACGGCAGGGATTCACCGAGGCCAATGTCACCCGTCAGGGAACGGACCGCATCCGTGTGGAAATCCCCAACGTCTCCGATCCGAATGAAATCCTTACGATTATCGGAACGCCTGCGAAGCTTGAATTCACGGATTCCAACGGCACCGTTCTGATGGACGGCTCGATGGTGCAGAACGCGCAGGCTGCCCAGGATGAAAACGGACAGGCGATCGTCGACTTTACGCTGAATGAGGAAGGCGCGAAGATTTTTGCCGACGCAACTGCGGCCAATCTGGGCAAGCCCATCTCCATCAACCTGGACGGCGAAACCATTTCCAGCCCGACCGTCAACAGCGTGATCGCCGGCGGCAGGGGACAGATTACCGGCAACTTTACGCCCGAACAGGCGCAGACGCTGGCCAGCCTCATCATGTCCGGCGCGCTGCCGATCGAACTGGAGCAGCTTGAGGTCAGCGCGATCTCGGCGACGCTGGGCGTCGAAGCGCTGGACAAAGCGGTGCGTGCTGGCATCATCGGTGTCATCCTCGTCATGCTGTTCATGCTCTTCCGGTATCGCCTCTGCGGCGTCGTGGCGGACATCGCGCTGACGATTTATATGCTGATTGTCGTGCTGCTGCTCGCGCTCACCAGCGCGCAGCTGACGCTGCCGGGCGTGGCCGGTATCGTACTCGGCATCGGCATGGCCGTCGACGCCAACGTCGTGATCTTCGAGCGGATCCGCGAAGAAAAGAACGCGGGACGGCCGCTTGAGTCCTCCGTACGCAAGGGCTTCTCGAATGCGATGTCCGCAATCATCGACTCCAACGTGACGACGATCATCGCGGCGATCGTCCTGTATGCTTTCGGCACAGGCACGGTGCGCGGCTTTGCGCTGACCCTCGGTATCGGCGTCGCCACCTCGATGTTTACCGCGATCTTTATCACCCATAAACTGCTTGACATTTTCATCGATCTGGGCATCCGGAACGAGAAAATGTATGTGCATTAAAAGGAGGGGTGAAAATGAAAATTGAGAACAGAAACCGCTGGACGCGTTTCGCATTGATTTCTCTTGCCATCATGGCAGTCGCCCTGGTTATGACGATCACCGGGCACGGCCTCAACCTGGGTATCGATTTTACGGGCGGCACGCTGATGACCTACAACATGGGGCAGCCGTTTGAGGTCAGCGACATCGAGGCAGCCCTGTCGGAAAACGGCGTGAGCAACGCGCAGATTGCCGCTGTCGGCGACGAGGGAACCAACGTTCAGATCCGCATCAGCGACGAGACCAACACCGACGACCTGAGAGAAGCGTTTGAAAACAAGCTCTCCGAGAAGTACAGCGGCATGGCGTATGTCGATCTTTCCCGCGTCGGCGCGATCGCCGGCGGCGAACTGGTCAGCAACGCCGTAAAGAGCATGCTGTGGGCAGCGGCCCTCATGCTCATCTATATCGCAATCCGCTTTGACTTTTACATGGGCCTTGCGGCGGTTATCGGTCTGGCGCATGACATTTTGATCATGCTCTCGTTCAGTATCATCCTGCGCGGCATCATCCGGATTGAAACGACGTACATTGCTGCGCTGCTGACGATTGTCGGTTACTCCATCAACAATACGATCATCATTTTTGACAGAATCCGCGAGAATTCCCACAAGTCGGCCCTGAGGCAGCTTTCGCGCGGGGAGATCGTCGACCGCTCTGTCAGCGAGTCGCTCTCCCGCACGCTGAATACGTCGATCACGACGCTCATTACGATCGTGACGCTGTATATCCTGGGCGTCGATTCCATCAAGCTGTTCGCGCTGCCGCTTATCATCGGTATCCTGTCCGGCATTTATTCATCCAACCTGATCAACGGTTATGTCTGGGCTGCGCTGCTTGACAAGCGGGCTGTTGCAAAGAAAGCGACGATCTGATCACCGCTTTATGAGGGCAGGCTGTGCCTGCCCTCATTTTGAAATTTTCCAGAGAACGGGGAGGAGCAACTGTGCTTCGGTTTTCACCAAAGACGAAAGAGAAAACGGTCATTCCGGAAGAACTGAAAACGAGTGCACTGCCGGAAAGACTGATGGAGTTGCTCGTCCAGCGTGGGTTCAGGACAAAAGAGGAAATCGACCGGTATTTGTATCCCAAGAAAACGGATTTGTATGACCCGATGCTGATGCAGGGCATGCGCGAGGCGGTCGAGACGATCAGGAATGCCCTGGCAAAAGGAGAAAGCATCACGGTATTCGGCGATTACGACGTGGACGGCGTAGCGGCGACGGCAATCCTCACGGATTATCTCAAGGGATGCGGCGCAAGAGTCCGCTACTATATCCCGGACAGGCACGGAGAGGGTTATGGCTTAAACGCCGACGCAGTCAGGCAGATTTCAGAATATACGAATTTGCTGATTACCGTGGACTGCGGAATTACATCCACTGCCGAAGTGGCGCTGGCCAGGCAGCTGGGGATGCGCGTCATCGTGACAGACCACCACCGCGTGCCGGATACGGTTCCGGACTGCGAAGCGGTTCTGGATCCGCTGATCGGGGATTATCCTTTCAGCAGGCTGTGCGGCGCAGGCGTGGCGTTCAAAGTCGTTCAGGCGCTGGGCGGTGAGCGCGCGATCGAACCCTACTGGGATCTTGCGGCCCTGGCGACGATAGCCGATATCGTGCCCCTCGTCGACGAGAACCGCGTGATCGTGACCTACGGGTTGCAGGCTATGCGTTGTACGGACAGACCCGGGATCAGGGCGCTGGTGGAATCTGCGGGTTGTCATCCGGAGAGCCTCAATTCTTCTGACGTGGCTTTCCGGATCGCCCCGAGAATCAACGCCGGCGGCCGTCTGGCCCTGGCTTCCAGAAGCGTGGAACTGCTGACGACGCGAGACGACGCGGTTGCCAGGGAAATTGCCGAGGAACTGAATCAGGATAACGAAAAGAGAAGAGAACTGGAAGCCGACGTGCTGACGGAAGCGGACCGGATGGTCCGGGATCATGTGGACTTTCTGAGAGACAGGATCATTCTTCTTTGGCACGAGGGCTGGAATACCGGCGTCATCGGGCTGGCCGCGGCCCGGCTGGTGGAAAAGTACAGATGGCCGGTCATCCTGTTCTCAGAGGCAGACGGGTTATGCGTCGGCTCCGCCCGCTCTGTCCCGGGGGTTGACATTCACAGGGCGCTCTCCTCGTGCGGCAATATCTTCGAACGTTTCGGCGGCCATGCCCAGGCGGCGGGCCTGACAATCCGTTCGGACAGGATGGACATCCTGAAGCAGCGGCTCAATGCGGCCATTGCGGAGCAGGCAGAACCGGACGCTTTTATCCCGACGGAAGAGTATGACCTGGAATTGGACTTATCGGATATCACAGAAGAGTTTGTTAGCGCCTTCTCGGCGATGCAGCCCACCGGATTCGGGAATCCGCAGCCGGTATTCTGCCTGCGGGGTGTACGGACGGCCGATCTGCGGACAATCGGAAGAGATAACGCGCACCTCAGGCTTCGCCTGACGAGTGACCGGGCTTCCTGCAATGCCATCGGATTCCGTATGGGGCAGTTTGCAGAAGACTTCCCCGACAGCATCGAGGCGACGGTTAACCTCTCCATCAACGAGTGGCAGGGGAAAAAGAGCGTACAGTGCGAGCTGAGGCAGTTTAACCCCTATATGCCCGGCCGTGCTTTTGCGGCTCTCTGTGCAAAAAATGCAGATCAGTATGACAGACAGTACCTGCGTTTGCTGGCTGCCAATGCCTCCGGCTGCGGAGAATTACGGGAGAGTGTGGATTTTGAAGCGCTGGAGAAGACGCTGAAACCGCTGGTTTCAGGCGAGATACAGGGCACGATGATTTGCGTTCATCATCTGAGCGTGCTGCGCCAGCTGAACATACGCCTGGCCGTCATGGATGCCAGGGTCGACTACGCGGCGGGACATGTACAAGATCTCCGCTGTTTCAACACCGTGGTGTTTGCACCGGACTGGGAGAATTCCGGCCCTGCATTCAAGCGGATTATCGTAGCTGACGGATTTATCTGTGACGCAGAGCGGCAAAAAGCCGAAGAACGCTTTGGAAAAGAGGCGCTTACGGTATTTCCGTGTCCGGGGAGCGTGTACGCGGGTTTTGCTGCAGGGGTTCTGCCGGATGATGAGGAACTGAGAACGATTTACAGGGTTTTGAGGAGAAGGGAGGGCGCGCATTGCTCTGCGGCGGCGTTGGCAGCGGAGGCAGGCGTTGCGGAAAGCAAGCTTTGGTGTGCGCTGTACATCTTCAAAGAACTGGACTTGATCTCCGGGGTAACGGACCGGCTGGAATACAGGCTGATCCCGGACAGGCGCGTACAACTGGATGAAAGCGCTCTTCGAACGGCTCTTCAGTCTGTGAAGGTCAGGGGGTGAACAAATGACACAAGAGGAATGCAGAAACCTGGATGAACTGATCGCGACAATGGTCCGGTATCATCCCGAGGCCAATGTCCAACTGGTCGAGAAAGCGTATCACTTCGCAGAAAAAGCGCATGAGGGCCAGTTCAGAAAATCAGGCGAACCTTATTTTGTCCATCCGCTGACCGTGGCAGGTATCCTGGCCAAACTGATGCTGGATGCGCCGACCATTGCAGCCGGCTTGCTGCATGACACCGTTGAGGATTGCGAAGGCGTCACCTCCGAGCTGATTGAAAAGGAATTCGGGCAGGAAGTCGCGCAGCTTGTCGACGGGGTCACCAAATTGAAGCGCCTGGATTTTACGTCCAAGGCGGATCAGCAGGCGGAATCCATTCGAAAGATGATTCTTGCGATGAGCAAGGACATCCGCGTCGTTCTGATCAAGCTGGCGGACCGTACCCACAATATGCGGACGCTGAAATCGCAACCGGTGGAGAGCCAGCGCCGTATTGCACAGGAGACGCTGGACATTTACGCACCGCTGGCGCACAGGCTGGGCGTATACAAGATTAAGCAGGAACTTGAAGATTTGTGCCTGCGCTATCTGGACCCGGACGGCTATCAGAATCTGATCATCAAGGTCGGCATGAAGCGCGCCGAACGGGAAGAAAGCATCCACAGCGTGATGAAGGTGCTCAGCGACAAGCTGAATGAGATGCACATTCATTTTGAAATTGCGGGCAGGCCCAAGCATTTCTACAGCATATACCGGAAGATGGTTCTGCAGCAGAAGCCTTTTGAACAGATCTTCGACCTGATCGCGATCCGCGTGCTGGTAGACTCGGTCCAGGACTGTTACAGCGTGCTGGGAATCGTACATACCCTCTGGAAGCAGGTCCCCAATCGCTTTAAAGACTATATCTCGATGCCCAAGCCCAACATGTACCAGTCGCTGCATACCACGGTGGTCGGCGACAACGGCATGCCTTTTGAGGTCCAGATCCGGACCTACGAGATGCATCGGATTGCCGAGTACGGCATTGCGGCGCACTGGCGGTACAAAGAAGGGAAACAGGTCGCGGATTCGCTGGACAACAAGCTGTACTGGCTGAGACAAATCCTCGACTGGCAGAACGACACCCGCGATTCGGAAGAGTTCATTAAGTCGTTGAAGGTCGATCTGTTCAGCGACGAAATCTTCGTCTTTACGCCGACGGGCGAGATCATCGACCTCCCCAAGGGGGCCACGCCCATCGATTTTGCCTACCGCATCCACAGCGCCGTGGGCAACAAGTGCGTCGGCGCTAAGGTGAACGGCCGGATTGTTACGCTGGACGCGCCGCTCAATACAGGTGATTTCGTTGAGATCATCACCCAGCAGAACAGCAAGGGTCCGAGCCGGGACTGGCTGAAAATCGTCAAGACTTCGCAGGCCAAGGCGAAAATCCGGCAGTTCTATAAGAAAGAACTGAAGGAGGAGAACATCGCCAACGGCAAGCAGATGCTTGAATACGAAGCAAAGCGCCAGTCGACGTCTCTTCCGGCCCTGCTCAAAAGCGAATACCTGGAACCCATCCTGAGAAAGTTTTCGTTTGCCGACGTGGATGATATGTACGCGGCAGTGGGCAGCGGCGGCCTGACCTCCGTACAGGTTGTCACCAGGCTGGTGGAAGAACAGAAGAATCATGACAAACCGCTGGTGCCCATCCAGCCGCAGAAGCAGTACGAACCGCAGCAAATGCACACAATCGGCCGCTCCAAGGAAGACATGGGCATCAACGTGGCCGGTCTTCCGGGATGCCAGGTGCATTTTGCAAAATGCTGTACACCGCTGCCGGGTGACGAAATCATCGGATACATCACCAGGGGCCGCGGCGTGACGATCCATTCCAAAGAGTGCATCAACGTCAGCAAGACACACGACTCCGAGCGGTGGGTCAGCGCGGAATGGGCGGACACCTCCAACTCGTCCTATAACGGCTCGCTGCAGATTGTCGCGCAGGACCGGCACAATCTCCTCGCGGATCTGATGAGCTATCTGAGTGCGTTAAAAGTTACGGTTATGGCAGTCAACGCGAGGGTAAACGCCAACCAGACCTGCACGATTGAAATGACGCTGCAGGTGGCGAACAAACAGGAGCTGGACTGGGTTATCCGCCAGATTGCCAAGCGTCAGGATACGATTGAGATTTTCCGGGTGTAAAGGAAAGCGATATGAGACTGGTTATACAAAGAATACTGGAAGCGGATGTTTCCGTCGACGGAGAAACCGTGGGGCGCAGCGGAAAAGGGCTGCTCGTATTCTGCGGCGTAGACGAAAACGACGGACAGGAGGACGTGGCATACTGCATCGAAAAGACCGCGGAACTGAGGATTTTTGAAGATGACGAAGGGAAGATGAACCGCTCGGTCAGAGACATCTCGGGTTCGCTGCTTGTCATCTCACAGTTCACCTTGCTGGGGGATGCCAGCCACGGCCGCCGTCCCAGTTTCAGCCATGCTGCAAGGCCGGAAAAAGCCATCCCGCTCTACAGTGCATACTGTCAGGGATTGCGGGAGAGGGGCCTTCCGGTTGAAGAAGGCCGTTTCGGAGCGGATATGAAAGTGCGGCTGACGAATGACGGACCCGTTACGATCCTGATCGATTCCCGGAGGACGTTCTGAATGGAACCGCTGATTACAGTTGAACGGGTCACGGGAGGCCCGCTGAACGTAAATACCTATATACTGGGAAGGGAAGACAAAAACGAGTGCCTGCTCGTGGATCCCGGCGCAGAGTATGTAAGGGTGAAGAGGGTCGTCGGCGACCGGATTGTCAGGGGAGTGCTCCTGACGCACGGGCACTATGACCATATTCTCTATGTGAACGAATGGCTTGCAGAAGGGGCTGCTTTGTATGCGCACAAAGAGGATGTTCCGATGCTGCTTGATCCGGAATTGAACCTTTCGCTTTATTACGACCAGAGTCTGACTGTCAGAGAGCCGGATGTGCCTTTGGCAGACGATGAAAGGATCACGCCCATCGGGCTGGACATCAAGGTGATGCACACGCCGGGTCATACGCCCGGAAGCGTCAGCTTTCTGTGCGGAGACAGGCTCTTCAGCGGAGACACTCTTTTTCATTGCGGTTTCGGACGGACGGATCTGCCGGGAGGCAGCGGAACCCAGATCAGCAGGTCACTTCAGCGGCTTTTGCGGATGGACCCGTCGCTGCGTGTTTATCCGGGGCACGGCGAAGAAACGGAGATTGGCAAGGAACTGAGGTATTACCGGTGAAGATCTGCATCAGAACCTCTCATGAGTGCTACCGGAATGATATCGGCGATATTGTCCGGCTGTTTTACGGGGAGTATGCCCTTGTACCGGAAGGCGGGGACGCCCTGCTGATTCATGAACAGGCAAACGGAAAGGATTCGTTTACGGAAAGGGTACGCCTGATTTACGGAACCCGGACGGAAGAAGAAACGCTGACAGGTGCGACCGCGCTGAACGCGCTGGAGGAAAAGCGCAGAGAGAAGCGGGCCATCAAGCAGACCTGCTACGCGATTTTTAAAAGAGTCTCCGGAAGAAAACCGGCCTGGGGTTCGCTGACAGGCATACGACCTACAAGGCTCTTTTACCGCGCTCTGGAGGAGGGCAGGAGCTTCTCCGGAGCCGAGGAGTATCTGATCGAAACCTACGACCTTTCACGGGACAAAGCGCAGCTGCTGACGGAAATCGTACGGATGCAGCAGCCGTATTACAAAAGACACTCGGACGCGTTCGACCTGTATGTCGGCATCCCGTTCTGCACGTCCCGGTGCAGTTACTGCTCTTTCTCTTCCGGCGTGATCGGTGATGGTAAGCTGGTTGAACCGTATCTGGAATCCCTGCAGAAAGAAATCGAAGCCTGCAGCCGGATGGCAGGAGAGGCGGGACTGCACCTTGCCGTCGGCTACATGGGGGGAGGGACGCCCAGCAGCCTGAGCACGGGCCAGCTGGACCGGTTGCTGACTTGTGTCGAGCGTCATTTCCCGGATCTTGAAGAGTGGACGATTGAGGCGGGCCGGCCGGACACGCTGGATGATGAAAAGCTTAGGATGCTGCGCAGCCATCCGGTAACCCGCATCAGCATCAACCCGCAGACGATGAATGACGTGACGCTGCAGCGGATCGGGCGCCTGCATACCGTGCAGGACACGGTGCGGGTATTCGAGAGCGCAAGAAGACATGGCTTTGACAACATCAATATGGATGTCATCGCGGCGCTGCCCGGCGAAACAGAAGAGATGTTTTCGCATACGCTGAATGAGATTCGCCAAATGGGCCCGGAAAGCCTGACGGTGCATACGCTTGCCATCAAACGCTCATCCAAACTGCATGAACAGGGTTACAGCCAGACGACGGGGCGCATCGTGGAGAATATGGTGGATGCGGGCAGACAATGCGCGCACGACATGGGCATGCAGGCCTACTATCTGTACAGGCAGAAGTATATGGCGGACAACCTGGAAAACGTTGGCTATTGTCTGCCGGACAAGGTCTGCAGATACAACATCGATAATATGGAGGAGATCAGGAGCGTGCTGGCCCTGGGGGCCGGAAGCATCTCGAAGGGGCTTCTTCAGGTTGACGAGAGAATCCTCCGCGTGCCGAACCTTTCCAACATCCGTCAGTATATTGAGCGGATTGACGAAATGATTGAGCGGAAACGGCAGATGTTTGATGCGCTTACGAAGGAAAGCAAAGGGGATATCAAGCGTGATCATATCGGATAAGCAGAACCTGAAGCGCACGGTCAGGCAGGCGGTGCGCTACTGCCAGGTTTATGACTGCCAGGCCGAGTGGCCCCCGGAGCAAAAGGCCGGGCCGGGGACGGCCTATATCGAATTCCTGGAACAGGATCCGTCCATCTTCACGGGGCCTGTACCGCTGCAATCCGGAGAACGGATGGCAACGCTGGCGGCCATGAAAAGCCTGGACCTCGGGGGCATCCCTGCCCGCCAGCTGCGGGAAACGCTGGAACCGTATTCTGAAGAGGCGTGGCAAAGAGAACTGCTGGATGCGGCAAGGATTAAGCGTGTGCTGGTAAAGGTGCCGATAGAGAAGGCAGCGCAGTTTGAGGCGCATGACGGCAGAATATCGGTGATGCCGGAGATTGACCCGTCTTTTTTTGCATTCGGCAGGTTCGGCCCGGATTTTAACCGGTGTGCGGAAAAGCTGAGATACGTCGTCAGGCAGCATAACCCGCGGCATTTGTTTGCGAACAGCCTGGATTTGCCGGCGCTGCAGTTTTGCGTATTGCCGGTCTGCGAGGAAGAAAACTGCGTTCTCCATCTACGGCTGGGCATCGGCGGAGCGGACGCGACGGACTGTCTGCGCCTGCTGCAGGACAGACCGGGGCTGCGCTCCGTCGTTTCCGCGGAGGATTCGCTGGAATGCAGCGTGATCGACCGGGTGGCAAAAGAGGAACGGATTCTCGTCCGGCTGGAGAATCCGGACCATTTGAGTTATGCGCTGGACAGACTGGGTACACGGTTCATTCCGTTTGCCTCCCGGGCCAAGGCCCCGGAAACGCTGCCCGGCAGCTGGATTCTTGAGAAGGAGAGAATCTGGCGTGCATTGACGGATGTCTATGCGCTGATGCTCCGGCTGGGCTGTACGCTGAGCAGCGAAAGCATTGAGCGGGATGTTGAACGGTTGATGTATGGGAATCTTTCGGAATGGGATTTAAAGGAGGAAGAACAGAATGAATCCGGTATTTGAAATCGTGTTGGGCAACGGGAAGAGCATCAAAGGATACCTTTATCCTGAAATCGCTCCGGAAAGTGTTGGAAATTTCATTTCCCTGGCAAACAGCGGCTTTTATGACGGGCTGATTTTTCACCGCGTGATCCCGGGATTCATGATCCAGGGCGGAGATCCGCTTGGCAACGGTACCGGAGGCCCCGGCTACAGGATCAAGGGTGAATTCAGGGCGAACGGCTGCCCGAATGCCCTGAAACACAAGCGCGGCATTCTGTCGATGGCCCGGAGCATGGCACCGGACTCCGCAGGCTCACAGTTTTTCATTATGGTAGAGGACGCACCGCATCTGGATGGTCAGTATGCGGCTTTCGGCGAAGTTTCGGAGGGAATGGATGCGGTGGACGAGATCGTGAATGCGCCCCGTGATTTCCGCGACAAACCGTATGAAGAACAGAAGATAAAGAGCATCCGTGTTGAGACAAACGGGGAAACCTATTCTTTCAGGAAGCTGTAAGGATGATCGAAATGGAAAAGCAAAAAGTAACGGTACGGCTGCTGGGAAAAGACTACTCACTGGTGACGGATCAGGATAAAGACGCTGTTCAGCGGATTGCTCGTTATGCGGACCGGAAAATGCGGGAAACGGCACTGGTTTCCAGGCTGCCGGACAGCGCAGTGGCTGTGCTGACCTGCATGACGCTGACGGAAGAACTGATGAGCGCACAGGAAGAAAACCGTAAGCTGAAAGCTGAACTGCTGAAAAAACAGACTGAGAGTGATGGAGCCGTACAACAAACCATTTTGGACGGCAAGAACGATTGAACCTGAAGCTTGGAGGAAACGTGGAACTACTTTCGCCGGCCGGCGACATGGCGGCGTTTAAAGCAGCGGTTGCCTGCGGCGCGGCCGCGGTATACCTGGGGTATACCCGGTTTGGCGCGCGGAGCTCCGCGGGAACCTTTGGCAGGGAAGAACTGATTCAGGCTGTCGACTACGCACATGAGCGGGGCCGAAAGGTTTATGTAACCGTCAACACGCTGATCAAAGACAGGGAAATGACGGACCTTTACGATACACTCGACGCTGTCAGACAGAGCCGGGCGGACGCTATCATCGTCCAGGACATCGGGATTGTACCTGTGGTGCGTGATCGCTACCCGGAACTGACGCTTCATGCCAGCACACAGATGACGGTGCATAACGTTCAAGGGGTTCGTTTGCTGTCCGATATGGGATTTCCAAGGGTTGTCGCTGCACGGGAG
>ODAI011159546.1_pt1 | contig 14234 bp, 10 predicted proteins | sample 1539321 | NCBI WGS metagenome assembly ODAI01 (sample SAMN02144231, study PRJEB22623) | gut metagenome | biome: sheep rumen | host: Ovis aries | place: New Zealand
ACCTGCGATAAAATGGCGGAGCACATCCGGAAAAGGAGCGTCATGAATGGCGAGACTTGACAGTGAACTTGTAGCAAGAGGCATCGCACGGAGCCGTGAAAGGGCAAAGGAAATGATAAAGTCCGGCAGCGTGACCGTCAATGGGACGCAGGCTTTAAAACCCTCTGCTGAGGTAGGTCCCGAAGACGAGCTGGTATCCTCAGAGACGGAGCAGTACGTTGGCAGGGGAGCACTGAAACTGGAAAAGGCGGTAAATACCTTCGGACTTGACCTCACGGGGCTCACCTGTGCAGACATAGGAGCATCAACAGGAGGTTTCACGGAGTATATGCTGAGCTGCGGAGCTGCAAAAGTATACGCAGTTGACGTGGGTCACGGACAGCTTGCACAGTCTCTCCGTGAAGACAGCAGGGTAGTGAACATGGAGGGAACAGATATACGAAATATATCGCCCGATGACATCGGCGGACAGGTGGACTTCATCAGTGCTGATGTGAGCTTCATATCCCTTAAACTCATCCTGCCGAAGATATGCGAGCTGCTGAAAGAGGGCGCTCACAGTGCAGTTCTCATAAAACCACAGTTTGAAGCCGGCCGGAAGGATATAGGAAAAGGCGGAGTGGTAAAGGACAAGAAGGTCCATTTCCGTGTCCTTGAAGATATAGACTCATTTGCCCGCACCTCCGGACTTACGCCTGTCGGCTATACATCATCCCCGATAAAGGGCGGAAGCGGAAATATAGAATATCTTGTACATCTTATAAAAGGCAGCGGAATAGATACTGCCTTTGACCTGAGGGAGCTTGCAGAGAGTTCCTTCAAACAGCTTTGAGGTGAACTTATGAAAGCAGTACTTTATCCGAATTTTCAGAAAAAGAATGCTCTTCCCTGTGCCAGGGAAGCCTGTGACGTCCTGCACAAGTCCGGGATAGATGTAAGCGTCAGCAGCATTTTCAAAGGTGAGTTCTCGGATAAGCCGTATGTTATCTTTGAGGAGCTCAGCGAATCGGCAAAAACGACTGATTTTGTAATAGCGATAGGCGGTGACGGAACAATACTCCGCTGTGCCAAGAAGCTGATAGGCACCGACACAAAGCTGCTTGGCATAAACACCGGCACCCTTGGCTTTATGGCCGGACTTGAGGCAGACCAGCTCGATAAGCTGAGCCTGCTGACTACCGGGGAATACGAGATATCTGAACGAATGACTCTTGACATAACATTCCATGAGCCTGAGGGAGACACAGTACACACGGCACTCAACGAGGTATCCGCCAGGTCCGGGAGCTTCAGGATATGTGATTTTGAAGTATATTCCGAGGACTATCTTGTAGGAAAATACCGTGCAGACGGAGTCCTTTTCAGCACCCCGTCCGGTTCAACGGCATATGCCTTATCCGCAGGAGGTCCGGTAGTCGAGCCAGACCTTGAATGTATTGAAATGACACTGATATGTCCGCACTCACTTTTTTCACGGGCAACACTTTTTTCGCCATGGCGTAATCTCCGGCTCACAAACAAGACCTCCGGAGACGAGTGCATGGTCATAAACGTAGACGGCGAGCTGCACTTCCGACTGCATGAGGAGCAGTCGATAGAGATAAAAAGAGGGCAGCACAATATAAAATTCATAAATCTGATAGGAAATTCCTTCCATGAGTCTGTATGCAGAAAGCTGTGCAGACCAATAAAATAAAAAGGTGAGAACAAATGAAAAACAGGAGACACGAGGCAATACTCGAAATAATAGCCGAACAGCCGGTAGCTACACAGGAGCTGCTCATTGAGCTGCTCGGCAAACGTGGTATCAAAGCAACACAGGCAACACTTTCCAGGGACATCCAGCAGCTCTCTCTCGTAAAAAAACGTGATGGGAAGGGCGTATACAGGTATACTCTGCCTGCCTCAGCAATGGCAGAGAAGTCCATTTTTGAAGAGGCAGTGCTCTCAGTAGACTATGCCATGAACACCATAGTCCTTAAATGCCGTGCCGGAATGGCTCAGGGCACCTGTGCAGCGATAGATTCCGTAGAACATCAGGGCATAGTGGGGACTATCGCCGGTGATGATACAATATTCATCCTCGTAAGAAGCGAGGCTGATGCAAAAAAGCTCTCGAAGAAATTCAGGAGCGAGCTTTTCCCCGAAAGGTAAGGATAAACAGATGCTCAAGGAGATCTATATACAGAATCTTGCAGTCATACGTGAGGCAGTCATACCTCTTGGCAGTAAACTGAACATTTTTACCGGTGAAACAGGTGCAGGAAAGTCCATACTCATCAACGGCATAAATGCTGTACTCGGACAGCGCTGCACAAAGGACATCGTCAGGACCGGCTGTGAAAAGGCAGTCATAACCGCTCTGTTCACGGAGCTTTCCCCGGAGATATGCTCAAAGCTGGATGAGCTTGGAATAGCTCATGATAACGAGGAAATGACAGTCACCCGTGAGATAAGCGCTGACGGCGGCAGCGTATCAAGGATAAACCACCGTACAGCCTCAGCGGCCCTTCTCAAAGAGATAGGAGCCATGCTGATAAACATACACGGTCAGCATGACAATCAGATACTTCTTGACAGCGAAAAGCACATGAAGATACTTGACGACTTCGACGGCGACAGCAGTCTGCTTGACTCCTACAGGGAATCATTCCACGAGCTACAGCGCACTGCCCGGAGACTGGGCGAGCTGAAAAAGCAGGAGCAAACAAGAGTTGAGCGGATGCGTCAGCTAAACGAGATCATAGATGATATAGGCGAGCTTGAGCTTTCCGAGGGAGAGGATGAGGTACTTGAAAAGGAGTACGAAACAGCAAAGAACTCCGAGAAGGCGATAATAGCAGTCCGTGGAGCGATACAGGCCCTTACCGGAGAGGATGCCGCAAACGATATGCTGGTCTCAGCCGAGCGTGAGATAGCAGGATACACAGAAAACAGCGAAAAGCTGAACATCCTGTACGAGCGGCTCTCTGCTGCGGAGATAGAGATAGCCGACATCGCCTCTGAGCTTGAAAATATTGCAGATAAGATAGAGCTTGACGGTCAGCGGCTGGAGTACCTCGGCACCCGTCTGAACAGCATCAACAAGCTCAAAAGGAAGTACGCAGCAGATGCAGCGGGGCTGGTAAGGATGTATGATGAAGCCTGCCGTGAGATAATGCAGCTCGACAGCTCACGAGAGGAGATAGAGGAGCTGATGTCTGCAAGGGAAAAGCTCCTCCACAGTGTGACCGAGAAGGCAAAAGCCCTCTACGAACACCGTGAGAAGGCCGCAGAGCGATTCGCAGAACAGGTCACATCCGAGCTTGAATTCCTGAATATGGCCGGAGTGGTAATAGCCGTAAAGCATGAAAAAGGCAAGCTGACAGTCAACGGTATGGACACAGTGGAGTTCCTCATATCTGCAAACAAGGGCGAAGAGCCTAAGCCCATATCAAAAATAGCCTCCGGCGGTGAGCTTTCAAGGATAATGCTGGCGCTGAAAAGCGTTATTGCAGACAAGGACAGCATCCCTACCATGATATTTGACGAGATAGATACCGGAGTCAGCGGAAAGGCAGCTCAGAAAATTGGTATAAAGCTCCGTGAGATAGGCAAAATGAGGCAGGTCATTTGTGTTACGCACCTTTCCCAGATAGCAGTCATGGCGGACGACCACTTAATGATAGAAAAGAGCATAATCGGAGACCGTACCGAGACCAGCGTCACCAGACTGGATATGGACGGACGCATAGCTGAGATAGCAAGGATAATGGGCGGAGACCAGCCCTCAGAGCTGATGCTGGACAATGCCCGTGCAGAAATAGAACGTGCAGCAAAAATATAGTATACAGGTCGTGATATTTTGATAATTTACTCAACAAGACATGGACAGACAGACTTCAACAAGTCTGATATAATACTTGGCACAACCGATGCAGAGCTTAATGGAACAGGACTGAGCCAGGCACATACACTTGCCGAAAAAGTGGCCGCACTGAATGACGTTGACCTGATAATAGCTTCACCGATGAAGCGAGCTCTCCGTACTGCTGAGATAGTTGCAGAAAAGACCGGACTCAGCATTATCACAGAACCCCGTCTTAGAGAATGGGACTACGGAGAATACGAGGGAAAGCCACGCATTACCGAGGGCTTTGCAGAGGCAAAGTACCAGTTCGGAGTACGAATGGGCAGAACAGGAGAGTCACTTTTACAGCTTGGTCACAGAGTATATTCGGCACTCGATGATATAATTGAAAAATACAGCGATAAAAACGTGCTTATCGTAAGCCACGGAGGAGTATGCCGTATCATCGAGACATATTTCACAGACATGACTATAAAGAGCTTTTCCGGCTGGTTCATGGGAAACTGCCAGCTCATAGCATACAATATATAGCAAAGGAGGAATAATATGAAAATAGGAGTAGACTACTACCCTGAACAGTGGGACAAGTCCCTGTGGGAAAAGGACGCAGACCTGATGTCCAAAACAGGAGTCAAGGTCGTAAGGCTTGCGGAATTTGCCTGGTCCAGGCTGGAGCCCAGAGAAGGGGAGTTCGACTTCGCATGGCTTGACGAGGTAATGAGGATATTTGCAAGATACAGGATAGATGTAGTAATGAGCATCCCTACGAACTGTCCGCCGCTGTGGCTTTACCGCAAGCATCCTGAGATAATCCAGAAGGGACCCGACGGCTCTCCGATACAGACTGGTATCCGTGGACACCGCTGCATCAATTCCGAGGTCTTTATGAGCTATGCCAGACGCATAACAGAGCGTATGGTAAGGCATTATTCTTCCAGTGCCCAGGTCATAGCATGGCAGATAGACAACGAGCTTGAGGCCTATCAGTGCACCTGTGACACCTGCCGTAAGAAGTTCCGTGACTGGCTCATAGACAAGCATGATTCCATAGCAAACATAAACGCAGCATTCGGAAACAGTGTCTGGAGCCTTGAATACAGCGATATATCTGAGGTGGAACCTCCGACAGCATATCCCAAGGCCTGGCAGAACCCTGCACTGTGCCTGGAATTCCAGCGTTTCAGCTCTGAGTGTACAGCAAAATACGTAAAAGAGCTTGCAATGATAATCAAAAGGGAGATACCCAAAGCGAACCTGACCACCAACACATGGTTCTGTGAGAACACTCCGGATTTCTACGAGCTCTTTGACCAGGTAGATTTTGTTTCCTACGACAACTATCCGCCCGTGATGCTCCCAGCTGACCCTGACGAGTTCTACTCCCATGCCTTCCACCTTGACCTCATGAGAGGAATAAAGGGGAAGAAATTCTGGGTAATGGAGCAGTTAAGCGGACCCACAGGAAGCTGGGCACCTATGACCCAGACACCCAGACCGGGTCAGATAATGGGGTACTCACTACAGGCCATAGCTCACGGAGCTGATACAGTAGTACATTTCCGCTGGAGAACAGCAGTCAGCGGAGCTGAGATGCACTGGCACGGACTTATCGACCACAGCAACGTCCCCGGCAGACGTTTCAACGAATTTGCAGAGCTCTGCAATACAGTGGGAAAGCTGGGACTCATCGAGTCAACAGAGATAGTATCGGATATAGCTATCATATATTGTCCGGAGAACGACTGGGCATTCAAGATACAGCCTCAGACAGAGGGATTCTACTATCTTGAACAGCTCAAATACTTCCATTCTGCATTTTCACGCTACGGTGCAAATATAGACATAGTTCCAGCCGATGCTGACCTTTCGCACTACAAGGTCGTAGTAGCTCCGACTATGTACGTATACGACAGGAAGTCCGCTGAGAATATCTACAGATACGCAATAAACGGCGGAACGCTCATACTCACCAACCGCAGCGGAGTCAAGGACAGCAACAACAACTGTATCATGCAGCCGCTGCCCACAGTCTACAAGGAGCTCGTAGGTGCAGAAGTCACTGAGTACGACCCTATCGGAAATAACAACCAGACGATAGTAGACTTTGCCGGAAACCGGTTCTCATGCAGCCAGTGGTGTGACATTCTCACACTGACAACGGCTAAGGCCTATGCAGAATATGACGACGGCTTCTACAGATGCTGTCCGGCAGTTACAATGAACCGTTACTGCAACGGAGTAGTATACTATGTAGGAACGATATGCGAAATGGACTTCTATGAGAGCTTTGCCGGCAACGTTATGAGACAGACCGGTATCCCAAGACTGAAGGGACTGCCTGCCGGAGTTGAGGTCACGACCCGAACAAATGGCATAGATGAATTCATATGCTTCTTCAACAATTCCGAAGAAAATGCAGAGATAAGCCTGCCCAAGGCAATGTTCAGCATACTCACCGGAGTCGGCAAGGACAAGGTGACGCTCAAGCCATTCGGATTTGACATAGTAAGGAAGTAAGACATGAGAATAGTAGTACAAAGAGTCACATCCGCATCAGTCACGGTAAGCGGAGAGGTGATAGGCAGGATAGATACCGGTTTCCTGCTTCTCTTCGGAGTAGGCCACGAGGACACAGAAGAGGACTGCCGGCGTCTTGCAGACAAAATAACAGCATTAAGGATATTCTCTGATGAGAACGACAAAATAAACCTCGACCTTAACGCAGTAGGAGGTTCGCTGCTGGTGGTCCCACAGTTCACGCTGTATGCAGACTGCCGGAAGGGAAACCGTCCCAACTTCATACAAGCAGCCAGACCGGATAAGGCCAACGGCCTCTACGAATATTTCGTAGAATACTGCCGCAGCAAGGGATTTCATGTTGAGACAGGTGAATTCGGAGCGGACATGAAAGTAGAGCTCCTCAATGACGGACCTTTCACAGTAATACTTGAATAAAGAATAAAAGTCACCTCACGGTAAATAATAGCTGTGAGGTGATTTTTTGATAAGGAAACGCAGTGACGGCGGTGTACTTTTTCTTGTGGGCGCATTTTTTCTGATGTTCACAGCACTTGCCTGCAATTATTTCCGTATAGCCTTTGAAGGCAGGTACGTCCGTGCAGCAGAGCAGCGTTCAGAGCTGACAATATCTGCCGGAGAAAGTCAGGGGACGGTATACGACTGCAACATGGTGCCTATCGTAAACGCCGGGAAGAAGTACTATGCAGTGGCAGTGCCATATGCTATAGACCCGGATAAAACAGCAGGATACGCAGTAAACAGGGAGGAATTTTTAGGTGCAGTCAGCAAGGGCTCGCCATTTGTATTCCAGTGCAGAGAGAACACTCCGGAATCAGAAGGCCTTACAGTCTTTTCGATACCTGAGAGGTACGCAGATGAGCAGAGTGCCTGCCACCTTGTAGGCTATCTTTCAGACGGAAAAGGAGTTTCCGGTATAGAGTATGCCTATGACAGGATACTGCGTGGGGACAGCAGTGAAAATACAGTCACCTACAGCACTGACGGTTTCGGCAGAGTACTTATAGGCGACGGAAAAACAGTCCGGAGGAGCACCGCTGACAAATGCGGAGTCGTCACGACGATAGACAGCGAGATACAGAAGATATGCGAAGAAAGCGGCAGTGATATAGAAAAGGGAGCAATAGTCGTCACTGACATATACAGCGGCGATATACTTGGGATGTGCAGTTTTCCGGGATTTGACCCTGACAATATAGATGAGGCTCTCAGCTCCGCTGACAGTCCGCTTATAAACCGCACCCTTTACTCATACGGAGTAGGCTCCATATTCAAGCTCGTCACCTCCTGCGAGGCAATAAACGAAGGAATGACCGGATTTATCCATGTATGCAGGGGATATATAAATGTAATTGACCAGAGGTTCAACTGCCATAAATACGACGGGCACGGGACAGAGAACATGACCACAGCACTCACCGACTCCTGCAACACCTACTTCATCGCACTTAGCCAAAAGCTGGATACAAAATCATTCAGACGGCTCGCCCACGACCTCGGCTATGGCAGAGAGACTCTGCTCTGTGCAGGTATGACAGGCTCAGCAGGTGTGCTGCCAACAGTAAAGGACCTTGACATACCGGCAGAGCTTGCAAACTTTTCCTTTGGACAGGGCAAGCTGTCTGCCACTCCCTTACAAGTCAACCAGATGACCTGTGCCATAGCCAACGGAGGAAGCGTCCCTTCTCTTCGTGTAATAAGAGGAGTTACAGCAGACGGTGAGACGATCGCCAACGAAAAGCCGCCTCAGCTCTCCAAGGTCATAGATGACGACACAGCCGCAGGTCTGCGGCGTATGATGACAGCGGCAGTACGTGACAACAGCTCCTCAAACGCAAGGTCACTTATAGTATCCACCGGTGCCAAGACATCAACAGCCCAGACCGGGAGGTACGATGAAGAGGGAAATGAGTACTGTCATGCCTGGATAACCGGATTCTTTCCGGCAGCCTCACCAAAGTACGCAGTTACCGTACTTGCAGAGGACGGAGGCTACGGCAATGATGCAGCAGCTCCGGTATTCAGGTCGATAGCAGAGGGCATCACTGTTCTTGATAAAAAGAGAAACGCCGGCTGAACCGGCGTTTTCTGCTACATTTCCTGTGGGAACTTCATTCCCCATTGCCTTCTGCACTCATCGAGGATTTTCATGACTGCAAGAGTATCAGCGTGTGGAACAAGGGGACTGTCTTTAAGCCCTTCTCTCAGACACCTGTTAAACTCATATATCTCATACTCGTATCCGTTCACATCGTTCTCAAAGCTGAACTTTTCGACCTCATTTCCTTCCCTGTCATAAAGGGAAACATCATTAGAGCAGAAGAACCAGTCACCGAAAAGGATATATCCGTCGGTACCGGAAATAAGAGCATTATTGCGAAGAGGTATCTCAAAGCCTGAATCCGTAGAGGCAAAGCTGCCGTCAGGATATTTCAGCACTACCGAATTACTGAGGTCAACACCGTCAGCACCAATATGTGCGGAGCTGATGGTCTCAGAAGGCTCATTGCCGAGGAAGGCACAGGCAAGGCTTACCGGGTAAACAGAGAGGTCAAGAAGAGCACCGCCGCCGCAGTCCGGACGAAATAGCCTGTCCTTCTTATCGTAGCGGACCATATTGCTGAAATCCGCCTTGATATACTTTAACTGTCCTATCCTTCCGGACTGTGCCCATTCCTTAGCTTTCAGAAAAGAGGGTCTGCACTTGGTCCACATGGCCTCCATAAAGAACAGGCCGTTCTTATCAGCAAGCTCCAGGAGCTCTTCAAGCTCAGCGGAGTTCAGCGTAACAGTTTTCTCACAGAGGACATTTTTACCGTTTTTAAGACATATCCTGGCATCCTCGAAGTGCGAAGCCATTGGAGTAGCGATATATACTGCCTGTACATCAGCCTTTTCAGCAAACTCCTTATAGCTGCCATAAAACGAACCTGCTCCGACTTCATCAGCAAAGGCTTTTGCCTTCCTTTCAGACCTTGAAGCCACAGCACAGAGCTCTGCGTCACCGCAGCCATTAAGTGCAGCAGCGAATGTATGAGCTATCCTTCCGGTACCAATGATACCCCATTTTATCTTTTCCATAATATCATCCTTTCAGCAAAGGGCGCACATTGTGCGCCCTTTGAACTTATAAACTGTTATCCCTTAACAAAGTCAGCCGGATCAAGGGAGGGGACAAGCTCCAGAAGGAATTTCTGTATCTGGAGAGCATCATTGACAGTCAGACCGCTGGTCTCATGTTCATAAACATTTGCATAGAACTGTCCGGTCTCGGTGATGTGGTCCTTGTCAGTGCCGTTAAGACCGTATTTATCCTGGTCAGCAAGGGACTGCATTACCAGGACAACGTCATTCATCTTTACGTCATCATCACCGTCAGCGTCGCCCCATACCTTCACAGGCGGCTCAGTGGTGGTGGTCTGAGTTGTAGTGGCAGTTGTAGTGGCAGTAGTTGTAGTCGTGACTATCTCTTTTTCCTGTTCAGCAATAAGGACAGTATAGTTTACAACGTGGTAGCTCTCGCCGTTTCCGCCGAGAACAACAGTCGAACCCTTGTCAGCGTCGAGGCTGTAGAGGTCAAATGTAACATCGTTTGAGGTAAGGATAGTCATTCCTGTATCGGTATATCCGCTCATCCACTCAGGAACAGCAGGCATACGTGAATCGAGAGCGATATATACAGTTATATCATCAGCAGCAACAAATGAGATGAGGTCACCGGTCTCGCCCTTATCATTGCATGAGGTGAGGAGCTGCTCAGCACCGTTCAGCTTTTCCGGGAATTCCACAAAAGTAAAGTCACGGTCTCCGAATACAGGAGAGCCAACGGCAGCACTGTCAGCGAGTACATAAGCCGAAGAATTTTCAGTGGAAGGAAGTACCACATCTGAGACGAGCCTTCCGTTAAGAGGAAGAGTATCCCTGCCGAATACGAAATTGTCGATATTGATAAGGTAGCCAGAATCACCCTTGAACACAAGATAGAGGGTATGCTTTCCTGATATTGCAGGGATATTCTGGGAAACAGTCTGCCAGGAGTTCCAGTTTCCGGTAGCGGGAATGTTGATGACAGCAGCAGGAGAACTTCCGATAGAGTCTATATAGAGCTCTATCTGAGCGTTATTTCCGGTAACAGAAGCAGAGAAGCTCTTTGCACCGTTCTCGAAGTCGATGTTGCGGAAAGCGATATAGTCACCGCTTTCGATGTAAGCCACATGAGTACCGGAGCCGTCCTCACGGTCCTGGTTTTTAGTTCCTGACTCGCTGTTGTACTCCTCAGCCTCAATAGTCTCAAAAGCAGAACGTGCAGGAGCACCGTTGAACTCCACAGGGTCGCCGGCGAGCTCATTGAGGTACATTTCAAGGTTGGTGTAATCGTCAGCAGACAGAGAGACAGCGGGGCCGTCAGCAGCATTATCCGGGTCGAGACCGTGGAGAGTCTCCCATGAATCGGGCATACCGTCACGGTCAGTATCAGCAGGGGCGGTGCCGCCCTTGAAGGTTGCAGAAGTGGGGTATCCGCCGGCATCCTTCTGACTGTCGATGATGCCCTTGAGTCCCTGCTTGCTGCCGGTGTAAGTATATTTGCCGTTAGTCACCTCTGAGTGGTATCGGCTGTCGATATAGTCAAGAGCAGGAACATTTGCACCGGCTCCGGAGGTATTGTCGATAACACGCTTGTAAGCATTTTCAGCACTGTCAGTATTTACATAGGACTCACAGAAAGCAGACGTGAGCTTAACATCATTTATAGTACAATTATAGAGATTTGATTTAGCCTTGCCCACGCTCCAGGCGTCATCAGAAGCCTTGAGTATCTGATTTCCGCTTGTGTCGGTCATTATATTTCCTGAGACAAACATCTTCTGGCAGTCGCCGGTATTGAGCTCATTTCCGTCGATAGAAACAACATGGAGACTCGTGTTGCTGGATGCACCGGCTTTATAGTAGTTATTGACGAAGTTGAGCCTGCGGACACCGCCGTCAGTAGTACGGTCACGCCAGTTGTACACAACATTGTTTCTGACGTCTACAGCGCCTCCATATGTAACACCGTCGTTCTCCATGCCGCCTGCAAGTGACCAGTTTCGTCCGGTACAGTCAATCAGGAGATTATGGTGGAAGCTGCCCACATTACCGCTGATAGAAGCAGCAAATGCATGAGTTTCGGTCTTGGTCCTGTCGTCGGCATTGTAGTGTATTGAGTCGTGGAGTGACTCACCTATGATATTCCACTGGAAGGTGATATTTGATGCCGAGCGTGAGGAGAAGCCTTCATCAGTTGCCCAGGACATCGAGCAGTGGTCTATGATGCAATGATTTGAGCTTGAAAGTCCCATACCGTCAGAAACGTCATTGACACCTGAAAGGCCACGGTCTCCGGCTCTTACACGAATGTCACGGATGATGACATCATCGCATCCCATCATACCGAATCCCCAGTTTATGAGAGTGATACCGTCACCGGGAGCAGTTTGTCCGGCGATATAGACATCTCCGCCTGTATTCGGTACCGTCAGCTTACTCTGGAGCTCAATTATACCTCCGACATCAAAAACTATGGTCCTCGGACCGGTAACAGTTTCAAGACCATATCTTAGTGAGCCTGCACCGGAATCGTTGAGGTTGGTAACATGGTAAACATCACCGCCGCGTCCGCCTCTTGCCCAGCGTCCGTATCCCTCAGCAGTAGGGAAGGCGAGCCTGTTGAGCTGGAATGAATAAACAGCGCCCTTCACAGTACCGTTTGAGCTGACCTCATCGACTCTCCAGTAGTATGTAGGGATAGATGAATAGCTGTCATCCAGGTCAAAGTGAGGAGAGGTGACAGTTCCCTTATACTCAGGTGAGGACTTTGTAGCATTGAAAACGCTTGCAGCATCAGTACCTATATAGACCTCATGAGAAGAGGCACCTGAACCGGCAGTCCAGTTAAGGCCGTCCTCGGTATTGTGATGCTTAGCCATATCCACAGGAGTAATTTTTGAAATGGACTTGAACGGGTCAGCGCCGTCTATCTCGAATGCGTTGAGCCACACATTATTATATGACTGATTGCCCTCACCCTGTATGATGATAGTAGCAGATGTTCCGGTAAACTCAACATAAGACCTTCCGGCATCATCGTCCTTAGTAACATTGGCAGGGCAGGACACCCCTGTCTGGGCAACGGACCCGTTAACAGTGACTTTCAGTGAGCTTGGAGTGACAGCAGCAAGAGCATTATGCCAGCCTGAGAATGAGTGAGTCCCGTCAGAAAGTCCGGATATCTCAATCTTCATAGCACCGGCAGAATCGTTGTCCTTTATAGAGAAACCGTCGGAGATGAGGTATGGGGTAGTTCCGTCGTACTTCTGGAGCTTTTTGTTATTAGACACACTGAGCTGACCGGCAGAGGAGTTATTGCTTATCTTGACAGTAACACCTGTAGAAGTAGTGAAAGAAGCATTGCTTCCGTCATAGGCCCAGCTCTCAGCGTTAGGAGCATGGAGAGCTGTACGGATATTAGGGCCGCCCATATTGATGTCTACTCTGACTCTGCTCTGAGAGGAGACAGCATAAGCTGTCGGAGCAAGAGGAGCAAAATCCGTGTAGCTGTTAAGAAAAGCAGCGGAGCAGAGAGACAGTGCCAGAACAGATGCGGCAGCACGTTTGCAGAAAGATCTCTTCATAATTTAATTCCCCCTTAGGTGATAGACAGGCTAACACCTTAAAACAAAAATAAAATAATACAAATTTGATATAAATATTATAACACCTGAAAATGATTTCGTCAATATCGCAAAGTGTTCATATTATGTTCATTTCCAGATACTTTATTCCACTTGCACCGTCAACTATGTAAAATAGTGTTATCTGTATATAAAAAATAGTATTGTTCGCTGACGATAACAGCATAATAAAATTTTATGAAAAAAATTTCAAAAAACTATGGAAATTTTTCGCAGGATGTGTTATAATAAGTTTTGATTGGTTTATTTTTGCAATGGTGCGGTAAACCTAAGCTGTTTCAGACGTTTTTCGCCGGGAACAGAAAGATATTCTGCTATGCAGATGAATATTGAGGAGGCTTGTACATGAAAAAAGTGCAACTGACAGAAACAGTTTTACGTGACGCCAATCAGTCACTGATGGCAACACGTCTGCCCTATGCGGATTATGAGGGTATCCTCTCCGAAATGGACAAAGCAGGTTATTATTCCATCGAGTGCTGGGGAGGAGCCACATTCGATTCCTGTCTCCGTTACCTTAACGAAGACCCCTGGGAGAGACTTCGCAATCTCAGAAAGAATCTTCCCAACACCAAGCTCCAGATGCTGCTCAGAGGCCAGAATCTTCTCGGCTATAAGCACTATCACGACGACGTCGTAGAGAAGTTCATCCAGCTCTCTATCAAGAACGGTATCGACGTTATACGTATCTTCGATGCACTCAACGACTTCAGAAACATCGGAACAGCTCTTGAGGCTACAAAGAAGTACGCTACAGCAAACACTATCGCATCCGGATGTATCTCATACACACAGAGCCCTGTACACACAGTTGACAAGTACATAGAGATGTGCAAGGAGCTCCAGAAAATGGGATTCGACACCATCTGTCTGAAGGATATGGCAGGTACAATGTCACCCTACGAGGCAGAGCACCTCATCAAGGGCATCAAGGACGCTATCGGTGATATGACTCTCATACTCCATACCCACTGCACAACAGGTATGGCTTACATGACACTCACAAAAGCTATCGAGTCAGGTATCGACGTTATCGACACAGCAACCTCATGCTTCTCCGGCGGTACTTCACAGCCTGCAACAGAGACAATGTTCTACGCACTCCAGCAGTACGG
>ODAI010449584.1_pt1 | contig 14233 bp, 7 predicted proteins | sample 1539321 | NCBI WGS metagenome assembly ODAI01 (sample SAMN02144231, study PRJEB22623) | gut metagenome | biome: sheep rumen | host: Ovis aries | place: New Zealand
ACTGAGCTAAAGGCCCATACCAGTTCAGGAAGAAAATGTGACCCCGTCGGGATTCGAACCCGAGTTACCGCCGTGAAAGGGCGATGTCTTAGGCCTCTTGACCACGGGGCCACGTAATCCGGAGTGGGTTCTGAGTCGGGGTGAAGGGATTCGAACCCCCGGCCTCATGCTCCCAAAGCACGCGCGCTAGCCAGACTGCGCTACACCCCGGTGCAACCTTCCCGCGGTCTCCCCCGCAGGCGACTCGCATAATATACACGATCCGGCGGAATTTGTCAATCACTTTTTTTTGATTTTTAAAAACACTTTTTTGTTTTTTTTAAACCGGTTGCCTTCCATCCCCTTTTTCATGAAAAGCTGCAGTTCTCCTCAACGCTCGACAGACTCAGCCGCCTGTTTGCTCAGGTCTTCGAAAAGCGGTGAAGAAGCCAGCGGAATCCCTTGGGCGGCAGGTTCACGGAGGCGGCATTCTGAACGGATCCGTCCATCAGATCCTCGTATTGTCTGGAATCCCGAAGCCGGATCTGCTTTTCCTCCTCGCTGAAATTGAACAGCGCCAGCAGCTGCTGATCCCGGAAATACCTGCCGATTCCCAGCACATTTCTGTCTGCGGTTTCCAACAGCCATACATCCGCATCGGCATCGAAGGCTTCCGTTTTTTTGCGGAGTTCCTCCACTCTCAGGATCCCGGCAAAAACCTTTCCCTCCGGAAGATCCTGCCGGTTCCGCAGCTCGGCCTTTTCCCAGTCCAGGCGGCCCCGGTGAAGGTATCTGCTGTCCTCCCTGCGCAGGGGATCGTCATGGTAGCTGCGGTCATTCTCCTGTGCAATTTCATCTCCGCTATACAGCACAGGCAGCCCGCTGAGCGTAAACATCAGCGCATGCAGCATCTCATCCAGCCGGATCGCCTGTTCCAGAGCCAGGCTGTCTCCCTGCTCCCGGGCGGATTCAATGCCGCACAGGGAAGCTGTTGTTCCGCAAAGCCGGGCATCCCCCAGCCGAGGGTCGTCATTGTACAGTTCGCCCCGGGCCGGGCTCCCCGGCCATTTGCCCGTCAGATAATCGTTCAGGTACTTTTTATGGGGAATCTCCTGCTGTCCAAACCCGGACAGGAAATCATAATCCAGCCCCCAGCCGATGTCATCATGGCATCGCAGGTAGTTCAGGAAAGTGTATATTTTCGGCAGGTCGAAAACCTGCTGCAGCTGATGCTCCAGCAAACGGACATCCCTTGTCGCCACGGTATGCCAGACAGAGGCCATCGTCGTTACATTATACAGCAGATGGCACTCCGGTTTTTCCACCGTACCGAAATAGGGAACCACCTTGCTGGGTTCCATCACAATCTCTCCCAACAGCAGCGTTCCCGGACAGACAATTTCGCAGACCATACGCATCATCCTCACCAGGGTATGCACCTGGGGGAGATTCCGGCAGGATGTTCCCAGTTCCTTCCAGATATAGGGTGTCGCATCCAGTCGGACAACATCCACCCCATGGTTGCAGAGGTTCAGCATGTCGTCTGTCATATCATTGAAGACCGTCGGATTGGCATAATTCAGATCCCACTGATAGGGATAGAAAGTCGTCATCACCACTTTCCGGGCTTCCTCGCACCAGGTGAAATTACCCGGGGCTGTCGTAGGAAACACCTGGGGAACCGTCTTCTCAAATTCATTCGGAATTTCCCAGCTGTCGTAAAAGAAATACCTTCGCTGATATTCCTCCTCACCCGCCCGGGCACGGCGCGCCCACTCATGATCTTCACTGGTGTGATTCATGACAAAATCCAGGCAGACGACCATCCCCAGCCGATGGCAGTCTTCCGTCAGGGCAGCCAGGTCCTCCATGGTGCCCAGCTCCGGCTGCACCCTGCGGAAATTGCTGACCGCGTAGCCGCCGTCACTGCGTCCTTCCGGGCTTTCCAGCAGCGGCATCAGATGCAGATAATTCACTCCGCACTCCCGCAGGTAATCCAGTTTTTCCCGGACGCCCTGCAGCGTCCCGGCAAAGGCATCGACATACATCAGCATCCCCACCAGGCCGCGTCCCCTGTACCAGTCCGGCTGATTTTCCCTGGTCCGGTCCATCCTTTTCAGGCTTTCCGGACGGCTTTCCCATGCGCGGTACAGCATTTCCGTGAAGTAATTATAAGCCTGCAGGTCATTATGGTATAATTCGCAGTACAGCCATCGCAGCTCATTTTCATGCTTCCGGAACCGTTCCGCAAATTCCTTTTTCCATCCGGTTTTCATGCTTTTCCCACCGACTCTCTTTTTTTCTGATTTCCGGTTCAAGGCATTTCCGGACCCATCCCGTCCCGCCTTATCTTCTTTCGGCGTCGCCTCTCTGTATACTACCATAATGAAATCCCTGAAAGCAACCGCAAACTTCGTCCTCATCAGACAGTAAAAATCAGTCCGCACCCTCCAAAAAGCAGGTTTTTTCCTTTCCCGGGCCGAATATTTTAATGTTTGCCTGTTTCCGGACTTTTCTCCGAACAGACAAGCCCGTCTTCCGGACCGTGCCGCCCTTCACCGGGCAGGACAGACCGGAGATTCGGATCAGCCTTATCATCGCAGAACAGGCTTCTGTTCAGAAAGAAGGGTCTCCCTTTTGAAGTCCTATTTCCTTCCCCTGGGTTCCGGTGCGGAGCAGGGGCTTTCCGCCATGCTGACCGCCCTGAGCTGCGGAGCGGCTCCGCAGCCCTCTTCCGTCTTTATGCTGCGGGTTCCGGTCTCCGCCTCCGGCAGCTGGGCCGGCGGCCTGTGGGCGGATGTGCAATCCTGCCATCGTTTGCTGGCAGGCAAGGATGAATTTGCCTTTTTCCGCACGGAGTGGGAAACATCCGTGTGGGTTCCTGCCCTGCCGGAACGGGACGCGCTGGTCGGTACGGAGGAAAGCAGGCTTCTCCTGCAGGCCCTTCGGGGGGATGGCGTTCCTTTCTCTTTCCGTACGGACCGGGAAGCCGCGGAATGGAGCATGTCTGCCCTGCTGGAGGAGGTTCCGGAGGAAGCGGATGCTCCCTGTCCGGAAAACCTGAAGCCGTTCGTCTCCCTCCTGTCCCGGATCCGCGCGGATCTGGAATCGGGGGAGGATGTTCGGATTATGCTCCTGTGTGACCTGGCGGAGGGATATGCCTCCGGTCTGGCCCTCGCTCTGCTTCGTTTCCTTCGTTCCCGTTTTGCGGACCAGACCCCCTTTCTGGGTCTGATCGGCCAGGCCCGGTTCAGCGGCGCCGGAGCTGAGGAGGGAGCGCTCCGTCTTCGGGAAACACTGTCTGCCCTGAGCGGACGGAATCTGGTCCGCCTGTCGGAAGATCGGGGAACCGACGGAGCGGACGCCTGCTGGCTGGTTGGCCTGCCGGCTTCCTTCCTGTCTGAAAAAGATGGATTCCGGCTGCTGGACTGGGCTTCCGCCCGGATTCTGGGCGACGCCTGTTCCGCCGCCTCCCGTCCCTCCTTCGGCCTCCATACCCGGGAAATTCCGGGAATCCTGACGCTTCAGTCTCTGGATACGGAGGCAAAGCCTGCCGCGGCTTTCCTGCGGGGAACCTTCTGGTGTCTGAGTGACCTTTTTCCCGCCCTGCGATCCTATCTGGATCATCCGGCTCTTCTGCGGTCCCTCGCGCCCGCATCCAGAGGCGGACTCTTCCGCCGGCTCTTCCGGGAGGAGAATGCTGCTTCCGCCCGGGAGCTGCTGACCGCGGTGGACCGCACTCTCCGGGCCCTTAGTCTGGAAATCCTGTCCCTCCTGAATTCTCTGCCTCCTTTACTTCGGGAATCGGATGTTTCCACCTCCCTCTGGCAGGATGCGGTCAACGTCTGCGGACGGGCCGTGACGCTGGCTTCAGAATATGATGTCCGCCGCCAGGAAGCCGAGGATGCCGGCGTGGATAAGGTGCAGCCTGTGCATCGGGTTTCCCTTTCCGATACGGAAGAAGAACAGCAGATCCGGAAGCTGGACGCCATGGCCGAAGAAGTTCACTCCGTGCTGGCCCGGCGGGAAGAGGTATTTCAGAAGATCGGAGGCTATGCGTCCCGCATGGCCCTGGAGGACTGTCTTTCCAAATGCCTTGCGGCGGAAACCAGCGCCCGGGAAAAGCTGATCGCCATGCCGGCCGCCTCTCCGGAGGAGCGCTATTCTCTCGGCCTGCAGGAGCGGAGAATCCGCCTTCTGCAGGCCGCGGTCGCCCGCTGCCGCCAGGATCTTCAGGCCGCCCGAAAATGGGATGTTCTGAGTCGTTCCGGCTCTCTTCGGCCGGGCTCTCCCTTCGCCGGGGAAATCCTGGATCCCGATCTGGCAGGGCAAGCCCTGCTCCTGCTGACCTCGGAGGGAGAAGCCGCCGAAACCGCCTCAAAAAACCTCCGGGACGGGCTGGATCATCTGCTCCGGGGTTACCCGCTGAATGATGCAAAAATGCTGCTGAAGAACCTGCTTTCCGTCTGCCGCCAGCCGGAGACGGAGGTTCCCCTCCGCAGCCTGCTGCTTTCCGTTTATTCCGTCTGCGGCGTCGAGGTATCCGGCCTTCGCTTCCGGAGCAGCGGCCAGCTGCCGGCTGTCCCGCTGCTTCCTGACCTCGCGGAAGAAGGGCGTTTCTTCACCATGAGCTCCGCGCCGGACCGGATTCTGGCTCCTTCCGTCGTGGATCAAAGCGCCGAAAAGCGGGGGCTGCTGGCCCTGATGATTCTCCGGCAGTACCGCCGCCGGAGTCCCGGGGATGCGTCCCTGGAGCTGCTGCCCATTCGGGCGGAAACCTCCGTCCTCTCGCGGGTTTATCTATCCTCCAGGGGAGTTCGGGAAGCCTGGCTCTGCGTTCTGCGGGAGGAAAGGGAGGAGGGGGCTGCCTCTTCCAGGGTTTTGCCTCTGGCCGTGCTGCTGCCCGGAACTGGGCTGGAGCCAGCCCGGCTGCAGGCTTCCTGCCTGGACCTGATTCCTTCCTTCGTTCTCTGGCTGGATCGGGAAAATCTTCATTTTCAGGATCCCTGTACCTGTCTCAGCGAGGGGGATCGGCAGATTCTGACCGAGCAGCTGACCCGGCTCCGGGTCGCGCTGAATGCTCCCCGGAGCAGCGCGTTCTCGGACTTTCTCAGCAGCTGGCATCATGATATCATGCAGGCGCCCCGCCAGCAGGACAGTCCGGAGGACCTGCGCCGGCGTCTCCGCATCATCTGCGGGCTGTACCGTCTTCCCATCTGGCAGAAGGACCTTCGGAAAATTTCCACTTTTTATGAATCTTCGCTGAAAATGGATCCCGTCTGCGCGGGGCTCTGCGGAAAGGATAGCTTTGAGGCCGCTTCCTGCAAGGTCCTGGAGGACGCGGTCTATGTCTTCCGCGGAACACCCCTGGCCCGGGAGAACGCCCTGCGGATGCTCGACGGCGTCCAGACCCCGGAGGAAGCGCACTATCTTTCTTCCCTGGACACCGAATGCGACATCCTTCTGCACTCCTCCGATGACTATCACGAAGCGCTGGCCGCCGGGCTGCAGGAGTTCCTGCGCCGGTTTCCCGGTGCCGGTCCAGAGGCCGTCGGGACGGCGGAATCCCTGCTGAAGGAGGCGCAGGAACCCGTCACCGAGCGGGTGACGGAACTCATCTGGCCCTGGGATACGGTCTCCTCCTCCGTGTTGACCATCCTGACGGAATGTCTGGGAAAGGATCTGGCCTCCGCTGCGCTTCATGCCTTCAGTGACCGTCTTGCCCTTTTCCCCGCCAGAGGCGGCGAGATTCTGGGGGATACCCTTTTGAACGGGCTCTGTCTCCTCCCGCGGGAGATTCCCGACGGGCCTGCGCCGGAATCCGGTTCCGGGGAACGCCCGGCGGACAGTTCCGCAGAAGCCGGCGGCACGGAAAATGCCGGCAATGCCCCCCCTCAGGCCCGGCCGGACGCGGTACTTCCGCCTCTGAGCCCGGACTTTGCCCGGATCATGTGCCGGCTTCCCCAGGGACAAAGCCTCCTGCAGCCGGGACTCCTCCGCTTCTCCGCGGAAGGTTCCTCTGTCCGGGCCGAGCTGACCCTGGAAGGCGCATTTACCCTGAAGCTGGTCCGGGTCTATAGCCCGGATGAAATTCAGGCCTTCTATGCCCACGATCTTCCCAGCCTGGCCCTGTGGCCGTCGCTCCCCTTCGCCCCGGAAGACTGGCACATGTATGTTTCCTACGCCCATACCGCCGCAGATTTCCGCTTTGTCTCCGTTTCCCGGACAGAGGAGACCGAACTGACCGGAAGTCTGCCCCGCTTCAGTGCCTGTCAGCAGGAGTTTCCTCTCTGTTACCTCGTATATTTCGGCGGCACTCCGCTGGGCGCCGTTCCCAATCTGCTGCCCGCACCGGTCATCCAGCCCGGCAGCGCCTGGACCGCCTGCATGGACTTCGGAACATCCGCCTCCTCCATCATCTTTACGGACGGAGCCGCCCGCTGGCCCATGCAGGGACCGGTTACCGTGCGCAGCCTGCTGCGCAGTCCTGCGGCAACAGACGACCTGCTCTGGCGGGAATTCCTGCCCGCGGTTCCTGTGTCCGCCCTGATTCCGGGGGCTCTCCGGATCTTCCGGAACGATCTGGCAGAGCAGGACCTTCCCCTGCGGGACGGCGCGGTTTTCATGTCCTCCACGCTTCGGGATGTGCTGGATGTGACTCCTGAGGCCCTGTATACCGATCTGAAGTGGAGCGGTGAGAAGGGCAGAGCTTTCCGCCTTTATCTGCACCAGATCATGCTGATGGCCGCGCTGCAGGCCCGCTGCGGCGGCGCCAGTCAGCTCAGCTGGCGGGTTGCCATGCCGGAAGAGATGGCCGAGGAAGGCCGGGACCGGCTTGCGGAAGCCTTCCGCGTCCTGGCGGAAGCGGTTTCCCGGGAAAGCGGCCTGCCCCTGCCGGAGAAGGAGCCTCCGGTGGCCTTTGTCTCCGAAAGCAGCGCCCTGGGCGCCTATTTCCGCCTCTGTTCTCCGGAGCAGACCCGGGGAGGCTTCCTGGCGCTGGATCAGGGAGCAGGCACCGCGGATCTGTCGCTGTTCCTGCGAGGCCGCGAGGAAGCGGTCCGTTCCCTGCAGCTGCCGTTGGGTCTGCACAACATGCTTTTCCCTTCCCTGCTGCGCCGGCCGGAAATTCTCTGGGAGGACTTCGGTTTTGTGGAGCAGGATGCCTTCCGCCAGGATCTGCAGAGCCTGCAGGCCCTGCTTGAAAAAGCAAAGCGGGATCCGGCTGCCCTGCGGCAGGCCCGCTATGCCCTGGACGCCATTCTGACGGATTACTTCCCGCTTTTCCTGGAGGCGCTCTCCCGCCGCCGGGCAGAAGGCCAGCCCGGCCTGACCGGGGCCCTCTTCCTGCTGCACGAATGCTTCCTGATGATGCTGACGGGGCTGATGCTGCTGCAGATCGCCGGCGATTCAACCCGAAACGATGACCTGCCGGAATCCATGACGCTCTTTCTGGCCGGCCGGGGCAGCCTGCTGACGGAATCCCTGAGCCTGCAGAGCAAGACCTCGCTCTGGAAAATGCTCACCATGTTCCGGAATACCCGGGTCAGCTCACTGAACCTGATGTTCTCCGCGGAAAAGAAGTTTGAGATTCCCGTCGGTCTGTCCCTCTGGAGCCGGCCGTCCGCAGCCCCGCCGCGGCCTGCCGCTGTGCCGGCGGCGATCGCGGTCCGCCCGGAGGAACTGATTCCCGAGTTTCTTCTCCGCTTCCGGAAGGAATTTCCGGGGGAAGCGGCCCTGCTCTTCCCCGGTGTTTATGCCAATGACTATTATGCCCCATTCACGCCCTACGGACAGCAGCTGCTGATTCAGGCCCTGCAGGCCGCCTTTGAGCGGCGGGAAGCGGGAAAGCCCTTCCCGGCGCTGGTAGCCTGCCTGAGCGACCTGCTTGAAATGATCCAGGAAGGAGGTCTCCATCCGTGACGGAGCATCTGACTTCCCTGAAGAATCCCCGGATTCAGGCCGCCCGGGCCCTGAAGGACCGGAAGGCAAGGCTTGCCAGCCAGGCCTTCCTCGTGGAAGGCGACAAGATGGTCTCGGAGGCGCTTGCTTCCGGCTTCCCTGTGCAGGCCCTCTTTCTGCGGGAGGATCGGACCCTTTCCTGCCCGGTTCCTCCGGACCTGCCGGTTTACCTGCTGCCGGAGCATGTATTTGCCTCCCTCTCGGATACCAGAACCCCCCAGGGCATCGCCGCTGTCGTGGGACTCCGCCCCAGGAAGCCTTCCGGATCCAGGCTCATTGCCCTGGATGGAGTACAGGATCCCGGCAATGTCGGCACCATCCTTCGCACGGCGGATGCCGCCGGACTGGACGGCGTCCTTCTGGGGCCCGACTGCGCGGATGTTTTCTCCCCCAAGGTTCTCAGAGCCACCATGGGCAGCATCTTCCGCATGGGGCTCCTCTTCCCGGAGAATCTGGCGGACTGTCTGATTTCCCTGCGCGGGGAGGGATATTCCATTCTTTCCTCCCAGCTGGACGGTACCCCCTTCTATGAAAGAAAGGATGTCCGGGAGAAATGGGTGCTGGTGATCGGAAACGAGGGAAACGGCGTCTCGCGTGCGGTGCAGGAAGCTGCGACGCACCGTCTCCGTCTTCCCATGCGAGGCGGTGCGGAATCGCTGAATGCCGCCATCGCAGCAGGCATTATGATGTATGAACTGATGAAGTAACCAACAGACTCAAAAACGAAAGGAAAGCAGCAGAAACATGGATTCAAGATTTTACACCCGGGCCCGCCAGAAAGGTCTCAAAGCTTACAGCCAGGCAATCCAGACGAATCAGGACCCCTATCTCCCCGTACTGGAGGAAAAGGTTCCCGGCCTCAATACCCTGGACCGTCTGTCCCTGGGCATCCAGTCGATTCCGCTGGATCGGGTCGCGGGCTCTGTCTCCCAGGGACGTTCCTTTGCCTTCGCCAATAATTTCATGCCCATCCTGGAGCCGAATTCCGAGTTCAGCGGCAAGTGGACAGCCCTGTACGCCAGCGTAGAGGAGGAAGGCGTGCGGGATCCCGCCAAGGTGCTTGAATACCTGGGCTACTATTATCTCATTGAGGGAAACAAGCGGATCAGCGTCATGAAGTTCATCGGCGCGGAATACATTGAGGCGGACGTCACCCGGGTCATTCCCCTGCGCACGGACGATCCCGCTCTGACCGTCTATTGGGAATACTGTGCCTTCAGCAAGGTCACGGGGCTGTATGACATTTTCTTTACGAAGTCCGGCTCCTATGACCGGCTTTCCGGTCTTCCCGGCATGATGTCCGGGGAGACCTGGTCCCAGGATGACATCCTGTCTCTCCGGAAGATCTACCACTACTTCCATACCGCCTACTATACCGTCCTGCAGGATCAGCCGGCGCTGCCCTGCGGAGACGCCTTCCTGCGCTGGCTCCTGGCCTTCGGATATCAGGATGTGAAGGATCTGCCTCTGGAGGACGTGGAGAAGAGCCTCCGCCTGATGGTGGAGGAATTCAAGCTGCGGGAAGACGCTGTGAGCCTGGTCATGGAGCATACGGACAAGGTTCCCTCCCCCACCCTCCTGCAGACGCTTTTCCATCCCAGCCGGATCAAGGCAGCTTTCCTGTATACCAACCCGATTGAAAATTCCGCCTGGAACTACTGGCATGACATGGGCCGTCTGGAAGCCCAGGAAAAGCTGGGAGAGAAAGTGGAGACCGTCAATCGGATCGTCTCCTCCAGATCGGAGGCGGAAACCGTCATGGAATCCCTGATCAAGGAGGGTTTCAATGTGGTCTTCGCCACTTCCCCGGTCATGCTGAACAGCTGCGTGGAGCCGGCCCTGAAGCACCCGGAAACCAAGTTCCTTGTCTCCAGCCAGCTGGCCGGCTATCATCATGTGCATACCTATTATCTCCGCTTCTATGAGGCCAAGTTCCTGCTGGGAATGCTGGCGGGAATCCTGTCCAAAAACGGAAAAATCGGCTACATCGCCGATTATCCCATCTATGGTTCCCCGTCCATGATCAACGCCTTTGCCATCGGCGCCCGGATGGTGAATCCGGAAGCGCGGATCTACCTGAACTGGACCAGCCTGCGCAGCTTCGACATGAGGGAACCCTTCCACGACCCGGAAATTCAGGTTGTATGCAACCGGGATCTGACCGCACCGAACCCGACCTCCCGGGAGTCCGGGCTGTATGTCCGGGATCATGGAGAGATCCGTTCCATGGCCACGCTGCTTCCCCGCTGGGGCGTTTTCTACCGGCATGTGATGGAGCAGATGCTGAAGGGCGTTTTTGACGCCGCCTCCGAAAGCCGTTCCTCCTCCCTTTCCTACTGGTGGGGCATCGCCTCGGACACGCTGGATCTCGCCTTCTCCTCCCGCTGCCACCCCGCGACTGTCCGTCTGATCCGTAATCTGCAGGCACAGTTCCGGGATCAGTCCTTCACTCCCTTCGAGGGAGAATTGCGGGATCAGTCCGGCCGGATCCGCTGCATGGCGGATCAGCGGCTGACCCCCGCGGAGGTCCTCTGCATGGACTACCTCGCAGACTGTGTCGTGGGGTCCCTGCCCGCTCCGGAGGAACTGGTTCCCAGCGCCCAGGGGCTGGTGCTGACCCAGGGCATCGGCAGTCTGGCTACTGCCGATGTGGGCTCCATCTCCTGGACCTCAGGATACTGATATCCCGCAGCATTTCCCCTTCGGAAGAGAGCTTCCGGCCAAGCAGATTCAGAAAAGACCTGAAGGGAGAAACCGACATGCGTATTCTGGTTCTGGCAGACGAGCCTGTACAAAGGCTCTGGAGTGAATATGGAAAGGAAACCCTGCGGGAAGCCGATCTGATCCTGTCCTGCGGCGACCTGCCCTCTTCCTATCTGTCCTATATCACCTGCTTCAGCTCGGCCCCCGTGGTTTATGTTCACGGAAACCATGATCTCAATTATGAGACCAAGCCCCCGGAAGGGTGCATCAACGCGGAAGGCCACGTGGTACTGGTCCACGGGATCCGGATTCTGGGGCTTGGCGGTTCCATGCGATACCGCCCCGAGGTGCCCTGTATGTTCACAGAGGCCGAAATGGCTTCCCGGATCAAAGGTCTTCAGCGGGAGCTGAAGCATTCCAGGGGCTTTGATCTTCTGCTGGCGCACTCTCCCGTGGCCGGGCTGGGAGATCAGCCGGATCTGCCGCACCGGGGCTTTGAATGCTTCAAGCCTCTGCTCAGCCAGTACCGTCCCCGGGTCATGTTCCATGGCCATGTTCACCAGGCATATTCAGGCGCCGGCTTCATCCGGGAGCGGGATTGGGACGGGATTCCCGTCATCAACGCCTGCGGCAGCTACACCTATGAGTGGCCGGATGAATGGCAGGTGAATGATCTGCCCCGGGGGCATGCTCTCCGGAAAATGGAAAAACGCAGCCGGCCCGGAGAGGAATTTGAGCATTTTTAAAGGGACAGGGGATCAATCATTCCCCTGCCCCGTTTTTTTCCTCTTCCTGTTTTTCCGGCGGCGCCTTCTCTGCCGGCTCCGTAATTCCGGCAGCCTTTTCCCGCTCTTCCAGCTTTTCCTTGACCATCCTGTATCCAAAAGCGGTCAGCGGCACCGCGATCAGGATTCCCGTCACGCCGCCCAGCCCGGTTCCAACCAGCACCGCCGCCAGGGTCCATCCGGACGGGATGCCGAGGCTCTGGCCCACAATCCGGGGGAACACCAGCGTGCCGATCACGTTCTGCAGTACTACGATAAAGATCAGGAAGAACAGTGCCATTCCGGGGTTGTCCGTCAGGATCATCAGCGTCCCCATCACAGCCCCGACATATCCGCCAATCACCGGCACCAGCGCGCAGAATCCGTTCATGGTTCCGATCATGCTGGCATAGGGAAACCGGAAGATGTTCATCAGCACCGTGGCCGAAACTCCGATGATCAGTGCCTGCAGGGCCTGGCAGATAATAAAGTTGTGGAAGCATCCCCGCAGCAGGGCTCCGCTGTGCAGGACAGCTTCCTGGTGCTGCTGCGGAACAAAGGCGCGAATCATTCTCCGGTACGTCTGTCCGATTTTCTTCCTGCCGCTGAGAAAATAGCATGCAAAGAGAATGCCGAAAAGAATGTTGCTGAAAGCGGACAGCGCCGAGGTAGCCGTGGTGGTCATGTTGCGGAACAGCTCGTCCCTGCTGACCTGGGAGACCAGATGATTGATCCAGTTGTTCCAGTCGATCTGCCGCAGGGTCTCCAGGGTGTCTTCCGGAATGAGCCGGACCGTGATCGGATGATAGACCAGAAAGCGGATTCCGGAGGGAACCTTGTCCAGCAGCGCGATGACGCAAGCCGTCAGCTGCGGCCCGATATATCCCGCGATCAGGGCGGCGCAGCCAATCAGAACGATCATCGCCAGGATCACGCAGAGGATGTTGCTGACTCTCTCGCTTTTCAGGATTCTCCGATGGTACAGAAAATTGTGTTTTCTGAAGAAGGTGATCATGATGTCCAGCGGGTAGGCAATCACCACGCCGATCATCATCGGGGCGCAGGCGCGCAGGAACTGCTGCCCCGTAAACATGAACCAGTAAATCAGCAAAAAAAGGGCAAATCCTCCCAGCACCAGCCGGATGATACTCTTCCGGTTCAGTTTCATCCTCCTATGCCCCCTTCCATGCTGCCTGACCTGATCTCAAAGTCCTTCTGATTCACTCCCCGGAAACGGATTCCGCACAGCTCCGGGGAGCCCCGCTTTTTATTTTCCGCTCAGCGCCTCATGAATGGCTCTGGCCGCCGTTTTTCCCGCGCCCATGGCAGAGATTACCGTGGCCGCCCCGGTCACCGCGTCGCCGCCGGCGTAAACTCCCTCCCGGGAAGTCAGACCGTCTTCATTGACGATGATACCGCCCCGGCGGTTGACCTCCAGACCTTCCGTCGTATTCTTGATCAGCGGGTTGGGACTGGTTCCGATGGCCATCACGACCGTATCCACCGCCAGCTCAAATTCACTGCCGGGTATTTCCACCGGCCGCCGTCTCCCGCTGGCGTCCGGCTCACCCAACTCCATCCGAACACAGCGAATACCGGTCACAAATCCGTTCTTCGGATCCCGGGGATCCTCCGGATTCCGGTATCCCAGGATTTCCGTCGGGTTGCACAGAAGCCGGAAATCAATGCCTTCCTCCTCTGCGTGCTCCACTTCCTCCCGACGGGCCGGCAGCTCCTCCATGGACCGGCGGTAAATGATATAGACCTTCTCCGCTCCCAGGCGAAGGGCTGTCCGCGCGGCATCCATCGCTACATTGCCGCCGCCGACCACGGCCACGCTGCCGCCCTTCATGATGGGAGTCCTCGGGTTCTCCCGGTATGCCTTCATCAGGTTCGAACGGGTCAGAAACTCATTGGCGGAATACACGCCCTTGAGTGCCTCTCCGGGAATGTTCATAAAGTTGGGCAGGCCCGCGCCGGATCCGATAAAGACAGCTTCGAAGCCCATCTCAAACAGCTCATCCACCGTCAGCGTCTTTCCGATGATGACATTGGTCTCCACCTTTACACCCAATTCCTTCAGCGTCTCCACTTCCCGGGCTACGATGGCCTTGGGCAGACGGAATTCGGGAATGCCGTAAACCAGGACGCCTCCGGCCGTGTGAAGCGCCTCATAAACGGTCACCTGATAGCCTTTCTTTGCCAGATCCCCGGCGCAGGTCAGCCCGGAAGGACCGGCGCCCACGATGGCTACCTGATGTCCGTTCGGCTCGGGTTTGGGCGTCTTCTCCGCGGCATTGGCATGATGCCAGTCCGCCGCGAACCGCTCGAGCCGCCCGATGCCCACCGGATCCATCTTTGCTTTGACATGAAGGGTGCACCGGCTCTCGCACTGGGTTTCCTGGGGGCAGACCCGGCCGCAGACCGCGGGCAGGGAGGAGGACAGGCTGATGATCCGGTAGGCCTCCTCCAGGTTTCCCTGTTTGATCTGCTGAATAAAGTCCGGAATATTGATGTTCACAGGGCATCCCTCGACGCAGGGACGGTTTTTGCAGTTCAGGCAGCGGGCGGCCTCCTCCCGGGCAATCTCCATCGAATACCCCTGGGCGACTTCCTCGAAATTATGCGCCCGCACCCCAGGAGCCTGGGTGGGCATTTCATGTTTTTTCGGATTCACAGTCATGATCTTTCTCCTATATGCGTCATGATCTTTCTCTCATGGAAATTTCAGCGGCAGATGCGCTCTGTTCAGGGAGCATCCCGGAACAGGCTGCAGGTTTCTTCATAGGCATGCCGCTCATACTCGGCATACATGCGGCCTCTGCTCA
>ODAI010967889.1_pt1 | contig 14233 bp, 9 predicted proteins | sample 1539321 | NCBI WGS metagenome assembly ODAI01 (sample SAMN02144231, study PRJEB22623) | gut metagenome | biome: sheep rumen | host: Ovis aries | place: New Zealand
AGAACCCCAGTTTTGCAAACAGGTGTGTTTTTTTTTGGGGGGAATGCTCTCTTTAATAGGTTCAGGGGCGGTGTTTCTTTCTTGCCAAGGAATATCGAATCATGGATGGCGGGTTAGCAGCGCGGAGAATTGCTGTGTAAATCTCCGATCCCAAGAAAAATCCAAGGAGGGATTTTTCTTGGGCAGGCTCAGGGAACGTAATTGTTACTTGCCAAGCAGTGCCGAGCCATGGAGGGCGGCTTAGCAACGTGCAGAAGTGAAAAGCGCTTCTGCAATCCCTAAAAAAATCCATGGAGGGATTTTTTTAGGGCAGGCGGGTTAGCGGCGTGCGGAGATTTGTTTGTGCGGATTGCCGCATCGAGTGCGGCAATGACAGCGTGTGTGGTAGTAGTTCTGTTTTTTGAATGATAACCTCGTGGGCTCTTCCCAGCTTTAGGTCAATTTTTTTAGGGCAGTCCAGGTCGTATTCGGTGCGGCTTTCATAAAGGAAGTCATTCTTGGGAAAGGCTTTTTTCTTTTCTGGGTTCTTTGAGTTTTTCTGCAAAAGTTTTTTTATGCTACTTATCGTGGCATGGAGGAATTTTACTCGTTTCTTACTATTTCTATGCTGTCGGAGTGGTAGAAGCTGTCGGCGTAGATTGTGAAGTAGCAGTAGAGAGGCTGGTCTTGGCGCTTCCTTAGTTCGTCGGAGATGTTTACTTTCCAATCGTAGCTTATGGTCTTGCCTGTTATTTTGTAGTCCATGATGCTTGGGGCTTGGAAATGGTCAAAGAGCTTGTTGTCGTCTGCGTCGCATATATAGATGCTTAGCTGCACGTAGGCTGAACTGTAGTATTTTGGGCGGACTTTTGCGTATACGGTTATTGTGTCGCCCACTTTTGCGGAGGTGATGGTCTTTTTGCCTTTTTTTATGCAGAGGTCGTAGATTCCGTCGTACTTGGATGGCTTTTGCCAGGGGGCAGAGTTTAGGTATTCGTCTAGTTCCGGGTCTTTGATTTGGAAGCTTTCAAAGTTGTCGGGGAGGTTTTTTACAAATATGTAGCCTTCGGCGTCTGTTTTTAAGGTGAGGTTTCCCAGGGAATTGCCGTCTTTGTCGTATAGGCAGAGCAGTATCTTCTCGTTTTTAAGGACACCCAAGTATTCGTCTATTAGCTGCTTGCAAAGTTCTTTTGAGCCGTCAAGCTTTACTTTTTCTGTTTTGATTATTTTTGAGGGCTTTCTTTCTTCTGAAACGCTGTTGGTTGCGCAGGAGCTTAGGGCTAGGGTTAGGAATGCGGCCAGGATAAGAAGGGGGATTTTTCTTTTCATGAGGATAAAATAGTGGATATTTTTTTGTTTTTCAAGGGTGAGCCCTTGGACCCCGAATTTGGAGGGGAGGAAACCGCTCAGAGTCCGAAGCCCGCTGTTTCCTCCCCACCAAACCACCCCTCCTTCTCGGGCACGGCTTAGGGGCTAGCCCCTAAGAACCCCGGTTGTTAACAAATGTTTTTTTGTGAATGTTTGCTTTTGCAGGTTCAGAGGTATTTTTTCTTTCTTGCCAAGGAATATCGAGCCATGGAGGGCGGGTTAGCAGCGCGGAGAATTGCTGTGCAAATCTCCGATCCCCAGAAAAATCCATGGAGGAATTTTTCTTGGGCAGGCTCAGGGAACGTAATTGTTACTTGCCAAGCAGTGCCGAGCCATGGAGGGCGGGTTAGAGGCCCGGAGATTTGCAGGGCGAATCTCCGATCCCCAGAAAAATCCATGGAAGGATTTTTCTGGGGCAGGTACGGCTTAGGGGCCATATTGCTCAACGTTTCGCGATATGCCTAAGAACCTCACTGTTTTACAAATACATTTTTTTTGAATGTTCCCTTCGACAAGCTCAGGGAACGGAATTCTTTTTTACAGGAGTGCTTTTTTTGGGAGGAATGTTCCCTTCGACAGGCCGCTTGATGCTGCGCTGCGGGTGCAGGGAACGGAATTCTTTTTTACAGGAGTGCTTTTTTTGGGGAATGTTCCCTTCGACAGACCGCTTGATGCTGCGCTGCGGGTGCAGGGAACGGAATTCTTTTTTACAGGTGTGTTTTTTTTGGGGGGATGTTCCCTTCGACGAAGCTCAGGGAACGGATTTGTTTCTTGCCAAGGAATGTTGAGCCATGGAGGGCGGGTTAGCGGCGTGCAGAATTGCGTAGCGATTCTGCAATCCTCGGAAAATCCATGGATGGATTTTCCGAGGCGACATACGCCCGATTGGAAGGGCGCGGGACGCGTTGCCGTAGGCAATGGAGCGGGAGCGGAACCCTGGAAAGCGGGTGACGCGGGGCATGGGCGGTCGGATTAGACAAGGAATGGGATGGTAGAGCCTATTAAGCTACCGTCCAAAAGAAGAAAAAATTTAAAAACTCTATTTTAATTTTGACGAAATCGTATTATACTATTTTAAGTATGGGTTTTATCAATGCGTTGAAACTGAAGTGGAAAAGAGACGCCTCATTGTTTAAAGAGAATAAGGAAGCTCTCTACCTATATAATTACCGTTTGCTGTGCGTGCTTAATTATTCCGCCCTTTTTATAATGTTTTCGCTTGTGCTGGTTTCCTATATTCCGGCCAACACTTTCTTTAACAAGCCTCTCTATCATGAATTCTACATGACTTTTTTCTTTGTATTCCTTACAATTGCGGTTGCAACCTTTTTGTTTGGAGACTTTGTAAGAAAGTATCCCCTGGGATTTTTGTATCTTTATACTTTTTCCATGCATCTTTTTGCAACGATAATGTGCGTTATGGCGACCCACCCCGACCCTTACACGATAACGCTGTGCTTTCTTGTTATCTTTCCAATATGCATTATGGACCTTACCGCCCGCTTTTTTGTGCTTAACAGCCTGATTGTTGCGACAGTTTTGTTTTTTTCATATAAATTTAAGGATACGGGCTGCTTTGTAACGGATACAATCGACTGCGTTATATTTGGCATAACCGGGGTTCTCCTGGGCGGCGTTTTTAGGGGCTACTACCTGCGCTATGCCACGATGAAGGCCCACAGCCGCGACAAGGACATGGAGCTTCTTAGGGCAAAGGATGAGGCTAAGTCTACCTTCCTTGCCAACATGTCTCACGAAATCCGAACGCCTATAAACGCGATAATCGGTTTTGACGAGATGATTCTGCGCGAGTGTGCGGACAAGACAATCCTCAACTATGCAAACGAGATTAACTCTTCCAGCCGCAACCTGCTTTCCATAATAAACGACATTCTTGACTTTTCCAAGATTGAGTCGGGAAAGATGGAGATTATCTGCGTAAAGTACGACATAAATTCAACTCTTAACGACCTTATCAATATGGTTACTCCCCGTGCAAAGGAACGCGGGCTTGAATTTATTGTTAACGTTAACCCAATGATTCCCTGCCAGCTCTACGGTGACGATATAAGAATCCGGCAGTGCATTCTGAACCTTCTTACAAATGCGGTCAAGTACACCAACAATGGCAGCGTAACCTTTACCCTGGACTTTAAGAGCGGCGGCGAGGAGACCATTAAGCTGTTTGTTTCCGTTAAGGACACCGGCATTGGCATAAAGAAGGAGAATATTCCCAAGCTTTTCACCTCTTTTGACCGACTGGAGGAAAGGAGCCTCCGTTCTGTTGAGGGTACGGGGCTTGGGCTTCCAATTACCAAGAACCTGCTTATAAAGATGGGCTCTGACCTTATGGTGGAAAGCGAGGAAGGCGTTGGTTCCACTTTTTCATTTGAGATTGAGCAGAAGGTTGCAAGCGCGGAACCAATCGGAAACTTTAGCGCCCGCATAAAGACCATGAACGAGGCACATTCTTCTTATTCAGAGTCATTCCATGCGCCAACTGCAAAGATTCTTGTTGTGGACGACATGAAGATAAACCTTACCGTTATTGCAAACCTGCTTAAGAAGACCCAGATTCAGCTGGATACTGCCCTTAGCGGAGATGCTGCCATTGACCTTGTAAAGAAGAACAAGTACAACGTTATCTTTATTGACCACCGCATGCCCGGCAAGGACGGTTTGGAGACTATTGCGGAGATGAGGAGCAACCACGAGAACCTTAACAAGAGCACTCCCTGCATAGCCTTTACCGCAAACGCCATTTACGGGGCAAGGGAAATGTTCCTTAGGCACGGTTTTGTGGACTACATAACAAAGCCTGTTGACTACAAGAAGTTTGAGAAGCTTCTTATGGACTACCTGCCGCCGGAGCTTGTCATAAGGAATGAACCCGAGGAAGATGACGCTACCGGTTCTGTGTCGTCTGTGCGCAGTGAGCATGATGATTCTTTCTTTAGCGCCTACAAGAATGTTCAGGGGGTAAACATTGATTCTGCCCTTTTGCATTGTGGCGAAGAGAGCATTCTAAAGACTGCGGTTTTTGACTTTTACGATGCAATAGACAAGAACAGTTTCTTTATTGAGCATTACCAGCGGATTGGTGACTGGAAAAACTATACTATACTTGTCCACAGCCTAAAGAGTTCTTCCAAGCTGATTGGAATTGAGGATCTTTCCGCAGAAGCCGCCTATCTTGAAAAATGCTGCGACGACCACAACTACAAGGAAGCGGAGGAAAAGACCGGGGATCTTTTAAAGCATTACGGTTTGTACACGAACCTTCTTTTGTCTATCGTTACTCCAGGAAGCAGCCCTTCCGGCATGAAGGAAGTTATGGAAGAAAAGCGCTTTAACGATGCCTATAACGCAATCAAGGAATGTGTTACCGTGGACGACTTTGACTCTTCCGAGAATATCGTGGTTGCAATGTCTACCTACGAAATCCCGGAAAAGCTACAGGGCCGCTACAAAGCCCTGCGTACATCTGTCTACACTAAGAACAAGCAGGCTATTCTTAGCTCTATGATTTAGGTTTTCTTTGTTTTTTTTGCGGCGCTTGCTTTTGGAACTGCTATTTCTTCTTGCTAACTTTCATGCCTCTTGTGTGGCGCTTGCGGGGTTCCGCGCCTTACGCGCTCCATTACCGCTTTGCGGTAACGGCAGGGTTGCAGGCAACCCCGCCGCCCCTCCAGTGCCTGCCGTGCTTCCTTTGCAAAGTGGCTTCTTTAGGCCTTTACCTATTTTTCCCAAACAAGCACCTTGTTCTTTCCAGCCTCTATCTTTTCAAAGGGGCCGGGAATTGGGCTTTTAGAGCGTTCGTTACCGCAAATGTCCCTGTTAAAGACAATTTCGCTTCCGTCCGGGGCTTCAAAGCGGAAGTTGCATATCCTTGGCCTTCCAAGCATTTTTGTTTCTATAAGCTCTGTCTTTGTCTTAAAGAGGCTTTGGTCAGCAGTAAATTCTGCATAGAATTTGCCCTTTTCCTCACGGATTTCTAGCATTGGGTTTTCCTTGCTAAAGCTATTGTCCTTTTCTCCGCTAAAGGCTTTTGCGCCAAAGCAGTAGTGGTTGCCGTTAACGTAGGCCGCCTGCATTACCCTCATGAACACGTCGTGGTCTCCGTCACCTGCTTCTTTTATGCGCTCCTTGTATTCCTGCCAGCTTCTTGCGCATCCAGTGTTCAGCTGTTCTGTCTTGAACCACTTGTTCATCTCCTTGCACATGGGGTGCATGATGCATTCATCGTAGCCGTCCGTTCCCGACTTTGACTGGGGGGTAAAGGTTTCCTGCCCGCCAACAAAGATGTTCTGGTAAAGCCTGTCGTCCCCGCTAAAGACAAGGGCTGTTCCCAAAAGGTCTGTGGAGTGGGGAAGGTGGTAGGGGGTGGAGCGGTCTACAACCTGTTCCCGCCTCATGGTTCCTGCGCAGAAGTTGTGGATGTATGCCCCGCCCTGGGAGATGTTGTCAAAGTTGTAGGGGCTTGCAAAGATGTTGTTGTCTACAATATATGGGCCGTGGGAGACTTCCACCATAAGGTCGCGGTCGTTTGCGTAGTAGAGGTTTCCGCTTATGCGTACACCCTGGGTCTGCCAGTCAAACCAGCTGCCAAGGGTGCAGTTGTGTATGTTGTTTCCTATAACCTGTACGTCAATTCCTGCATGAAGCTTTATTCCTGCAATTTCGTAGCCAAAGTATTCATGCTTAACCGCAATGTTGTAGATGTGATTGTGCTCAATCTTGGAGAAGATGCAGCCCATGTGCCCAACAATTCCGTTTTGTCCGCAGTCGTAGATTGTATTGTTGCGTATTATGTGCGACCCGATTTTTTCCTTGCTCCAGCCGTCCTTTTTTGCCCTAAAGACAGCTTCCATCTGGTACTGGTAGCCCGGCTTCTCGCGGAATTTGGTGCAGTCGTTGTCCCCGGTGGAAATTTCTTTGCCAAGGCTTACTGCGCTGCACTTTGCGTCGTGGAAGATGCAGTCTTCTATAATCCAGCCTTTTGCCCAGTGGGGGCCAATCATGCCCGGTTGGTCTGCCGTTGGTGGTGCCCAGGGACTTGCGGCTTGGCACATTTCAAAACCCTGGACTGTTATGTAGTCAAGGCCTGTGCGGTCTGGGTAAAAGCAGCTCTGGCGCACACTTATTTCCACAAGCTCCTTGTTGGGGTCAAAACCGTGGAAGTTTGCGTAGATTTTTGTTTCTTCCCTGCCCACTTCTGCAAACCACTGGTAGACTGTCTGTTCCACTTCAAGAATTGCTTCCTCGTGCTTTGTCCACGGCGGATTGTAGCCTGTAAGACGCTTTTCTGCCTTGCGCACTTCTTCCAGGGAGTGTGCCTCGTAAAAGGACTTTCCGTTAAGGTACACGTCGCCAAGATGGACTTGCTTTTCATTTTCTTTTTCAAGAGGCCAAACAACCCAGTCGCCCCAAAGCGGCTTTGCAAAGGGGTTGCATTCACCGTAAGAAGCTGCCCCTTCAAAAATTGAATTGGGAACGCTTGCACTCCATACGCTCCCGCCTTCATTCTTCCAGCCCTTAAGCTCCTCAGAGCCTTTTATTATTACCTTCTCTCCCTTTGCTGCCCGGTAGACTATGCGCTTGTCTTCTCCGCTTCCACCGTTTGCGGGCTTAACCCATTCACGGTAGGTTCCTGCCCCAACGGTTACGCTGTCTCCCGCAACTGCAAGCGAAGCTGCTTTTGAAATAGTCTTAAAAGGATGTTCTTTGCTTCCGGGGCCAAAATCATCCCCGCTAACGCTTACAAAATAATCCATCTTTTACCTCCGCTGTATAGGCAGTTTCAAAACTCGTTTTGTCATGCTGAATGCGGTTGCTCGAAACCAATTCCAGCATCAGGCTTCATAGCTTCCGAATCCGCATTCGTAGAAAGCTTGTGCAAAAGGCCTGTTATCTTCCCAATAGGGCATCCAGTTCGGCATTCTGGGCAAGGAATTCACTGTTGCGCGGGTCAATTGCCACAACCTGCTTTAGGTAATACTGGGCACGTCTCCAGTCCTGTTTGTTGTAGTAGATGCGGTAGAAGCGGTAAAGTGCGTCTTTGTTGCGCGGGTTTGCGGTAAGACTTGCCCTTAGGTCTGCAAAAATCTCGTCTTCGCCAGTGGCAAGAAGGCTCCTCTGGTAATAAAGAAAGCTCTTTGTCTTTCCAGAAGCAGTTTCAAGCTTTGTGTTTATAAGCTTCTGCGCCTGCTCCCTCTTTCCGGTTGCAACAAGCATGTTTATGTAGGAGCGAAGGACATCCTCATCTTCCGGGTAGGCTGAATACAGCTTTGATGCCGTCTCCATGGCCTGGGCATTGTTCTTAAGGGCAATGCAAATGTCTATGTAGGAAAAATAGGTCTCCTTGGAAACATTGTCTTCCTTTATAAGCTTTGAGCACATCTGGTATGCTTCCTGGTAGCGGCCGGCCTTGTAGTGTTCGCTTATAATAATCCGCTGGGCCTGGGCATTTTCCGGCAGCTTGGCAAGAACCTTGTTGGCAAGCTCCATGGCGCTCTTTCCCGCAATAGGCGAACTTGATTCCGATGCAACGGAAGCTGCGCAAAGAAGAACATCCACGTCTTCGGGGTATTTTTGCAAAGCCTGTGCAATTGTCTGGGAAGCCGCAGAATTGTTCTTGTTCCATTCGCGAAGAAGCCGTGTGCGCTCAATCAGGTAAAGCTTGGAAGTGGAATCCGTCTTGGCAACAGCATCCAAAAGCGAAGATGCCTTGATGTAGTCGTTCTTGCTCATAAGGATGTCTGCGCGGTAAAGCGTAAAGTTGGTATTTTCCGGCTCATTCTGAAGAACCCTAAGCACATAGTTTTCCGCCTTGTCCACATTGCCTGTCTTTAGGGCAGCGGTGGCGCAAATCTTTAAAAGCAGGGAATTCTGGGGTGAAGATGCAAGCAAAAGCTCCCCCTGCGAAAGGGCCCTTGAATAGTTCCCCAGGTTGTACTGGATTGCAGCTTCAACAGCCTTTAGCTCCACGCAGGAAGATGCGCCTTTTTCTGCCTTGGTAAGATAGCTTGCCGCAGATTCAGTGTTGCCCTGGTTTATCTCCAGAACAGACATAAGGTAGTTTGCCAGAACGGAATCAGGCCTCATGGCAAGGGCTGTGTTCAAGTCCCTCTTTGCCTTGGCGTAGTAAGCCTTAACGTCTGCCCTGGAAAAAACAACCATGGAAGGAAGCACTGTAGTCAAAAAATCCGTCCGTTCAGTGGTGGAGTCATAAATTCCGTTTGCTGCACTCTGGAGGATGCGGGAGTAGGGGTTGTCCGTCTGGCTTAAAGGAACCTCCCATGTAACTTTCCTGGAAGACCAGGCAAGCTGCATAATCTGTTTGCATACGTTCATCAGGACAATTTCCTTGTCAGAAAGAGTCCCCTTGGAGTTCTTGTATATTAAAGAAGAAGCCTGCTGCAAAGAATCCGGCGAACCGTTTTCCACGTATGCCAAAATCTTCTGGTCTATCGAATAAAAATAGGAGCGGTAAGAGTTGTCCGGCATGGGAATGCTCGTAACAATCTCCTCACCGCCTTCAGAATCATCCTTGGAAGCAGAGGATGCAGATGAAGCAGAGGAAACAGAAGTGTCCTCTTTGGCTGCGGGAGTGCTCGCGCAAGAGAAAAATAGAAGCGGCAAAAGAAGGGCAAGTCCAAGCCTGGGGGTAAGTTTCTTAGGATTCATTTGAGTCTTCACCTTCAATAAGAGAATCATCGTTCATGTAAGGCAAAATCTCGTGGTGCTTTTGCTGAACCACAAACAATATTATAAGCCATATTCCGCCAAAAATCAAAATAATAGGCCACCACATGTAAATAAACTGCCTAAAAGAAGTCTTAAAAATGTGCATGGAAAACAAAAGGAATACAATGCCCATAAGAATCATAAGCACGGCAGGGAAAAGGTAAATCGTGCGCATTCTCTTGTGGTTGTAAAGGCCTGCCGGTATTAGGGCAAGACCGCAGATAACGATTGTAAGGGGCCAAGTTTCAATAAAGCTAAAAGGCAGAATGTTAACGTCCAAAAGCAGGATGTGAACCCCGCAAAGGAAAAATACTATGCCCAAAAAGACCCAGATGCCCTTTTTAATAAGAGCAAAGGATATATATAGAAGAAAAGCGCCTGCTCCAGTAAGAAAAATGGACTTCCAGCCAAAGGGGTCCTGCGTCTTGGAGAATTTTGTCGCAAGCAAAAACACTCCAGAAAGCAATATTCCTATACCTATGACAAGTCCAACGTGGTATTTCAATGGCAACTTAACCTGATTTTCCGGGGCCGTATCTTTCATTCAGTCGTCCTTACTCTCCCTAATTCTAGAATACTCCAAGCATACTTAAAAAACAAGTTGGCTGGCATACTGTTATAAATTATAACAAATTTTTACCAATATTTTTCTCTGGACGGTACCTTAATGCGCTCTACCATCCTATTCCTCGGCTAATTCGACCGCCCATGCCTTTCGTCACCCGCTTTCCAGGGTTCCGCTTTCGCTCCATTGCCTACGGCAACGCGTCCCGCGCCCTTCCAATCGGGCGTATGTCGCCAGAAAAAACCCATCCGTGGATTTTTTCTGGATTGCAGAAGCCAAGGGCTTCTGCATGTTACTAAGTCGCGCCTCCATGCGCTCTTTGTTTATTGGCAAGAAAGAATAAAACATGCCTGCAAGGAAAAATCCCTCCTTGGATTTTTCTTGGGATCGGAGATTTGCACAGCAAATCTCCGCGCTGCCGACCCGCCATCCATGGCTCGATATTCCTTGGCAAGAAAGAAACACCGCCCCTGAACCTATTAAAGAGAGTCTTCCCCAAAAAACACACCTGTAAAAGTGGGGTTCTTAGGGGCTAGCCCCTAAGCCGTGCCCAAAGAAAGGGGGAGGTTTGGAGGGGGAAAACCTGCGGGCTTCGGACTTTGAGCTGGTTTTCCCCCTCCAAATTTGGGGGTGCAGGGGAACACCCCTGTAATAGCCCCCTTGTCTAACCGCCAAAATAATGCTATTGTTATTTACTCTAATTTTAAAATTAAGGATGGAACGCAAATATGTCATTTATTCCTACTTTATTGACTACCGCAGCCGGTGGGGCACAAGGGGCAGGGCAGATGGATGCTATGGGTGGCACCTTCGGAATGCTCATACCTCTTATTCTTATCTTTGCTATCATGTATTTCCTGATGATACGCCCTCAGCAGAAAAAACAGAAAGAAACACAGAAAATGATTGACGCCATCAAAAAGGGCGACAAGGTTGTTACAATCGGTGGAATCCACGGTATTGTTTCTTCTGTAAAGGAAAATACCCTTGTCATAAAGGTTGACGACAATGCAAGAATCGAATTTAACCGCACAGCAATTGCTTCTGTAGTTACGGACAAACCGGCATCAGACGGCAAGAATGTGACGGAATCAAAAAATTCTGAGGTAACAGAAAAATGAGTAAAAAGGGACGCTTGTTTATAATCCTTTTGGTTTTGGCAATGTGTTTTGTGTTCCTGTGGCCATCTATCTGCTGGTATGCCCGCACGCCAAAGGACGACAAGGCACTTGCTTTGAGTTCTCTTGAAAAAATCAAGGAATATGCCACTTTTATGGCAGAAAATGATGTTGAGCAGCTTCGCCAGGCTGCAAAGGCTTCCGATGCAGAAATTCCTGCCGGTTCTGACTGGCTTGTAAAGGCTGCAAAGAAGAATTTCAAGGATATGGGAAAGGAAGTTCCTTCTCCGCTTACCCTTAGGGCAGCTCTTGAAACTTTTTCTAGGGAAGAACTTACGCATCTTATAGAAGACCGCTACCGTAGCAAGATTCTTAAAGACAAGAACAACTACAAAAACTCTGTTAAGTTGGGTCTTGACTTGAGCGGTGGTATGAACGTTATTGTTAAGGCTGATCTTGACGCTGTTGTAAATGCACAGAAAGAAGCTGGGGCTTCAGCAGGAGCTGAAAAGGAAAGCGGTGAAGATGAAAAATCTAGCACAAATGCTCCTGTAGTTGCTGTGAACGAAACTGTTCTCCGCACAAATGCAATGGCACAGGCAATAGAAACCCTTACCAGCCGTATTGACCGCTTTGGCCTTAGCTCACCAACAATCAGGCAGCAGGGCGAAGACCACATCTATATTGAACTTCCTGGTTCTGCCGAAACAGACCAGATTAATTCTATTATCCAAGGTCGTGGCATTTTGAATTTCCGCCTTGCCGATATGGATGCAACGGAAAAATTCCTTCAGTATTATTTTGCAAACCGCAACAACACTTTCGACAGCAAGGGCAATCTTATAGACCCGTCTGTAATTCCTGAAGATTGCGAAGTGTTCGGCTTTTATGTAACGGATGAATACGGACTTGACCAGAAGCTTTCAAGCCGTCCCTATCTTGTTGTAAAGAAGCAGATTGCTCTCGAAGGTAAGCACATAAAGTCTGCCGAAGTAGGACAGGACAATCTTACCGGAAGACCACAGGTTAACTTTACTTTGGACAGTGAAGGTGCTTCTATCTTTGCAAAGTTTACAGCCGAGCACAAGGGTGAATACCTTTCAATCGTAAGCGACAATAAGATTAAGTCAAATGCAAGAATCAATTCTGAAATCCCAGGCGGTCAGGTTGCTATAGACGGCTTTGGTATGGAAGAAGCCCACAACTTGCAAAAGGTTTTGCAGACAGCATGGCTTGAAGTTCCGCTTAGCGTGGAAAGTCAGCAGGTAATCGGCGCTGAACTTGGTAGCCACTATATCCGCCAAGGTCTTATAGCAATTGTTGTAGGTCTTGCGCTGATTATGCTCTTTATGCTCGTCTTCTACAAGGGTGCTGGTGTAAACGCCTGTGTTGCTCAGATTTTGAACCTTTACATAATGTTCTCTATAATGAGCGCTTTGAACTTTACAGTAACCCTTCCTTCTATTGCCGGTATGATTTTGACAATCGGTATGGCAGTTGATGCTAACGTAATCATATTTGAGAGAATCAAGGAAGAGCGTGCACTTGGCAAAGACCGTGCATCTTCTATTGCTGTGGGTTTTGCAAACGCCTTCTGGTCTATCATGGACTCCAACATAACAACATTTATTGCTGCAGTATTTATGACTCAGCTTGGTTCTGGTTCTATCCAGGGATTTGCCTACAGCTTGGCAATTGGTGTATGTTCAACTGTGTTTACGGCTCTCGTAGTTTCAAGGCTTATGTTTGACTTTAACACAGAAGTCGTTGGCAAAAAGAACATAAGCATCAGCTGGAGGATGAAATAATGAAAAAATTGTATCGATTCAGCAAGGCTTTCTTCGGCTGCGCAATTTTTAGTGCAGTGGTTATTGCCACAGGAATCGTAGGATTCTTTGTAAAGGGAATTAATTTTGGCTTGGACTTTCAGCCAGGCCTTATAGAAGAAGTTCGTATTGCTCCTCCTGCCTTTAGTCTTTCCTATTCTGGCTCTGCAAAAGTTGACGCAGAACTTTCCGGCACAGGTCTTGACCTTGTGGTTACAGGCGTTGGCGAAAAGGAAACAAAGTCTTTTGCCTTCGGTCAGTACGCTACAGTCTCTGCCCTTGTGGATGGACTTAACAGCGTGGAAGGAATTTCTGCAAAGCTTCTTTCTTCTGGCGAGGCTAACTGCTATTCCATCTTTACAAACAGCGCAGTTTCTGCTGTGCTTGGAAAAGAGCCATATTTCCTTTATGTACCCGACACTGCAAGCACTGTGACTGTTGAAGATGTCCGCACTGCTGTAACTTCGGCTGCTGTTCAGGTAAAGGAACTTGGAAGCGAGACAGAGCGCAGTTTCCAGGTACGCGCAAAGATTTCTGGCGATGAAGTTTCAAGCCAGGAGCTTCAGAGAAAGATAACAGGTGACATTCAGAATAAATTCGGTAAGGACAAGGTAGCAATCGTTCGCACCGACTTTGTAGGTTCAACATTCTCTTCTGACCTTGCATGGAAGTCCATACTTCTTGCGGTAGCCACTCTGTTCTTGATTTGGGTTTATGCTACAATCCGTTTCCACTGGGACTTTGCACTTGGAGCAATCATAGCACTTGTACACGACTGTCTTATACTTTTTACTTTTATCATCTGGTTCCAGTTGGAATTTACGACGACAACTCTTGCAGCGGTTCTTACAATCTTTGGTTACTCAATCAATGCAACGGTTGTTATCTTGGACCGCGTGCGCGAAAACATGAAGAGTATGGATGCTGTAAAATTTAACGACATCTTAGACCGATCTCTTAGCGACACACTTACCCGTTCTGTAATCACCACAATTACGACGATGTTTGCATCAGTTTCTCTGTGGATTTTTACAAGCGGTTCTATAAGCGTGTTTGCTCTCGTTCTTACAATCGGTTTGATTTCAGGCTGCTATTCATCTATCTTTATCAGTTCTGGCTTCATTTCATGGGCACGTCGCAAGTGGGATCCAAAAGACCCCGTTCACGTGCGCCCAAGAAAAACTGAACGCCCAGCTTTCTCGGCTACAGTTTCCGTCTGAGTCTGACGCGTAGTTAGATTACAAATGCCCGCTTTGCAAAAGGCGGGTTTTTTTATGGGAACTGATTTCCTGATATTATTATGGAATCAAGCCGTAAAGAAGTTTTGTGCGCAACGAGAGGAAAAATATGGCTGAAAAGCCAATAGGTTTCTGTTGGTTTTATTGATGCTGATTCTGAATCAAGTTAGGAACGACAAGGTATTTAAAATTCAATATTTGGCATATTGGTGTTTGGAAATAATATATTTGTTGACAATGAAAACTGGGTTCTTAGGCATATCGCGATACGTTGAGCGATATGGCCCTAAGCCGTGCCGGGAAAGGGAGGGGTTTAAGGGGAGGGAAAAACCTCGCTTCGGAGTAGGCAGATTTTTTAACGTTAAAAAATCTGCCCTCACCTTTGATGGGAAC
>ODAI011440537.1_pt1 | contig 14233 bp, 11 predicted proteins | sample 1539321 | NCBI WGS metagenome assembly ODAI01 (sample SAMN02144231, study PRJEB22623) | gut metagenome | biome: sheep rumen | host: Ovis aries | place: New Zealand
TACATTGAGGCTGTTCATTCACAAGCGTCAAATAACAAAAGTGTTTGTTTAGTGCTTTATAATCTTCAATAATATGAGTTTTACGACCTATTTTTACTGGAATCCCATTGATAATATCATAGTATTTATCTAACTGATTGCTATGTTGAGAAGATTTAACCTTGTTTTCAATCACCCAACATGTATCATTGTCTGTTATAATGAGAATATCAATATCGTGATGTTCAACCTTAACTTCAAATGAATTAAATGCTTGGACTGACCTCACATTAAACAAAGAACATAATAATTCTGACTTTTGTTGCTTGTTTAATGCACAGCAATCATCAGAAAACATCCAACCAATCACAGCAGAATGGACTTTCTCCATGTCTGCTACTCCAATCCTATCAAAAAAACTTCCATTCATAATGAAATCAACCGTCTTTGCTATATAAAGTGATATTTATAATGCTGTCCGTCAAATTGCCAAACTATATGTCATACATTTCTGACTCTGGGGCTCCGATGGCTCTCAGATACCTGTTGGTTTGCAGCATCGCACTCCAGACCTCTTTCCACTCCTCGTCTGTCAGATTGCCCTTAGCATTCATCTCTTCTACATAAGCATCCAGCTCTTTCACCCTGGCCCTTGCTTTTTCTTTTAAAGTCACATTCTCTACAAATTCTAAATTCTCATGATGTTTCATTCTTGGGTCGTTCCATGACTTTCACTCATAATATGATGTTTTTTATATATGAACTATTTGGGAAAAATTCAATAAGACTGCGTTAAAAAGTCATAATGCCAATGCTAATAGGAATAGTAAGATTAAGATAATCCAGGCGATTACCCTTAAGCATGACCCCCAGCCATCAAGCAACAACTCAAAGATACTTCCTATCCCCTTGAACAGCCAACCAAGAATGCCCCCACCTGTAAAGACGATGAGCACCAATACGATGAGGCCTATGATTGCTAATATCTCCATTTATTCACAGAAAAAACAATGGCCAATGATTAGTAAAAATATCCCCAATCTGTTTTTGTGGCGGACTGGGGATATTTCCATTTTTTACAACTTCTTAATGTCGTAGAAACCAGGATACGTTGCCTCCTGTGCTTGACTGTTGTAACCTGCCGCTTTGATTGCAGCCTTAATCTTGTCTGCGTCACATGAACTCAACGGAGTTTCGACAATGAGTGATGTACCTGCCGGCATATTGCCGTGCTTCTCTTTTGCTGTAATCTTAAACTTAGTCATAGTACTTTTTGTTTTAAATGATTGTTATTTTTTTCGGATTCCTCCACTATACTCTCTCACATAGACATATCGGTCTGTATAGACCTCAATATCCTTTCCGTTACTTGCAAGTAGTAAGTCAAGTATATGATTGCCGTTGAAGTCGCAAACCCTACTCCAACTACTTGCCCCTATTGAGCAACGTTGCAATTCCTTATCGTTATTCGGATTGATTCTATACAGAAATGCGCCTGCTTTTACTGTTTGTGCCATAGTCCTTGACTTTAGAATTTCACGCCTAACTTTATAAGAACGTCCATCACCTGTGAATCAGTCAATTGTTCAACGACAATAACGGGATTTCCTTGTTCATCAAAGTCTTGGGATATATCACCACCCATATTAGCTAATTGTCCAGCCAGTTCGTTGAAACTACCCTCATAACCATGCTGTCTCAGCCACTGGGTGTTAAGACGCAAAGTTTTGGGAGGTTCCGGGGTAGAAGCAGCAGGTGTTGGTTCTGGTGTCATAGGTGAGGTTGGCTGAAGATTCTCTTTAAGGGCGTCGATACGTCCAGTAGCCACATTGGCATTGGCTTGGAATCCCATCTTTGCCATTTCCATCATCTGCTGCATCATCTGCTGTTGCATTTGGGCATTCTGCTGATTACCAGTCTGCATTTGTTGCATCATGCGCTCATACATCTGAGCCTTTTCGTCGGCAACCTGTCTTTCTCGTTCGGCGCTATTCTTTGCTGAGAACGATTCTGCGAACTTGGCCTGGGCTCCAGCATCCATCTCTCGAATCTGAGCAGCCATTATTTGTTCTGCCGTCATCTCTTTCTGAGTCTGCATACGGCGCTCTTCGGCTTCAAACTTTGCCTGCTGCATAGTTTGCTCATGTTGCAACTCGTCTTGCTTGGCAGCCCGCTTAGCTTCCATCATAGCCTGCATATTTCGCATGGCAATATTGCCTTTCTGCTCCAGTTCCTCCATGCGGCGACGGCTCTCACGATCTGCTAAATCCTGTTCATGGCTACCCAGTTTCATGGTGCGTTCTATGTCGGCATCCTTCGACTTCTGGTCTAAGTCGAAATTGAATGTTTTTCGCTGTTTTTCCACGTCGAAGTCAAAGGACATGCGTTGCTGGCGCTGCTCCTCACGGCGTTTTTCCATTTCTGTCTGGTGGTCGTCAAGCTTTATCTGCCGCTCATCGTCACGCTCCAGCCGTTTTCCTTCTAAGTCGAAGTCAAACTCTGTGTTTTGTTTCCGTGATTCAAAGTTGGCCTGATCTTCTTTCTTGCGCATGTCGAAGTCGAAGGACGTGCGCTGCTGGCGCTGCTCCTCTCGTTTGTTTTCCATCTCTACTTGATGGTCATCGAGGCGGAACTGGCGCTCGTCAAGTTTAAACTGGCGCTCATCTTCCCACTCCTGGCGTTTCACCTCAATTTCAAATTCAAACTCAGTGTCACGCTTATGAGTGTCGAAGTCAAACTGATCTTCTTGCTTTCGCGTATCGAAGTCAAACTGGGCCTCACGCTTACGATTCTCAAAATCATAATTGTCACGTTTACGGCGAATCTCAAGGTCCGCATCCAGTTCTATTCCCTCCATCTCCAGTTTGTCGATGGCTTTCTGCTTTTCCAGCACATATCGTTTCCCGTAGAGTGCAGCATCCATCTCAGCCTTTTCTATATCAAAGCCAGAACGCTGCTTCAGAGCGTCAAAGTCTGCCTGCTCCTTCTGCATGTCAATCTGGGTCTTTTCTGCATAAAGGCCTGCCTCGGCACGCATTTTCTCAATAGAAGCCTTAGTAAGTGCTGCATGCTGTATGACGTCACTCATCTGCTGACGCTCAAAACGTTTGTCGCGGATACTTTCTTCTACAGCAGCCAGTTCATCATCGCTCATCAACTTCTTTGTCTTCACGTCATTCAGGATTTTCTCCACGTCCTGCATCCGTGTCTGTTCATCAGCATTCTGTAGTGCTTGGCGCAGACGGACCTCCATTTCGTGCAGTTCCACAAAACGTGCCATCTCGTCATCGCTAAGCAACTTATCCTGATTCAACTTGTTCATATCAGACAGGAAGTTCAGCTTCTCACGTTCCAAGTTCAACTCTTGGTCGTGAGTCATGCTTTGTTTTGTCAATTCCTGCTCCTGCTGATAACCTGTATAGCGATTCAAGAACTCGTTCTTGCGCACATAGAAGTCAGCCTTCTGTTCGCTTACCCACAGGTCATGTTCTTGCTGCCGGAGTTGTTCGAAGTCATCTGACTCGGTAGTAACATCCATCACTTGGACCACTTCTATACCGTTCAACCTATGCTCCAGTTCCTGTTTTAACTGCTGCCTTATCTGATCTTGCTGTTCAGGTGTCAGTCTTGTAGCCGTCATCTGCATGTTCTCTAAGGTCTGCGTCAGGATCTGTTGCACCCAAGGCGACGTCAATTCTTGCAAATCCGTGACACTCACCTGACACGAGTCGTTCAGATAGTTGAGGCGGAAAGCGCTGAAATCGCTGATGCGGAGTTGCATGTTGACACCGATTTCCACATCCATAATACCCGCTTTTAGGCGATAGGGCTTAAACGTGCAAGTGCCGTCATCTGTCTTTTCAAAACCAAAAGCCATTTGGAACAGACGATTGGAAATCAGGTAGATGCTGACTACTGTACGTCGTACGCTCTCACGTTCAATCTCTTTCCAAGACTCAATACGTTTCTCTGTCTTTTCGGGTCTTTCTGCATGTTTCTTTGACCCCATCAGCCCTGTAAAAAACGAACTGACACGCTTTCCGAACGACTGCTTGGTAACTTGCTGTTCAGATTCTTTCTCTAAGTTCACAATGGTCTTTGAACGCTCAATCACCTTTTCGGGATTGAACTGATACAAACCACCATCCATGACGTTAGCCAACTGACCATCAACAAAGATGGCTGCCGTCACACCGTCCTGGATTACAACTCCGTTTACTGCTGAGCAATCGGCCAGTTCTTTCTCAGATATTCTTCGGGCCAATTGTCCTGGCGCTATGCTCCACACCGTTTTACGGCTTACTACATCTACTCCATCAATTGGAGTTACAGGTTGTTCTATAACTGAAGCCCCACATTTTGGGCACTTATCATGTTTGGGCAATAAGGGATACCCACATTTCTTACATCTTGCCATATTTTTACTTTTTAGAGACGATTAAGCCACACTCTATAACAGAAATCTCCGTATTTCTGCATCAGTTTAAAAGCTCTGCAGAGACTTTGAGAAGGGAAGGTATGAGCAATGAGTGCTTTCTGGATTCTATCATTAAAGTGAATATAGACCACCCTACATTTTCCTTTACGGTTTTGCAGAATATCAGAGTGCTCTTCACCTAATTTGAATACCTCAGTCTTTTCTGCATCATTGTAGTATTTGAAAAGATCAACAAATAGTGCAGAATTGAAAATGACATATTTCCTGTCCTTAGCAAATATCTCATCAAGTAGAGTGTCAATATAATCTTTGAATAGTACTAGTTCCTTTTTATTAATGTCAAATTTAGAAGAAGCATAGGGAACTAATTCCAACTGCAACTTCTGGCACAAGGAATTCTTTTTTGCCAAAAGGCAAGTACATTTATCCTTGTTGTCTATTTTATGAGGCAACTCAATTCCACTATCCTTCCATGGTATTAGGAAAGCTGCCTGTTTGATATCGAATTCATCGTAGCGGGCTGCATCCCTAAGACCGAAGTTCTTATATTCCTCATATAAGTCGTTTATGAACGCTTGAGGTGAACTTTGATTGTATTTCTCTTTCTTTGTATCCCATAGGCAGTCTGCCAATGCTGCATCCATTCCAGGATTAAGATTGACAACAACTGTCTTGGCATTCCTGTCTCCGCAGAAATATCCGGGGATACCCTTGGTTGAAAAGCCTTGAGTCGCATCGGACTTTCTCATCTTGACAGCTGGCGCAAGTGCTTTAGCAGCAGATATCTCCTTTCCACTTAGCCTTTCTGTTATATCCCGTAAGATTCTTTCATCAATTCTCATACGAAGTTAAACGATTTCCTTTTATATCGTGAGGTTCTTGACTGTAATTCTATTCTCAATTATCATAATAATACAAATACTCATCAGGAATAGGGAGGACTGTTAGTACGTCATTGGGTATACATTCCGCATCACGCTGTGCAGTATAAGCATCTACATATTGTGGAAGCACATACAGGGTTGTCTTAATCTTGTTATTCTTCCCAGGTTCTAACCCTAATTCGCGCATGTCTTCTTCGTCCATGTCTTCATAATCATCATCATCTTCTTCATCATCCCAACCATATACGAGTGGTACTAATTCTTCCAAATGGGGAGAGTAACAATAAACGGTCATCTTATAAGACGGAGTATCTGAATAACGATCGAAATCTCCCATCGTAGTCAAGGAAGGCGGCAAGAAGAGCTTCTTCAAGTTCGAAAGTTTAAGGAATGCGTCATCCTCTATTTCCGTAACTCCATTAGGAATCATAAGTTCCTTTAGTTTGTCGCAACCATAACTAAATAATTCTTTAGGTATTGTTCTTAGTTGCGTCACTTTAGAAAAGTCCACTTTTTTTAACTGTTCCAGTCTACTACCTAATGGTGCTTTAATTTCTTTTAAAGCGGCAGGCATAACAATAGTCTTCAAATTCTCACATTCATCAAAAGCATTTTCTCCAATAGTTTCTACTGTGTCTGGAATAATGATTTCCTTCATGTCCATTTCTTTAAAGCACTCTGAATTAATCTGCTTTAATTCATTGCAATATGAAACATCTACAGTTATTCCACTTTGTTCCCAAAGGAATATTTTGTTGAAAGATTTTTGACCAGGAGGCATAATAACCTTCTCAAGATCTTCTTTTGTTAACCAGGGAAGATCAAGTGATTTGCATTTGGAGAAATCTAAAATGCGAATAGGACAACCGGAGAGTGCGTCACCTCCAAAATCCCTCAAAGACACACAGCTTGAAAAGTCAATTTCCGAAAGACTTGTACAATCACAAAATGTATAAGAACCTATTGATTTAAGATTCTCACATTGGCTCAAATCTACTTTTTTAAGGCTCTTACAACATTGGAAAGCACCGCCACACCATCCGAATCCTCCAATTTCTATAATACTATGAGGAAGAGTTATGGACTCTAATTCTTCGCAATTAGCAAATGCTGTACTCTCAATCTTTTTAACGCCTTCTCCAAATATAACTTCTTTTAGCGGAGCACCATTGAAGGCATTTTCAGGAATGATTGGGCAATTAATATGCAATTTCTCATAACTCATGTCGCTTAGTATAATTCCAAAAGCTTCATCTTCAATTCTTTCTACGCTAGAAGGAATAACAAGTTCTTTTAGTTTATAGAAACTAAAGAATGCATTTTTTTTAATTCCTTTTACACTGCTAGGGATTGTTACACTTATTATATCAGATGCATCCAACCCTGTAACATTTGTTAGTATATCTTCATCAATCTCATCTATTAATGCATCTTTGTATTCTTTACCATTAACAACGAGGTATGGTGATTCTTGAACAGAAGACATAACTACTGGTTGAACTTGTGTCTGAGAAACTTGTGTAACAGTTGCTGTTGGTTGCATCTCAGCCAAACGCGCTTCGACAATCATCTCAACCTCATCCCAGTCTTCACCTTCTTTCTCAACACGACGCTTTAGCAGTTCACGCTCCTTGTCTGTCAACACTCCGTCCTGCAGGGCTGCCGAAATCATAGCCTCTAAGCGGGCAGAGAACAAACCGCCATTTTCGATGGGTTCCTCTTTTTGCTCAACTTCTACCTTAACATCTGCCTCTGGTTCTGGCTTTGGTTCCAGCACAGGTTCTGGCATAGACTCATTTTCAGTGTTTTTGTTCAGCTTTATCAAGGTTTCATCATTCAGATAAGTGAGTATATTTTCTAATCCTCTTTTTACGGTGTCTCGGTTGCATGATTCTAGAATACGGTCAATAGTCTGTGCTTCATGGAATCCGCGTGACTCTTCGTCTCCATCATTATCTTCGTAAATTTCCTCAATATCAAAAGTGACACCAGACTCTTGTATTTCTATCTTACGAACCTTAGTATAAACAGAAGAATTACCATCATAAGAATCATTGTAGTTGATTGCATATTCTGATGAAGACTCCAACAAACCTTCATCACCAAGTTGTTCCACTTCCTCATACTCTCTGTCGCCTTCATAGTCATTGCCATAGAGAATGAATGATGACAGGCCAAGAGCCTGAAGCTTCTCTTTTATCTTCTGAACGATATCTGTTATGTTATCGTCTACAGACTCTGTTTTAGAGTCCTCTGTTAGTGAAGCATTTTCATCTGACTTTGGTTCAGATTCAGGTTCAATGTCAATCTCCTGTTCGCCTTCCAAGTGATGATTGACAATATCATAATAATCATCGCCTTCGTTTTCACCCAAGTCAATATTCTGCGGCTGTGCAAAATACATCTTACCATCATACATAATAGCATTCATTGAGACATAATCGGCTGCTAATGTCTCTTGTAAGACAGATGAAACATCGCTATAGTCTGCATCAAAGTTAATAAAGTCAAGTTTGTCTGGATCAAACTCATCTTCTATTTCCATAATAAAAGTAACGGTGCTATCACTTAGTCCTGTCTCCCCATGAAGCAATGCAATGTCATCCTCAGAAGCGACTTTTAGCGTCTCTCCAATAACAGAAGGAACAAATCCTTCTCCTTCGATATAACTTTCAGGTAGTTTGTCCCAAGTTTTAGCTATGCCAATGGAAATGTAGTTATCATCAGGCGTATGGGCAGTATCTGTCAGATATTCCTTATATTCCTTTAATTCCTCTTCTTCGTCATAATTATCCACAGCTTCATCCATTGACATAATGCCATATCTGGGGTCTATCTCATACTCATCATTATAGATTTCCTCATCACTTTCCTCATCAGTTACGATAAGTTCTGTGGGGGTACATACATGAGCAAATAGGAATTCCAATGGTAGCTGTTCGTCTTTCTCTGTAAGTAATTCACTCAATTTATCGATACAGTCCTGACTAACCTCCATAGCTCCAGTTCTTCTGTCATGTTCGACACCATTTTTTAATGTTTGCTGACATTCCTTTCCTATTAGAGGATACATCGTTATTCTTGTAAATCCCTCATCACCATTGATAGTAAAAGAAACTCTAACTTTCTCTTTTTTCTTTTGGGACTCTTGCTTTTGTTTTGCCTTGAGCTGCGAAGCCTGTATCTCGTCTATTTCTACAATAATAGAAGCATTGTCCTTTGCTAATTCTTTCAATTCTCCAAAAGTTGTGGCTCCAGCCTTTAATGCTGTATCAATTACTTCAATATCAGCTACAACCTTTTTCCACTTGTTCATATTTTCAGGAGTTCTACTTCTATCCTTCTCATCTCGTGCTTCACGAAGATCACTCATCTTTTTTCTCTTGAAGTCTCTTAACTCATTATTTTGAGTTGAAATAACTCCTGATGGGATGATTTTATGAGGTTCAGGCTTAGTTGTTTGCTTTGTTTCCGATATTTGTTTAGGTTCATTGGCACCATATACATTCATCATCTCTGTCGGCATCTCACGCAGACGAGCCTCACTATCGCACTCCTTTAGTTGTTTGGCATAGTAGCCGTAATAATCTGACAGTACATAGAGCGTTTTGACATCCTCTTCTACATCACTAATGTCAATATTTGCAGCAAAGAGATAGACTGTCATGTCATTGTCGTTGTTACCCGTAATATAGCCCAGTTTTCTGACTGAAGCTGGTACGAAAATCTCTGCCCCAGACTTCGCTTCCCCAAGGAACCCGTCACCCACCTCCGTCACGCCGTTGGGAATGATGAGCTTACGAATCTTATTCTCACCTGATATGAAATCGTCAGGAATTGTTTTCAGTTTAGTAACCTTTGAGAAATCAAGTTCTTCTAACCGTTCTTGTTCATCAATAACATTTGAATCTAATCTCTCCAAAGAGGCTGGAAAAATGATTTTACGGATACGCTTATAATGTTCAAGACTTTCGTCATCAAGTTCTGTAATTCCCTCTCGAATAGTTAAGACACCATCATGAAAGTCACCAAGCAAGATTTTGGGCTCCTCATCGTCTTCTTCGTTACAATCTCTCGAATTGGATGTACTATTAATGAAACCTCCCATTACGTCTTGCTTCAGCTCTTCCAAATTACTAAGCATTTCATTTTTTGTGTCCTCTAAGTTCTTCTTCAACTCATCAGCCGCATCACCAAAAATTTTTTTAAAGAATCCCATAGTTGTTCTATTTTAATTTGTTACACCTTATTAATATATACTGTAGCCTGATCTGCATGACCCGTCTTGGTCAGGATTTCCGCCGCCATATTGTATGTTTCTTTACGTTGCTCCATACTACAACCCAAACAATCTGTTTGCAAACGGTCGAAGATGCCAGCAGCCCCCAAGATCGTTTCCTTAGCCACATCAAGCCGGTCCACGTGCAGATAAAGTCGGGCGCAGACAGTGAGTACAGAGGCATAGATGCCTTGCAGCAATTCCGAACCGTCTTGCATGTCGTAGAGCATGTCGCCTGCCTCGTAAATCAGGCTCTGCGCCTCCCTGAATTTTTTCTCGTCTGTCATATAGTAAGCCATGGCACTTTTTACCACTGGCATGAAGTAACATGGCAACTGGTCGTTGACCTTTTGGGCAGACGTACTGATGAAGGCCTGCAGGGCATTGCTGGTCAGATACTTATCACGAACCACCTGATGCCATGTGAATGTTTCGTAGTTTACGCTATCCAGCAATTCATGGATGGTGGCCTTAAAGCGCACTCCAAGTTGGAGTTCGTCTTCGCGTTTCACCAGTGTTCGCTTTACCAGTTTCTGTCCATTGAGAAATGTTCCCGATGCACTCAGATTCGTCACCGCAATAAAACCGCTGTCAAGAACTTCTATTTTACAGTGTATACGGCTTACTGTTTCATCTGTTATAGGCATGCTCTGATTACCGCCTTTTCCTACTAATATCTCCATATTCTATAACTTCAAATTCTTATTTTATACAAGCAGTGGCTCTATTTTGGGCATTTTAGGAAGGATCTTATAGAGATTCGCCATTTTTCGTTTGTACACCAATCCACTTAGTACATGGTCAAAATAAAACGAGAAATCAGCTTGATATTGTTTCAAGTCATCATCGTTATCTTCTGCCAGCAGCATAAGTGCCTGTGCAAACCTGTCAAGGTTGTCGCTGAATCCATCGGCTCCCTGCTCAAGAAACATACGTGCCTGCTCAAAGAAGTCAGTCTGGGTCATATCCTCCCAATAGGTGTAAAGACTACCTACTGTTGCCAATAACGCCATGTTCCCAAAAGGTTTGTCTGTAAACGCCTCCAACTCAGCCATAATAAGCTGTGCTTTATCCAGTTCTCCTAAATTCTGATAGGCGATGTAAGTCCAAAACGACTGCCAGTAGTTGTCGTTCGTTCTGTCTTCATACAGTTTTACGCATTTCCTGGGATTCAATCCTGCTAAAATAAGGTAGTAGTTAAACTGAACTTCGTCCACCATATATTTCTCAGCCATAGCTTCCAGCCTTGGGAAACTATGTTTCAATAAGTCGGTCTTTCCATTGACAGCCATGCTGACTATCTGTTGCAACGAGACTCTTTGTACAGGGTTAAGCTGGCTTTGGGAATGCTGTAGGCGCAACTGACGAACTTGTTCCCTAATCTGATCAGCTTCAACAGTGTCTATACCTAATGTAATACGCAAACTCTCTAACTGTCGAGCCTCCTCGCTTGTCATCACACCGTCTTCATACACTTGTTCGCACAATTGTTTGTATTGGACGACCTTTTCTTGATGGATCTCTTCCCGATGTTTCTGTCGCTCATGAACTATGTTGGTCACTGTGTTATGTGAGTCTATATTGACATTCATATCACCAGCTATTGCATTGGCATCTCCTAAAGAGAAGCTGCTGCTACCTCCCAAATTATCTTCAGCAAGTTTTGGCAATTTATTGCCACAATATGGACAACGTGGAAATTGCCAGTCCGGTGTTAATTCTTTACCACAAGTAGGACAAAATATAATCATATACTTTAAGTTTTTAGACTATTCATTCTTAAACAAAGAGTGTGAGCCTTCTCGCATCCTTAGCCAGAAGATTCTGCAATACCTGTATAAGTAAGAATGAAATCAGCTCACACCTGCAGGTATATATGCGAGCTGACTCCACAGAGGAGAAAGCAGTATATATGCTACTACAGAAGGAACAGCTTTCAGACTTCTCACCCTTATACTTCGAGCTTTCCAGGTTCTCAGGCGGGTCAAAGCTTAATAGCTCTCCTCGATGTCGTGGACTCTTGCGAAACCACGGCACAAAGATAGTCATTTTTTCTGAAAGATGTATCATTGTGAGCCGATATTTTGTTTTTAGAGGGCAAAATTAGCCTGAAGAATGCGATTTTGCAAGTCCTTTTCTGTCCTTTTCATATCATTTGATACAATTATTGAGTTATTACACAAAAAGCGTTACGCAGATTTTATAATTGGGGCATTGATTGGCCATTTATGTTAATAATATTTATAATCGGCAGAATAAATTATGCCATATTTTGCCGATTGCCATATATTTACTATCTTTGCGGCAAAATAAGACTATTATGAGTACAATAATTGGAAGAAAGCGAGAAATAGAAGAATTAGAACGGTTTTACCAAAGTGATCGTCCGGAATTCGTTGCTGTGTATGGCAGGCGGCGTGTTGGTAAGACCTTTCTCATCAAACAGGCACTGAAGGATAAATTCACCTTTCAGCACACTGGTGTATCGCCAGTTGACCAGGAAGACGAGAAGAATCGAATGAAGACTCAACTGGAGAGTTTCTATTATTCGATGCTGAATCATGGTCTTGAAGGCTTCAAGCAGCCAAAGTCATGGATGGAGGCTTTCTTTCAGCTGACACAACTGCTACAGAAACTCGATAATGGCCAGCGTATGGTCATCTTCATTGATGAACTACCCTGGATGGATACACCTCGCAGCCGTTTCCTGCCTGCTTTCGAAAGTTTCTGGAACGGATGGTGTAATGGGCACGACAATGTGATGCTTGTAGTTTGTGGAAGTGCAACGTCTTGGATGCTTAGTAACCTCTCTCGAAGCAGGGGAGGCTTGTATGGACGTGTGACGGATGAAATAAAATTATCACCTTTCACGCTAAAAGAGTGCGAAGAGTATTTTGAGCATGAAAACATTGAGTTGTCCCGTTATGATATTGTCCAGTCGCACATGGTATTTGGCGGTATTCCTTATTATCTGAGTTATTTCCGTAAGGGTTATAGTTTCGAGAAGAATACGGATATGATTCTTTTCGGCAACAAGCCGCGTTTGAAAGATGAATTTAACAGGCTCTTTAGGGCTATCTTTACCAATGCAGAGGATTGCAAAAAGATTATTCGTCAACTGGCTAAGCGTAACTATGGTTTCACGCGTGAAGAGATTGCCTCTGCTACAGGACTGCCTCTTGGTGGCGGACTCAGCGATACGCTTACGGCATTGGCTGAAAGTGATTTCATCATGCGTTACACTCCATACGGAAAAGGTACGGGAGAATACTACAAACTTATTGACAACTTTTGTCTCTTTTGGTTAAAGTATGTTGAGCCGAATCAGGAAGATGCCACTTTCATCAATGATAATTTTTCGTCTGATGTCATGAAGGGATGGCGCGGAGTGGCGTTCGAACAGGTGTGTTGGCAACATATCCAACAGATTAGGCATGCATTGGAAATTGGAGGTGTTAAGTCTTCAATCTCTGCATGGAATATAAAGGGTGATGAAACAAAGGTTGGTGCTCAAATAGATATGCTTATCATCAGGGACGACAACATTGTTAACCTCTGTGAGATGAAGTTCAGCGGTTCACCTTATTCTATTGATAAAGAGGAAGAGGCAAAGATGCTTTATCGCGTCGAACTGCTCAAAGAATCACTTGCAGCCAAACAAAAAGTCCATCTGACCTTAATAACCACTTATGGGCTGGTACAAGGCAAGCACAGTGGCAAGGTTCAGAAGGTTGTTACATGTGATGACTTATTTGTATAAAAGGTATAATTCGCGCTATGAAAAAAGCAATACTGAAGCAGGAGGTGGAACGAACGTTTGGTCGTCAATTGACAGAGACGAGGGACTTTGAGCAACTGAGCCACCTATTATTATCGCATACGCGCGAGAGGCTGTCGCCAACAACGCTGAAACGCTTTTGGGGATACTTAAAGAACGAGGAAGTGCAGACCAGGCCGCATACGCTCGATGTGCTGGCTCGGTTTGTAGGCTATAAGGGCTATGAAGACTTTTGTGCTCAGGCAGAGCGATTAGATGAGGTGCAAAGTGGTATCAAGACTGAAGAAAAGATTACGACAGAAGGGCTGAAGCGCGGACAACGGCTCATCATCACCTGGCGGCCAGACCGCAAGATTGTGGTCAGGCTCTTGGGCAATAGTCAGTTTGAGATTATTGAGGCTGAGAACACAAAACTGAGTGTGGGTGATACATTCCGCTGCCACTTGATGATACAGCACGAACCACTTTATTTGGACGAAGTGGTGCATCAGGGTCAGCCTGCAATGGTGTATGTGGCAGGACAGAAGGACGGTGTGGTCATTGAGGTGTGCGAATAAATCAATCGAAGGGCAGTTCTGACATTCGTTTAAGCCAAGGTTTGCGGTAATGTTCCTGAATGTATTCCTTTAATTCAGGCTCCTTGGTGTTCCTGATCAGTTCATCGGTGATTCTCAGGAATGGGATGGTGATGTTACGCTGGCAAGTTACTGTGTCGAACATCTGCTGGATACCATACACTTCCATCTGCTGGTCTATCTTTCTCTTTGCAGCAGCGATATAGTCTTGATGTTTTTGGAGAGTGTTTTGTTCTGCCTGTTGCTGTTCGTGGATATGGTTTATCTGAAGTCGTAGTGAGTCTGTTGTTGCTTGCTCAA
>ODAI012846903.1_pt1 | contig 14231 bp, 10 predicted proteins | sample 1539321 | NCBI WGS metagenome assembly ODAI01 (sample SAMN02144231, study PRJEB22623) | gut metagenome | biome: sheep rumen | host: Ovis aries | place: New Zealand
GTAGCCACGGTTGCGATAGGCAATCAAGTCGTCGCACGACAGCAGCGTCAGCTCAATAATGTCTCCACGATAAGCGGTGAGTGTGGTCACATCGCCCACCTTACGCGCCACGAAGCGCACACCCTGACCAATCATGTCGGGCGAAGGCGAAGTCTCCTGATAGACACCGCCACCCTCGGGCTTCAGTTGGAGCTCCAACGGCCCCTCTTTGTGTGAAATCACGAAGCCGTCTCCTTTTTTCGTCACCTTCATCGCCGCCAAGTCCCAGTTCACAAACTGGCTGACGCCATCGATGGTCACCTCACTGGCTGCATCGCCCGCCTCCCCTTCCTCAGCCGAAGCTGTCTGCGTGGCAGATGCATCTTCCTTGTCAGTTTTGTTGTTCACGTCGGCCTTTTTGTCGTTACAAGCCGCGAGCACCAAGGAGAAGGCGCCCAAAGTGAGAATCGCTGATAGTTTCCTAATGGTCATATTGTTTTCATTTGGTTAATTGATGTTGCAAATATAACAAAAAAATCGCCAACTCAACTTTCTCTGCGCAGAAAAAATCACGCAACAGAGGGTGGAATCTTTCTCTTTTTCCAACACCAATCTGCCAACACTTCATTTATTTTTATGATTTTTATTTACAAATTACAGAACACAAACAACCGTTCCTTAATAATATTTCTTTACAATTCGACAATTCTTAGCCCATGTTACAAGCAGCTCCACGCTCAGCATGAAGTCCACAAAAGAAGCATGATGAGCAAAACAATGCCTACACGAAGTCAACGTTCTCAGGAAAAGAGTCAACCAAAATCTGGAAAGAAATGCATCGATTGAATATTCCATAACGAAACCATTCAACTGTTCGCTGTTCGCCCGTTTGTTCGGTAAAAACTGACAAAAGTGACATTTTGGCAGACAAATAGGAGTCAAAGCGAACGAACGAACAGTAGAACAGTTTCCCAAAAAAAAATGAGTTTGAGAATTATTATTATATATAATATTATAATATTATATATAATAATAAAAGTTTGTCGCACTCAATTGAACAAACTGTTCATCTGTTCGTTCGCGTGTAAACACTACACTTATAAGACAGAAAATGCGCCATCATCCACCCCAACAGTTCGCCTCAAAATCGCGCACTCCAGATCACACTTGCCCAACAATTTTGCAAAAACAACGACTCGCGCCAGCCACGCCCCCAAATCCACTGTTTTTCTTCGCTCTGCGGCTGCAAACCACCTCAGCCGAAGAATTACCTCACGAACTTCCCCCGAGCCCCACAGCGAGCATTTCCCGAAGCGAGAGAGTTGCATCTTGAATCATGAGGGAAATGCATTCCGAACCACGAGGAGAGACAAACCGCCAAATACGCCCCGATTTCCCCATTTCCTTCGCCTCTACGCCCTTCAACCACTCCGCTTGAAGGATACCGCCCAATGCATTTCCAAAGCTTCACAGCAGGCGAATTCCGCCCCTCGGCAGCGAGCGTTATTTAAGGAATAAAGAGGGCGCGCTCCCATTAATGGCCTTTAAGCGAGTCATTTGTGGCCTTTCACCCCGTCATTTGCGGTCTTTGCCCCTGTCATTTGTGGTCTTTAACCGAGCCATTTGCGGCTAATCACCCAACTTCATTTCCCACCAAACGAGCCATCATTATTAGTTACAAAGTTATGAAAAGATTAAACAATATAAAACAATTAAAAATGATGAAATATTTTTACATAATGAAAGGAAGGAAGAATTAAAGAATTAAAAGATTAAAGAATTGAAAGAAGGGTTGACAACCATGGCTCAAAAAAAGTGGAACGAGAGCGCTCAAGAGTCTGAGAATTCTCGTTCCACATGGAATTATCTTTTTCCGCTGTAGCGTCAGCGCTTTGTTCTTCACTCCCCTATTCTCGGGGAGCGAGAGAGACGTTAGATTACATCTTCACCACCAAGTCGAGGCTCTGCAGGTCGGCTTCGCGCGAGGATGAACCATAGAGAATCTGGTAGCGTCCGGGGCGAGTGGAGAGCTCGTCGATAGAGGGGTCGTAGTATTCGAAAGCCTCGCCGTCGAGAGTGATGACCGCATTGGCCGTCTGACCGGGCTGCAGGCTGAGCTTCTGGAATCCGCGCAGCGACTTGATGGGAGCATCGGGATAGTCGAGAGCCTTGACATACACCTGCACCACTTCATCGCCAGCAACCTTACCCGTGTTGGTCACAGGCACGGTGAGCGTCACGTTTCCGTTGGCCTTCATGGCGTTCTTCGAGAGTTTGCCTTTGCCATAGCCGAACGTGGTGTACGACAGTCCATAGCCGAAAGCATACTGCGGCTGACCGCGGAAGTAGCGGTAGGTGCGGTTCTCCATCGAGTAGTCGAGGAAGTCGGGCAGGTCGTCGTTAGAACGGTAGAATGTCACAGGCAGCTTGCCGCCAGGGTTGAAGTCGCCGAAGAGCACATCAGCCAATGCCTTCGAACCGCCCTGACCGGGATACCAAGCCTGCAGCAGTGCGTCGTATTGTCCCTCCACGCTACCGAAGGCGATGGGCGAGCCTGAGCAGTTGACAAAGATGACGGGCTTGCCAGTCTTGTGCATGGCCTTGACCAGCAGCTGCTGAACGACGGGCAGTTCGATGGTCTGCTTGTCGCCGCCCTCTCCTTCCATACGTGCAGAGATACCACCGATGATGATGATGGCGTCGGCAGCCTTCACTTCGTTGGCCAAGTCGGTGAAGTCGGCAAGTTTGCGTTCGCAGATGTCGCCGCGCAACATGGCGAAGTTTCCATTGCCGCGACCATATTCGATAACGACGTTATAGTCTTTTCCTTCTTCCACGGGGAACGACTTGTAGTCAGCGCCACGACGGCCGAAGCCTCCGAAGCCACGACGACCACCGCCGCCCTTGTTTTCTTCAACCACCTGGTCGTTCACACGAAGCACATAGCCATTGTCGGTGGAGAGTGTGTATTTCATCTCGCCCGTGAAGGTGGCGGTATATTTTCCGCTGATGCGCACGGAGAGGTTGTCGTTGTTGATGCCCTCGGCAAAGCCCCAAGCTCCGAAAGTGGAGAAGTTCAGCTCGTTGTAGTAGCCCACCTTGTCGGGCTCGCCTTTCAGTTCCTTGTTGTTCCAGAACTCCACCTTCACGCCCTTGCCGTCGTTGAAGTCTTGCAGGTGGTGGACAGTGGTGTATTCGTCGTTCAGCTCGCAGGCCTTATTATAAATAATGTTCGTATTGGGCAGCGCAGCCTTGATGCCGCTGAGCAGCGAGTGCTGGTGCTCCTTGGTAGGTGTTCCGCCGTAGTTTCCGTTCAGCAGTTCCACGTCGTCGGCGTTGGGACCCAGCACGGCCAGCGTCTTGATGTTCTTCGAGAGCGGCAGCACTGACTTGTTGTTCTCGAGCAGCACCATCGACTCGCGGGCTGCCTGAATGGCCAGTTGGTTGTTGCTCTCGCTGCTGATCACGTCGGCACCGAGGTTCGCCCATGGAATCATTTCAGCGGGGTCAAACATTCCAAGCTCGAAGCGTCCGTAGAGCGTTCTGCGCAGGTGGAAGTCGAGAGTGCTCTCCTGAATGAGGCCTTTCTCCAAAGCCTCGGTCAGCACCATGAAGACTTTTCCACACTCGAGGTCGGTTCCGTTGAGCACAGCATCTACCGAAGCCGACAGCGGGTCTTTGTGGGTCTCGTGTTGGCCGCGGTTATAGAAATTGTTGATAGCGTCGCAGTCGGTCAGCACGATGGCCTCGTAGTCCCACTTGCGGCGAAGAATGTCGACGAGCAGACGGTCGCTGGCGCAGCAGGGCACACCCTCGTAGCGGTTGTAGGCACACATCACCTCGCGCACGTTACCCTTCTTCACAAGAGCCTTGAAGGCGGGCAGATAGGTCTCCCAAAGGTCGCGCATGGAAACGCTGGCGTTGTAGGAATGGCGCAAGGGCTCTGGTCCGCTGTGCACAGCGTAGTGCTTGGCGCAAGCGTGGGTTTTGAAATACTTGTCGTTGTTGCCTTGCATTCCAAGAACGGTCTGCACGCCCAGCACGGCATTCAGGTAGGGGTCTTCACCGCAGGTCTCCTGTCCGCGTCCCCAACGAGGGTCACGGAAAATGTTCACGTTGGGGCACCAGAAGGTGAGCTCGGGGTTGCCAGGATAATAGGTCGCACCCATCGCCACATTGAACAGCTTGGGGTCGTTGTGGTTGGTGCGGTTCCAGTTGGCACGTGCCTCGTCGGAAACGGTTGAGAAGACGTCGTACATCTGCTGGGGATTGAAGGCTGCAGCCATTCCAATGGGTTGCGGATAGACGGTGTAGTCGCTCTGGCGAACACCGTGGCAAGCCTCGCTCCACCAGTTGTAGGAAGGAATGCCCAAGCGGTCGACAGAGACCGACTTGTTCATCATCAGTCCCACCTTCTCCTCTGGTGTGAGCAGCGAGAGCAGGTTCTCCACACGCTCGGCAAACGAGAGGCTGGTGTCGCGATAGGGATATTTCGCAGTCTGAGCGTTCGAGCCTGGCTCTATGGTCTTGTCCACCAAAGCCTTGATGGACAATGCGCCAAGAGTGGCTCCGCTCTGGTCGAGCAGTTCAACGCTGCTGAAGCTCTTGTTTCCAGCACCGCTGCCAGAAGTCTTCAGCGGATTGAAGACCACCATCACTTGGGCCTTCTGACCCGGCTGAATGGCCTTGTCAGGGCAGATGGCTTGAATACATTCACAACTTGGGATGCTCTTGGAGATGGTGACGGGAGCCTTCGACTTGTTCTGCAAAGTGAACGTGTGGCAGATGGCTCCCAGTGAGCCGTCGACTTTGCCGAAGTCCCACTCGTAAGCATCAAATGAAACGGCGCTCTTTTTCTGAGCCGACAGATTGCCCACGGCCAGCAGCGCACAAACAGTAATAATAATCAGTTTTTTCATGAGAACAATTGTTTTAATTCGTTTTTATGTAACAAATTTACCACCTTTTAAAGATACTGCCAACTTCTGTTAATGATTTTTAAGAGCAACGCCCCCTTTTGTTACATCAACGAAAATTCATGTAACAGAAGTGGACATGATGATGGGCGATATTCCAAATTTATTTACTATCTTTGCGCTTAGAAAATGAATTGGGAAAACCAGAACTCTAAAAACCATTAACTAAAAACTTACTATAATGAAAAAGATTTTCACGCTACTGCTCTTTGCTGCCCTCGCCTCGACGACCTGGGCCCAAAACCGCAATGTTCTGAACGAACTGAAGGCCGACCCCAGAAAGGCTTACGGAACCGACTATCCGTATAAGTTCGAAAACGCGCAAATGACGAAGGCGCCAAAAGGCTACAAGGCTTTCTACATCAGCCACTATGGGCGACACGGCTCGCGCTACTATTGGAACGCCCAACTCTATAGCGAACTGGCAAACCTGCTGAACACAGCCAACGAGAAGAACCTGCTGACCGCCGAAGGAAAGGCTTTCTACAGCAAGTTCATGGCTGCAAAAGACGAATTGCAGACGGGCGTGAGCGAACTGAGCGACCTCGGATGGGAACAGCACCAGCGCATTGCACGCGTCATGTACAACTCTTTCCCTGATGTGTTTAAGAAGGGTGGCAACGTATACGCCATCTCATCGCTGACAGGACGCTGCGTGCTCAGCATGGCCTCGTTCTGCCAAGAACTGACACAATGCAATCCCAACATAGAAATTCGCGAAGAGTCGGCCCGCAAGGTGCTCGATGGCGTGAAGCCCGACGACAGGCAGAACCCGCTGATAAAGAAGTACCCCAAGTCGAGACCACGCTTCGAAGCCAACCGCAAGAACTTCCAGTTCCAAGACAATCTGCGCGAAACCATCGTAAAGCGCGTGTTCAACAATACTGACAGCCTGCCTGGCAACATGAACCATATAGGCAGCAACCTCATCAATCTCTACACTTCACTCCCCAGCATCGGACACGAGGGAATGATGGGAAACATCATCAGCGACGAAGAGATTGCCGCACGCTGGGAGAACGAGAATCTCGGCTCATATACTTGGGTGTTCGAACCGCGCTACGACATGATTCCCATTCTTCAAGACATCATCAAGAAGGCTGACGCAGTGCTCAGTGGAAGCAGCGACAACATTGCCGACCTCCGCTTTGGCCACGACACCTGTCTCGGACCGCTGACGGTTCTCATGGGCCTTAATGGTGCCGACATCGACCCCGAAGACCCCTACGAGGTGAAATACTGCTACCAGAACTGGGAGACTGGAAAGGCTTCGAACTTGCAAATCATTTTCTATCGCAACAAGAAAGCTCCGAATGACATTCTCATCAAGTGTCTTCTCAATGGCTTGGAGGCTACCCTCCCCCTCCCCAATCAGCAGGCTCCCTACTACAAGTGGTCTGACTTCCGCCAGTTCTATACTGCCCGTTGCAACAGCGTGAAGCCTGAGGAGAAGTAAAGAATAAAGAATAAAAAAGGATTAGGAGAATGAAAAAATTCATTGTCATTCTGATATCGGTGTTTCTCTTCTCGCCTAACTTCTTATACGCCCAAAAGAAGAAGGTGGTAAAGAAGAAGGCTACGGCGACCTATCCCAGTTTTCCAGCGCGCGACGACGTGTTTGGCAAAGAGGTGAAGTTCCGCCCACAAGGGGATTTTGACGCTGACCATCTCGAGTTCAACTACACTGTGCTGCCAGCACCCGCCTGGACCAGCCACATGCTGAAACGCAACATGAGCCGCAAGCAAGTCACCTTAAGGCAGACATTTGCGAAGTCTGACGATTCTTATTCGGAGGAGTATTTGGTTGACAAATATGACCTCACACCCAAGGAATTCAGATACGAGCAGACACCCATGAACACCTTCGGCCTACGCTTCCGCTACGCAACAGGCGGCTATCACGTCTTCACGATGGGAACGACCTATGGGAACACAACGAAGATGATCATTACAGATGAAGACGAGAAGCAGGTGCTCGCCGCCTACGACTTTGAAAACTACCGATTCTCTCCGAAGACAACACTGATGGGGAACGATCAGAGCATTCAAGACGTGGTCATAGAGGGGAACATCCTTTACGTGTCGCACGGCATTAACACCTTTTCCGAAAGCACAGGCTACCAGACGGGCTACATCTCGGCCATAGACCTGAATACCGACGAGATTATCTGGACAACGCGCCCGATGACTTGCAACTCGGCCTTCGCCATTCTGGGCAACTCCATCATCTGCGGATACGGAATGACCAGTGAGCCCGACTACCTCTACGTCGTTGACAAGTACAGTGGGCAACGTGTGAGCAGACTGCCGCTCAAAACGATGGCCGAATACGTTTTTGTGAAGGACAAGGACGTCTACGTGCACTGCTACAACTACAACTGCATCTTTAGCAGCCAGTAAAAAGAGTCATCTGGCTCAATTAACCTAATAACCACAAAACCAATTCGCATGATGATACATAAGGCTATTCTCCATATGCTTCCACCTGCGAGTTGGTTTTGTACGGCTTTGATTCTAACGCTGATGAACATGAATACCAATGACAAACAAACACCCACGCAGCAAGTGAGGCCTGCCACACAAGCAGGACGCTTCTATGAGAGCGACCCTCAAACGCTGAGCCAGCAGGTTGACAACTACCTGATGCGCCACACCAAAGATTCCACTTATGAGAATGTGGCGGCACTCATCGTCCCCCACGCAGGGCACTATTTCTCTGGGAATGTGGCTGCTTCAGCATATATAGCGCTGAACCCAGAGAAGCATTTCAAACGCATATTCTTGATTGGCCCGAGCCACTACGAATGGCTCAATGGTGCTTCAGTCAACAGCGAAGTCGATGGCTACGCAACGCCATTGGGAATAGTGCCGGTCGACAGGGAAACTGGTCTCCAGCTGATGGCTGCCGACAGCGTGTTCTCATACTACGAGAAGGCTCACGACCGCGAACATTGTCTCGAGGTTCAACTGCCTTTCCTTCAACGCCGTTTCAAGGAAATGCCTCCCATCGTTCCCATTATCATTTCCACTAACGACTATTCTAAATTGAAAAGAATGGCTGAGGTGCTGAAGCCTTATTTCAATGAAGACAACTTGTTTGTCATCAGCAGCGATTTCTCCCATTACCCTTCATACGAAGATGCGTATAAAGTCGACGCTAAGACCAAAGAGGCTATCATGACCGGCGATGTGGAGCAATTCATCACCACGATAGAGGAAAACAGCCGAAGCGGAATTCGTAACCTGTCTACAAGCGCTTGCGGAGAATTTCCCATCATCACACTGATGCTGATGCTTGACAAAGAATATGAAATCAAGCATATTCTCTACCAAAACTCAGGCGATATCGACAATCACGACCGACGCCGTGTGGTGGGTTATCATGCATTTGCTTTCCTTAGGGGTAACACATCTACCACCCAATTGGAGAAACAGAACGAGGACTCGCACTTTGCCCTTACCGATAGCGAAAAACAATTGTTGAAGCTGATTGCTCAAAAGAGCATCTCATCAGCCTTCGACAAACAGTCGTTCTCATCGGCAACACTCTGCCAAGACCATCCCACGCTTAACGAGAAATGCGGGGCCTTTGTCACACTCTCCCAAAAGGGGAAACTGCGTGGTTGTATTGGCCTTCTCACCGGTGAACTGCCTCTGCACGAAACCATCTACAGAATGGCGCGAGCTGCAGCCTTCGAAGACCCTCGTTTCCCACAATTGAGAAGGGAAGAATTAGACAAAACTGACATAGAAATATCTGTCATCACGCCCATGAAACGCATTTACAGCATTGATGAGTTCCAACTCCACCGTCACGGCATCTTCATCAAGAAGGGTCGTCGCAGCGGCACATTCCTTCCGCAAGTGGCTGATGAAGTGAACTGGACAAAAGAGGAATTCCTCGGCCATTGCTCACGCGACAAGGCTGGACTCGGTTGGGATGGTTGGCAAGATGCTGAACTCTACGTCTATGAGGCTATAGTCTTCTGACAACATGCAAAAACTTATAGAATGCAAATACTATGAACAGGCAGGCAACGGAACGATACGTTGTCTGCTTTGTCCGCATCATTGCCGTATAACAGACGGCAAAACAGGTATTTGCCGAAGCCGTCGCAATGTTGGCGGAATACTCGTCAGCGATGTTTATGCTCAGCCTTGTGCTCTTGCCATCGACCCAATAGAAAAAAAGCCGCTTTATCATTTTCATCCGGGCACAACGTGCTTGTCTCTTGCTTGCACAGGCTGCAACTTCCGTTGTCTGAACTGCCAAAACCACGACATTTCGCAGGCCTCGCCCAGCCAAGCCTCGCACTACAATCTCTCTCCAGAAGAGGTTGTCGCCCTCTGCCTGAAACACCATTGCCCAGGCATTGCCTATACTTATACGGAGCCGCTTACATATATAGAATATGTGGCGGACATTGCCCGTCTGGCACACGAGAAAGGGCTTTGGAACATTCTCGTGACAGCTGGCTATGTTTGTCAAGAACCATTGGCCGACCTGCTCCCCTTTCTTGATGCGGCAAACATCGACCTGAAATCGTTTAGCGATGAAATCTACCAACGTGTCAGCGGTGGACATCTGTCGGTTGTTCTCGAAACCATTCTCGCCATGCGGGATGCTGGGGTGTGGATTGAACTCACTAACCTTATCATCCCTAGAGTGAACGATGATATGAACATGATTCGAGAAATGTGCCGATGGATGGTCAACAATAAACTTGCCGAAACACCACTCCATTTCAGCCGTTTCTTCCCGCAATATCGGATGAAAGACATTCCCCCCACTCCACTCAAAACATTGCAAAGGGCCAAACAAATCGCCCTTGATGAAGGCGTTTGCCACGTTTATTTAGGGAATGTATAAAGAAATGTATAAAGAGTTGTGAAATGACTTGAATCAGAGTTTACCTTCGTTCCAAAAACTTGAAAACAACTGCTCTTTAAACGCCTAAAGCCAAAACAGACGCTCATAGTTGAAGTTCGTCAAAGGCGACCGCTTCTCATCGAGCGCCTTCATCTTTTCTGGCACTTCCTCCAGTTCATAATGATTAATGCAGAATGCCAAGCGGCGGGCAAATTGATGGAGTTCTTCGTCCAATTCTTCTTTCGTGGTGGAAATCCCATAAAGCGCAGCCTCCTCCATCTCTGAAATAATCATTCCCGAAAACAAACCATGCAAACCATAACGACGAGCGAACTCGTCAGCATGACACCAAATGGCAATGCATTGTTTCTGTCGCAAGAACTCAACATGACGGCCGCTCACCAGCAACCGCTCGTAACTACCTGAACTATCGGGAGTTGAGAACAAACCATATTCATTCCCATGCCCCAACATCATCAATGAGTCTGCATCGCGAATGGCACGAACAACATCGCCGTTCGTTGCCGTCTCGGTAAGGCGGCAAGCCACATCATTGCGTTCCTCATAGAGATGAGTGAGCGCTTGTGTAGTAGGGTCGGTTGCATGTATGACCGTCATCGCCATTCGTAATCCTTTCCTGGCAAATTCATTCTTCACTAATCAACTTTTCTACAGCCGAAATCATCTCTTCGGGCAGAGCAAATCGGCAATCGGAAATTGCTCGAGGCGACTGAATGGCTTCAAGGAAATGGGGAAGTTCCCGACTATAAACCGCTTTCATGTGGACATTGTCCTTGTTAGCATGAGAAAACGAATAGGAAATGTTGGCCAATCGGTCGGCAAGTTTCACGAAAGGAGCGTATGGAGTCTCGCGAATGCCGCGATAATAGTTCTCGCCTGCACGCTCTGCACGATTGCGCCCCTTGTCATTAGTTAGGGCATAAACTATTTCAGCTGCCATCTTTGCCAACTCCTCATCCATGAACTGGCGTGCAACCGCTGTAACGTCATTATAGGTCAGACGCGCGTCTTCAATGCTGTCGTGATAATAGGCGCCAAACAGCAACGGAAGCACATCTCTTTCGTCTTGACAAACCAAATGCCCGTAGCGCCGCACAGCATCGGCAACCATATCAATATGAAAACCATATGGGAGACCGTCACCATATGTTTGATTCACATCTGCATGCAGTTGGTGGGCGGACTTCCGGATTTGCTCCAAAATATCGGATAAATTGCCTACTGCCAACTCAAACGCTTCTCTCCCCATTGCCGGCTTTCCTGAATTCTGCTCCACAGAGTCCGTCTTCTTCACCTCAGACATCTCTGCTGCATTTACGCCCAATTCCCGCAAAGCCATACTTAGAATCTCGTTATGGTCAAATGCCAAAGATGGAACATCTTCTACATCGAACCACTCTGCTCGCGCCGCATCATCGGCACCTTTCGCATCAAGCATGGGCACAACTGCCCAAAAAGCAATCGAGATTGTCCAGCCACGAGGGTCGCGGCCTGGAGTGGTGAACGTATGGAGTTGCTTCACACTAACGCCAGTCAAGCCCGTCTCTTCTTTCAGTTCGCGCAACACGCCCACTTCGGCTGTCTCACCTTCCTCCAAGAATCCACCAGGGAAAGCCCAACACCCTTTATAAGGTTCAAAACCTCGTTCTATGAGCAACACTTTCCATCGTCCATCCACTTGGCTGAACAAAACACAGTCCGTTGTAACACTCGGGCGTGGATATTTATAACAAAAAGTCTTTCCTTCCATCATTCACCTATTTTATAATAATAAGGAGCAAAAACTCCGAATACTATGTTTCTTTATTAACCGCAAAAGTAGTCAAAAAATATGGAATAACAAATAAGATTAGGACGAAAAAAGAGAAACACAGAGCGTTTTCCTTATGTATCAACGATTTATCTTAACAATTGGACTATGCGAAAACAGGAAAAATGAGAAGAAAGAGAAAAAAAACAAGAAAAAGTTTGGTCAAACCAACTTTTCTTCTTACCTTTGCAACCGCAAACGAAAGGATGTGATACGAACAACATGGTGCCTTAGCTCAGTTGGTAGAGCATCGGACTGAAAATCCGTGTGTCCCCGGTTCGATTCCTGGAGGTACCACTCCTCCTTTCATTAGCCCGGTGATGGAGAGATCCTGAGCCGGGTTTCTTTTTTGTGTACAAAAAAGCCAGTCAGTCCTATTTATGTCATTCACCCATATATTCTTCTTTGCCGAAATGTAAAGAAAATTCTGAATTTTGGCCCCTAAAAACGGGCTGTTTTTTGAAGTGAAGAAGGTTTCGGTGTAAATAAGGCCAAAAATCGCTATTTTGGGAAGTCGTTGACTATCAACACCTTCCGTTTTCTTTACATCTTTTCATCTTGTCAAAGCTATGCTTTTGGCTTGTCAGAGATGGCCTTTGAGCCTGTCACTTGTATCATCTGAGGCTGTCAAATGCCACAAGTGAGCGTGTCAGAAGCCACAAATGACACCCTCAGAAGCCACAAATGAGAAATCTGGCAACCTAAAGTGAAGGGAAAAGAGTGCGAAAATCGTTTTTCTTTACAAATTTCTTTCCTAGATTGAATGAAAAGGCGAACAAAAATTTGTAACAATTTTTCATATCATTCAAAGGGAATCACCTCTTATCTATCGTGCGGGATTCGAGAAACTGACGAAAAGTCTGCAGGTAGCCATCAGGAATATGTATGATTTCCTTGCCAATATAAACACAGTCGTTGCGGTCGACTTTTTGAATCTTGTCAACGGCTATAATATAGGAGCGATGGATGCGCAAAAACTTGTCTTTGGGAAGCATATCCTCCACCGCTTTCATCGTCAAGTGAGTGATTAGGGGCTTTGGCTCGTTATCGAGATAGAACACCACATAATCTTTCATACCATTTACATAGACTATCTGGCCAACAGGGATGTTTCTCCATTCGCCATCAACCCGAATAAAGACCGTTTTGAGTTGTTGTTCGGGCTGGCTTGTCTGTTGAGGCAGGAACAGTTTCCTTGCCTTTTCTACGGCGCCAAGAAATTTGTTGTATCGGATGGGCTTTAGCAGGAAATCGAGGGCATTCACTTCATAACTCTCAAAGGCATACTCCTTGAAAGCTGTAGTAAAGACAACGCGTGTTTCTTCTGGCAAACTATGCGCAAGTTCCATTCCGTCAATATTCGGCATCTGTATGTCAAGGAACAGCAAATCGGGTTTCTGCTCTTTGATGGCGTTGATAGCTGCGATGGAATCGGTAAAAGATGACAGCAACTGCAAATCAGGTGTTTTCTCTACGTAAGAGGCTAACAATCGGACAGCCAAAGGCTCATCATCGACAATCATACAGGTGAGTGTTTTCATAGGCAGATGGTGATTTTGACGTGGTAAATATTCTCTGAAGTGACTTTCTGCTCCCATGTATATCGACCAGCGTAAAGCAAATCCAAGCGTCTGCGGGTGTTCTCCAGTCCAATGCCCGAACCACTACGGTCTTTAGTGGGCTTGGGATTGTTGGTGTTGTCGCAGAGGAAAACAAGTGTATTGCCTTCCTGTGTCAGGCTGATATCAATAGTAGCAGGCGCATTACTGTTCATACCGTGCTTGAAAGCATTCTCAATGAGCGAAATAAACAGCAGAGGAGCCACCTCCAACTGTGAGCTCTGAACTTTGAATTGTGCATTGACGGTTGTCATCTCATTGCAACGCAGTTTCATCAGTTCGATGTAGTTGCGCATGAACTCCACTTCACCATCAAGGCGTACTTTTGGCTTATTGGTCTCATACATCGCGTAACGCAACAGGTCGCTCAGCTGCATGATGGCCTCCTGGGTCTCTTCCCCGTCTATTTGTGCCAGGCTGGAGATGTTGTTGAGCGTATTAAAGAGGAAATGAGGGTTTATCTGATTCTTCAACCAAGCAAGTTCTGCCTCCACCTCTTTTTGCCTTCTCTCACTCCGTCGCATCATGTAGCGAATGCTCAATGCAATACCGATGGCCATCAGGCAAAGCAGGAATGAGATGATCATAAACGAAGAGAAGCCTGCACGAACGTAATCAGGCAGCGCGCTGATATTGTTATTAATAAGGTGTAAATTGCCAACGATGATGAGCACCGCGTTCGTCAGCCCAAACTGCCAGAACCGATGGCGAAACCACAACAAGGGAATGCAAAGGTAAAAGTTGAGCAGATAGACACCCATTGTCGGAGCCAGCCAAATGCAGGTGATCCAAAACGATTGCATAGCCAGCCTGCTGTCTCCGCTACTAATATAGCTTATAAGCGCTGGCGAGAGCATGATGAGCGACAACAGTAGTATTTGTGCCACCAGTAACCAAATGCCTTTAGTCTGCATCTTCTTCATGTCTGCAAAGTTAAGTATAATTCTTGAAATATA
>ODAI014711039.1_pt1 | contig 14231 bp, 13 predicted proteins | sample 1539321 | NCBI WGS metagenome assembly ODAI01 (sample SAMN02144231, study PRJEB22623) | gut metagenome | biome: sheep rumen | host: Ovis aries | place: New Zealand
CGCAGTTCTGGGTACCTGGCGGAGAGAGATATCTGCCGGCAAATACATGCCCGCTGACCAAAGCTATGCTCGGCGCAAGATTCGACAAGACATGCCCGTTCTACAGACTCGCTGACATCTACATTGGTGAGAACACATGCGACGGTAAAAAGAAAGCTTACGAGATCCTCGGCACAGACGTTCCTATGCACATCATGGATCTTCCGCAGATGAAGAGAGAAAAAGACTACCTCAAGTGGGCAGACGAAATCAAAGACCTCATCAAGGTAGTAGAAGAGACAACAGGCAACAAGGTAACACCTGAAGAGCTCGCTGCCAACATCGTAAAGATCAACAACAAGAGAAAAGCTCTCGAGAGACTGTACAGCCTCAGAAGAAACGAGTGCGTTCCTATCAGCGGAACAGACGTACTGCTCATCTCGCAGATCGCATACTATGACGATCCTGAAAGATTCACAGCTATGGTCAACAAGCTGTGCGACGAGCTCGAGCAGAGAATCGCTGATGGCGTAAACGTTGCAGAAGGAAAGAAGAGAATTCTCATCTCCGGAACACCTATGGCTATTCCTAACTGGAAGCTCCACAACCTCGTTGAGACAAGCGGCGGCGTTGTAGTCTGCGAAGAGACCTGCACAGGTACAAGATACTTCGAGAACCAGGTAGACGAGAGCGGAAAGACTCTGGACGAGATGGTACAGAACATCGCAAACAGATACATGGGCATCAACTGCGCATGCTTCACTCCTAACACAGGAAGATTCGATGACGTTGTAAGGCTTGCTAAGGACAGCAAGGCAGACGGAGTTATCGACGTTAACCTGATGTTCTGCCAGACATACGACATCGAGGGAAGAAGCCTCGAAGAAAGATGCAAGGCAGAAGGAATCCCATTCCTCGGCATCGAGACAGATTACACAGACAACGACGCGCAGCAGCTCAAGACAAGAATCGGCGCATTCATCGAGATGCTTGGTTAATCGGCATAATAGTTGCGTGAAAGTTGTAAAATGAATTACAATATAGGGCGGACGGTCTCCGCCCTATACTTTTTGAAGGAGCTGCAAAATGGCAGAATACCTGCATTACTACATCTTATTTCAGAATCATACTGATGCGACCGCCATGTACAGGTCGCTGAAAGGCAAAGGCATGTATGCCCAGATCAGCCCGACTCCGAGGGAGCTTTCGGTATGCTGCGGGGTTTCTCTTCTGGTCCACGGAGAGGACGTAGATACTATAAAAGAGATCGCTGAGAACGAGAACCTGGCGTACATCTCCATAAGCGGACTGAACAATACATTCGACAATACCAGGCATAAGTACGGCTAAGAGCGGCTGGCGGGCTGGAAGCGGTGCAGGTTTACACCCATGGCCGGTCAGAGCTGAAGCGTACGGGCTGTTAAGAATATAGTAAAGGAAAAGAAATGGCAAGAAAATACATTGGCATAGATATCGGGTCAACCGCATCAAAGGTCTGCGTTCTTGAAGAGGGCCAGAATCCGGTTTTCGAGGTCCTTCCGACAGGGTGGAACAGCAAGATCACCGCAGGAATAATCAAGGACGATCTTATAAAGAGATATGGTGACCTTGATGATGCATCGATTATCGCTACAGGATACGGCCGCATAAGCGTTGAGTATGCTGACAGCGTCGTAACAGAGATCACCTGCCACGGAAGAGGCGGATACGAGATGATCGGCCGCGACTGCACTATAATAGATATCGGCGGCCAGGATACAAAATACATAAACGTTAAGAACGGAAGACCTGTCGATTTTCTGATGAACGATAAATGCGCTGCCGGAACCGGCAAGTTCATTGAGGTAATGGCCAACAGGCTCGGCCTGACTATCGAAGAACTGTTTGAGCTCGCAGAGATAGGAAAGCCGATCTCGATCAGCTCGCTCTGCACGGTATTTGCTGAGTCTGAGGTCATCAATTACATGGGAGAAGGCAGGAGCCGCGAGGATCTTGCGGCAGGAGTCATCGACTCAGTAGCTCTCAAGGTGGCAACACTGGTTCAGAGAAAGGAACTTCAGGAAACAATAATAATCACTGGAGGTTTCAGCAATAACGAATTCTTTGCGTCGCTTCTCGGAAAGAAACTGGGAAGAACAGCGCTCGCGATGCCTGACGGCAGGTACGCTGGCGCGTACGGCGCAGCACTGCTCGCCCGCGAGCGCAGTAATAAAGCCTGAGGCAAACTGAAATGAGTAAGAGAAGGTCTAAAAAGAAAAAGAACAGAGGAATGCTTTTCCTGATCCTTATATTGTTAGTGCTCGTTGTAATGGCAGCATTCTTCCTGATGCGTAAAAGCGCTGAGAACTCACGCATAAGGGAAGAGGCGAGAGCCGCAGAGGAGGAAGCACTGCAGATCGAGCAGGAAGCAGAAGAAGAGGCCAACGAGCAGGCCAGACTGGATAAAATAGATGAAGAGAAAAATCAGTGGTATCTGATCCTCGTAAATAATCAGAACGCTATGCCAGATGACTTCGACATAGAAACAGTCGAGGTAGAGGACGGATATTATATAGATGCAAGAGTAAACGACGCACTTCAGGAGATGCTTGCAGACTGCAGAGAAGCAGGCTACTCGCCGCGACTCATATCCACGTTCAGGACACGCGAAACACAGCAGTATCTTTACGATCATACCGCAAACAAGGCAGACACCGCAGTCCCGGGCCACAGCGAGCATGAGTGCGGGCTCGCAGCAGATATCATAGACGCAGACTCCCTGGGCTGGGGAGATCCGCTGATCGACGAGCAGGAGGACATGCCGGCTCAGAAGTGGCTGATGGAGCATTGCCAGGATTACGGCTTTATATTGAGATATCCAAAGGACAAAGAAGACATCACGGAAATCATCTATGAGCCGTGGCATTACAGATATGTAGGCAAAGAGCACGCAGCAATAATAATGCAGAATGGCATCTGCCTCGAGGAATATCTGGAAAACATGGAGGACTATTACGAAGCACAGTAGCTACGGGGAAGATCCTGAGAGATAACAGACGCCGGGAGCTTTGCTCCTGACTGAATCCGAAAAAGAAAAGTGTTCAGCTTGCAGCCGAACACTTTTTTGCTAGCTTATAACCTGCCTTATAACAACTCCGCACTGATGTGTGGCACGTCTTGGCGGCTGCTATTTTTTTCTGATAAGAATGAACGGTGTGCACTGGTCGTCCTGACCGGCCGGGTTGTCCCTGATGATCTCGCACAGCTGCTCCTCATTGAGAGTCACATCGTCGCTCTTTCCGAGAATATCGCGGGTGAAATCATTCGCGTCTATGATAATGCACGACACACCGGTCTTTTTCCTGATCTCATTGCAGACGCCGTCAGGGTTCTTCGGAAGAGGAATACCGTACTCGCCGTAAACAGGGAATACGTCAGGATAAAAACCGTCCAGCCCGCGGACTTCGTCGCCTACCATGTCATAGAAAATGCCTTTCTTACCTACAAGCTTTCCGAATCCTGCGCAGACAGCAGCAAAGAAAACCTTTGCTCCTCCGTTGATGTCGATTGCATACTGCATTTTGTAAACATCACCTACACCGATTCCGGCAGAGTTGTGCTGTGTGGCGAAGCGGCTGAGAAACTTTGCAAGTCTGCTGACTTTCATATCCTTCTTTGGGATGACGTTGTTCTGGCAGAGCGAAACGATCTTCTCGGCGATCGCAAGGAGGTCGCCCTCCTGCCAGAGCGGCTTCACATAGCGCTCAACGAGCTCATTGTAATCCTCACCTATCTCTATAAAGTGCGTCTGAATGGCACATCTGTCATAAGTACCTGTAGAAGTATCGATAGATACATTTTTATTGGCATTTGCTGTAAAATCCATAATTCTCCCTTACTGATTAATCCTTGCTGTTATATGTTATGCTTATCCGTCTTATTAATGCACCTTATTGTAACACTGTACAGGGCAAAAATATCCATAATTATAAAAAATACATGGCAGGATCTGTTTCGGTTCAGATCTCATACCGGCAATGGCATTCCTTTGCAATATGTTAATGTTTTAATGCGCATTAAAAATGTTAATGTTAGTGCACAGTGCTGGCAACTTGATACAATATATAGTAAAATAGCGTGAATAATCTAACATACAAAGGAGGTCACATTTTGCTGAGCCCAAGTTATCTGTTGAGAGTTCTCAAGGGCATGAGCCTTGATAAGTATAAAGATGTCCTGGACAGGACCGCTAAGTTTTCAGGAATGAGCAAAGCTGCTATTACCGCGGACATGGCTAAATGCGCCGTCAAATACGGAGCCGGGTACTATGACTATGTAACATTCGGATTCTGGGATCTGACTGACGAGCAGCGTGATACATTCCTCACCAGGCTTCGCAACAAAAAGCTCATAAGCCATTTCAATGATGATACATATGAGCATCTTTTCGACAACAAAGAGGATTTCAACAATCTGTTCAAAGACTATATAAAGCGTGATTTCATCAATTTCAAGACTTCTTCAAAGGGAGAGGTAAGGGAATTCGTTGAGAAGCACAGGGTGATTTTCTGCAAGCCTGTTGACGGGTCCTGCGGTCACGGATGCATGAAGAAGAATCTTGATGACTACAAGGATTTCGATGAGATGTACAGGGAGCTTCTGCAGGAGGATTCATGGCTTCTCGAGGAGGTGCTTAAGCAGCATCCGGACAACGAGAAGGTATATCCTTATGCGATGAACTGCCTGAGAATCATCACAGTAGTAGACAGGCAGAGAGTTCCTCATGTTATCTTTGCTACACAGAAGTTTGGTCTTAACGGCCGCGTTGTAGATAATTATGGATTCGGAACACGCGTAGATCTTGAGACCGGAAAGATCTGCTCGCCTGGAGTAAGCGGCGACGGATCCATGGCTATTACATATGATGAGCATCCTATGACTCACTACAAGCTGATGGGTCATCAGGTGCCGATGTTCAAAGAGGCCTGCGAGCTGGCAAAAGAAGCTGCTCTGGTAGTTCCTCAGGTCAGATACGTCGGCTGGGACATAGGTATCACTCCTGACGGACCTGCTATAGTTGAGGGCAATAACTACTGCGCTCACGACTTCTGGCAGCTGCCTGCCCAGACTCCTGAGAAGACGGGCATCCTTCCTGTCTTTGAAGCGATTGAACCGGATCTGCATGTGAGGTAAACAGCCGGTCTGACCGGACCTGCATGCGGGGAAAATCAATAAAAAAGAGCTGTGCCGGATTGGCACAGCTTTATTTTTCTTTGATTACGCCGTATCCGTAAATGACCGGATCGTCTATTGTGTAACGCTTCTGTCTGCAAAGGTCGCTTGAGTTGCCTTCGACTGTGAAGACCTTGTCGTCTACTACGCCGGTTACGATGCCTACGTGGTCGCGGCCTCCGTCCTGATCCCAGTCAAAGAAGATGAGGTCGCCCGGCTCAGGGGTGTCCCCCATAAGGCGCCACTGATCGCGCAGCACAAACCAGTCGGCTCCATCGCTTACCAGAGCGAACTTAGGCGCCAAGCCTGCTTCTAGATAGCCGCACTGATCTTCGCACCACGAAACGAAAAGAGCGCACCAGTCTTCGCGGCTTTTGAAGCCGTACCACGACCAGAAAGCCTTTCCGCCTTTGTTGCCCAGCTGTTTCATCGCAACTTCCACTATAGGTTTTTTGCTGACTACGGAAACGGTCTTTTTCAACTCGTTTGAGTACATCCTGTGCCCGATAGCCCTGCCTGCGAGCACTCCGCCTCCGACAGAGACGGCGAGCGCCACAACTATAGCTATAATGCGCTTTTTTAACAGCTTGCGTTTTCTTTTTTTGCGCAATATGCGTCTTACTTCTTCATCAGTCATATTAACAGTATACATCATTAGACAAGAGTCGACAAATGCTATATTATAAGATATACAGGACAGGAGAGAAAAAATGAAGAAGAAAAAATCAAACAGAATTCTTTTGACAGCACTGCTGCTGATGGTGGCGATCTTTGCTGTTGTTACTGTATGGACGGCAATGTCTACATATAAACAGAAGGTTTCGGATGAGAAGATCACTGAGCCTGACTTCTATGCCATGACTGAATTCAGCGCGGAAAACTCCAAATCTGTCATGAAAGCGCTGAAGTCCGGGAACGCCGAGAAACTGGGAGAGCTGCTTTCAGATGCTTCGGGAGCTGAGGCCGTTACAGGCTTCGCTGACTGGAGCAAGGCTGACTTCGATCACGCCGATTCTCTTGGAGCCGGAAGCCTGTCACTTGCTCCGGATAAAAACGGAATGATGGACGTGAGCGAGAGGTTCTTTGTCAGTATAGAGGATCAGAAGTACGTTCTGTATGTTGAGACACTCACCTCAAGGCACGGCATGAATAACGAAGGTGTAAGCGCTGTAGCGGTGACTACATACGAAAACTTTGACAGCCTGGGATATGCGTGGAACGGTGATAAAGATGACAACAGTGCAGTAGCCGGGAAGTCGTTTCTGAGCAAATAGAAGATGTATGCCGGGGCAGAGAATAATATCAGGAAGGTGCAGCTGTGAGAAGAACTGCAATTGGTAATAGAGCAATACGGATATTAGCAGCTTCGCTTTTGATGTCCGTCCTTTTTTTTACAACTGCATTTGCCGCAGTTGAAACGGGAGAGCTGGTTCCTGTCGGAACAAACGAGATCGGCCTCAGTGGCAGCAAAGAAGCTGCAAACTCACAGGACACGGAACTAACGGACCCCGCTGCTGACCCACAGAACCCGGAACCAGCGGTGCCGGCTGCTGACCCGGCTGACGGGGATAAGACGGATACGGACGAAGCGGCAGCTGCTGAGCCTGCAAAGAAGCCGGTTAAAAAGGCCGGGATCATAAAGAAAGGCAGATACTATTACTACAAAGACGCGAACGGAAACATCCGCAAGAAAGCCGGATTTGTTAAAGTGGCCGGCAAGTATTACTACGTCAGAAAAGGCGGAAGGATAAAAACCGGATGCACGTTCAGGGTCAATAAGAAATACTACCGCGCGAGCAAGTACGGATTCCTGAAAACCGGCGTTTATAACTGGTTTGGTCATTTATACTATTCGACCGCCAGGGGAAGATGGAAGAGAACTGCCGGCTTTGTAGAATGGAACGGTGATCAGTACTATGTACAGAAGGGCGGCCGCATAATAACTGACGAAGGGTTTGTAATAGATAATGTGGCGTATGTTGCCGACAGCAAGGGCCGCGTTACTGAGCCTGTTTTCCCGAAGAGATATGAAAACAAAGTCATAAGGACAGCCAGAAGGCAGGTCGGCATCATGACCGGCAAAACGTATTGGGTCTGGTATTACAGAACTGTTTTCAGGGATACAGACCGCACTCCGTGGTGCGGTGCTTTTGTTGCATGGTGCTTCAACAGAGCCGGATTCTACGACAGAGTCTCGGTGGCAAAGCGCTTTGGTCCTCTCGGATATGTACCAAGCTATTCCAGATACGCCAACCAGTACAGAAAATGGATCAACAGGAGAAGAGCACACGCAGGAGACATAATTGTATTCGGACGAAACAGGCATGTAGGAATCGTTGAGGGCGTGTACAAAGGCTATATTATTACTATTGAGGGTAACGCAGGTCCGACCGCTGCGTTCGGCTGCGGTAAGCCTGGCGCTGTAGTCCGCAAGATATACGACCTTAACAACAGCGATATCATGGGTGTTATCAGGGTGCTGGACTAGGCAGGAACGCGCAAAACGTTCAGATGGAAGAGAACAAAAGGTCAAAAGCAGAATTAATAAGAGAAACTATACAGCTGGAGCGCAGTCAGATCAGAGAGAAGATCAGAGAGCTGATAGAAGCAGACTATGCAAGGCTTGAGGAAGAAGCTGCAAAGATCGCTCCGGAGTTTGATTTTGAGGCTGAGTCACTTCTGCTCAAGGAACAGGAAAAAGAAGAGCTTGAAAAGGCGACCTTTGCGTGGGCGGATGCAGAACCTGAAGATGCGGAAGAAGAAGCCCGGGCGCCAGAGGCTGAAGATGAGGCGGAGCAGAAAGAACAGCCTGAAACTGAGCCGGATAAAAAAGAAGGTAAGAAAAAGGAATACGGTCCGCTTCCCAAAGCGCGGGTCTCTGCATCAAAGTACCCGAAGCCTGCGTATGCTCCAAAGTCAGCTGCGGCAAGAGCTCTGTTTGGCGACAAACACAGACGTACTCTTACGGCTGCGCTGATCATGGCCGTATGCTTTGCCGGATATCAGGCATGGGATTACCTGGTTCCTAAGCCGGTAAACATCAATTATGTAACATACTCAGGAACTGAGCAATTCCGGTACGGAACCACCGCCAGGACCGTTGAGGAACTGATGGAAGTGATCCCGGGTGACGAAAGCGCGAAGGTCAGAGTCAGCTCAACGGACCTGCTCGATACCAATAAAGAGCTTCCGGTCAAAGCCGGCATGACGGTAGAAATAAGGCAGGCAACCGAGTCAGACGCCAGAATTGCAGGCAAAAAACAGAAGCTGTGGCTTGTACCGGGGACAGTCGAGGAGAACCTGATACTCAACGAAGTGCAGTTCGACGAAGACGATGAGATAAAACCCGCATTAAGCAAACAGGTGGATGACAGCACATCGATCAGGGTCGATGAGGTCCATTACGATATAGATGAAAAGGAAGAGACTGTAGAGTCCGTAGACAGGGTAATACTCGATCCGTCACTCACCTCAGGAGTTCAGGAGACTTCTGAAGGCAACGACGGAGCCGGAATCTTTACATATACAACGAAGTATGTAAACGGCAAGGACAAAGGCACCGAGCGCGAGCTGAAGGAGTGGATCACGGAGCCTCACGACAGCGTGCTGAGGCTCGGAACGTCAGCAACAGGCAACTCCGGCGAGTACATTGTTGACAGGACTTTCACGGCTAATACAACAGCTTACACAGCGGCTGCAGGAGCTCGCGGAGCGCTCGGAATGGGAGTGCACGTTGGCACCTGCGCAGTTGACCCGGGGTTTGTGAGCCTGAGGTCTGAACTCTGGGTGGAAGGCTACGGATACGCCTTTGCAAATGATACAGGCGGAGCAGTAAAGGGAAACGTTGTTGACCTTTACATGGGCTCGAGATCAGCCTGCATCAGCTGGGGAAGAAGAAATGTGACAGCTTATGTGATTATTCCTGCAGACCAGGACTGACCAGTGATAAAATAGAATGACGGAACAAGCGGAGGGACGGCATGTTCAGGAAATTCAGAGAAAGCCCATATGCAAAAGCCGCGCTTACGATACTGTTCTGTGGTGCACTGCTGATAATCTTCAGCAACTGGATCACAAAAAACAGTATCTCAATCGGTTTTGACAATATAAACAGGACGCTCGCGCCTTTCTACATAGGCGGTGTTTTGGCGTTCATTCTTTGCCCTGTTTACAACGCATGCGTAAAGTGGTGCTACGGCAGGATGCTCAATAATGCAAAGCGAAAAGGATTCTCGATCGGAGCCATGCTCGTGCATGATGATGACGGAGACCTTGTTGTAGATAAAGAAGAAAAACGAAGAATACTCGTCGTTGCAAGAGCTGCAGCAACAATAGTCTGCGTGGTGGTTGTTGTAGGACTCGCCAGCCTGTTTATATACTTTGTTGTTCCGCAGGTTGTTGCCAGCGCGGTGGGACTTATAAACACTATGCCGCAGAGGCTGACAGCATTCTCCAGCTGGTGCAATACTCATCTCAGCCACTTCCCGTTCATCGCCGTCTGGGTCGATAACCTTGCGAATGCCGAGAACACCGAGGTGATGAGCTGGATACAGCAGCACATCCTGACAGGAAACGCGGCAAGCATAGCAGGCATGATCTCCAACGGAGTCATAATGGCTGTCAAGTACGTGGCTAACGCGTTTGTCGGCCTCCTGATAATGGTATACCTGCTGAACTACAAGGAGAGGCTCTTTGCCATAACACGTAAAATAGTAAATGCTACATGCGGTTCAAAGCGCAAAGCAAGCCTGTATGAATTTGCAGGTATAGTAAATGAGACCTTCATAGGATTCATCGTTGGCCGTATAATCGACTCGTTCATAATAGGTGTGCTGACCTTTATAATACTGAAGATATGCTCTATGCCGTTTGCTCTGATGCTGAGCGTTATAGTAGGAGTAACGAACGTTATACCGTTCTTCGGTCCGTTCATTGGAGCCATCCCGTCAGTATTCATACTGCTGCTCGAGAATCCTGTCGACGCTCTGTATTTTGTGGTAATAATCATCATAATTCAGCAGCTCGACGGCAATGTTATCGGGCCTAAGATCGTGGGCAATGCCATCGGCATAAGCAGCTTCTGGGTACTCGTTTCTGTACTGATAGGAGGCGGCCTCTTCGGATTTGCGGGAATGGCACTCGGTGTGCCTGTATTTGCTGTTATTTACAGGTATGTAGATAAGCTGATGACCAGCAACCTGAAACGCAGGGAGAAAGACACTCACACCTCATATTACTTCAGCCTTGAGCCATACGGGCTTGATGATGATGAGGTGGAGCTCGAGCCTGAGAAGAAAAAACAGAAGTCGCTGCTTTCGATGTTCAGGAAAGAAAAGAAAGACCTCTCACATAACAGGTTTGCCATCGACCGCAGTGAGCGGGAGAGCGGACAGGGCAGTGACATTGAAAAGAATGCTAAAACAAAGAAAACTGATAAGGACTTACTGGAATAACAGGAAATATGCAGAAAAAAATATCTGAAGCAATAGAGAATATAATCGGTAAGGTGCCTGAAGATCGTGTGCTCAGAAACGAGCCGATGAGCAGGCACACTTCATTTCGTATAGGTGGCCCGGCAGAGGCCTTTGTGATCGCCAATAATGAAGATGAGCTTGCAGCAGTGCTGGCTGCAGTCACTGCTGCCGGTGCAGAGCACATGCTTATTGGAAACGGTTCAAACCTGCTCGTATCTGATGAGGGTTACCCGGGCATAATTATAAAGCTGGGCGGTGAGTTTGAATCCATCGAAGTCGATCCTGATGATCCGCACAGGGTAAAAGCCGGTGCAGCCATGCTGATGTCCAGAACATCGGCCTTCCTTACAGAACACGGACTCAGCGGCTTTGAGTTTGCCAGCGGGATCCCGGGGAGCATAGGCGGAGCTGTGTTCATGAATGCCGGGGCATACGGAGGCGAAATAAAAGACGTAGTAAGAGCGGTGCGCATCATGGAGCCCGACGGCACCGGCCTTCGCACGGTAAGCAATGAGGACATGCAGTTCTCGTACAGGCACAGCATGGCAGAGGACAGGGGCATAATCGTTCTTTCCGCAGAGATGGAATTGACAGAAGACGAGCCTGAAGCAATAATGGCAAGAGTGTCCGAGCTTCAGTCCAGAAGGAATTCCAAACAGCCTGTAAACTATCCGAGCGCAGGCAGCACGTTTAAGAGACCGGTGGGAGGATACGCAGCTGCCCTTATAGAGCAGTCGGGGCTCAAGGGATTTACAGCAGGCGGCGCGCAGGTATCCGAAAAGCACTCCGGCTTTGTCATTAATACCGGAGGCGCCAGCTGCGAAGATGTGCTGGCGGTTATGAGACATGTAAGAGAAAAGGTTTATGCTGATTCGGGCATACTGCTCGAGCCGGAGGTAAGGCTGATCAACTGCAGCCTTTAAGACTATGAAAATGAGCATTGACGACATAAAAAAAGAATACCGGATGAAGTTCGACCATCACACTCACACAATATATTCGAGAGTGGGTCCGTACTTTCACGGAAAGGGCCGCATCATAGACAACGCCCGTGCTGCTGCAAAGAGAGGACTTGATTCGCTCGCCATAACAGATCACGGGCCGTCGGATTTCTACGGACTCGACATAAAAAAGATACCGCAGATGAGAAGGGATATCGCGCTGGCTCTCGCTTCTTTCCCGAAGCTCAGGATAAGTCTGGGAGTTGAAGCGGACATAGTCGATACTCCGAACGGTCTTGATGTTTCACCTGAGGACTTCGGGAAGTTTGACTTTGTGAACGCAGGTTATCACTACGTGCCCAAATGCCATATGGTGCACAACTTCCTGGCGTTCAGGCTTCCGTGGCCAGAGAGGCTGCGGGAGAGGCTGAGGCGCCAGAATACTGCGCGCATCATAAAAGCGCTTAAGAGCAACGATATAAAGATACTCACTCATCCGGGCGATAAGGCGTTCATCGATGAGCACGCAGTGGCAAAGGCATGTGAGGAGACAGATACGCTTGTAGAGATCAACGCCAGACACAGGCATCCTGACGTGAATGATCTGCAGATATATAAGCAGTATGATGTTAAATTCGTCATCAGCAGTGATGCTCACAGACCGAAGCACGTAGGGCGGTTCGCGGAGAGCCTTGCCCTCGCAATGGAAGCAGGAATCGATCCTGAAAGGATAGTAAATATACAGAAGAGATAGGGAATAAAAATGGAAGTTGTTATCATCACGGGAATGTCAGGCGCGGGGCGCAGCAGAGCAGCGGACTGGTTTGAGGACCAGGGTTATTATTGTGTCGACAACATGCCGCCTGCCCTCATAAACAACTTTCTGGAAATGGCTTCGACCGAAGGGGGCAATATAGAGAAAGCTGCGTTTGTTGCTGACCTCAGGAGCGGGCACTTCTTTGGCGAGCTTGTAGACGTCATAGGAGAACTCAGGGAGAGAAGCGATGTGGAACTTACCGTCCTTTACATGGAAGCGGCAGTTTCGGATATCGTAAGGAGATATAATGAAGTAAGGCGCAACCATCCGCTGACCGGGGGACAGGCAAGTGCCGGCGTTATTGAATCAGAAAGAGAAAAGCTTAAGGAGATCCGCAAGCTTTCCGATCTTATACTGGATACAACCAATCTCAAGGTCCCTGAGTTGGCAGCGGAGCTTGAGCGCATTTTTTTCGGAGGCTCCGGATCGATGAACTTTGCAGTGAATATAAGCTCTTTCGGTTTCAAATACGGTATTCCGACGGAATCAGATGCAATGTTTGACGTCAGATTTCTGCCGAATCCTTTCTATGTGACGAGCCTTAAAAAGCTGACGGGCAACAACAAGAAGGTAAAGGAGTACATCTTTAAGAGCGAGCTTGCAGGAGAGTTTGTCGAATCGGTACATTCCCTTGTAATGTCTATGGTTCAGGGCTACATAAAAGAAGGAAAGTATCACCTCAACATAGCATTCGGCTGCACGGGAGGCCATCACAGATCAGTTGCGATCGCGAACGCTGTTGCCGAAGAATTCAGAAAAGACGGAATGAGGGTAAGGATCAGCCACAGGGATCTCGACCTCCAGAATAAAAAGAGATAGAAACAGAGGATAGAGTGTCATTTTCTTCAGATGTAAAAAGTGAACTGGCAAGGATAGAGCCTGCCAAAAAGTGCTGCATGCTGGCTGAGATAGCGGGATTCCTGAGGGCATCGGGATCTATAAGGATCACAGGCGGCAGCTTTGCTATTATGGCATCGACAGAGAGCGCAGCAGTGGCGAGGCACTTTAAAGTGCTCATAGAGACGTACTTTCGCAACAAGGTGGATCTTGCGATCGGAGGATCGCACAGGCCAGGCAGTCAGGGCAAAAAGGGAAAGAACACATATTACATAAATATCAGTCCTGACGAGAAGTCCATGCAGATCCTGCGCGAGACAGGCATGCTGCTGATCCGCGAGGGCGATGATTACTTCAGTGATGGCATATACCCTCCTGTAGTCAAATCCAAATGCTGCAAGAGGTCGTACATGCGAGGAATGTTCTTAAGCTGCGGCACAATGTCTGATCCTCGAAAGAGCTATCACCTGGAGTTCGTGCTCGATAAGGAGCAGAGCGCCATGGATCTCAGAAAGCTGGTAGGGTCGTTCGATGACCTTGCTGCTTCAGTGGCGAAGCGCGGTGATAACTATATTGTGTATATGAAGAAAGCAGCATATATAAGTGATATGCTGGGCATCATGGGAGCCGGGAGCTCGGTGCTTGAATTCGAGAGCATTCGCGTAAACAAGAGCATGCATGGAGAGATCATGCGCATAATCAACTGTGATAACGCAAATGTAGACAGAACTCTTCTGGCTGCAGAAGAGCAGAGAGGCTGGCTGGCAGCTATAGCATCTGCGGAGCTGGGCAGGACACCGGATGCAGACGAGATCACCAATCCGATGTCTGAGTTCTGGAGTCAGGGCCTGAGGCATCTGGCGCCGCAGCTGAAAGAGGCTGCATATCTCAGACTGTATAAGCCGGAGGCAAGCCTTACTGAGATAGGTGAGTCTCTGACGCCGCCGGTAGGCAAAGCGGCTATAAGCAAGC
>ODAI010230747.1_pt1 | contig 14230 bp, 12 predicted proteins | sample 1539321 | NCBI WGS metagenome assembly ODAI01 (sample SAMN02144231, study PRJEB22623) | gut metagenome | biome: sheep rumen | host: Ovis aries | place: New Zealand
AACGGCGAATTGCAACCAGCAAACGCCACAAGCGCAACCACTGCAACTCCAAGAAACTTTAATTTTTTCATTTTTTCCTTTCTTTGGGGAATTATCCCGGAACTTTTATTTTCCGCGCTCATACAAATGCGTTCGATGCATATCAACACCCTTATACCACACCACATTGCAAAAAACCAAGATGAAATTTGCCGAAATATACCAAGGTATACGTCATAAATACCGGGGTATATGATATAATGTTGAAAACAACTTTTGGGTGGTACAAAAATGAAAACAGACTTGGCTTTTTTGGATGATGAAATGCAGGAAAGTCCCGCAACAGCGCACTTGTGTTTATATATGGCAGAAAAAAGAGGTTTTCAGGAATACTGCGCACATCTGCCAGACGATGACAAAACCCTTTTAACTAGGCTTGATTTTATTTCCCCCATAGCAAGTGGTGCATGGAATTATGAACAAAAGAAAAATGAAATTGTAAAAGTTCTTCGCAAAATTAAAGTATCTGAACTTGATGATTTGGCTAATGAAGTGTTTGCGAAAACAAGTGGCTGGTAAGTCAATGATAACGAACAAGCTTTCAAAACGTTATAAAATGATTTATAGAGTAATTGGTTGTATTGGTTTATTACTCTTAATTACATCTATATTTACAAATACAATCTTAATTTTTCGCGGAGGGCTTGATTCGTTATCCCTAGAACAAAAAATCAATCATCTTATATGCTTAGGAATAAATTTCTTTTCTATAGTTTTATTTTTATTAATAATTCTAAAACCTGAACGGTGTGAATTTTTTGCGCTAATCAGCATAATATACACTTTTGAAATTCTTATTGTTAATGTATCAAATTTAATTTCAGTATTTATGGCTATTCTTGCAATTGTGGTTCTTGTAATGCGCGGGTTCTTTATAAAGAAAAAATATTTGAAAATTGCAATACTGGCAATCTTATACATTGGTGCCTTGTGTACAGAAATTCGATTTGGTTTAGTTGATTTTATTACTTCACTTCTAAACAACATTGCCGCTTTCTTTATTTCTGCTATTATTTTCCTATTCATTCAGAAATATCTTGCATCTATAACAAGCAGATACGAACCACGAATTTTAGATTTAACAAAATACAAAGACCTTACAGCTCTGGATAAAGAAATAATAAAACTACTAAAAGAAGGTCAGAAATATGAATGGATTGCTGGAAACCAGGGCATTGCCACTTCTACACTAAAAAAACACGTTAAAAGAATTTTTGAAATTCTTGATGTAGCAGACTTAGTAGAATTTCATGCACAATTTGGCGGAATAGAAATAATTTACACCGAAGAAGAACTTCACGAATGGAAAAAACGCTTTCTTGAAGAAAATCATCCCGGCTAATCACTCACCCTTTATTTCCTTCTTACCTCGAACTGTTTTTCCGGGTTCAGGTTTTTGGGGCGGCTTTCGTTCAGTTTTTTGTATTTTTTGTACAGTTCTGCCTGTGCTTCGAAAGGTTCGGCCTTTTTGCCACGCCCCTCACGTTCACTCGGAACCGCAAGCACGGCGGCTTCAACATTTTTCCAGGAACCGTTCTGCTGCAATTCCATTGCATTTACGTTATCTGCAATTTCAGACAAACAATCTACCTATTTCCACCACACATCTTTTTCTCTTTTTACACCATGCCACACACGGCTATTAACAGAATCGTATGCCGCCATATAAGCACATGAAAGTGCAATACACTGTCTGATATGCAATAAATCAAGAGTACTGTACTCCCTGAATATCTTATACTGTTCGTCAGTCCATTCGGCAAGAAGAATATTTGAATTGCCAGAAACGTAAAGCTGATATTTTAAATTCTCCCGTGTATCCTTAACTTCTGTTTCCAATTGCGAGTCCACACTTCTATAATCATAACCACTCGGTTCATACTTATTAATACTGCAAGACTGAACAAAAGCCTGTCTATAAAGCGGGAATCCTTTTTCTTTGGGAAGCCGTATTTCCATAAGGCTTGCAGGAACATAGGCCATATAGCCATTCCGATATAAAAACTTTATAGACTTCTCCTCTATACCATCCACACAAAGACTTTCATCATACAAATTACCGTTCTTTATACCCCCATCTACCAGTACAGCATCTCCTAACCAGCCACTTACGGTAAAATCTGTTTTTTGCTCATTAAAAGAAAAATAGCCATCTACTGCGACAGGAATCCTATAAGTATAATTGTCTGGCCAAAACCATATAGTTCGAGCTATTTCATCCGCACTGGAAATCATATGTCCCCATTCACGCATTGAAAAAAAGATAAAAATTTTATTCGAATCTTTTTCTAAAACAGACTCTTCTTTATTACCGATAGTTATCTTTCCCTCTTCAATAATGGTAAGACCTTCACAACTAATTCCGCCATTATAACGCCCGCATTTTTCATAAATCTCATCCATAACACTGACACTTGTACAAGAAACAAATAGAAGTGGTATAGTAAGAAAAATAATAAATAGGTTAAGATTCTTCATTTTCACAACACAAGCCCCTAGAACATTTTTTTAGACACTATTGGCACCATTTTAGGGTCTCCTAAAGTAAAACGCTTTTCATATGATAAATCCATTAAGTTAAATTTCACCCCAATATGTCCTTTAAGGCCTGCTTGAAATTTCATATTTACTCCTGCCGTTCCTGTAATTGGAAGCTGATTGTTTTTTATCAAAGTCAAAGGATCTTTCTTAGAACTGACGGTTATATAATTTTCAATCCCCATTGTTCCATCAATCCCTACTCCTATGCACCAAAATGCATCTACATCTATTCCAAATTTAATCTCAGGAATCAATGAAACAGTTATAGAAGCAGATTCAGGGAGTACAGTATCTATGACAGAAATAGTATTTTTCATATCAGTAGTATAACCACCATAAACAGCATTTTGTTTTATTTCTTTTACCCCACCATATGAAGATGCATTTAATTTAGGAACAGGAAGCCATCCCCATTTTTTTTCAAAACTAGAACTATAGTTCATTCCTACACAAAGACCACATCCATTTAAGCCAGTATATCCAAGAAACAATGGGGTTGGATAATTAACATTGCCAGAAACATTCAATTTTAAATCAAATGTCATAGGAAAACGCAAATCAACATTTACAATTCCTAATTTTATAGGAATAGTTCCCAGATTAACACTTATAGGTTTTGCAAGCAAACTCTTATTAGTAACCATCGGAAAGTTTTTGGAAAAGCGTGTTTCAACTTGGACAAAAATAACTCCAGAAACTTCAATCTCAATTTTCTTTCCCCAAATATTTTCTATTTTTCCATAAATACCAGCTTCAAATCTCTTTTTCAATTCACCTTCACCAGATGAAACGGAAAAATGCTCTGTATTTTTATTTATCCAAGGGATTTTAAAATATTTTGAAAACTCAGATTCTATACTGTTTTTCTGGCTAACATATTTAAGATACTCAGTTGTATATAAGTCAGTTGTAACAGCCCTAGAATTTTGTTCTTCAGACTCTGGGTCTATATAATTATAATCCTTATTACCTATATTACAATATAATAGAGGAAATATTTCAATGGCAAGTGTTGAACACGGATTTGAACAATATTCTGGATATGCAGCTGCAAGAATATATCTATTTATATATGGAATTTCATCATCGTTAAGAGTAGAAAGGTCGGATAATGCTGTATTTAAGTCAGTTTCATTAAGTATATCAATACCATTGTTGATTAATAAACTTAACAAATATCTATTAGTTATCAAACTGTTTAAGACTTCAATACCATTATTACTAGTATCCGATATAATTCCTTGTTCTTCTAACAGTCTAATAAATTCATAGAGGTTTTCCTCTAAATAAAAATCAGCCTCTGTAAATAAAGGAGACTCAACAACTTCTTTAATTTCATCATCTGTTATAGATCGATTTGTAACACTGCCTAATGATATTACTTTTGAATAAGTTCCCTCTATCTCATCAAAAACAAAGTCTCCATAATTTACTCCTGTAACAACAGAACGGGATGTAGTATTTCTCTTATATTTCGAAATAATAAAATATCCATCTGGATTAATCCCCATAAGACCAGAAGGATATGTTTGTTCAGGATATTGTTCCGGTAACACTGCAAACATAGTAGTATAAAGACTTTCTTGTGAACTTATAAAAGTTAGATTTCGGCAATTTTCAAGACCAGGACGCTTTCGTTTTGGAGCAGAAAATGATAAATCATTACTTCCATCAGCATTTATATCAACAGCTTCCCCATTGTTTATTGAAAATGACTTTACATCATAACATTCGTTTGTCTTTGATAAATGTACATAATCAAAACAAACATAATCCCTACAGATTTTTGTTATCTTAATATAACCATACTCAGCCAACTCTGATTTATCTACATAAGACTGTCCGTCTATTCCTGTATCAACATATCCAAGTCTGACAGCAATACACGCTCCATCGACAATTTGGCTTCCCAACTCATTTTCTGGATTATATAAAGTACTTCCTCCCATAAATGCCTGATTTGAAATATAGGCATAAGTCAAATCAGACCTAATATCAGATATTTTTATATCTTCACTACTTATTGGTTGCATTTTGCATCCTATTGAAACTATACTAATTACAAAAAGCACACCAGTTACAAATATACGTGTAAACCTTTTCATTTTTATTCTCCAAAAATGTTAGTTTCCACTTAATGTAGATGTATTACCTGTTCCTGTAGGACAAGGACAAGGACTTCCAGTTCCGCCATCATATCTTCCACTGCTATATCTGGCATATTCTCCGGCAAGCTCATTACTCATTTCGTCTTCAGACGATACAACATTTTGCTGAACTTGTTGTGAACACCCTAATGCAGTACAACACAGAAAAATTGCGAGAACACCCGCTCCAAGCATCTTTTATAACAATTTCATAAACACACCTCTTTTATTTATAATTTCAAGGTGGATTATAAATGCACATAGTTCAGATTTACAGGGCAAAAAATGCACATTTTAGACTTTTTTTTAGGTTAATGACAGTCTTCAATATAAGATAAACATATTTAATCCAAAGATAACTCTAGTTTAAAACTCTCTTTTATATCTTCCAGAAGTTTTTCAACATCATTATGATTATCAAACAGTTTATTTAGTGTTAGCGCATAAATTAAAAAACGTTCCGCTTTTTTCAAATTCCCTAAAGCGGCCAGAGAGTAGCCGTAATTATATAAATGTCTTGTAAAATAATGAAAACTTGTCCTGTATCTCAATGCCTTTTCAGACAAATCCAACGCTTCTTCAATCTTTCCGTCTAATCCGACCCAATTCGTTAAATTAAATATTATTACAGAATACATACCCCAAGATTCGTAATTCTTAAAATGTTTCTCAAAATAACTCTTCAAAAACTGCATTCTGTTGATTGCCCGATTTTTCAAATCTATATCTTTTTTATGCAAATCGTACAGATAATATTCAGAATGGGCGATACTATTTATAAGGTTGAGTTCTTTAATTGAAAAAAGACAATCTGGGATTTCTTTTATCACAGAAAAATCTGGATTTGTAAGTTTTAAGGCCTTTTCAAAAATTTCAATTGATTCCTGCAAGCATTCGTCAAACTGGCTTACATAAGTTCCCTGCTGTAGCAAAAAAAACTGTTCTTCAAGTTTTCCCCATGTATGATGACAATTCTTATATTCATTCAATATTTCAAGACGTTTTAAATCTCTGGAATCAAACATACAGAGCATTTTCTCTTCCAGATTAAACCTTATTTTATCTGCCTTTGTAACAGGAACTATATTATTTGGTATCGGTTCACCCAACCGTGTAAAAAAGACTTCCATCTGTTTTAAGCTGGGCATTATTATTCCACTTTCAATTCGAGCAACTGTCGTCCTATTGCATACTCCATGACACACTTCTTCCTGAGTTACATGCTTCTCTTTTCTTGCTGTATACAAGAGCCTTCCTACAACAGTACTAATCATACACTACCAGTCTATTTCTATGTCAAAATCCTGTTTCATTTTGTTCTTCAGACAGCTTAATTCTTCATTCATATTCATACCTTCAAGAAGAATAAAGCATATAGAAAGACTCTTCTTTGCCTCTTGATAATTACCATTATATGCAAATGCACGGCTATTAAAATAAAAGAAATCAGATAGATGGAATAATGAATCTTTATCAATACAAAACTTTATACCCTCGTCTGAATACTCAAGTACTCTATTGATTTTTTTCCTCTTTTCCTCGAATCTGCATAAAAACAAAAGAACCTGAATCCTCATTTTTATTCTGAAATGTTCATTCATAATTCCACATTTCGTATAAAAATCCATAAACTTCAAATAGGAGCCTACTAATTTATAATTTTCAATTTCATATTCGGTATCAGTAAGTTCAAATAAACAACGCAATTCTTTTTCTGTAACACGACGTCTTTTATCCAAATCATATGACTCAGAAAAAGACTGCATAGTTTCTTTTATTGCTTTACAAAAAAACTCCTTTGCAACTTGATAGTCTTTGTCTTTTTTCTTGCAGATTCCATTGATAAGATAATAAATCTGCCAGTCAAATTCATCCATCTCCATCATACAGTTCTTAAACTCTTCTGCGAGATTTCCGAAATCAGTACACTCAGCCTCAAGTTTATTTTCTATTATTGTCTGTAACTGATATTTATTGAATTCCTCATCAGTTACAGATACGAGATTAATAGGAATTCTCATATTCATCTGTGCAAAAATCTTTTTGATTACACTGTTCTGTGGAATATGCTCCCCATTTTCTATTCTAGATACAGTTTTTACATCAAGGTCTCCAATACAAAGGTCTTCTTGTACATATCCTAAACGAATACGAGTTTCACGGATTATTTCTCCAATCATTAACTGTTCCATAATCTCGCGCCCTATTTCCGCCGGACCTCGAACTGTTCTTCAAGATTCTGGGGGCGGGTGCCGTTGAGTTTTTTGTACTTTCGGTAGAGTTCCGTCTGGGCCTCAAATGGCTGGTCTTTTTTATCCGGCTCAACCTGTTCCCAGCTGCCGTTTGAGCAAAGGTGCATGGCATTTACATTGTCGCGGAAATATGTATCGAGTATAGACTTTACATCTTCAAAAGCATCTTTATCAAGAATCGGGAACATAAGCTCTATACGGCGGTCCAGGTTGCGGCTCATCCAGTCGGCACTGGAACAGTAAAGCTCCGGAGTTCCGCCATTCTGGAAATAGAAAATGCGCGAATGTTCAAGGTAGCGGTCTACAATAGAAACAACGCGGATATTTTCGCTCAGTCCCTGAACGCCTGGAACCAGCATACAGATTCCGCGGATATTCAAAAGCACCTTTACCCCCGCCTGACTCGCCTTGTACAGGGCGTCTATAACCTCTTCGTGTGTAAGGCTGTTCATTTTTGCAATTATTAATCCTGGCTGTTCCGGAGTACTGCGCTCTATTTCCCTCTGAATCATAGAAAGCAGACGAGATTTTAATGTAACAGGCGCCATGGCAAGACAGTCCATTTTCTGCAAGGTAGAATATCCGGTTACCAGATTAAAGAATAAGCTTGCATCATTTGCAATCTGAGGATTTGCTGTAAAAAGTGAAATATCTGAATAAAGCTTTGCAGTTTTTGTGTTATAATTTCCGGTTGCAAGATGAACATAACGACGAATAGTATCACTTTCGCGTCTTATTACCATCATGATTTTTGCGTGAACCTTAAGATTTACAAGCCCATAAATTACAGTAACGCCCGCACGTTCCAGCTCGTTTGCCCAGGCAATATTCCTCTCCTCATCAAAACGGGCTTTTAGCTCTACCAAAACCACAACCTGTTTTCCGTTATGCGCAGCACTTTCCAAGGCATCAATAATCGGAGAATCTCGACCAGTTCTATAAAGAGTCATTTTTATGGCAAGAACATCTTTATCATCAGCAGCGTCATTTAAAAATTTTACAACAGGATCATAGCTTTCATAGGGTACATGTAGAATTTTATCTTTTAGCTTCAAAGAATCCCAATAAGGCTGATCCTCCGGCAAATCAGCAGGATAAAAATGCTCCCACTTTTCAAAAGAAAGCTCAGCGCCAATATCACTATCCCGCAGCTCCATTAAATCACCAGGATTGATAATTTTATCTACAGAATAAACATCTTCAACTCCCAGCTCCAGCTTTTCCATCAGAAACTTTTTTATTGTATCGCTGGTAGAATTACAGGTCATCTGAACAGGAAAAGAAGATTTTCTCTGAATTAAAACATCCTCCATGGCAGTAATAAAGTTGCCCGAATCTTCATCTACGGCAAAGTCAGCATCGCGCGCAACCTTAAACAAAAGAGACTCTTCCACCTCAAAGCCAGGAAAAAGATTTGTACCACAGAGAGTTATTATATCCTGTAAGAGCGCAAAAGGCTTACCAGTGGCCACAGTCCCTCTTTCTCCAGGCAACCAAAAAACAGTAGAGATTCCCGAAGGAATTTCTACAAAAGCAATTCGAGGAAGCTCATCCGAACCGCGAAGCTCCTGAGAATTTGAACGGATTCCGGAAATTGGCTTTAAAAGAAAGGCCACATAAACAGAAAGATTTTTTATATTTGGAAAAGGCTCTGTATCAGTGCGAAGTGGAGTTAAAAGAGGATAAATATCTGAATCAAAAAGCGAATGTAAATATTCAGCCTGTGTCTGACTATAAGCTTCTGGAGCAATATAAACAAGACCTTGTCCTGCAAGAGAGGGCAGAATATCAGACATTAAACATTCCTGCTGGCTTCTTACAATCTGATGAGCCCTGGCAGAAATTGAAGTAAGCACCATTTGAGGATTCAGCCCCGAAATATCGGCTATATCAGGATTTTCAAAAAACTGTCGTTTAAGAGATGCAACTCTTACCTGAAAAAATTCATCAAAATTAGAGGTAACTATAGAAAGAAACTGTAAACGTTCCATAAGGGGCAGTTCACGACGCAAAGCCTGATGAAGTACCCTAGCATTAAATTCAAGCCAGGAAAGCTCTCTGTTAAAATATCTGTTTTCCATAGTCGCCCCTTAGTGTCATTTTCGGGCTTGACCCGAAAATCTATTCTTATACCCAGATTGCCCGGTCAAGCCGTGCAATGACAGCCTCTACAATAAAATCACCTTATAACCAAATACCGACTCAAACATCTCCGATTTTTCAGAAAGCGCAATACGCTCCAAAAAGGTATTCTTTGTGTTTTTGGTATGAATTATAAGGTTATTTTGTTCCAGTTTGATTGTTATATCGCTGAATTTCTGAATGTGTCCCCTATCCAAAGCGTCGGCAATACGCAAAATAGCCGTTAGCTTTAAAATGGTCATGCGGTCCTGACGAGGCAGCATAAGAAAGCTGTCTTCATCCTGAGGAATAGAAGAACCTTTATGATATTTTGCAATTTCAGAAACAATTGTAATATCCTTACGGTTTAAACCAAATATTTCTGAATTTTTGATGATGTAAGAACTGTGCAAATTATGATTATCATAACGAATAAAAGAACCAATATCATGTAAAATTGCAGCTGTTTCCAGCAGAGTACAGGCATGTTCATCAAGGCCAAGCTCATTCCTAAGTACATCATAAAGCTTTGCGCAAATCATCATTACACATTCAGCGTGCTTTTCATCACCATGGTATTTTCTCAAAAGATTTCTGGCCGAAGCAGTAATTTGAGTAACAAATTCCTGTTTTAATTCTTCATTTTCGCCTGAATTTTTGCTGAGTAAAAGACCATTACGAATATTTGTCTCTGGCACCAGCATTTTTTCTGCCTTTGTAAAAAGCATAAAACGCAGATAGATTAAAAGACTTACCTGTAAGGTTTCGGCTTCACTATAAGGAAGCTTAAAGCGAGCCATACATTCATCTACAGAATAGTTTTGAATTTCGCGTACAAAAGCTTCAAAATCAGCCTTATCTATTTCCCAGAGAAAAGTTGAAATAGGATGCCCCACATTAATTGCCGCTAAACTTACATCAGAACCAACGGCAATAAACTGCTTAACATCTGCCAGATTTAATTCGTTTTCTAGAGTTCCCTTTGTGTTGTAGATGGACTCCTTTACATAACGCTGAATATCATCATAGGAACTAGTTTTTTTCGTTATCTGCTGTTCAATCCGAACAGTTCCAAGACGCAAACTGTGTACACCAGCCATTTTTCCGCCGGACATCATCATAATTTCGGTGGTACTTCCGCCAACAACAAGAATTACGGTATCATCCATCAGATGAACAGACTGATCTTTTATACAATCACTTACAGCAAGATATACAAGCTTGTTTTCTTCAATTCCATCTATAATATGAACTCTAAGACCGGTATGTACCAGAATACGATCAATTATTGAATCACTATTTTTTGCATCACGAAAAGCACTTAAGGCAATACAATTTGTATCGGCCGACTGAATGCCCCAGGAAGCTAACTGCTCCACATAGCGTTTAAGAATCTGAATAAGCTGATTTTGTGTTTCCTGACTTACACTGCCATTTGTAAATACATCTTTACCCAAAGGCAGCGGCATTGTAGAACGATCAAGAATATTTTGGGTTCCTTCAGGCGTGAATTCGGCAACAAGAAGCCGAACCCCCGTAGAACCAATTTCAATTACAGATTCTGGGGTAGCCATGGAACCTCCTGTGACTATAGCTTATCTATAAGCATAGAACACTTTCCGCTAGGAATTGGGAGAGTCTTCTTCTTTTGATTAAGGATATTGATTGTAAAGTAATAGAGCTTTTCGCTTTCCATCTGAATTTCCCATCCGCGAGAACTCTTATTCGAAAGGATTGTAATAAGATTTCGCTTAAGAGAAAGCTTTTCAATTCCCATAATCTCAAGATTAGGTATAATCCAGTCTACAGTTTTTCGAGGCAGACTGATTGCAAGGCCAATTACATTTTCTATCATCAAAGCGATGGTAGAAAGCCCCGCAGTTATAATGTAACGGGAACGAGCATAGGTTGTCTTATTGCGCTTTGCACGTCCCTCTTTATTCGGCATATAAGCTTCAAACAAATCGCCAGGAACCTTGTTTTCGTTAGGCATAAGACCTTCCAAAACAAAATACAAATGGCGGATTGCGCACTCACGTGCAAATTCATACTGACCGTATTTTTCCAATCCCTTTATAACCATAAAGTTATAAGCAGGCATAACACTTCCACAGAAACCATTTCCTTCTTCACTAAAATTAGGATCATCTGCAGAAAGAGTTGGGAAAGGATGCTCTGTTCCAAAGGTCTGAGGATTATTCAAATGAGCAACCAGCAAATCTGCTTTATCTGCATTTGGAATTTCCGCAAGCATTGTCCAATAAGCTGCAAGAGTTTTTACAGGAAGGCGAGCTTCATTTTCATCCAAATCATAATAGAAGCCTGTATCGTTATCCCACATCAAAGAATTGATTTTTGTCTTAATGGCAAAATACAATTTTCTGTACTGGAAGCTGATTTCCTTATCATTAAGAATATCACCAAGAGCAGACATATATGAGGCATTAATTGCCATGCAGGCATTAAAATCTACAGGATAGCATACATTTTCGCGAGGAGAATTTGACATTCCGGTTGCAGAAACAGGAACAGAATAAAGTCCATTTTCCTTGCGGAAATTTTCATTCAGCCAATCCATATATTTCTGAAGATATGGCATAACATCCTTAATGCGTTTCTTGTTTGCAGATTTATGGAAAAGATTATACTCAGCAAATGCAAAAAGAGGCAGACCTACCCCTTCAGGATTCTTTTTATCCAAAATTGGCTGATTAGCCTTAACATCATATTTATTGCGGATTGCTCCGTTAGATTCCTGCATCTTGTAAAAATAGTCAATGTTTTTGCAGGAGTCGAAATTTCTATTGGAATAAACTAAGAAAAATGAGGAGAATATAGATTCAAACTGATTGATAGTTAACTGATCATTTTCCGGATAAATAAAAAGACCATTAGTATCCTGCTCTCCAGACTCCGGATTAATCCAGAAGGAAGAGACCCAAGACCATGTCTTATTATAAATGTCTACAAAATCCTGATCATAAAAATGGATTTTTGGAAAATCGTGCTTATTCACAAAAACTCCTACAAAGCGATAACTTTTATAAAACTGTTCCCATCATTATAACACACTTTTCAGAAAAAAGTTGCTTTTTTAAAAAAAAAGTTAATTTTTTTTTCATAAAAACGAGAAAAATGATTTTTAAAAGCAAGTATATATGTAGAAGCTATTTTATGGGAGTAGTATATGCAAATTTTTTCGTTTTCTCCATTCGGATATGAAGGAGCTTTAGTAACCGTAGAAGTAGATTTACGACGTGGAATTCCGGCCGTAGATATTGTAGGACTTGCAGACAGTGCAGTAAAAGAATCAAGGGAAAGAATGCAGGCGGCTATTAGAAATGCCGGCTTTACTTTTCCGCCAGAAAGAGTTCTTATCAGTCTTTCTCCGGCTGATTTAAAAAAAGAAGGTGCCGGCTTTGACCTGCCAGTTGCTCTCGAGGTTCTGAAGGCTCAGGCAGAAAGCACAGGAACAGCTTTTAGTGATGAACAAATTCTTGTAATGGGAGAGCTGGAGCTTTCCGGAAAAGTAAGGCCCGTAAAAGGTATAAATGCTGCAGTGTCCACTGCCCTTGCAGGAGGAATAAGTAAATGTATTGTCCCTTCTCAAAATGCCAGTGAAGCCCGCGAGGTTGCAGGCGTTATGGTTTATGGAGCAGACAGTCTGGAAAGTGCCTTTGAAGCCTTAAAAAACCCTTCGTATTTTTCTTCAGGGAATAAGGAAGGTCAGGAGGAATATGAAAGAAGTGAAGAGGTAGAAAAGTTTTATGATAACGTTAGCTTTTGCCGCGTGGAGCCGGGCTATGAATATGCGGAAGTACGTGGGCAGCAAAAGTTAGTTCGCTGCTTGCAGATAGCCGCGGCTGGAGGGCATAATTTTATAGCGGTCGGTGCCCCGGGCTGTGGAAAGACCCTTGCTATCCAGAAATTTCCGGCTTTGCTGCCAATGCTTACTATGGAGGAGGCTCATTCGGTTACAAGAATTTGGTCGCTGGCGGGGCTGATTAAGCCCTCTCAGCCGCTGGTTCAGATTCCGCCATTTAGGATGCCGCACCAGACAGCCTCGATTGAGGGGATTTGTGGCGGCGGCCCCAACTGCAGACCAGGAGAAATATCTCTTGCACATAATGGGGTACTTTTTTTAGATGAAGCAGCTGAATTTAGAAGTTCGGTTCTTCAAATGCTTAGAGTTCCTTTAGAAAATAAAAGCATTTCCCTCAGTCGTGCTGGCAGAACTACAACTTACCCGGCAAATTTTCAGCTTTTAATGGCTGTTAATCCTTGTCCCTGCGGTAATTATGGCTCTAAAAGTAAAATTTGCCTTTGCAGTTCAAAATCCATAGATCTTTATTGGAAAAAATTTTCGGCTCCACTTTTAGACCGCATAGACTTACGCCTTTTTGTAGATAGACCAGAAGAACAGCTAATAAATGAGGATGATAAAAAAGCTCTTTCAACTGCCCAATTGCGTAAAGAAATTGCCCTTGCAGTTTCAATTCAAAGAAAAAGGCAGGGAGGAAAAAATGCAAATCTTTCCCCTCAGGAAATTATTGATTATTGTAAAATCGATAATGATGGAAAAAAGCTGCTGGACAGAGCTGGCGAGCAGTATTCTTTTTCGCCGCGTGCTATATCCTCCATTTTAAAAGTCGCCAGAACAATCGCGGACATGGAAGGAAATGAAAATATTAAACCTGAACACTTAAAGGAGGCCATCGATTTGCATCAGCTTTGCTCTACAATTCCACCAGATTTGTAATTCTGCCCATTGTTTGCCCAAGGAGTTCAAGTCTGGGTACTATAAGTACTAAATATAAAAAAAAGGCTTACTGAATTTCCTCAGGAAGCCCTATACCGGAGAAGAGACTTACGTTCGTTCGCTTCGCTCTCTCACTACCGAGTTTGCAAGCAAACTCGTGAACCTTTTCTTCAAAGGCATCGGATACCTAAATGTGCAACTCTGCCTTCTGTTTGCCCAAGGAGTTCAAGTCTGGGTACTATAAGTGTCAAACAAAAAAAGGCTTCCCTTTCTTTTTGGGAAGCCTATACCGGAGAAGAGACTTGAACTCTTACACGATTGCTCGCAACAGATTTTGAGTCTGTCGTGTCTACCATTCCACCACTCCGGCA
>ODAI013275701.1_pt1 | contig 14229 bp, 13 predicted proteins | sample 1539321 | NCBI WGS metagenome assembly ODAI01 (sample SAMN02144231, study PRJEB22623) | gut metagenome | biome: sheep rumen | host: Ovis aries | place: New Zealand
AAAGCGGTGATTTGAGCAAACAGGCGTTGATGAGGCGGTGGAAATTATGGCAAAAAATAAAAAAGAAAAGCAGCCGGAATTTGTCAGATCACTGACAAATCAGAGCGCATATAATTATGCGGTTTATACCCTGAAACCGAAAGAAAAGATCCTGTGGGCCTGCATCGCTTTTGTGGTTGGCGCAATTGCCGCCTATATCTTCTATGGTGGGATCGGCAAGAATTCCTACGGAGAGCCGACGCTGACAACACACATTTGCAATGCGGTGATCATGGTAACTGCCGGGCTCTTTGCCGCAAAGATGTTCCTTCCTATCCGCAGGGACCAGATATTGAAGAAGCGGCTGAAGGATCTGCGTATTCAGTTTGTCGCATTGCTGGACTCGCTTTCTGTTTCTTTTTCAACAGGTATGAACGCGCCGAGTGCGTTTACGACCGCCTTAAACGATCTGAAAGTGCAGTACAAAGAAGACTCTTATATTGTACAGGAAGTAAGAATGATTCTGGATGGGATCAATATTAACATCCCCATCGAAGAATTGTTGAGCGATTTCGGAAAAAGAAGCGGGATCCGGGACATTGAAAGCTTTGGCCAGGTTTTTGAAACGGTCTATCGCCAGGGCGGCGATATGAAGGACGTTGTTCGGGCGACCCATGAGATAATCAGCTCAAAGACACAAATCGAGCTGGAAATCGAGACGATGGTGGCCTCCAACAGAAATGAGCAGAGAATCATGCTGGTTATGCCGTTTATGATCATCGGCATGATCAAAATGATGGGAGGCGACTTTGCCGCCAATTTCACCACGCCCTCCGGCCTGGTATTTACGACGATCGGCGTGATCATGTTTGTCATTTCCTATTATATCGGAAAAGCAGTTTTGAATATTGAGGTATAGCCATGCAGTTGACAAAATTAATCATCATTTTGATTGCGTTGATTCTGGGATGCGGGGAGATCGTCTTGCTGCTCTCCAAGAAGTATACAGAGCTGCTGACGCCTTTGGATGACAAGGAATTTCCTTTGAAGGATTTATATGGCTTGGGCTTCGGGCTTATGTCGATTTTCAGGATCGATTTTAAAACCAACACAGAAAACAGCCTTCGGGAGAGAATCCGAATCCTGCACGGAGAAAAATTCGCGGAGTATTACCTTCGCGTGTATTGCGCCCAGAGATTGACGTTCACAGCGCTTACCTTCCTTGGCTGCGCGATTTTGGCGGCACTGGCCTCCGGGAACGATGGTATTTTCATTTTTATCATTGGTTTTCTTGTGAGCGGAGCGGTGTATTATTACTATTTTACCAGCGCAGAGACAAAAATGAAGAAGAACAGTATGGTTTATCTTCGGGATTTTCCCAACGCCATCTCTACCATTGCACTTCTGGTGAATTCAGGAATGGTGCTCCGGGACGCATGGACCCAAGTGGCTGAGTCCGATGACAAACCGCTTTATCTTCAGATGAGAAAAGTGAAAGAGGACATGAACAACGGCATTTCGGAAATCGACGCGCTGTACACCTTTTCCCTTCGCTGCGCGACGCCGGAAATAAAAAAGTTCACTTCTTTCATCATACAGGGAATCGAGAGAACGCAAAAGGATCTTGCCGCATCTTTGCGAAGCCAATCTGCAGAGCTGTGGGAGATCAAGCGCCAGACAACGATCCAACAGGGACAACTGGCTTCCAGTAAGCTGCTGATTCCTATTTTTGTTATGTTTGTTGGAATTCTGGTCATGATTATGGGACCGATCATGACAAATCTGGCTGTCTAAACAGGTCTGGGATTGTTTATTGTCAGATCGCGGCATATACAGAAGCCTTGCTTGTGATCTGATGATTATAATAACAATGAAAGGAGAGAAAGAAAATGCTGAAAAATGCGGTTGATATGTTCGCGAATGTGCTTCTGGCTGCAAAATGCAAGCTGAACGAGTGGGCCCACGATGAGAAGGGCGAAGTCAACATTATCGCTATCATCATCATTATAGCGATTGCGATTGCGCTCGCTATCATCTTCAGAAACAACCTGAAGACCCTGTTCGATCAGATCTGGACTTCGATTTTCGGAAGCGTCGGCCAGGCAACCCAGCAGTATTAGAACTTCGGGAAAGGATGTGGGCCTGCGCCAGCAGGCCCACGTTGACAAACATGAAAACTGTTATCTGTGTTGGAATTGCGATTTTCGAAGCAATATGTTTCGTGATATATAACCGGTACATAGCCGCCGTTTTCCCTGAAAGAAAGAAGGACGAGGAAAACTTAGACGAACTTCGAAAGCAGGCGCTGGAACTGGGAAACCAAATTGATGCAGCCCCATCCGCCGAAGAGCCAACAGCAGCGAGCCCCGAAACGACGAAGCTCCGGAATGAAAACGCGGAGGAACAAAAAAAATATTCGTTCTTCCAGGCCTGCGTCTTGTCATTTGCAGCGACCATCATTTTCCTTGGGGTTGCGGAGCATCTGTACGGTGAGATGTCTTCGTGGATCAACTACGCGAAGCTGGTTTTGCTGACGCTGCTGCTGGCAATCTGCGCCGTGACGGACTTGAAAAATAAAATTATACCCAACAATATCATATTGACGGGTCTGGCTGTCAGAGCGGTTATGTATGTACTGGAGATTGTGCTGTCTCCCCAGGATGTCCTGGCGATCTTGAAAAACGATCTGATCGGTGTCGCTTTGGGGTTCGGTACATTGTTTTTAGCGTTTTTGATCAGTCGCAGCGCCATCGGCTTTGGAGATGTCAAGCTGTTTGGAATGATCGGGATCATTTCCGGAGCCATCTGCACCTTCTCCACGCTGTTGTTTAGCCTGATCCTGAACTCTGCAGCGGCGGTCATTTTACTGATTACCAGGAAAAAGAACAGAAAATCCGGAATTCCCTTCGCGCCTGCGGTCTTCTTAGGCTACTTGATCGCGGTTTTTATTTCAAGATTTTAGAGGATGAACCAGAATGAAAATAGATAGAAAAACGGTTGTTATCCTGATCATATTCTTCCTGGCGCTGGTTTTGATCGTGGGTGTTCCGGACGCACTGCACGGAAACCGGGAATCGGAGGAGAAGCTCACGGAAGCCAGAAGCTATGCGGACCAGGACCTTTGCCTGCTGGCAATCCAGGCTTACAATGAGGCGCTGAATCTGGAGGATACGATCGATACCAGATTGGAGCTGGGCGAGGTTTACCTGAAGGGTTACCGAATTGGGGAAATCTCCAATTATGCCAGAGTAAAGAACTACCTGACGGATCTGGTGTCGGATTATCATCAAGAGCCGCGAGCCTATGCGATCGCTTTGGAATTTGCCTGGGAGAGAAAGGATTATCCCCGGGTGGTGGAGCTGCTGGATACGGCAGATCAGTCTGGCGTTCAATCAGAAACGATCGAAGAATTCAGAAGCTTGGTGCGAAGCTGCTATAAGGAGAGACCGCTGGTAGTCAATGACGCTGCGATGTCAATTGCCGGGACCTTCGTATTGAGGGACGGTGAGACATATCACATTTACAGCGAGACGCTTGCAAACGTTTACGCCGACGGGTTCGAGTTTGCATCTCCTTTTATCAACGGCGTGACCCTGGTTAAGAGCGGCGATCGAGTTTTCCTGCTGGACGAAAAGGGCGTGCGGAAGGCGTATTTTGATCATCGGATCTCTGACTGCACAGGTCTGGGAGAGTCCATGCTTGCCTGCAGGATCGACAACTCTTATGGGTATTATGATCAAAATGGGAACAAGCTGTTTGGAGACTATCTGTTTGCTGGTCGATTCCGAGAGGGCGTGGCAGCGGTGCAGACGGAAAAGGGCTGGCAAATCATAAATACCAGCGGAGAAAAGATCTCGGACAAGGTTTTCGAGGAGGTTCGGCTTGGACCGTCCTATGAATGCTGCATCGGGGGAAGGATCCTCGCGAAGGAAAACGGCAGTTTTTCTGTCTATGACGCACAGCTGGAAAAGGTTTCTCAAAGCCTTTTCCAGGACTGCGATGTGTTTTTGTCAGAAGACGGCTATGCCGCGGTCGAAATAAACGGTAAGTGGGGCTTTGTTGACCGGGCCGGCGAGCTTGTGATTCCGGCAGAATATGACGATGCAAAATCCTTTATGAACGGATTAGCGGCAGTGAAAAAAGACGGAGTTGTTTCCTATATTTCGCCGTCGGGAGAAGCAGTTTTGACCGGCGAATTCAAGGAATGCGGCTATTTCAACGCCCATGGGATCTGCGTTGCAAAGAACGACGCTTATTGCACAGTGATCGAACGATACTACTTCGGAAAGTGAGGGAGACTATGCTGTCCCGCTGGATGAAACAGTCTAAGGATCAGGATGGAAACGTAATCATCGAAGCGTCATTTGTCATGACCTTTGCGGTGGTTCTGATCGCAGTCCTGATCAATATTGGCTTGATCCTATACGAGCAAACACTCTTGGAGGCAACCGCAAACGATACTGCGGCAAAGGTCGCAAATGTATACGCGTCTCTGTGCAGAGAGCCGGAGTTTGGATATGTCAGCGACTCAAACTTCTACAAGATGAATCTGTACCGCTATCTGAAGAACTTTTTCAACTCCAGCCTGGACAGCGTTTCAGAGAATCGCGGTGTGTGGTATTCACTCTACCGGGTGAAAAAATATAAACTTATGAAGGATTCCCAGCCCAACTTCGTTGTGGATGTGAAAGGGCGAAAGGGCAGCATATTACTGAATCAGGTGGAAGTCAGCGTTGAAAGCAGATTTCAAATCCCACTGACAGCGATCTGGGGCGGAGACAACGAAACAGTTTTCCGCGCTGTGGCCCGCGCAAACTGTATTGATCTTCTCGACTATTTCGATACGGTGATGATGATTGAAGACGACATTATTAAAAAACTGGATTCGTTTACGGAGACATTTACACGGTTGGTAGAAGTGTTGGACTTCAGTTCATTGGTGGAGTGATATTTATGAAACAGAGACTGAAAAAGAAATACTCCCTTGCACGGATCTGCCGAGGATCCATCTCGATTTTCCTGTCTATCATCCTAACAGGTGTGTTTTCTCTGGCGGCTTTAATCGTGGAAGGCGGCAGATACAGGGTCGCCAGCCAGGTGTTGGATGAAGCTGCAATCACCGCCGGGTTATCTTCCCTTGCAAGCTATGATTCTACGCTGCAGAAGCGATTCGGGCTTTATGCCGTAAAAACGGATACAGAGCAGGACAACACCGCGGGGAGCTTCCTGGAGAAGAATTCCGACAGCGACCAGGATGGCTTGTCCAAATTGTACGATCTGACGAATACCTCCAGCCAGTGGAAATATGACCTGGGCAACTTCAGCGTACTGGAGAGACAGATCCTTGAGTATGAAAAGTACAGAGCGCCTCTGGAGCTGACGGAAGAGCTGATCGACATTGATAAGCTCCTTGAAAAGCTGGAGGAGGCAATCCAGAAGCTGATCCCGGGGCTGGAGCAAATGCTCAATATCTGCAACGCCGCGTTGGATCTTCTGGAGGGACTGAAAAGTCTGTACAGCCTGTATCGCGCCGTCCAGGAGCTGGAAGCCTCTACAAGAGCGGGTATGCCAGGCTTGGGCAATCTGCTGAATGACGCCGGTACCATAGGCTGGGAAGCAATAGAAGGATTATTTACAAATAAGACATGGGATTACGCGGATCCTTCCTATTACAAGGCGTATAATGCCTTGAACACAGCAATCAATGATAAGGTTTCCTATATGGCGTCCAATCCCGAGCCGCCCGCGCCGACAGGAGACAGACCCACGGTGAACGAAACCAATGGGGCAAAAGGAAATCAGCTCAGCGCCTATGAGGCTGCTCTGAGATGTGCGCTGGACAATGATTATTTCGGCTCCAGCGGTCTGAAGAACGGATCCGAGAAGATTGACGAGCTTAAAGACGTGCTGAAGGACCACAAGGATGAACTGAGCTTCCTCAACAAGGACAATACGAGGACGGAATTTGTCACGCTTTTGGCCGAAAAGCTCGCCGGGTTTTACGGGATCGATCCGCTGAGCACCAGCAGCTCTGAGGACGACGTGGAAGAAATCTGCGATCAGACAATGAATTTAGCCCATGATTATACAAGGACGTATGATACCGAAAAAGGCAAACAAGAGCAATGGGACAGAGCAAAGGCGGCCTATGACGCCTATCAGGAAGCAATTCGGGTGAAAACAGAGGCAATTGATTCGGCAAAGACAGACGTAATCAATGCACTGGACAAGATTTCATCGGAGCTGGTGTCATACCAGAAAAAATTCAAAGCCTGTGTAGACGCAATCACAAAAGCAAGCACCGCGGTGAAAACGATTCAGGAGAATGCGGCAAATCTGGGCAATAAGCACAACTCTGATGAGGACGCTCCGGATTCTGACTGGACGACCCCTGATTTGAATCAAATCGACGGAATATTTGATACGCTGATCACCATGCTGAATGATTCGGTATTGGCGCAGGCGGACAACGGCATCCAGTTTATTGCCAATCAAAAGACAGCGCTTGCAGAAGTGACGGGCGAGAATGTCGATCAGAACTTTGGAACCCTTGCGTCGCACCAATATCTCGGCACCGGGAATTTGACCGCTGCGGGGATCAGCGATGGCGGTTATTACTACAACAAGACTGAGCTTACGCTTTATCTGGCGGAGATCGCCGGACTGAAGATCCTCTCCTCGGTTGATAAACTGAAGGAGGTGGCGGACTGCTTCCTGCAGATCACCCAGGCATTCTCTCTGGTTCCCTATGTGTTCGCACCGACCCTGTGCTCGAATCTTTCCAGCTCCACCACAAGTCTGCTTCCTTCCAAGGTAGGCGGCAGCTCAGAGCCTGCCTCTGAGGCGGATCTGGCTGCGATCTCGGCCTATCTTCAGGAAGCCAAGACCATGCTGGGAAGCCTGTACAGCGGAGACATCGGGCAGGTCGATCCAGCTAATACGGGATACGAGGGCTCCTTGGAGGAAGAACTCAGCGAACGAGTTTCCAGAATCGCAGAAAACCTTCAGAATCTGTCAGGCAGTTGGCTGGACATTCTGAATCCCAGCGCGTTTTTGCTGGACCTGCTGGTCAACCTGGTCTTCCATATTGGCGAGATCATACAGGTGATTGGCGATCTGGTTTTTGTGGTTCAGCATATCGGGACGCTGCTGCAGATGATACCGGCCCAATTGGGCGAGAGTTTTTTGGTCAATCAATATGCCATATCCAATTTCTCCAATCGCGTGGATACGGTAAAGTGCGAAACGACGTCCCTGCTGCGTCCTGCGCCGTCGGAGGATACCCAGACATTCTATCAGGCAAATGTGGAGTACATCCTGGGAGGCAAGTACAGCGAAATCGAGAATCAGAGTCTGGCCTTCGGAAAAATCATGGCGCTTCGGATGCTGAACAATGCTGTCTTGATTCTGATGGACGAGGATTGGATGGAATTGATCAGCGCCTGTAACGTTTTCGCACCCATTGTATTCATTGTGCTGCTGTATATCGAGAGCAACATCGACATGAATTTGCTGCTGAGACTGCAGTTGAAAATCCCCATGATCAAGAGCAAGCTGGTTTTCTCTGTAGATTCCATTACAACTATTACAGAGGATTATGTGGAGATCCTGGAGGATGACGATTATTACTACTACTGGAGTCAACATTCAGAAACTACCATCGGAGAGATCGGCTTAGGCGGAGGCGGGAGCGAACACCTGGACATCATCGGAGACGACGTTGATATTTTGACCGATGATAACGCAAGCAAGCTCAGTCGATTCTACGCAGGAAAGGAAATCAGCGAGAAGACGAAAGCTTTGCTGGAGAGCTTGGAAGACGGGTATTTCAAAGTGAAGTATAAGGACTATCTGTTCCTGTTCCTGATGCTGATGCCCAACAGGCTGAAGATCCACAGAATGGCAGACCTGATTCAGATGGAAGCGCGCCTGACTGATAAGCGAGCCGGGAAGACGCCAAAAGTACTGTCTGATTATCACACCTATGTGAGAGTGGAGGCGAACGGCTTTTTGAATTCGCTCCTTCCGGTCATATCGATCGGCAAGGACGGAATCAATAACGCCGGAATCCCGGTTTCAACCGTAAAGTTTGTGGGATATTGACAGGGAGGGAAAGATGAAAAAGAACAAAGGGTCTCTTGTCATTGAAGCTTCTATTGCAATGACGGCCTTCCTTTTCATGGTCCTCTTCTTCCTGAACTTCGCCCAGGTGTACCAAGCCCAGAGCTTCATTGCGCATGAGGCGTTCCAAACCAGCCAAACCCTGGCTGTGGAGTCTTTTACGCGGGAAAAAGTCGGAGGGAGCGGAACCTTGGAGGCTGTTACAAAGGTAGCGGACTTCTACGCGAGCATTACCGGCTCGAAGGGCGCGAGAGGCGCCACGGACAGTTATAGAAGCCTTGGAACCGTCAGCGATTTGAATGCGATTGTTCGGGAGGAGTTTGTCAACAGTTATGTAACAGAACCGGAGAGGCAAAGCGATGACTTGGACACGAAGCTGAAACGACTCGGCATTAAAGACGGTTTGGCCGGTCTGGATTTTTCCGGCACGACCATCAAGGACAGCATGATTGAGATCCATGTTTCCTATAAAGTTCAGCTGAAATTCTCCTTTTTCGGACTCAGGGAAATATCTCTTTTCAAAACCGCATGCTCCAAGAGCTTCGCATCGATCGATGAGGAGAACAGCATTGCTGCGCCTACAGGAGGATAGCAAGCCCCGGATCGGACGACAGAATCGCAGAAGCTTAATCATTAGGAGGTAATTTATGTTTACCAGGGAAAACAGGTATTTGATTTATCAACTTGAGCCCAGTGAGCGGATCAGGAAAATCGAACTGCGTATGCTGACGAACAATGAGATCCCCGGGCTGGCGGCAACGCAATATACGCAGAGCGATGATCGGCGCTTTATTCAATTCAATGTTGCAAAACGGATCGAAGCGGCCAAATATCTCGAAGGAGATGTTACAAAAGCGCAATTGATTGGCGTTTTCAAAGGAATCGCAAAGGCGCTGAACGCAGCGGAAGAATACATGATCGATAAGGACTGTATCAGAATAGACTTGAATTATATCTTTGTGGATGTTTCTACAAAGGATACAGTGCTGATTTGTCTGCCGGTAGAGGAACAGCGGAGAAAAGTCAACTTGATCCAGTTCTTCAAAGAGATCATGTTCAACGTAAAATTCTCTCAGACGGAGAACGGCGATTACGTTGCCCGAATTATGAGCTATTTGAACAGCACCAGCGAGTTTTCCAGCGAGGATTTTGGGAATCTGCTGGAAGAACTGCAGCAGAAGCCTCAAAACCAACAAATAGGCGCAATCCAGAATCCTCAGGAGATCCCTCAAAATCAGGCTCCATCCCAAATGCAAGGGGCTCAGACTTCGGTACAGGCGCAGAGCCCGCTGCCCTCGCTGTCGGCGCAGGCGCCGCAGTCTATGATGCAGCAGAAGAGTTGGCAGCCGCAGCAGCCTCAAGTACAGTACGCTCAAATCCAGCAGGCCCAGATCCAGCAGGCCCAGATCCAGCAGGCCCAGATTCAGCAGGCTCCAGTAAAGCAAGCCCAGGCGCAGGCGGCCAACCAGCCCGCGGCAGAACAAAAGAAAATGAGCCTCTTTGGGTTGCTGATGCATTATAATAAGGACAATGCGGCTGCCTACAAAGCACAAAAGGAAGCGGCGAAGGCAGGGAAAAACGTCGGCGCGAATGCTGCGTCGATGTCAGTGCCCGCCATGACGCCCAACACCGCACAGGGCGCACCGGTCACGAAACCGCCGCAGAAAAAGAAGAAAGAGAAGCACGAGAAGGAAAGCTTTGCAGTTCCCAACCAGCAATCTATGATACCGAATTCTCAGGTTTCAACTCCGAAGCAGGAGTATCAAGTGCCCTCTGGGATCCAGGGGCAGTCCATCCGGCCAGCTTCGCAGATCCCACAGAATACCTATCCCCCGCAAATGGCTGTGCGGCAGCAGCCCGTCCAGCCGCAGGTACAGATGGCGCAGCAGGCAAGCCCTAACGGAGGACAGCCCATGTTCTCTTCGCAGGTCCAATTCCAGTCGGCCGGGCCGCAGCAAGGTGCTTCTTATACGATTCAGCAGAAATCTGCCGCTCCGGGCCAGTCGATCAATTTTGGCGAGACCACGGTCCTCGGCGGAGGCGGCGGGATCGGAGAGACGACGGTACTGGGCGCTGTTCAGCAGGAGCAGCAGCGGCCGCATTTGGTGCGCATGAAAAACAACGAGCGGATCATGGTGGACAAGCCTGTCTTCCGCATCGGCAAGGAGCGCAGCTATGTGGACTATTTCGTGGGAGACAATCCGGCAGTCAGCCGCAGCCACGCCAATATCATCAGCCGCGACGGGACGTACTTCATTATGGACACCAATTCCACCAACCATACCTACGTCAACGGCGGCATGATCCAGAGCAACGCGGAGGTCAAGCTTTTCCACGGGACGAAGATCCGTCTGGCGAACGAAGAATTTGAATTCAGACTTTACTGATAGGATACTGCCATGAATTATATTGTAACCGCCAACACAGATATCGGGATCACAAAATCCACCAATCAGGACAGCGTCTCCCTTAAGGTGTTCAACACCCCGCAGGGGAGAATGGCCCTTGCGGTTTTGTGTGACGGCATGGGCGGCCTCGCCAAGGGCGAGGTCGCCAGCGCCTCTGTTATCCGGGCGTTTGACCGCTGGGCCAGGACAGAGCTGCCGCAGCTTTGCGGGCGGCCCATCGAGGATTCGGAGCTTCGGCGGCAGTGGGACCGTCTGGTGGTGGAGCAAAACGCCGCCATCAGCGCCTACGGAGCCAGACAGGGCATCCGGCTGGGCACCACGGTGGTGGCGCTGCTGCTGACCCAGACCCGCTACTACATTCTCAACGTGGGGGACTCCCGGGCCTATGAGATCAAAAACGGCCTGAAGCAGCTGACCCAGGATCAGACCTTCGTCGCCCGGGAGGTAGCCCTGGGCAAAATGACGGAGGAGCAGGCCGAGACGGACGAGAGAAGAAGCGTTCTGCTGCAGTGCGTCGGCGCGTCGGAAAGCGTATACCCCGATATGTTTTTCGGTACGCCGGAAAACGACGCGGTTTATATGCTCTGCTCCGACGGCTTCCGGCATGAGGTCACGCCGGAGGAGATCTACGCGGGCTTCCGACCTGAGCGCCTGCTGAACGAACAGGAGATGAACCGCTCCGCCGCGGAGCTCATCGAGCTCAACAAGCAGCGCAGGGAGCGGGACAATATCACGGTCGCGTTGGTCAGAACGTTCTAAAGGGGGATCGGTATGCTCGAAATCGGATCACTTGTAGACGGCAAGTATAAAATTCTGAACAAGGTCGGCCAGGGCGGCATGAGCGTGGTCTATCTTGCCATGAACGAGAAGGCCAACAAGCAATGGGCAGTCAAGGAAGTCCGAAAGGACGGCGTCCTGGATTTTGAGGCTGTGAAGCAGGGCCTTGTGGCGGAGACAGACATTCTCAAGCGCTTGAGCCACCCCAATCTGCCCAGCATCATAGACGTCATTGACACCGATGAGTCCTTTATCATCATCATGGACTATATCCAGGGCAACTCCCTGAACAAGGCCCTGGAGGAATACGGGGCGCAGCCCCAGGACAAGGTCATCGAATGGGCCAAGCAGCTCTGCGACGTGCTGGGCTATCTCCACACCCGGACCCCGCCCATTATCTACCGGGACATGAAGCCCGCCAACATCATGCTGAAGCCGGACGGCAACGTGACGCTCATCGACTTCGGCACCGCCCGGGAATACAAGGAGAAGAATCTGGCGGACACCACCTGCCTGGGCACCGTGGGCTACGCCGCCCCGGAGCAGTTCGGCGGCATGGGACAGACGGACGCCCGCACGGACATCTACTGTCTCGGTGCTACCCTGTATCACCTGGTCACAGGCATGAACCCCTGCGAGCCCCCCTATGAGATCAAGCCCATCCGGGAGATCAACCCAAATCTCTCGGGCGGCCTGGAGCGGATCATTCTCAAATGCACCCAGCGGGACCCCAACGACCGCTACCAGTCGGCGGCGGAGCTGATGTACGCCCTGGAGCACTATGAGGAGATTGACGATATCTACCGCAGGAAGCAGAAGAAAAAGCTGGTGGGCTTCCTGATTCCGGCAATTCTGACCCTGGTGTTCACGGGAGTCGCCATCTGGGGCTACAGCTCCCGGGAGGCTGAGCTGAGCGCCAACTACGACTATCAAGTGGCGGTGGCGGCGCAGCAGGAGGACGACGAGTTGGCCGTCAGTCAGTATTTGGACGCCATTGCCACGGCTCCCACCCGGGTGGAGGCCTATCAGGGAATGATCAATCGTCTCCTGAAGGACGACAAGCTGACAGTAGAGGAAAACAAACGGCTGAATCAGCTGAAGATCGGCGTGGACCAGGAGAACAACAAGGGCTTCAAGAACACGGTGGACGTGCTGGGCGCCCTGGAGCGGGAGAATTCCGACGGTTACCAGGATGTCTGCAATGAGATCGGGGAAGCCTATCTCTACTACTACAACGTAGGCGTAGAAAAAGACAAATACGAGGCCGCATCCTCCTGGTTCCAGCGGGCCCAGGACAAGTATCCTGCCGCCAAGCTGTACTGCGACATTGCCGACTGCATGGAAAGCATCTCGAAGTATGAGAGCTCCGGGCAAGTGGCGAAGCAGGCGGAGGAATTCCAGAAGCTCTGGGGAAAGATCAAGGAGCTCTGCGAGGAGGCCAGAAATTACGGCGACGACGACAAGATGCATATCTGGCGGGAGATCGTGGAAATGATCGACAACAATCCCAAGGCTTTTCGCCAGGTGGTGGGGAAAGAGCCCTTGGACCTGCTGGAGGAGATCAAAACCGGCAGCGAAGCGGTCACCAATACCTTCCTGCAGGAAAAGGTCGAGAGTCTGCGCGGTTACATTGAATCCGTGGTCAACAAGCTGAATGAATACAAGGAAACCGGAAGTTGAGGAGGCGCTGAAATGACGTATGATACATATAATCTGATCTTCATCATCGGCGCGATCCTGGCCGGGGTCATGCTGGTGACGGCGCTGGTGCTGTTTTTTGTGCTGAAGATCCCCCGGGTCATCGGCGATCTCAGCGGCTCCACCGCCAGAAAGGCCATTGCGGATATCCGCAGCCAGAACACGGCCACCGGCGTGAAGGTCCATAAAACCAGCGCGGTCAACAAGGAGAGAGGCCGGATCACCGATAAGATCAGCGGCTCCGGCAGGCTGCAGCCCAGGCACGATCCGGGCAACGCGGCGGCCATGAATACGGAAAAGCTCCACTCCCGCAAGCTGGCGAAGGAGGCGGCCGCGTCTGCCGCCAATGAGACGGTGGTGCTGGAGCAGCCCGCGGCGGAGACCACGGTGCTTCCGCAGATGGCTCCGGAGACCACGGTGCTGGGAACAGCGAGCCCTGTGCCGCAGACGGCGCCGGCCTTCTCCCCGGAGACCACGGTGCTGCCCCAGGCGAACGCCTATGGGGCGGCAGGAATGCCCGCCGCCTACGCGCCCGGCGGCTTTACCATCGAGTATGAGCTGACCTTCATCCACTCAGACGAGCTGATCGCGTAGGAGGCCGAAGGTGAAGCAATACAGAAATACAATTGCGGTATCCCTGGGATTTTTTGTGCTCTCAGCCCTGTCTCTGTCCGCCATTCCCCTGATCGAGGTCAAGGAGCGCAGCCCCGGTGTGATTGCGGTGGCTGCGGTGTTCTGGGGCGGTCTGCTGCTGGGCCTGGCGCTCTTTTTCCTGGCCTCCGCGAAGTTCCGCAAATACAGAAATCGGGCATACGAGCGAAGGCTGCTGCAGCGGCAGCCGCTGCCCGGCGCGCTGACATTTCGCGCCGCGCCGAGCTCTTTGGTGTTGTATCTGATCCTGGCGGCCGGTGTCGTCTGCGTTGTCACAGACCTCATTTGGCATTGGGCGCCGGGCACGGTGATGTTTCCGATCCTGACTGTGACGTTGACAGCCTTTGTGCTGCACTGCTTCCTGGATGGTCGGGACTATCGAGCATTTGCAAAAATGAAGGAAGGTATGAAGAATGGAAGGAAGTAAGAAAAAGCGAATTTCCTACCGACTGCTGGCCATCGCGCTGACGGTGGCCATGGTGTTCACCATGCTGCCGGGCAATCTGTTCTCCGCATGGGCGGAGGAGACTCTGCAGGTCAACGTAAGCCGCAGCGGCGACGGCACGGTGGGCTACCGGCTGAACGAGGAGGCCGA
>ODAI012605533.1_pt1 | contig 14227 bp, 12 predicted proteins | sample 1539321 | NCBI WGS metagenome assembly ODAI01 (sample SAMN02144231, study PRJEB22623) | gut metagenome | biome: sheep rumen | host: Ovis aries | place: New Zealand
CGCTGTTTCCGGAGTCTCGGTCTGAGGCTCCGCTGTTTCCGGAGTCTCGGTCTGAGGCTCCGCTGTTTCCGGAGTCTCGGTCTGAGGCTCCGCTGTTTCCGGAGTTTCCGTCTGCGCTTCTGCCGTTTCCGGCTCTCCAATCTGAATCTCCGCCGCTTCCCGGGCTTCCGTCTGCGGCTCTGTCAGCATCCCCGCCGGTTCCGGAATCTCCGTCTGCGGCTCCGCCGGTTCCGGCTCTCCAATCTGAATCTCCACCGGTTCCGGGGCTTCCGTCTGTGTTTCCACCGCTTTCACCGGGTTCGGAGTCTCAGAGGCTGCCGAAGCCGCTTCCGGCTGCGGAGTCTCCGGATGATCTTCCGCATCATCTGCCAGAATTTCACTCGCACCGGCAACCTTATCAAAAAGCTTCGGATTTCCTTTGATAAAATCGACTGTCGCTTCTCCCAGATCCTCTTTCTCTGCCTGCATGACTGCAACAGTTCCATCAACTCTTTCATCCTGATTTCTGTCCACCAGAGTGATTTTTTCACCGGCCTTTACTTCAATCGTCCGGGAAACTCCGTTCTCATCCCTGTAAGTTGCGGATGCTGTGCCTTCCAGAACAACCAGCTGGGATATATTCCCATCTATGCTGTCAGGAAGCATTTTAAGAAGCAGTTCCTGAAATGTGGGATTGGCCTCCATCAGCCGCCTGTTCATTTCCTCTTCTGTCCCGTCGAAAGAAGTCACATGAACAACTGTCCCCCGGATCCCGACCACCATGGTGGATGTCTCAATATCGAGGCTTTGATTTTCATCCAGCTTTTCCTGCACATCCAGCAGCAGTCTGCCGGACGCGAGCGTCAGCTTCATCTGGTTTTTTACGGTTTCAAACAAAACCTGCGTCATTGCATCCAGCGTAAGAATTTTACTGGAGTCAAGGCCAACCGAAGCCATACTGCCCTCACTTGTGGACAGACTCTCTCCATTGTTGAACCGCATATTTTCCATAAGGAAACTGTATTCACCATTTTCATCAACAATAAATACATCCCCTTCATAGTTCAGAAGGCGCATGATATTTGCGGTATAGCTTTCTGCCGCCACACCTGCGCAGATACTCAGCGTGAGGATTGCCGTCATGCCGGTTACAAGAAACCTGTGCAGATATTTATGCATTCTTATACTCATAATCCGACCCCTTTCTGTATCCTCCTCTTTCCGGATACAGCTGTTCCAGGCAAACGTAACGTCCTGTATAAACAAATTATCTCACAGGTTCCCGCAATCCGCAATGCTATCATGTGAATGCGGCAGGAACCGTCCCCACAGCCTCAGACAGGATCATCGAAGATACGGCATACGTGCGCGGCACGGTTGTCTGAGGTCTGATGGGTACGGGGCTGTGAACAGTAAAATAAACGCCCTCCGCTTCCGGACATTTAAAAAGGACCGGTTTCAGCCGGTCCTCAGCATAAAAGAAAGGAGCATTTCCTCCTCTGCCTGGGGAGGTTGGATGCTCCTTGACTTTTTTCTTCCTGGACGCAGGATTTTATTAAAAACAGCATTAAAGCTTCTTTACCATCATATATTCATTTACAAAGGAACCATCTTTCATCCGAATCGCGTCAGGTTTTACTCCTGTAATGCGAAAGCCCATTTTCTCATAGAGGCTTCTTGCCCTGCTGTTTCCTTCGATATAATCGAGCTCGATCTGACGAATTTCACTGCGTTCTCCAGCTAAGTGAATCATCTCCTCAAACATTTTTGTCCCGATTCCAAGGTTCCAGAATTCCTGCAGAAGCGCGATGGCAACAGATGCTCTGTGGCGCTCTTTCATCCCTGTTGAAAAAGAGATCTGACAATTCCCGGCGATCCTGCCGTCTACAATACAGGCTATCATCATACTGTTCTCATTACAGCAGGCCGCATTCAGAAAAGCCTTTTCCTGATCCAGACTGAAATCAGCCCATTCCTCCGGACATCTCAGCAGAAATTCTGTCTCTCCGGATGCTTTAATAATGAATTGGAGCATTTCTTCTGCGTCCTCCTCGCAAGGGCTCCTAAGAAGCGCTTCCCGACCATCTTTTAATTTGAATTTGCTTTCTTTGAAAATCACGTGTATTCACCCCCACAGACTTTATATGCAGATCAGAATACATTATAACTCATTCTGCTGCGTCGCGAAAACAGGTATGCAGATATGCAGGCAGCAAAAAGGAGCATTCCTTCCTGTTCGAAAGAAATGCTCCCCGGTGTCAGATTTCCGGAACTCATATATAAAGCCGGCATTGCCGCCGGGTATAATCACCGGCTTCATTAAGAAAAAATGCCTTTATTTCAATTCCCCCAGCATCTGCGCAGGATTATCAGCGGCTTTCACCTTATCAAATCCTTTTATAATAATGCCGTTCTCATCAATCAGATAGGTCGTCCGGACAACCCCCATGCTGACTTTTCCATAATTCTTTTTCTCTTTCCACACATCGTAAGCCTGGATTACTTCCTTCTCCGTGTCAGAGAGCAGAATAAAGGGCAATCCGTATTTCTCCTCGAATTTCTTGTGGGATGCCACACTGTCTTTGCTCACGCCGATGACAACTGCGCCTTTTTCCCGGAACTGAGGGTACAGTTCCCCAAACGCGCAGGCCTGCTTTGTGCAGCCTGCCGTCATATCCTTCGGGTAGAAATACAGGATCACCTTCTGCCCCTGATAATCGGCAAGACTCCTCATTTCTCCGTTCTGATCCGGCAGGGTAAATGCCGGCGCTTTTGTTCCGATGTTTAACATATCCTGGCTCCTCCTCTTGTATTCATTTCTTCAGGCTGCCCGTTTTGTATTACAAAAGGCCGCATATACTGTCTGCAGTACTGCTTCACTCTGCCGTCAGCAGTTCCACAAGGAATCCCTCCAGTGCCCTGGGCAGCGCTTTCTCAATGATCGTGGCAACCGCTCTGCTGCCGTCGCGGCAGACCAGATCATACAGCTCCGCTTTCAGGTCATAGCCGATCTGTGCCTGTTCCAGGGCGGAGAATACCTCCTCCTCAATCCGCGGAGCAGCTTCCTGCAGGCCGCCCTCAAAGCGGATCTGCAATTCCGTCTTCACCGGTATACCACTGACCGCAACGACCAGCCCTCCGGAAGTCTGTTCTGCTTCAAAAGATTCCACCGGCACTCCGTCCGCCAGAACATGCAGGCTGTTCTTTTTGTCTGTGTCACAGACACAATTGACGAAGCACACCGTCCAGTCCCGTCTTTCCGGCAGTACAGCTGTCTCCCCCTCTGCCGCGGATACGGTAAACACTGTATCTAAATCCGCATCGGAGAGTGTCAGCGTTGTTTTCGCCCACCGTGAACACTCTTCAGCGGAGACTCCGTCATCTTCCCAGAGGTCAAACTGACCGCAGCTTCCCGGAAATACCCGGACTTTAAGCTTCTGCGGATTCTGTTCGGCCCGGTGTTCTCCCATGGCCTCCGGGCTGCAGCCGTCCAGCGGCACAATGGCTCCCGCTCTGGCCAGCACAGGGATATCCTCGATCGTGCGCCACAGATTCACCGTCCGGCCGCCTCGGTACTTCCTTCCGGTAAAGAAATCATACCAGACCCCTTCCGGGATCCATGTGGCGGCTTTCCCCATCTTCATCTCCCGGTCATTGGGCTCCGTAATGGGTGAAACCATCAACTCCGTACCGAAATAATAATTATTCGGAACCCTGTATGTCTCCTCCCGCTCCGGTTCCCTGTAATACATGGGCTGGACCAGTGGTTCATCCTCCATCCACGCCCTGTGGTTCATGGAATACAGGTAGGGGATCAGCTTATGACGCAGCCGCAGGTAGCGTGTCATCACACGCTGCGCCGTATCATTGTATTTCCAGGGCTCCTTCCCATTGAACGGATTATCCGTGCTGTGGAGCCGGTTGATGGGAGAAAAGACGCCCAGCTGTACCCAGCGGACGGTAAGGTCGTCATCCCGCACGCCACTCATGTGTCCGCCGATATCGTGGCTCCACCATCCATATCCGATGTTGGAGGCATTCGCAGTAAAATAGGGCTGGAAGGCCAGGCTGTCCCAGGAGATCACTGTATCTCCGGAAAATCCCACCGGATAGCGGTGGCTGCCGGGTCCTGCATAGCGGGAAAATGTCAGCCCCCGCACGCCGGAGCGCCGGCTGTCCAGATAATGATAATGGTTGAGCATCCAGAGCGGATCCAGGCCTTCGATCTTCGTGGTATTCCCCTGCTGCCAGTCAATCCACCAGAAGTCTACGCCTTCCTCCTCCATGGGATGAAGTACCGTCTCGAAATATGCCTCCAGGAACTGGGGATCCGTCACGTCAAACTGCACCGGGTCTCCGCTTTCCGGGTCAATTCCCATCCGCCGGGCAATATCCGGATAGCATGTCTCATAGGCCCGGATACCGTCGGCAGGATGAAGATTCAGGGTTGTCTTCATTCCGTGCGCGTGCAGCCAGTCCATAAACTCCTTCGGATCCGGGAACAGGGCAGGGTTCCAGGTATAGCCGGTCCAGCCGCTTCCGTATTTTGGATCCACCTCCTGCACCAGATGCCAGTCCATGTCAATGACCGCGACAGAGAACGGAATCCCTTCCTTCTCAAACCGTTCCACCAGCTCTTTATATTCCGCCTCATCATAGCGGTGATAACGGCTCCACCAGTTGCCGAATACAAAGCGGGGCAGCAGCGGCTGCTTTCCGCACAGATGATAGAACGCCTTCAGGCAATCAAGATATCTGTGTCCGTAAGCCCAGAAATAGAAATCGACGGCTTCCCTGCTGCGGGGCGTGACCGTACCGTCCGGCAGGATCGCCATGGAACCGGTATCGTCCATCACGGAAAAACCGGCTTTCGACATCAGTCCGGATTCCAGCGGGATGGCCCCGTCCGCCGTATCAAGGGTGCGGGCAGTACCGCCCAGGTCACGCAGCCGGTCACCGTAACGCCACAGCCGCTCCGACGAACGGCCGCCCGCCACGCGGATCATCAGGCCGCCCGGCGAAAACTTCTCTTCATCGTAATGAATCTCCATCGATTCCGTAAAGATGTGGATGCCGTTTTTGTCTCTGGAAACATGATAGTCCGGGGTCGCAAAATCACGGTTCAGGACCTTCTGCGTCGGCCGGTCCTCGAACAGGCCGCTTTCACTGTACTCAAAGCGTACCAGTGCCTCCGTGAGGATACTGATGCGGTATTTTTCCCCTGAAATCACTGATTCCGGGTTGGTTTCCGGATGTGCTTTGATGCGATACTGTTCCATTCCCATAAAAATCCTCCTGATTTCATATTACTCTTGCCGCTGTTTTCCGACGGCAGGCTGCAGATGAAAATCAGCCGCCTGAACCCTGCAGCTCAGTTCTGCCGTTCCGATGCTGAAATATGTATGTTTATGATTTTATCATACCCCGTGCAGGAAATGGTACACATAAGATAAAATGAACGCCCGGAAACAGTCACATTCTTCGTATCCGGGCGTTCTGCAGTATTTGCAATTCAACTATTTGCAAGTCCGGAGGATCCCGGCAGGACCCTCTGTTAAGACTTCCGTCTGTCAGAAGTCTACTTCTGTATCATAGTAGCAGCACTTAAGAAGCTTTTCCATTTCTTCCTGGCTCGGCTGTCTCGGATTGGAGCCAGTGCAGGCATCGAGAATGGCGTTTGCCGCTATCTGCGGAAGTCTCTCCAGGAATACTTCTTCCGGAACGAATCCCTGCTCTGTCGGATAGCTGTCCGCGCCATAGTTTTTAATGCAGTGAGGAATATTCAGCTGATCGTTGAGTCCGCGGATGAACCTGATCAGAGCTGCAACCTTCTCATCATCCGTTGTTCCCTCAAGATGCATATAGTCAGCGATTACTCCGTATCTCTTCTTAGCTGTCTCATCTTTTGCGTTGAAAGCGATTACTTTAGGCAGATACATCGCATTCGCAGCGCCGTGGATGATGTGCGCGCCGTAGTCGGCAAATACAGCGCCGGTCTTGTGCGCCATAGAATGAACGATGCCAAGAAGTCCGGACGAGAATGCGATTCCGGCGAGACACTGTGCGGTATGCATGCTGTCTCTTGCCTCCATGTCCTCGTTGTATGAGGCGACCAGGTTTTTCTGGATCATCTCGATCGCGTGGATGGCGTCGGCGTCTGTGAACTCACTGTTCGCGGTAGAAACATAAGCCTCGATGGCGTGTGTGAGAGCGTCCATGCCTGTGTGGGCAACAAGTTTCTTCGGCATGGTCTCTGCGAGCTCGGGATCTACGATCGCCACATCAGGTGTGATCTCGAAATCGGCGATCGGATACTTGATGCCCTTTGCATAATCGGTGATGATCGAGAATGCGGTTACTTCCGTCGCGGTTCCGGAAGTTGAAGAAACCGCACAGAAATGAGCTTTTGTTCTCAGCTTCGGCAGGCCGAATATCTTGCACATATCCTCAAAAGTTGTCTCAGGATACTCATATTTGATCCACATGGCCTTGGCGGCATCAATCGGAGAACCGCCTCCGATCGCAACGATCCAGTCGGGTTCAAACTCCGCCATGAAGGCAGCACCCTTCATTACAGTCTCAACAGAAGGATCCGGCTCAATGCCTTCGAATATTGCTACTTCCATACCCGCTTCTTCAAGGTATGCTTTGGCTCTGTCAAGAAAACCGAATCTTTTCATGGAACCGCCGCCGACACAGATAACGGCTTTTTTTCCCTCGAAAGTCTTCAGTGCTTCAAGCGCACCCTTGCCATGATAAATGTCTCTGGGATTCGTAAATCTCTGCATAACCGTACCTCCTGATTAAGTGTTAATAGCAGAATCTGATAACATAAACTTTCGTTAATTAATTATCAATCTCCGTCATTATAACACCCCGGTACTAAATATGCAATATGCAATGACAATTTTCTGTACCCCCGAAATGCGGACAGGATCACCGGATGACCGGCGGTCCTGCTCGCTTTTCATTTCTGCACTCCTGTGCTTATACGTCAGGGCTTCTTCGAATCGTCCTTAAACATCAGATGCTTCGGAGCCTCATCCTCCTTACTGATCCGGCTTCGCACCGGCTTCTTTCACCAGTTCAGACGGTCGTAGGTGTCGCCGTTGCTGCCTTGTTTTCTCTGTTTATCCGCTCATCTCCATGAATTCTATCCTAAAGGATTTCTATTATCAGCTTTGATGTTTCCCGGACCCGCAATGGTTTTTATTCATGAAAGACAATTTTACCTGAATTTATTCACAGTCTTTCTCCCCGGCATGTATAATAAAAAATAGCCGTATTCATTATTTCTGGCAGCGCCTCCCGGAGGCGCCTGCCCGCGGTGTCGCTTTTATTGTCGCTCTGGTCATTTCCATGTTTGATTAACCATGTCTTACTTTGATAAAAATCAGGAGGTTATGTATGAATCTAATCAGTCAGAAAATGCGTGCCCTTGCCCCTGAACTGGATCCGCTGCGGATCGGAACAGGCTGGAAGCCGGAGGATCTTTCAAAACCCCAGATCTTTATCGAGAGTACCTTCGGCGATTCCCATCCCGGAAGCGGGCATCTTGACAGGCTCGTGGAAAAAGTGCGGGAAGGCGTCAGCGACGCCGGCGGACACGGCGCGAGGTATTTTACGACCGACATGTGCGACGGCGAAAGCCAGGGTACGGACGGCATTAACTACTCCCTGGTCAGCCGCGAGATGATTGCCAACATGATCGAGATCCAGGCCGGCGCGACGCCTTTCGATGCCGGCGTTTATCTGGCCAGCTGCGACAAGGGATGTCCCGGAAACCTGATGGGGATGCTGCGTGTCGATATTCCCTCCCTGTTCGTGGCAGGCGGGACCATGAATGCCGGTCCCGAAATGCTTACGCTCGAGCAGCTTGGAATGTACAGCGCCCAGTATGAGCGCGGAGAGATCAGCGAAGACCGCCTGAACTGGGCCAAGTGCAATGCCTGTCCTTCCTGCGGTGCCTGTTCCTTTATCGGAACAGCTTCAACCATGCAGATCATGGCTGAGGCGCTGGGGCTGTCCCTTCCGGGATCCGCGCTGATGCCGGCCACCAGCCCGGATCTTATGGAGTACGCTTATCTCTCCGGAAAGCGGGCCGTCGCGATCGCGGGAGACGACTCGATGAAACCCTCCTCCATCCTGACCATGGAGAGCTTTGAGAATGCCATCCTGGTCCATGCCGCGATCTCGGGATCGACTAATACCCTCCTGCACCTGCCCGCGATTGCCCACGAGCTCGGCTTCGAAATCACCGGTGATACCTTCGACAGGCTTCACAGAGGCGCACACTATCTGCTCGATGTCCGCCCTGCAGGCAGATGGCCGGCAGAGGTCTTCTATTACGCAGGCGGCGTTCCCGCCATCATGGAAGAGATCCGGGACGTCCTCCACCTTGACGTGCGAACCGTTACCGGCAAAACGCTCGGTGAAAACCTGGAAGAACTGAAGAAGAATGGTTTTTATGAGAAATGCGGCTGCCGGCTCCAGGATTTCAACAGACGTTACGCAGATATTCTGTCCGCGCAGGGATATGAAAACGGCATCGGAAAGGAAGATATCATTCGTCCTTATGACAGAGCCATCGGTACCGCCGGCTCCATCGCCGTGCTGAAAGGAAACCTGGCCCCGGAAGGTGCCGTCATCAAGCATACTGCCTGCCCGAAGGAAATGTACAGGGCCGTTCTCCGCGCCCGTCCCTTCGACTCGGAAGAAGAATGCCTGGACGCCGTACTCCATCACAGGGTGAAAAAAGGCGATGCAGTCTTTATCCGCTATGAGGGGCCGAAGGGAAGCGGAATGCCGGAGATGTTCTATACATCGGAGGCAATCAGCTCTGATAAGGAGCTGGGACGCGCCATCGCCCTGATTACGGACGGCCGTTTCTCCGGAGCCTCTACAGGTCCTGTCATCGGCCACTGTTCTCCCGAAGCCGCGGACGGCGGGCCGATCGCCCTCGTAGAAGAAGGCGACCTCATTGAACTGGACGTATTTGAACGGAAGCTGAACATCATCGGAACAGCCGGAGGGCGAAAAACGCCGGAAGAAATGGAAGAGATTCTGGCAGAGCGGCGCGCCGCGTGGCAGCCGAAACCCAGGCGTTATAAAAGAGGCGCGCTTCGCCTCTTCTCCGATCATGCTGTCAGCCCGATGCGCGGCGCATGGCTGGATTATGAAGACGACCTTCGCTGAGTCCGCTCATGCAGGCATGGCAGCCACTTTCGGGCTTTATCGCACTTTCGGGCTTTATCGCGCAAAATACAGCGGCCGGAATGCTTTTTCCGGCCGCTGCCATAAGATTTATATGTAAATTATCTATATTCAGGTTACCCGGCATCCATGTCACTGCCCGGGATTTTCAGGGGAGATCCGTTTCAGTCCCTGTGTACTGCTCGTTAAACCGAAATCCGGTTTTATATGCTTTCGTGCGCCTCAGTAGGCAATCTGGAAAGTGTTCATATCGGGATAAGATCTGATCAGATTATGCTCGAAGCAGTACCTGACCGCCTTATTATACTCGCGAAAGCTTGTAACGATAAAATCTGCAAAACATCTGAACATATTTTTCTTTTTCATGGTAATGCCTCCTGCAATTCATTCTTTTATTACTCTGATCTATATGTAAAAGCGGATTTTTAAGTCCGTTATTATTTTCATGGTAATATACGGAGGCCGGGGCAAAGATCCACATTTTTTTCGTTGAATGAAAAACTTTTTTTCAGCGTGATCCCTGGTTGGAGGCAGATAGATCTGGAAGGGGGCGGAATCAAAGATTTGATTCAGGCATGGCATAACAGACCGGAATCAGCTGCGGCAAAAAGAAAACATCAGATCTGCAGCAGTCTGCAATGAATGAGAAAGGACGAATAGAAGTTATGGCACAATTTGATCTGCAGAAGCACATTGAACAGGGCGTGGAGAAGATCGTGGCGGATACGCTCAAAGCCACTTTGAAGAATCCGCGGGAAAGCGCCTTTATGGCAAAATTCGCGGCTTCCAGCCGTAAAGCCTCAAAAACCAGGCTCAGGTATGAACAGGAAGGACTGCACGTACCGGGATTCCTGATCGCCAGCACCACCAGCAGCTGCAATCTGCACTGTGCCGGATGCTATTCCCGCTGCAACAACGCGACCGTCGACAGCGCACCGGTCAGACAGCTGACCGATGAGGAGTGGCTGAAGATCTTCCGTGAGGCGGATGAGCTCGGGATCAGCTTTATTCTTCTGGCGGGCGGAGAACCCATGATCCGCCGTGACATTATAGAAGCTGCCGGAAAGATGCAGAATATCATCTTCCCGATCTTTACCAATGGTACCTTCCTTGATGAGCGCTATTTCCGTCTGCTGAATGAGCGCAGGAACCTGATCCCGGTTCTGAGCATCGAAGGCGGCAGGGAGATCACCAATCAGCGCCGGGGCGAGGGGATCTATGAGACTGTTACGGCGAACATGGATACATTCCGGGAAAAAGGGCTGATCTTCGGAGCCTCCATCACTGTAACCACGGAAAACGTGAAAGAAGTCACCTCACGGGAATTCCTGGACAAGCTGATTGAAAAAGGCTGCAAGCTGGTCATCTATGTGGAATTTGTCCCTGTCACGGAGGAAGCCAGGCATCTGGCTCCGGGGGAAAAGGAGCGCTCGTATATGGAAAATGCCATGGAATCGCTCCGCAGCCATTATGAGGAAGCCGTCCTGCTGTCCTTCCCCGGCGATGAGCTGGCCATGGGCGGATGCATGGCCGCCGGAAGGGAATTCTTCCACATCAATTCCCATGGCGGCGCGGAGCCATGTCCCTTCTCGCCCTATTCTGATATCAATATAAAAGACACTTCGCTCAAAGCCGCCATCGCTTCCCCGCTGTTTAAGCAGCTGCAGGAGCAGGGGATTCTGAGCGGTGAACATGTGGGCGGCTGCGTCCTGTATGAAAAAAGGGACCAGGTCGCGGCGATCATTGCCGGCGAAAAAGCATAACAGAATATATAGACAGGAGCAGCGGCCGGAAGCAAAATACCGGCCGCTGCTCCTGTAAGTTCGGATTCTTGTCTGCTTTGATTTTGTTGCCGGCCGGCAGGCATTTCAGTAAAATAGAAAGGTGCATTATTGAGAGATTCGGGAGTGATGCCCTCTGCGGAAGAGATGCCGGTCAATGCTCCGGATTTTTCTCAAGATAACTCATCAGCACCTTAAGGCCTCCGATGGGGACACAGAATTTCTGATCCCGGGCAATGCATGCCCTGTATGTTTCTTCCAGGTCAAACCATTCGGCGCACTCCACCTCTTCCTTCTGCAGAATCAGCTGTGTTTCGTCTGTTTCTTTTCTATATACATACACAAAGGCGACCTCATTGTCCCGGAATGGTTTCCCGTGAAATTCCAGATCGTACTGAATCCGGAAAGTCCCGGCATAATCCAGATCCTCTTTCTCCGCTTCGATTCCCAGTTCTTCCTTCAGTTCCCGGAGCGCCGATTCGCGCGGCTCATCGCCTGCCTGGATATGTCCGGCCGAGGATGTGTCAAAACGGCCGGGGAAGGAATCCTTGTCTGCGGACCGCTTCTGCAGGAGAACCTGCTGCCTTCCGCCTGTTTCCCGGACAATCCAGATATGGGCGGTTCTGTGGAGGATTCCTTCCGCATGCGCCTTTCCGCGTTCCACTGTCCCTCCGGACGGCATTCCATTTTCATCTACGATATCAAACAGTTCCAAAATAAACATCCTCCGCTTCGTTCTTAATCCATGTCCAGATTATAGTATCTGATCCCTCAAATAACAACCGGCTTCCTTCTTCCTGAGCCGGCATTGATTCCGGCAGCTTCATGCGTGGTGCAGGCACGACGAACCAGAACCCGATTTCAAACAGGCCGTGAATAGTAACATGCTCTGTAAATAAAATTTCAAATACTTCTTGACAATACTCCGGAACAGAGCTATAGTCTCATTGTATTAATTGAGTAATACATTAAGACACTAAGACATTGGGACAGCCGCTGACAAATCTGCAGTAAATTCCACCAGCTGGCTGAAAACCGCATTCAGAAGGATGCAGCTGCTGTCTTTCGCACCAGGAAAAAGCATGTTATGAGCGTATAACGGAGAATACAACGTGGAATGGGAATTTAAGAGCGGAGCTCCGATCTACCAGCAGATCGTGCTGGCTGTCAAGTTCCGGATTGCGAACGGTACCTACCCGCCGGGAAGCAAATTTCCTGCCGTGCGGGAGCTGGCGCTGGAAGCCGGGGTCAATCCGAACACCATGCAGAGGGCGCTGGCGGAGCTCGAGAGGGAAGGACTGCTGATGACGGTCCGTACAAGCGGACGGCTTGTGACCGGAAACGAAGAACGGCTCCGGATGCTGCGGATGGAGCTCGGGAATTCTTTTATCGGTGATATGTTTGTAAATCTCCGGCGGCTGGGCCTTTCTGATGAGGAGATCGTGGAGGCGGTCCGCAGCTGGAGACAGGAAGCGGCGGACAGAGGAAAAAGTCTGCCGGATGAGATAGATGGTCAAGCCGGAACGCCGGCATCTGTAAAGGAGGGACAGAACATATGAGTATCTTCGCGTGTCAGAACCTGACAAAGCGTTACGGGAAGCTGACAGCCCTGGACAATATCGATCTTGAGCTGGAAAGCGGCCGGATCGTCGGTCTTCTTGGTCCGAACGGAAGCGGAAAGACTACGCTGATCAAACTTGCGAACCGCCTGCTTCAGCCGACTTCGGGATCGATTTTAATCGATGGGAAGGCGCCGGGCGTTGAAAGCAAGAAAAACATTGCCTATCTCCCGGACAAGGAATACCTTCCGGACTGGATGAATACACGGCAGCTCATGCATTTTTACGGCGATTTCTACGAGGATTTTGATCCGCAGCGGGCGACTGTGATGCTGGCAAGCCTCGATATTCCTTCCGACATGGTTCTGAAAAAGATGTCCAAAGGAACCAAAGAAAAGGTTCAGCTGATCCTCACCATGTCCAGGCGGGCGGAGGTCTACCTCCCTGGCCGACCGGCGCCCGGGGGGGCGACGCCCTCTGGGGTGGGCGAGCCGATCGCCGGCGTGGCCCCGGCGGCAAGGGATTATATCCTGCGCACCATCATTCAGAACTACGAAGAAAACTCGCTGGTCCTCATTTCCACCCACCTGATCGCGGATGTGGAATCGGTTCTGGACGAAGCGGTTTTCCTGAAGCAGGGACACATCGTCCTTCATAAGCCGGCGGATGAGATCCGTACAGAGACCGGGAAGAGCGTAGATGAGTATTTCAGGGAGGTATTCAGATGTTAGGAAAACTTTTAAAATATGAACTGAAAGCCATGGGGCGGATTATACTGCCTCTCTATCTGGTCCTGATCCTGGCTTCCTCCCTCTTTGCCGTGAATATCAAGCTGAACGATAAAACACAGTCACTGTCCGGATTTATGAACATCATATCCATCGTTACCACGATCCTGTTCGTGGCCTGCATCTTTGTAGTGGTCATCGTGATGTTCTTCCTGGTTGTGCAGAGGTTTTACAAGAATCTTCTCGGACAGGAAGGCTATCTGATGTTTACCCTGCCGGCTTCGACCCTTTCACACATTCTGAGCAAGCTGCTCAGTTCCCTGATCTGGATCGTCATCGGGCTTTTTGCCGGCTGCTCCGCCGGATTTCTTATGGTCGCCATCATTAGCGACATGAAAACCTTCAATGAATTCATCTCCGAGATCATGTGGAATCTGGACTCCCTCATCGGAAGCGGCAGCATCGTGAAGCAGCTTGGCATGGCCGTAGTGATTCTGATTCTGGGAATTATGAAATCGCTCAGTGAAATCTATGCCTCCATGGCAGTCGGACATCAGTTTGGCAGCCATCGGGGACTCTGGAGTATCCTGGCCTATATCGGATTTTCCCTGATCGAGCTGGGCATCAGCTATCTGCCCTTTGTGAAGAAAATCACTGTACAGCTTACAGAGCAGGGCGGTTTCCTCTATAACGAACAGTTTCATGGAACCTTCGCCATAGCGGTCCTGTTTTCCCTGATCGGAATTCTCATCTACGGCGCCATCACATGGAGACTCCTGGACCGCCGCCTGAATCTCGAATAAAAACAAAGCAGCAGATATTGTTAAAACCCGCATGTGCGTTTTCTGACACATGCGGGTTTTTATGTGAACGATGATATATTCTGAGTCCCGGCTCAGGATTTCTCAGGGAAACACGGAAACAGGCGGTATATCCTGTTACTATTTCCTCACTTTCCTGAGAATAC
>ODAI010358451.1_pt1 | contig 14226 bp, 8 predicted proteins | sample 1539321 | NCBI WGS metagenome assembly ODAI01 (sample SAMN02144231, study PRJEB22623) | gut metagenome | biome: sheep rumen | host: Ovis aries | place: New Zealand
ACACCCGTCCTATCGAGATAGCCCGCGAGGCTGGCTTCGACATGCCAAAGCTGCAGATGCTTGAAGCCGAACTGAGATTCTTGGACAATGTACAATGAGCAATGAGAAAGACACATAAAGCCAGAGCCATGATGAGTGGGACGCTGTTCCTGCTACTGTTGACAATGTCGGCCTCGGCGTGCAATCACGCTGGGCGTGCCGACAGCGACAGCCTGAGCACAGACAGCGTAGCGCTGGTGCCCGAGGAGCACCACCTGTCGCTGCTGGTGGCTGGCGACCTGATGCAGCACATGCCACAGGTGAACGCTGCCCGGCGTGCCGACGGCTCGTACAGCTACGACGAGTGCTTTGCCGCCGTGCGCCCAGAGGTGGAGCAAGCCGACGTGGCCATTGCCAACCTGGAGGTGACGCTGGCCGGACCGCCTTATCGCGGTTATCCGCAGTTCTCGGCACCCGACGACTTCTTGCGCGGTGTCATCGGAGCTGGCTTCGACGTGCTGCTCACCGCCAACAACCACTGTGTCGACACCTATCGGCGTGGCCTGGAGCGCACACTCGACATGATGGACTCGCTCGGTGTGGCCCATCTGGGAACCTATCGTAATGGCGATGAGCGCCGCCAGCACTATCCGTTCCTGTTGGAACGCAACGGGCTGCGCGTGGTGCTGCTGAACTTCACCTACGACACCAACGGCATTCCCGTGCCGGAGCCCTGCGTGGTAAACATGATGGACACGCTCGAGATGGCTGCCGACATCGAACGCGCCCGACAGATGCAGCCCGACGTCATCATAGCGCTGCCCCACTGGGGACTGGAATACCAGACGCTGCCCAGCGACGAGCAGCGCGAGATTGCTGCGTGGCTGCTGGCTCACGGCGTAGACCACGTCGTGGGTGGTCATCCGCATGTGGCACAGCCCCTCGAGCTGCTGAACGACGGGAAGAACCTGGTGGCTTGGTCGATGGGTAACGTGGTCAGCAACCAGACCATGCCAAACACCTATGGCGGCTACATGGTGCGTCTGGAACTGACCAAGCGCGACTCCGTCACCACGCTCAGCGACTGCGGCTATGCCCTCTACTGGGTCAGCCGACCGCACGACTGCGGTCATCGCCATCAGTACCGCATCCTGCCCATCGACTATGCCGACTCACTGCTCACGGCCACAGAGCGCCAGAAGCGCGACGTCATTCGGCGCAGCATGCGACGGCTGATGGAACAACACAACGTTGGTGGGGTCAAAGAGTATCCTTTTTCTGCTGAATAGAGGGTGTTCCTTTATTCAGATGCTTCCTTCCTCTTGATATTGCGCGGATGGTGCAACAGCACCTCCTGGCGCAGCGTCTGCATGCTGATGTGGGTGTATATCTCGGTGGTGCCTATCGACTCGTGGCCCAGCAGTGCCTGGATGACGCGCAAGTCGGCACCGCCTTCGAGCAGTGCTGTGGCAAACGAGTGGCGCAGCGTATGGGGCGAGATGGTCTTCTGGATGCCGGCTTCCTCTGCCTGGCGCTTCAGCATGATGAGCACCATCGTTCGTGTCAGGTGGGCACCGCGACGGTTCAGAAAGACAAAGTCTTCCTCGCCGGGTTTTATCTTCAGCGAGTTGCGCCACGGCATGTAGTTCCCAATCTCCTTCAGCGCTCGGTTCGAGATGGGCACCAGTCGCTCCTTCGAGCCCTTGCCCAAGATGCGCACGTAGCCCTCGTCGGCATAGATCTGCGAGAAGCGCAGCGTCACCAGTTCGGAAACACGCAGCCCGCAGGAGAACAGCACCTCGATGATGGCGCGGTTGCGGTGGCCTTCGGGCTTCGACAGGTCGATGCTCGCCTCGAGCTGGTCAACCTCCTCAGTAGTCAGAAACTCGGGCAAGTGCTCGCCCAGCACGGGCGACTCGAGCAGCTCCGTGGGGTCGTTGTCTATGTAGCCGTCGATGACCAGAAAACGGTAGAACGAGCGTACGCCACTCAGTATGCGGCATTGCGAACGTGGGCCAATGCCGATGTCGTGCAGCGTGGCGGCAAACGTCTGCAGGTCGCTCAGCTCCGCCTCCTGCGGCAGCTTGTTCTCGCGGCTCAGAAAGAGCAGCAGTTTGTCGATGTCGCGGCTGTAGGCATCGAGCGTATTGGGCGACATGGAGCGTTGCAGTTTCAGGTAGCGCAGATAGGCTGCCTTTATTTTTTGGAGCGTTTTTTCGTTCGTTTCCATTTTATTTCGTAATTTTGTCGACAAAATTACTAAAAAGTAAAAAAGTAGGAAAGAAAAAGGTAGAAAAAATCGCATATTGATATGAAGATACAAATCATTAACGGACCCAATCTGAACCTTCTGGGCAAGCGCGAGCCAGGCATCTACGGCCGTTCGTCGTTCGATGAATATCTGCCCAAGTTACGGGCACTCTATCCCAACATTGAGATAGACTATTATCAGAGCAATGTGGAGGCTGAGCTCATCGACAAGCTGCAGGAGGTGGGCTTCACCTACGACGGCATTGTGCTGAATGCCGGTGCCTACACCCACACGAGCATTGCCCTGCAAGACTGCATCCGCTCCATCAGTGCCCCCGTCATCGAGGTGCACATCTCCAATGTGCATCAGCGCGAGGAGTTCCGCCACCATAGTTATATCTCGTGCGCATGCAAGGGCGTCATCTGTGGCTTTGGACTCGACAGCTACCGTTTGGCCATAGAAGCGATGATTGTGGAGTGAGGGGTGATAAGTGAGAAGTGTTGAGTGATAAGTGAGAAGTGTTGAGTGATGAGTGAGAAGTGTTGAGTGAAAGGTGTTGGAACAATATATTTTAAACCACATTGATCCTGAGCCCGACTATCTGTATCGGCTCTATCGCGCCACGAACATCTATCTGCTGCACGGGCGCATGGCCAGCGGCCACCTGCAAGGACGGCTGCTGAAGATGCTGGTGCAGATGATACGTCCGCAGAACATTCTCGAGGTGGGCACGTTCAGTGGCTATAGCGCTATCTGCATGGCTGAGGGCCTCGACGAAGGTGGGCGCGTCTACACCTTCGAGGTGAACGACGAGCAGGAGGATTTCACCCGTCCGTGGATAGAGCAGTCGCCAGTGGCCGACCGCATCGAGTTCATCATCGGCGATGCCATCACAGAGGCGCCGCGCTTAGGCGTGACGTTCGACATGGTCTTCATCGACGGCGACAAGCGCACCTATGTCGAGACCTACGAGATGGCTCTCGCGGTGCTGCGCCCAGGAGGCTTCATCATCGCCGACAATACCCTGTGGGACGGACATGTCGTCGACCCCGCCTACGACCACGACCAGCAGACGCAGGGCATACGCCGGTTCAACGACCACGTGGCTGCCGACGGGCGGGTGGAAAAGGTCATCCTGCCGCTGCGCGACGGGCTGACGCTGATACGCAAGAAATGAGATGGTATGAAGAGATATAGAAGAATATTACTGTTCGCGTGGCTGCTGGCTGCATGGCTGCTGGCCGTTGGGTGCAGCGACGACCGCCATACGCAGTGCAGCGATCCAGAGATGGCTGCCCTCGAGGAGTTGCTGAATGCTGGCAAGCAGGACGAGGCCCGACAACTCATTGAGCAAAGCGGCATGGCTGCAACCGACAGCGATGAATACTACCGCCACGAGGTCATGCGAGCGAAGTATTTCTTCTCCACAATGGCTACCGACTCGTTTGGCTATTATGTCCGCCGTCTGACTGACTATCTGAAGCGGCGACAGGGCAAGTCCACAGTACTGTCGCGCCGTCTGGCCATGGAGAATGAGTTGCAGCTGGGCGTCTACGAAAGTCGCATGACAGGCGACATGAAGGCAGCCATCGACCACTATGATCGGGCATTGGAGATCATTGACGACAGCAACGACGACGAACTGGAGAGCAAGCGGTTGATGACGTTCTTCAATCTGGCCGATGCCTATAAGCAACAGGGCGCCTTCGACCAGGCTGTGGGCTACTATCGGAAGGCGATGGAGTTGGGCGACGAGATTGGCATGACGCCCGACTCGGAAGTGGCTCTCAACATCGGCATTGCGTCGGCCTATACCTCGATGCACAGCTTCGACCAGAGTAGCGTCTGGTGGGAGAAAGCCCGTGCACAGTACGACCAGATGCGTCCTGCCGACCAGTTCTTCTACTTGAACAACCGTGGCAACGACTTCTACCTGCAGGAGCGCTATGCCGAGAGTCTGAAATGCTTCATCACGCTCGACTCACTGATGGCCGACAGGTCCGACATGGAGTGGGAGCGGGAGTTTGGCCGTGCCAACCTGGCCGATGTCTACTTGAAGCTGGGACGCTTTGACGAGGCTCATCGCTATCTCGACGAGGTCCAGGCGTTCTTCGACCGCCAGCAGCTCACCGTTGTGCTCTACTACCTCTACACACAACGCATCGAGCTGGCCACGAAAGAAGGACGGCTGAGTGAGGCCCTTCATCTGGTGGAGAGCGACACACTGGCAGGAAAGACCATGCTGCCCGAACAGGTGCTGCTGCGCTTGCGCGTGCTCAGCAGCCTCTACGCAAAGACGGGGCAATGGCAGCTGGCGAACCAGTACAACCAGGAATACTACCAGCTGCGCGACTCCATAGCCAGCGACCGCACAAAGATGCGCTTCTCGACAGCCCTCATCGACTACGAGCACAGCAAGCGTCTGTACGAAAAGGAGAAGGAAGTTGAAGAGCACAAGCTGCGCATACGAATCGTGGCGTTGCTCTTCGTCATTGCCGTCTTGGTCATCGTCATGCTCTCCATCGTCATCGTGCAGCGTCGCCGGCAGCGCAAGCTCAGGGAGATGGCTATGCGAGGCACCATCGCCAACCTGCGCATGGAGACCATCCGCAACCGCATCACCCCTCACTTTATGAGCAACGCCCTCTCGGCAGAGCTGTTAGCTCAGATGGAGGGACGACCTGTCGACCTCGATACGCTGGTGCAGCTGCTCCATCGTGGCATCGAGATGACGGGCACTGAGCAAATCAGCCTCCACGACGAGCTGGAGTTCATACGCTTCTACTGTAAGGTGGAGAGCCGTTCCGTTGGGCCCGACTTCCGACTGGCAGTCGAGCTGGCACCCGATGTCGACGACCGCAGCGTGCTGCTGCCGTCGATGGCCATACAGATATTGGTGGAGAACGCCATCAAGCACGGCCTGAAGCGCAAGGCCCAGCGTGAAGGACACTTCCGCCAGGTGACCATCAAGGCCTCGCGGCAAGAAAAAGGTACGCTCGTCGAGGTCATTGACAATGGTGTTGGCATAGACAGCGCACATCCCTCAAAGGAACATATCGGACTGATGGTGATGCGTAAAACGCTCCTGCTGCTCAATGAGCAAGAGCAGGCTGCACACGGCCACCACGCTGTGCTGATGGACTTTGCCCTCGAGAACTACCTACACCCAGACGGCGACAGCGGCTGTAGGGCTTGGCTGTTCCTGCCCGATGGCTTCAGGTACACGCTACAACAATAGAAAGAACGACTGACCTTTACCACCTTTAACCCTAAAACAACAAAAAGATGCAACTCGTAAAAGCCTATATTGTCGACGACGACCCACAGGCCCGCCTGCTTCTGCAGCGTCTGCTGGACAGTTATTCGGTAGAGATTGTGGGAAGCACCGACGACCTGGAAAAAGTAGAACGCGACATACTGGAGGATGAGCCCGACCTGCTGTTCCTCGACGTGGAACTACCCACCATGACCGGACTGGATTTCTACAGCCGACTGCAGCAGTGGGTCAGCCCGCGCATGAAGGTGGTGTTCTACACCGGTCACGACAAGTACATGCTCGAAGCGCTCCGGCGCCAAGCGTTCGACTATATGCTGAAGCCCGCCACCGCCTCAGAGCTGGCCACCGTCATGACGCGCTACTACGAGCACCGTCTCAGCTCGCTTCAGCCTTCGGCCATTGCCCGTAAGGGCATTCAGCAGCCACCGCCTGTGCTGATAGTCAATCCTGCCGGCGAGCACACCATGCTCAGTGCCGACAGCATTGCCTTCTTCCGCTATAACAACGAACGTCGATTGTGGGAGGTCGTGTCGACCGAGGGCGATTGCAACATGTTGCGCCACCGCACCACCTCCGACGTCATCCTGAACTATTCGCCTCACTTCGTTCAGATTCACAAGCGCTACATTGTCAACATCACTAAGATTCAGAAGATTGTCGACAACGAGTGCATCCTCTTGCCACCGCTCAACCACGTTGACGAGCTGAAGATCAGCAAGAACTTCCGACGCGACTTCATGAATACCTTCTACAGTATGTAAATAAATAAGGAGTTCGTGACTAAGGGCACGAACCTATTTTGCAGACGAAACGACCTTTGCTTGATGGCTTCGGGCACGATGTTGCCCTTGAGCCGCACTTGTTGCTGTTCGGCCAAAGACACTTCGCTCTGCCGTTGTGCCCTCGAAGAGAAGGCACAGAGCAGAGCGAAGATGAGTAAGAATGATAATCGTTTCATTACTTGTTGAAGAACTTCTTGCCATCGCGTATGAAGAGACCCTTCTGGCCAGCCTTCACTTGCACGCCCTGCAAGTTGTAAATCTTACCGGTAGCGTTGATGGCCTCAACGATGTCCTTCACGCCGAGCTGTTCCTCAGTAGGCTTCACGGCACCGTAGTAGGTCAGTCGGAAGTTGTCGAGGACCACCCAGTCTTTGGGCTCTTCGCGGTCTTTCATCACGAGGATGAGCAGGTCGTTGCCCGTCACCTCGACCAGCATGTCGGTCTTGTAGAGGCCATTCTGGAAGTAGTCGCAAGCCTCGTTGATCCACATGGGGAACTCGCCTACATAGAGGTCCTCGCCGTTGGGGTCTTCAATCTGGCGAACGTTGCCATTCTCGTCGATGACAGGCTCTCCGTTGTCGTCGACCTCGTCGATGAGTGCCCGTGTGGTGCTGCGGTTACCCATGCCAGGAGCCTGGTCTACCTCGTCGAGGATGTTAGGTAGTTGCACCTCGGCGCCTGAGTTGAAGTCGTTCAGCTTGGCAGCACGTACACGCTCGCCGCCGGCAGCCTCCACGCGAATCTGGTTCTGATGGTCGCCGTCGCGATAGTAGCCCTGCACAGAGACGGTATACCAGCCGGGCAGCAGGTCGTAGACGTTCTGGCTGAAGTCGAAGGAACCACCGTTCCAGCACTCGTAAGCGAAGTCGTTGTGGTTGGCGCCGCGCTCCCAGACGTTGCCGTTGCCGTAGGCGCTGATCCAAGACGAGATGTCCTCGCGCTGGTTGAAGCCAGGAGCCTGAATCTTGTACGAGGCATCCTGCGGAGCATCGGCTGTGGCCGTAGCCAGCAGCTCGTCGCGCTCAGCGCGAGTGACGAGTTTCCATTGGTTGTTGGGATCGTCCACACCATACATGTCGGTGTCGATGTTGCCGTATGTGCCAGGACGATAGCCCAGCAGCATGCGCTCGCCGGTCTCGCCGTTCTTCTCGCCGTTGGCCCGAGCGATAGCGTAGACTCCGCTCTTGCCTTCTACGGGCACAAACTCCCAGAGGTTCTTATTGGGGGTGTCCATGTAGCCGCCATAGTTCAGATACTGTTTAGGAGTGCCGTTGTCATCGCCGTTGTTCAAGTGGGTGTCGATCATGTATCCGCTGAAGGCCTCTCCGCCTTCCGGGAACTCGCTGCCGCTGACGAGGGTCACCTCCACGCCGGGGAATCCTACGTAGGCGTGTGCACCCCAGTCGCCGCCGCCGCAGAGGAAGCGCTGCAGACCGACGTTGTAGATGTAGAAATCGCCGTCTGTAGGTGTAGCGCCCTTGAAGACGTCGGCGTGCTTGTCGGCAGCCTGAATCTTTCGTGCAATGCGCAGCTGGTTCAGCGCGTCGTTGATGGCACCGAGGCTTTCGGTGGTGCTCAGCACGTTCTCGGCGTTAGCGATGATGTCGGCAGCTACGCCAGCCTTCTGGGCAAACGGGATGGTCTGCTCGATGAACTTCAGGGGGTCCTGAGCGCCGCGCACGTCGTTCAGGGCGTTCTTCAGCTTCTCAACAGCCTGGTTGAAGGCATCCAGGTCGGTCTCTTCGGCAGCAGCCTTCTTGGCATCCTCGAGTGCAGCGGTGAAGAAGTTGGTCTTCACGCCGTCGAAGGCCTCGGCCTCAGCCAGGATGTTCGAATAGTTCTGTGCAGCCGTCAGGGCATTGCGCAGCGCCATGGTGGCATTGGCAATGGCCGTAGCATCGGTGCTTCCCTGGCTTAGTGCCTGGGCAGCAGCCAGCGCAAGCGTCAAGGCATTGATAGTGGTGCCCTCATAGGCGTTAGCAGCCTCGATGGCCTCGTTGAGGTTGGCCAGCACAGGTCCAAGGTCGATTTCTGAGCCGAGATAGGTCAGTGTGAACGAGTCGAAGACCAGCCAGTCGTCGTTGCCGCCACCTACCTTCTGCATGCCGATGGTGAGTGTGCCGTCGCTGACGACCACCTTGACGGGGTCGTTCCAGTAGCCGCCCTTGAAGAAGCAGTTTGAGGCACGGTCGAGGGCGTTGCCGCCACGCGAGTTGCCAGGAATGTAGACTCCACCCTGGGGAACATAGTAAGAGTCTTCCTGCTCTTCTGTGACGCCGCTGTCGAGGATCGACTTGAAGTTGCGGGTCACATCATTAATATAGTAGCTGGCGCGGATGACCTCTTCGCCGGCATCGCGCTTGGAGCCGATCTGCGTCTCTGGTCCATCACGGTAGAAGCCTTGCAGCTTGAACTCGTAGGTGCCGTTGGGCAGACCGGTGATAGTCTTCGACAGGCGGAAGTTGGTCTTCTTCCAGCACTCTACGGCACGATTGCCGTGTACGATGCCGTCGCCGCCTTGGGCGTAGACGCCGTCACCTTCCTGAATGACGTCCCAGTTGTTGCGCTCGTCCTGGTTGGCAAAGTCGTGACCGCCGATGAGCCAGGTGGCGTCCTTGGGGTTGTCCTTCGTGGCGGTGGCCAGGTCGGCCAAGCGCTCCTCGCGTGTGACGAGCAGCCAGTCCTCGCCGAAGCCGAAGTCATCGATGAAGCCGTCGTCGTTGGTGTTGAGGAAGTGCTCCTCGTTGCCTGTATAGATGCGATAGGCACCGTTCTCCTTCTTCTGCAGCGTCCAGATGGTGGCAGGACGGCCTGTGTCTAGATATCCATAGTCTTCCCAGCCGTTGATGCTGTGGTTGTGGCCGAACTTTGGGTTCAGGCGATAGCCGCCCTCTTCGGCTACGATTTCGATGTCGAGTCCGTAAGGGCCTACCTGTGCGCGCGTGGTCCAGTCTTCGGCCACACGGTTGTTGTTCTGCAGCCACATGCCTGTGTCGACATTGTAGAGATAGAAGGTTCCGCCTTCGGCCGGCAGTTCGTTGCCAGCCCAAGGGGCGGTCTGTGCCTGCATGGAGAGTGTTCCCATGAGGCCTGCGATGAGTAAGATGTTTTTCTTCATACGCTTTTAGTTATTGTTAGTTATAATGCTTGAATGAATCTCCAAAAAAAGATTTCTGGGTACAAAATTAGGCTTTTACAGCCGAGGACAAGGAAAAATGCTCTCCATAAAAGGATAATTTTTCACCAATTGCGCCAGCGGCGTGTCTTTTTATCTGACGGCATGCTTGCGCGTGGTGCCGTTGTCGAACTGCTCGATGACGATGCCTGGCGCGGGTGTCTCTATCAGCTGTCCCCTCAGGTTGTAGATGTTCTGTCCAGCGCAGTGGTCGCTGCCGCTTGTGGCCGCTTCGACCCCTGCTGCCTCGCCGAAGAGCGGTGCATTGGCCGTTGCTGAGGGCACGCGGTTGCGTATGAGCGGCCAGCCGTCGCTGCCCCAGATAATCTGGTCTAGATAGACCTTGCGGCCGGCATCAGGGTCGGCGGCATCGAAGCCGTGGTAGAGCATCCAGTACTGTCCGGCATCGTCCTGCACAATCTCAGAGTTGTGTCCTGGGCCAACTACCTTGCTGCTTTTGTTGAGCAGGGGTGTGAAGTTGTTCTCCATCGCAGGCTGTCCGGCCTTGTTGACGTATGGACCGAACAGATGTTCAGAGCGGGCCACCATCACGTGGTAGGTGCTGTTCAGCCCTTCGCAGCAGGTGCCAGCCGATCCGAACAGATAGTAGTAGCCGTCGTGTTTCATGATGTAGGTGCCCTCTGTCAGCGTGCCTGCTATCTGCTGCTTCTGTGCGCCAGGCTTCACGCTGAGGCCGTCGGCGCTGAGCTCAATGCCGTAGATGCCGCGGAACGATCCCCAGAACAGATACTTGCTGCCGTCCTCCTCCTCTATGTAGAAGGGGTCTATGCTGTTCTGCACCCCTATCTCGCTCGAGATGAACAGCTTGCCCACGTCGGTGAACGGTCCGGTGGGCCGCTGTGCGGTGGCTACGCCGATGCCGCACTCCCACTCGCCGCCCCATGCCGACTTCGAGTAGTACATCACGTATCGGCCGTCGATGAGGTTGATGTCAGGTGCCCAGATGTTGCCGTTGGGCACCATCTGCGGCCGTGTGGCATCGGTGAAGCAGGTGCCCATGAAGCGCCACGACACCAGGTCGGACGACTGGTAGACGGGTACGTTGCGAATGTTCTCGGTGGCATACAGGTAGAAGTAGCCATCGGCCGTGCGTATGACGGTGGGGTCGGGCAGGCTACGGTCAATGACGGGGTTGCTGTACTGCTGTTGTGCCATTGCTGAGGAGGCCATCAGCAACAGAGCCATGAGGGTGTCTTTTCGTTTCATGTTTGCTGGTTGTTGGGAATACTTTTAGTTTCAGTTACGTTCAACGACGGTGCAAAGATACTAACATACGTATGCGCCGAGGGATAAAAACTCACCTAAAAAGGACAAAAACAGGTAAAAACACCCCGGGCTCTTCATTTTTTGTGGACGGGCGTTGGCGTGTTAGCCAATTTTTTCTTATCTTTGCGACTATAAAAACGAATCAGACACATGACAACGAGAGACTGCCGATACCTGCTCATGCAGCTGTTGCTGCTGCTGGGTTGTGCCACGCTCAGCGCGCAGCCAACCATCTTCAAGAAATACACTACGGCCGACGGGCTGAGCGACAACACCGTGCTCTGCGGCCTGTGCGACAGCTACGGTTTCATGTGGCTGGGCACCAGCAACGGCCTGAACTGCTTCGACGGCACGCTGAACACCATCTACCAGAACATGGTGGAGGAGAGCAGCACCTACGAGAACAACATCATCACGTCGCTCTTCGAGCTCGACGGCGACATCTGGTTTGGCGGCTCCTTCGGCCTCTACGTGTACCACCGCCAGAGCAACAGCTTCAGCCGCTTCGACCGTCAGACCACCTACGGCGTGGTCATCGGCAGCACCGTGCAGCGCATCGTGCAGGGTCCTGACAGCCTGGTGTGGATAGGTACGCTGGGGCAGGGACTGTTCATCTACGACCCGAGGAGCGGGCAGCTGCAGCAGGATAGCCGGCATGGCGCCTTCATCACCGACATCGTCAATACTGGAAGCAACAACATGGCGGCCGTCACGATGTATGGCAACATCCTGTTCTATCAGCCCGACGGCACGTTCGTCGAGCAGTACAGCATCCCGGGCTATGTGTCCGACAAGAAGACCATCTCCCTGGAGTACCTGCCCAACCACCTCTTCATTGGCACCGACCGCGGACTCTACCACCTGCAGAAGGGGCAGACCACCCCGCTGCCGCTGCCCTTGGCGGGCAAGTCGGCCGACATTCGCACGCTGCGGCTGAAAAGCAGCACGGAGTTGCTGTGCGGTACCGACCAGGGCATCTACACCTACAATATAAGTACAGGTGCGACCACGCGCTTCGACCATCCCACCGACGACCTCTACGGGCTGAGCGACGTCATCGTGAACGAGCTGTTGTGGGACCGCGACAGCACGCTCTGGGTGATGACCGAGATGGGCGGCGTGAACTATCTGCCCAACCAGCGGGCCAGCGTGCAGACGATGCACCTGCCTGAGCGGACGGCCGACTCGCAGCGCAAGATGATACGAGCCGTGTGCGAGACGCCCAGCGGCGACCTCTGGGTGGGCAGCGACGAGGGCCTGTTCTACTACGACCGCACCAAGCAGGAGCTGTCGACGGCAGGCTTTCCAGACCTGCGCCAGGAGATCAACGTGCTGATGCTCGACGGCGACGACCTGTGGATAGGCACCCGCCACGAGGGCATCATCGTGATGAACACCGCCACCCGCCAGCTGCGCCGCTACCAGTATTCGGCCGACCGGCCCTACACCGTGACGAGCAACGAGATCAACTCGCTGCTGCGCACCCGCAGCGGCGACATCTACGTGGGCACCAGCTGGAGCCTCTGCCGCTTCGACCGTCAGACGGAGAACTTCATGTGGTACGCCGAGATTGGGTCGATGACCAACGTCACCCATCTGTGCGAGGACCAGAACGGCTGCGTATGGGCCGCCAGCAGCAACCACGGACTGTTTCAGCAGACGGCGCCGCGCGGGGGCTTCCGCAACTACAACTACAACCGCCAGGTGCCAGGCGCCATCACGAGCAACTACGTCAGCACCGTGTTCTGCGACCACAGCGGCGTCATCTGGGTGGCCACCAACGGCGGAGGGCTGTGCCGCTTCCGCCCCGAGAGCGCCGACTTCGAGAGCTTCGGCAGCGACGGCTCGGTGCTGCAGGAGAAGCAGGTCTACTTCATCGTCGAGGACAACCGCCACAATCTGTGGATGGGCTCTGAAGACGGCATGCTCATGATCGACTCCACGCGCACCTCCAGCCGCGTGCCCATGCTCCCTGCCAACGGCGGCATTCTGCGGGCGCAGAAGCCACGCAACTCGGCTGTCATCACCGCCAACGGCGAGCTCTTCTCGGGCCGCTACGACCTGCTGGTGCACTTCCGTCCCGACCACATCGAGTTCGACCGTCAGAGCCATCCGCTCTACATCACGTCCGTGACGCTGCCCTACCACAGCGACGACGGCGATGTTCAGCTGGAGAGTCGTCCCCTCTACACCAGCGGCGAGCTGTCGTTGCCCTTTGCCGACAACAGCTTCACGCTGCACTTCTCCTCGCCACGCTTCAATGAGGCCACCACCACGCGCTACGAGTATATGCTCAAGGGCCTCGACAACCACTGGGCGCGGGGCACCAAGAACGCCGAGGCCACCTATGCCAACGTGCCGCCAGGCGACTACGAGTTTCTGCTGCGCGAGGCCGGTAACGACAACGAGGCCGACTACGCCCGGCTGCGCATCACCGTGCTGCCCCCCTGGTATCGCACCACGCTGGCCTACGTGCTCTACGTGCTCCTGCTGCTGGCCGCCATCGCCGCCGTCGTGTGGCGCTACAACAAGGTGCTGAAGCGGCGCTACAGCCGCCGCATGCGGGCCTTCCAGACCAAGCAGGAGAAGGAGAACTTCGAGTCGAAGATACGCTTCTTCATCAACCTGGTGCACGAGATCCGTACGCCCCTCAGCCTCATCAGCCTGCCGCTGGAGCAGATCGAAGAGGACAACAACGACGAGCAGACCAAGGTGCACACCGCAGCCATACGCCGTAACATGAACTACCTGCTGGGCATCACCAACCAGCTGCTCGACTTCCAGAAGGCCGAGAACGGGCGCGTGCAGCTCCAGCTGCGCCACTGCGACGTAGGCCAGCTGCTGCGCGACGTCTACGAGCAGTTCGACGACGCCATGAGCGTGCAGGGCAAGCACATGCAGCTACAGCTGCCAGAGCAGCCCATCAGCACCTCGCTCGACGTAGACAAGATTCAGAAGGTGATGATGAACCTCGTTGGCAACGCCGTGAAGTACGCCCACACAGAGGTCATCGTCCGGCTGGAGCAGACCGCCGTGGAGCAGCTGTGCATCTCCGTCATCGACGACGGCCCAGGCGTGCCGCCTGCCGAGCGCGACAAGATCTTCGACCTCTACTACCAGATAGGCCACGACGACGTGGCCAACACCCTGGGCACTGGCCTCGGGCTCAGCTACGCCAAGATGCTCGCCCACGCCCACAATGGCGACCTGCAGGTGAAGGACGCCGTGGGCGGCGGGTCGAACTTCATGCTCACACTGCCCATCAGCGAGGAGGCCGCCGCCGCTACCACCACCGCAGCTGCCACCGCCGCAGAGCTGAAGACCGTAGAGACGCCGGCAGAGACCGCCGACGAGGAACAGGCCAGCGCCTCGCGCACCTTCCACGTGCTCATCGTCGAGGACAACGAAGAGCTGCTCCACATGACCAGCGAGGCCCTGCGCCGCCACTACCGCATACTGAAGGCACGCGACGGAC
>ODAI012532235.1_pt1 | contig 14226 bp, 13 predicted proteins | sample 1539321 | NCBI WGS metagenome assembly ODAI01 (sample SAMN02144231, study PRJEB22623) | gut metagenome | biome: sheep rumen | host: Ovis aries | place: New Zealand
AAGCTTAGCGCACATTGATTTAAGCGCTTCGGGAACCTTGAGGTCGAGCAAAAGCAGGTATAAAAGCCGGCTGATTTCCTCCCCTGTTTTATCCTTGATTTCCTTGCGGAATTTAAGAAGCGGAACGGCAAAGGAACGGCGTACACGCTCAGCAACGCTCAGCTCTTCCCTGTCGGCTTCGGTAAACGTTTCCGAAAAACCGCGCGGATTTTGCGTAAACTCGTTATAAAAACCTTTTCCGTTTATGTTCCAAATATATATGTAGTTTTCAAAAGCGGAAATTTCTTCTAAAGAATTTTGAGTAAGCCCTGTTTTTAAATACGCAAGTACGTCCTCGCGCCTGAAGCCGTTTAATATCAGTCTGAAAACGGAGTTGACCAGACGGATTGGCGGAGTAACGGAAGGGTCGCGGCTGTCATCGGTGAAATACGGGATTTCATATTTGTCAAAAACAGACTGAATGACTCCGCTGTAGGGCGCAAGGTCATTGCAAATTACCGCTATGTCGGAGTAAAGACAGCCGTCCTCAATTATCATATGCTTGATTTTACGCGCGGTAAATTCGCACTCGTCATAAATATCGTTGGCGGCGTACAAAGTAATATATTCTGGTTCACCCTTCACAGGCGACTTTGCAAAGCGGTAAGACCATGCTTCCACGGCTTTAAGCTCGTCGTTGCCGAACCGCGGTTGACCTGTAAGCTTAACCGGAGCCTTTACGGGAATTAAGTCACGCTTCGCAAGATTAATTATTGCGCGCATACTGCGGTTTGTTGTGTCAAAGACCTCCTCGTTTCCCGTTTCGGGGTCAAGGGTAAGGCTTATATACGCCTCGCGGCTGCGGTTTAACAGCAGCCGAAGAATTCTGAGCTGAACAGAGGTAAAGCCGCTGAATGAATCTACATAGAGAACGGTATTTTTAAAGAGCTCGTTATTCTTTAAAATAATCAGCTCGGCTCTTGCAAGGTTATCAAGTGGGTCGATGTAGCTTTGATTAACAAGGGCGTCAAAGGTTTCGAACACCAGCGCTGTTTCCTCAAGCTTTGCTTTAAGCGAGCCGTCGTCGGTTTTTACGGCGGCATTTTTAAGCATATCTGCTGTAACGCCGTTTTTTTTGCACTCCTTCAGTGTGTGCAGCATAAGGTCGGTTACGCCCGGGTTTGAACCCGCGCTTAAAACATTCAGCTTTTCGCTGAGCTGTTCAAGCGCAAGACTCATAAGCACCGCGCGCGTACCGTCGTCAATAAGGTTTTGCGGAATGTTTGAGGAAGTCTCAAAAACATGGCGGCACAGGCCTTCAAAGCCGAGAACAGTTACGTTTTTTGAAAGGCGGGCGCCGAGTACGTCAAGAAAATCCTTTTCGGTTTCAAAAGTGCTTTGGTCGGGCACAAGCATTATGATTTTATCATCAGCGTTTGTAACGCGCTGTTTTATTTGGTTGTAAATATATGTGGTTTTGCCGCTTCCCGAACGGCCTAAAATAAATTTCAGCATAATTTTACACCTTGCGCCTAAAAATTTTTGATTCAATAAATATATTATACCACAGTACATTGTGTCATTTAAAGGACTTAGGTAAAAAATGAACGGATTTTTTCAAAAAATTCAATTATTTTGAATTTGTATTCTGTTTTTTCCTCGTGAACAACATCATATTCATTTTGGTCAAGCGCGCGTTTTGCCTCTTCGTCCGGCTGAGGCGACAAACACAGCGACGGATACATCACGCACCACCAGTTATGCCCTTCCCCGTTCCCGATTGTTACGCGCAGTGCGTCGTACATTCCCGGCGGCAGAGTGTAGTTTTTATATTTGCGCGTGTTAAAATACATGTTTGTGATTTGCGCTGTTACCTTGTAATCACTGCCGTTTTTGAGCACCTCGTCATAGGCGGCGTCGGCTATGAACTGTAGTTTGCCGCTCACAAGATTTTGCGCTTCTTCCTTGCTTTTTGCAGAATTAAAGAGAGCTTTTGTTTCGCTGAGAACCCTGTCGCGCACCTTGAGCTTGAGGCTTTGATCCGCGGCGGAGTCCGAATTCGCGAGTATATGAAATCTGAAAACATCGGTGTAAATTTCACGGCAACCGGCGTTAAACGGAATAACAGAATAAATTACCGCAAGTACAAACGCAACGCACGCCGCTTTAACTATTTTGAGCATAATAAAACCTGCCTTTCACTAAGATGATTGGCAGGTTTTTACGGTTTATTCAGTTAAACAAAATATCACTTAACAACAACATTTTCATCGCCGAGCTGATATTTCAGCTCGTTTATCATTACGTCGTTAAGCTCTGTCCAAAGCGTTCTTGGCGCCATAACAGCCTTTCCCTGATTTTTAAGATAAAACACAACCTGCGTTTTTCCTTCAAAAATATCAAGCACACGTTTAGCGCGGCGGTAAAGGTCGGTGTACAAATCGTCGATTCTCAGGTATAAAACCGGCGGTTTTTCCGAAGCCGCGGGCTTGGGCTGAGCGGCTTTTTTTCCCATTTGAGCACATTCGGCGTTCGTGCGCGCAGGTTCGGCGGTGTCGCAAATAAGCTTGGGCTCTTCATCCTCCCTTACACTGACTGTACCGCGAAGCACAACGACATTGTTTTCGTTGAGCATTAATCCGAACTTTTCATAAACGTTGGGGAAAATAATAGCTTCAATTACACCGTAGCGGTCGTCAACGGTGACAAACGCCATCATTTTTGTGCTTTTTGTAAGCTGGGTTCTGACCTTGCCGATAATTCCCACTACGCAAGCCTTTTGACCGTCGCGGTAACGGCCGCCGTCGTTTCGGATAATCGCTCCGACATTGTCGGCTTTGATGAGCGTCGCAAAATCGGAATAGTCGTCAACAGGGTGTCCGCTGAGATACATTCCCGCGGTTTCGTTTTCCATTTGGAGTAATTCCGCGCGCGAATACTCCGGCAAGTCGGGAACAGACGGACCGTCGGCGTTTTTTGCGGCATTGCCGCCGTCCAAATCAAAGAAGGAGATTTGCCCGTTTAAGTTATGCCGCGCTTCAAATTCCACATCCTCCAGCACGGTTTTGCTGACTGCAAGAAGCTGACGGCGGTTTGCGCCCATTCCATCAAAGGCGCCGCATTTTATCAGGCTTTCAACCGCGCGGATGTTCATGTTTTTGCCGTACAGGCGTTTGCAAAAATCGTATAGCGAGGTGTACGGCTTAAGTCCGCGCTCGCCGATTATTTCGTCAATAAACTGCGCGCCGAGATTTTTTACGGCAAGAAGTCCGTAACGCAGGTTTTTACCGCTCACCGCAAAGCCCTTGTGGCTTTCGTTTACGCTTGGCGGCAAAACCGCAATACCCATTCGTTTGCAGTCCGTTATATACCCGGCAAGCTTGTTACGGTTGTCAAGTACGCTTGACATAAGCGCAGCCATGTACTGACGCGGATAGCGGCATTTCAGCCACGCGGTTTTGTATGAGATTTCCGAATAAGCCGCCGCGTGGCTTTTATTGAACGCGTATGAAGCAAAGCTTTCCATTTCCGCAAAAATTTCCGCGGCGGTTTTTTCATCAACACCGCGCCGTACACATCCCTCAACTACCACGTTACCGTTTTCATCGGTCAGTCCGTTTATGAAAATGTCGCGTTCGCGTTCCATAACATCCTTTTTCTTTTTGCTCATTGCGCGGCGCACGATGTCCGCTCTGCCGAGGCTGTAGCCTGCAAGCTCGCGGAAAATCTGCATAACCTGCTCCTGATAAATAATACAGCCGTAGGTAACGTTGAGAATGTTTTTCAGCAGCGGATGCTTGTAACGGATATGCGACGGATTATGACGGCAGTCGATATAAGTCGGTATGCTGTCAACAGGACCGGGACGGTAAAGCGACAGAACGGCGATTAAGTCCTCGATGCAGTCGGGCTTAAGGCGCATAAGCACGTTCTTCATGCCCTGGCTTTCAAACTGGAACACTCCCTCCGTATCACCCGAGGATATCATTTTAAATACACGAGGGTCATCCTTGGGTATTTTTTCGGGATTGTAATCCGGATAATCCGCCATTATAAGCTTTTCGGCATAATCAATAACCGTAAGGTTCCTCAAGCCCAAAAAATCCATTTTCAGCAGTCCGAGCTCCTCAAGAGCTGTCATTGTGAACTGAGTGACAACGCTGTCGTCGTTTTTGGCAAGCGGCACGTAGTCGGAAACGGGCCTGTCCGTAATTACTACGCCGGCGGCGTGCATAGTAGCGTGGCGCGGCATGCCCTCAAGCTGCTTTGCCACATCTATTAAGCTGCGTATCTGCGAATCGTTTTCGTATTTGTCTCTAAGCTCTTTTTTGAGCTTTAACGCTTTGTCAATGGTTATGTTCAGCTCTGCCGGAATAAGCTTCGCGACCACGTCAACGGTGGCGTAAGGGATTGCCAGAGCGCGTCCGACGTCACGTATCGCGCCGCGCGCGGCCATTGTACCGAAGGATATAATTTGAGCCACACGGTCGGAGCCGTATTTACGCACAACATAGTCAATGACCTCTCCCCTGCGTTCCTTGCAGAAGTCGATGTCAAAATCCGGCATACTTACACGTTCCGGATTAAGGAAACGCTCAAAAATCAGATTGTACTTTATGGGGTCAATGTCCGTAATTCCTATGCAGTAGGCGCACAGCGAGCCCGCGCCCGAGCCCCTGCCGGGGCCTACGGGGATTTTGCGGCTTTTTGCGTACTGCACAAAGTCGTTAACAATGAGGTAATAATCGACAAAGCCCATTTTTGATATTACCGAAATTTCATATTCAAGCCTGTCTGTCAGGGCTTTGCCCGGCTTTTCGCCGTAGCGTTTTTTCAGCCCTTCGTAACAGCCGCGGCGGAAAAAATCAAGGTGATTTTCACCGTTAGGCACGTCAAAGCGCGGAAGCTTGCGTTCGCCGAAGGTAAAGCTTACATTACAGCGTTCGGCAATTTTATGAGTGTTTTCAATTGCCCCTTCATATTCGCCGAAAAGCGCGCGCATTTCGTCCTCGGTTTTAAGGTAAAACTCGTCGGTTTGGAACTCCATTTTATTTTCGTCCTCAACCGTTGAGCCTGTTTGAATACAGAGCAAAATTGAGTGTGTTTTGCTGTCCTCTTTTTCGGTGTAATGACTGTCGTTTGTGGCGGCAAGCCCTACGCCGATTTCACGGGCGATTTGCGCCAGGCTTGGGATAATGCGTATTTCTTCGGGAATATTGTGGTTTTGCAGTTCAATAAAAAAGTTTTCCCTGCCAAAAAGGTCGCGGTAATATTCCGCCTTATGCTTTGCGCCGGCGTAATCATTATTAAGCAGCTTTTGCGGAATTTCGCCTGCCAGACAAGCGGACAGGCAGATTAAGCCCTCATGGTAACGCTCTAAAAGCGAGTCGTCAACGCGGGGCTTGGAATAAAAGCCTTCGGTAAAGCCGAGGGACACAAGTTTAATTAAGTTTTGATAGCCCGTTTGGTTTTCACACAGCAAAATCATATGATAATACCGCTCATAGCCGCTGTTTTTATCAAAGCGCGAACGGGGAGCAACGTAAACCTCGCAGCCAATTACGGGTTTAATGCCTTCTTTTTGACACGCGCGGTAAAAATCGATTACGCCGTACATTACGCCGTGGTCTGTAATCGCAAGCGAATCAAAGCCCTTGCGCTTTGCCGCGGCGGCAAGCTCATTTACACGCGAAGCGCCGTCAAGAAGGCTGTATTCAGTATGAACATGTAGATGGGTAAATGCCATAAGCTGTCATCCTATACTTCTGTTACAACCGCGCCGATTTCTCCGTCGCCGAAGCGCACGGTTATTTTATCGTCAACGCTGAGCTGGTTTTTGGAACTTACGGTTGAGCCGTCCTTGGTAACTGAGGCAAGTCCGCGTTCAAGCATAATTTGCGGATTATAGATATTGAGCCTTGATTTATATTCAACAAACTGCTTTTCATAATTATGGAGTATTGATTTTACTGCCGCCATAAGCTTGGTTTGACTGACGGAAAGCTTGTTTTGAAGCTTTGAATCAATAATCGCGTCGGCATATTCAAGGCGTTTATGAAGTATGTCAACCTGCTTATGAGTTTTTGTAAAAACAGAGGCGGAGGCATTATCAAGTCTTTGCCTGTAGCCCGCTAAACGCTGTCCGATTTCTTCGGCGTCAGGTACGGCAAGCTCGGCCGCCGCGGAAGGCGTAGGAGCCCTGAGATCAGACACAAAGTCGCAGATTGTAAAGTCGGTTTCGTGACCTACAGCCGAAATAACCGGGATTTTTGAACGAAAAACTGCATAGGCAAGCTGTTCGTTGTTAAACGCCCACAAATCCTCCATAGAACCTCCGCCCCTGCCGATTATAATTACGTCGCACAGGAAATAACGGTTCAGAAGCTCCAGCGCGTTAATCATCTGCGGCGCAGCCGTTTCCCCTTGTACAAGTACGGGACAAATGATGATTTTTATACTCGGGTAACGGCGCGAAAGAACATTGCGGATATCCTGAACAGCGGCGCCTGAAGGCGAAGTTATTACCCCGATAACCTTCGGGTACTGCGGAATCGGTTTTTTATGCTTTGAGTCAAAAAGACCTTTTTCATCAAGCGTTCGCTTTAGCTGCTCAAACGCCATAGCAAGCGCGCCTGAGCCCTGAGGCTGCATATCCTCGACAATAATTTGATATTTACCGCTTGGCTCGTAAACAGAAACCCTGCCGCGACAAATTACCTTCATTCCGTTTTCGGGTTTAAACACAAGTCTGCGCGCGTTGCCCGCAAACATCACCGCGCTGACAACTGATTTTTCATCCTTGAGCGAAAAATAAACATGTCCGCTTTGATACCTTGGGGCAAGGTTTGATATTTCCGCTTCCACAAAAACCGTTTGCAAGACCGAGTCGTTTTCCAGTATTGATTTTATGTAAAAATTCAGCTGAGAGACGCTGAGTACCCTCGGCTTTGAAAATTTAGGTGTGTACATTGTTTCGCTTCCTGTAACACAAATACGCTATGCCCGCGGCGTTGTCGGCTGAATATACCGGCTCGGCAAAGGCTGCGTTGTATTTTTCTGTAAAAGAATTTTTAATTATGGTGTTTGACATAACTCCGCCTGCGTACACAAGCGGCAGATTTCCGTATTTTTCAAGCAAAGCCCGAGTCATTTTATCAAGTGTTTTGCGGATATATTCAAGGCAAAATGCCGCGACGTAATTTTCACTTTTGCCCTGTCTTATCAGGCTTTGACACAGATTTTCCACTCCGCTTAAACAGCAGTCCGCGCCCTTTAAGGTTGGAACCGCTTTTATAATTTCGGTATTTTTAAGCGCAAGCTTTTCAAGTTCGGCTCCGCAGGGGAATTTGAGTCCGAGCATAAGCCCTACTCTGTCAACAGCCTGTCCGGCGTTTAAATCAAGGGTTTTTGCGACTTCCTTTAAATCAAATCCGCTGCCGAAGCCCCTTGCAAGCACTGCTTCGGTTGTGCCGCCGCTTACGTGAAAGGCGATAAATTCGCGTTCAAAAAGCTCTGTCCGTTCCGCGCTGAAAAGCGCGGCCGAAATATGACCTTCCTGATGTGAAAATTCATACAAAGGAAGCTTAAGCGCGGCTGATATAATTTTTGCCGTGTTCTGTCCAACGGTGAAACACGGCATGTAAGAGCCGCTTACGGGACGCGGACGCGTTGAAACGCCCACGGCGGCAATTTTACTTGTATCAACGTCTTTAACCAACGCCGAAAAAAGCTCGTGAAGCTGAGCTGTGTGATGAAAAACCGCGTCGCTTTGCCTTAATCCGAGCCTGCCTTCGCGCACCGGCAAAAGCCGTTTTTGCTGAGTCATCAGCCCGGTTTCACTGTCATAAAGCGCGGTTGAGGTGGTATAGTTTGACGTATCTATTCCCAAATACAGCATATCAGTTTTCCCGAGGTTCGGCATCGCGGCTGCGCAGGTACGAACCTAAGATTCCGTTGATAAAACGGTATTCGTCAATTGTATATTTCTTGGCAAGCTCAACGGCTTCGTTTACGCTTACTTTGTCGGGAACATTATCAAGATATTTTATTTCATAAAACGCGAGGCGCAGGATTGCGAGCGACGGTCTGGAAATTCTGCTGAGCGTCCAGCCGCTTTTTAAAAACTTGCTGATTTCGGCGTCGATTTCATCCTGCTTTGCCTCAATACCGGTGACAACAGCCTGAGCATAGCCGCACACTCCGCCGACAAAAACCTCGGAGTTATCCTCAATTGTGGCTTCAAGAGGTTCGTCGTCAAAGGACTTTGAGAACAGCAGCATAAACGCCTGCTCACGCGCTTCGCTTCTTGTTAATTCCGTTTGTTTTTCTTCACACATATTATACCGACCTCACATAATTATTCACGGTAATTATATCATACGGCATAAATCTTGTAAAGTCTTTTAATCAGGGTTATCGCCGATTGTATGTTTACGGTTATTAAAACCTAAAGGGAAACCTGAGCGGTTTCCCTTAAACAAGCAGACGTCGGACTTTAAAAACCGACAATCGAAATTTTGTCATAGGCTACCTTATAATGCGAGGTAACAGCGTCGTCAATAACCAATGCGGCTGTTTCGTTCAGCTCCTTTTCGGGAACGATTACCGTAACGCCCATGTCGCTGATGTAGCACATACATTCCGAAAAGCCCTTGGCGCGGATTATGCTTTCAATGCTTTCCTGTACGGAAAAGAATTTAATTATCTGCGCGGCTGATTTTTGAGCTTCGTTTTTTTCCTCGTCCGTCGAGGAATCAAGCTTAAGCACTTCGTTTGCCTTGTCGATAATTTTGTCCTGCGCACTTTGACGCTTTGTGCGCTCGGACGCGAAATAATTTTTCTGCTCGTCTGTAAGCGCCGAGGTTTTCACCGCTTCGTCGCCCGTTGAGCTTACCGTGGCGTTGACGTAGGAAGCCGCCCCGAGCTCACGCGAGGATTTTTGAGCGCCCTGAGCGCCGAACTGCCAGTTGACATAAACCGCCGCTCCCAAAGCAAGGATGAGCGCCGCCGTTATTATATGCTTCTTTTGAAATTTCATAATACTACCGACCTTTATTCTGATAATTTTGTAACACATACTTTTGCCGTTGAGATGTTGAGAGCCTTGCAAACCGCTTCGGTAACGCGTTCAACCACAACGGGCTCGTCACCGCCTTCGCAAACCACCAATACGCCGCGGATAAGCGGCTGGATTTCCTTTGTTTTTGTGGTGCTGTCCTTCAGGTATACATATTCCACGCTGTTTTCCATGGTTAACAGCACCCTGGTTTTTCCCGCGCCCTGAATTTTGCAGATTACACCTTCCAGGTCGCTTTCAATCTTTGTGCCGTAGGTTTTAACCGAAAAATTATCATCCTTTCCGTGAGTGTCCGCACCTATGTAATTTGACAGGAAAACAAGGGCTATGCCCAAAATTCCCACCGCGATTATTATGCGCTGCCACTTGATATTTTTTGTTAATTTTATAAACTCTTCCCTTACTTTTCCGTTCATGACCGCTCCGTTATTATGTTTGGTTCAATGCCGAAGTTTTGACTGCAAAGCGATGAAATTTGCGTGCTTTGCACGGCTGTTTCCATGTCTATATATATGACGATACTGCTGATAATTATTCGGTTTTGTCCCTGATCGGATAAAACTATTTTGCAGGAATTGATTTCTATTCCGTTTTGCGCCAGCAAATCACGCAGAGTGTTTTCAAGGTTTTCTCTCGTCTGAGCCACAACCTGCCTGTTTATCGCTTCGTCGGAGGTTGAGATAAGCTCCTGCGCGGAAGGATATGAGGACAAATCGAGGCTTATTTCACCGATTGCGTTTTTAGCGGGAATTAACAGGGAGCACACCATAAACGCTCCCATTACAAGGCTGAGCACGCGTTTAAGCCCCGAATCGTCAACAAATACCGAAAGGATTGAACACGCGAGCGCCGCGGCGCAAATTGTTACCGCGACGGTGTAAAAGCCGCTCAAGACGCACCGCCCGAAAGCAGTATTACGGCGGTTGAAATGATGTAAACCGCCGCGACGCAGAGCGTCACGGAAAGCACGGCTGAAAAGACCGACGCCAAGGCTTCAAGCAATGCAGCCGCGCGGTTAAGTCCAAGGGTTTCGGAAAGCCCCTTGCCGACGGACATTGAAAGCTGCCACAGCATGCCTTCAATGACAACAGGCAAAAAGGTGAACGCTACGGCGATAATTACAAAAACGCCGGCACCTGATTTTAACAGACCTATGCTGCCCTGTACTGTTTTGTACGCGTCGGCAAGCGCTCCGCCCACAACGGGCACAAAGGAGCTGACGGCGAATTTTACCGCCCTTGCGGAAACGGTGTCAAGCGAACCCGAAATCAGCTGCTTTACGCCCAAAATTGAGGTGAACACCGCCATAGAAAAGCCGAGGAGCCATTTAAAAACACGTGATATCAGCGATATAAAGCCGTTTATATTCACATTCGGCGCAACGCCGGACACAATGCCAAGCCCCAAAAACATGTTTAAAAACGGTATTATTACACGGGAGCAAAGGCTGCTTACTCCCTCGCCCGCCAAAAGCACGGAAGCGTAATACGCTCCCGCTGAAGCAGGGCTGCCGCCGGCAGTAAGAATGACCGCCATTATCGGAACATAGGCAAGCATAAGGTTTGAAGCGGTTATAATTATTTCCTGAGTGTTTGAAATCAGAGTCACCGCAGGCGCCGTTACGGCACAGCTGACGCACAGCGCGGCGACTGTGCCCACAGTTTCCCGGGCGGTGTTTGAAAGTCCGCTTTGATAAGCGCTGAGCATTGAGCAAATCAACAGAACGGCAGTTATTCTTATGAGTGATTTAAGAGGCGCTGAGCTTTGGTTTTCCGCTGTTTTCGCAAGCTCTGACATTACCGATTCAAAGCTGATATCGTCCAGCGCCGAAGCGTCGGCACTGTCCGCGCCGATACGCTTCATTGAGCTTTTTACTTCATCGGAAACACTGTTGTATATTTCCGACATGTCATAGCTGTCGGCGCTTACACGCAACTCGGCAAACAACAGAATTGCGATAAGAACTACCAAAAAAACAAGTATTTTTTTCATACAATCACTTACTTCAAAATTCCCAGCACGGTATTCATGATATCGGCGTAAAGCGGAAGCGCGGCGACGGTTGCCATTAGCTTTCCCGAAAGCGATACGCTGCCTGCGAGGCTTTTGCTTCCTGCGTCGGCGCAGGCGTTTACCGTGAATTCCGTGACAATACAGATGCCTACTACCTTAAGCAAAATCGCAAGGTAGTTTGTATTTATTTCAGCCGCCGATACTATGGCTTTTACCTGAGAGATAATTTCCTGTGCGCCGGACAACAGCGGCATTATAATCAGGCACGCGGCGGCAAGCCCCAGCATAAGCGCAATTTCACCGTTTTTGGGACGCAGAAACAAAATCGCGATAACCGACACAACCGCAAGCGCGCCCAGCGATACTATACTCATCAAAAACCGAACAAACGCTTTATTGTTTCAAAAAGCGAGCTTATTTGAGTGATTATCAGCGTTAACACAACAATCAGCCCGGCAAGCGAGGTTAGCATTGCCTGTTCTTCCCTTCCGCTGCGAATTAACAGCTGACACAGAACCGCGACAATTATGCCCACCGCCGCTATTTTAAATATTAACTCAACGTCCATCCTAAGCACGTCCTTTTACTTAATTAACAGATAAGAATTGCCGCGCATACTCCGCCGAAGATTCCAAGGGTTTTATAAAGGCGGGAGCTTTTTGCGGCAGCTTCCTCCGCTGTATTTATCTGCTTTTGCAACAAAGCCCGGCAAAGCTCAATATGGCTCAGCTGCCCCTCCAAATCGGTCTTGCCGAGGCGTTCACCGAATTCCGTCAATAATTCTTTATCGGAATTTTGAAGCGCGTATTGCCTTGGAGCTTTGCCGATACAATCCGACCAAACCGAATAAAACGATGATTTATTTTCGGCGTCAACACAAATAAAATCAAGTCCGCAGGCTTTTGCCGCAGTGTTTACGGAAGTAAAAATATCTTCGCAATTATAGCGAAGGTCTGTTGACAGGGCTTCCAAGAATACGTCAAAACGCTTTAAACAGTCTCGCCTTGAAAAAAGCGATTTTGATTTTATCAAGCCCAAAACAAGCCCGGAGAGCGCTATGGCTGCACAGCCGAAAAGCTTAAGAAGCGTCATATAAATCCTCTCCTTTTATTATTTCGGCAATCCTGCCCGCGCGGTTTCGTCCGCTTAAGAACACTATGCTTGGAAAAACGCCCGTTTTGATAACCGACATAATTTGTTTTTTAGTCATTAAATCCGCTTTGTTTGAGGCGTGAACCGTAGCGATTACATTCACGCCGCTGTTTTTACAAAGCGCAAGAGCTTTTACATCGTCGTCCGAGCCGATTTCATCACAGATTATAAGGTCGGGCGACATGGAGCGCACGGCGTGCAAGATTGCCGCGGGCTTTGCATAACCGTCAAACACGTCGCACATACCTACGTCGTTATGAAAACCGGAGCCGGATTTTCCGGCAAGCTCACCGCGTTCGTCAATTAACACAACGTTTTTATTTTCTATATTGGAAATTTGTCTTGCAATATCACGCAATAGAGTAGTTTTGCCGCTGCACGGCGCTCCGCAAATCAGCAAACCGCCCGAAACGTCCGCGTCCCTGAGCAAAGCTGAAGCGCAGTTTTTGTATTCGCGCGCGATACGAATGTTTATTGAGGTGATATGGCGTATGTTAACGATCTTGCCGTTTTCAATTACGGCAGTGCCGCAAACTCCTGCCCTGTGGCCGCCTTTAAGCGTTATAAAGCCGCGGTTCAGCTCGTTTTGACGAGCGTAAACCGAAAAGCCGCAAATTTTCTGAAATGTGCTTTCAAGCTCCCGCAAGGTACACATCAAATTATCGCCAAGCCGGTTCAAGCTTAATCTTCCGCTTTTGGTTATGTAATAAGCTCCGCCGGGAAAACGAATTTCAAACGGCTTATTGAGCCTGAGCCTGATTTCCTGCGCGTCATAAAGTTCGCCGATGTGCTCACTAAGCACCGAAGCGGGCTCCGGGGTAAGGTATGAGGCCGCTTCCGCTAATCTTTGCCCGTCATTGATTTTACACATATTTTATTCCTCCAAAGGTTCATGATAATTCATATGCGGACAAGAAATCAAATATGAAAAAAGACCTGAAACCCAAGCAGAGTTTCAAGTCTTAAATTTATTATTATATATTAAATTTTATTCGCCCAGCATATCCAAAAGCTCCCGCTCGCTGAGAATTGTAATACCCAGCGACTGCGCCTTTGTCAGCTTGCTTCCCGCTTCCTCTCCTGCCACAACGAAAGAGGTTTTTTTTGAGACGGAGGAAGATGTTTTTCCGCCGTGTGCTTCAATCAGCTTTGCGGCTTCGCTGCGCTTCATCGTAGGCAAGGTGCCCGTTAAAACAAAGGTTTTGCCTTCAAGCGCTCCGCCCTTTGGTTTTTGCGGCGAAGGCTTCATTTTAAGTCCGAGCTCCTTTAGCTCGGCAATTAACGCGCGGTTGCTTTCAACTGAAAAATAATTGCGGACGCTTTGCGCCATAACCGCGCCAAAACCATCAATCTGCTCAAAATCCCCGGGCTGAGCATTCATAATGGCGTCAACGTTTTCAAAGCTTTCGCAAATAAGCTTTGCCGCCTTTAAGCCTATGTTGCGGATTCCCAAAGCAAAAATAAGACGGTACAGCTCGTTTTCCTTGGATTTTTGAATCGCGGAGATAAGATTATTAGCAGACTTTTCAGCCATACGTTCAAGTCCTGTAAGCTGATTAGCTTCAAGCCGGTACAAATCCGCAGGCGACGTGATTAAGCCCTCGTTTACAAGCTGTTCAAGCGCGGCGGGACCTAATCCGTCAATATCCATGGCGTCACGGCTTACAAAGTGGATGAGGTGGCGCATGAGCTGAGCCGGACAATCGGTGTTGGTACAGCGTATTGCCGCCTCGTCGTCACGGCTTACGGGACTGCCGCAGGAAGGACAAAGCGCCGGAAATTCAAACGGATTTGGATTTTCGCCTTTTTCAATGACGGAAAGCACCTCCGGGATAATTTCGCCTGCCTTGCGGATTATTACCGTGTCGCCGATATTTATGCCCTTTTCCGCAATAAAATCGCTGTTGTGAAGCGTCGCGCGGCTTACGGTTGTACCTGCCAAAAGCACGGGCTCAAATATTCCCACAGGAGTTAAAACACCTGTTCTGCCGACGTTGATTTCAATC
>ODAI014349069.1_pt1 | contig 14226 bp, 12 predicted proteins | sample 1539321 | NCBI WGS metagenome assembly ODAI01 (sample SAMN02144231, study PRJEB22623) | gut metagenome | biome: sheep rumen | host: Ovis aries | place: New Zealand
CATATAGCTGCCGAAGTGCTCGGACCGTCCCCGGATCAGGGCTATGGGACTGATCGTTTCCCAGGCAGGCTTCAGGCGGGCCTTGAGGAAAGGGAGGATGGCGGCCGGGCCGTCACTGCCCAGGGAAGAGACCAGGCTGCCGGTCAGGCTGACATTATAGGAAGCGCTGGTCTTCATTCTGATATAGAAGCATACCGCGATCACGCCCAGGGACAGGACCAGGGACAGGAGGACATAAAGGAACCAGAAGAGTTTTCCCCTGCCGCTGCCGGCCGTCAGCCGCCTGCCCAGACATAAGAACCATACGGGCACCGCGAGGGCAAAAAGGATATAGCAGGAAACACAGAACAGGATATAGAGGGGCGCCAGCAGGTACAGGATACTGTTATAAATGACACTGCCTTCCTTTGCCTGTGTCCACAGATACCACAGCATGGCGGCCAGAACAATGCCCAGGGAGAACCGGGTCGTTTCCGACATGGCGGTCAGGATATAGTTAAAGCTGGTATAAAAGAAACAGGAAGCCAGCAGCATCTTCAGCGTGCTGCGGAAGGAAGGCCTGGTGAACAGGAGAAAGAAGAAATTGGCCAGGCAGGAAAAGAGCAGGTTGGTATAGACCGGCGTCAGCAGGTCCATACCGGTGACAGCCGCGACGGGGGACATGGCCCAGACCATAAAAGGGCCCCAGGCGCCGAAGGTGCCGATGGCCGCATGACCGCCATTGTAACCGTAATAGCCCAGGGGGCTGCCGAAGGCAGCCGCGCTGCGGACCTGACAGAACCAGGAGATTTCATCGTTCCAGACCGGAATCGCGGCCCGGGGGTCCACCCTGTAGCACAGGCAGAGAAAGAGGGCCGTCAGCAGGGGCATCAGGATAAAGAGAATATATACGGGGATCCGCTTGAGATCCATTTTCGCGTCTTTCATGAAAAATACCGCCTTTCTGATGGACCGGCCGGAGCCGGCGCGTTTTCCGCAGCGGGGCCGGTCAGACCCCGTTATGCAGGATCAGAATGTAATAAAGGTAATAGATACCGGACAGTACATGCAGGGCCAGCAGGACGGAGGCCAGGACCTGGAGGAAAATATCCGGGCCGGATTTCTTCCTGCCGCAGGCCCACAGGGCCAGATACTGGCGTATGGCGCAGAACCAGAGATAGTACAGGGCCAGCATATAGCCCCAGCTGAAATTGCCGTGATATTCCCGGCTGCCTTCCTCCACCAGCAGCATGCGTTCCGCCAGGCCGGAAAGGAAGATCAGGAAAGCAAAGCCGTCACAGACCCGGAACTCCCGTTTCAGCAGGCTGACCAGCAGCATGAATAAAGGAAAAGCCGTGACCAGCAGCAGGGAAATACCGACATTGTCTGTATAAAAGCCCGCAGCCCGGAAGGGGGCTATGGATACGCCGCCGGCGTCTTTATTACTGCTGTAGAAAGCCCGGATATACTGCAGGATCATGACCGCCAGGGAAGGCAGGCACATCAGGAAGAACTGCAGGCAGTGTTTGAGATTGGCCCCTTTTGAATAGAAGAGCCAGATCAGCATGATCAGGAAAAGGGCCGGGTAATAGATCTGGACAAAGCTGGGCTTGGCCAGAGTGGACAGGACCAGCAGCAGGGCGGAAGGGATGACAATGGATGCTCTCGCGTTGCTGCGGAAGCGGTCCTCCTTCAGCCGGGCCAGTTCGATGGCTGTCAGGCCGAAGACCAGCAGGCCGATGGGCCGGACCATGTTGTTGGTGGGGTTGTGCCAGACATTGGGAGAGCCCTGTCCCAGATAAGGCAGTTTATTGAACCAGGGAACATAAATGGCCGCGGCTATGCCCAGCAGGATACACAGAAAAGCAGCCGCTGGCGGGGAAGGCTTCCTGGTAAGCCTGCGGACCAGATGGCAGGCGGTCAGATAAGTCAGGGCGTGGCAGGCACCGGTCACAAGTCCGGCAGCCCGGATGGTCTCCAGCCCCAGGGCCTGCCCGAGCACATGGACGCAGATATGCCAGAGCGGCTCAAAATGGCGGCTGATAAAAGCCCCGAAATGGGCAAAATCCACGGCGTCGGCAATGGCGATATGGGTCTCGAAATCGACACCCTCCCAGACGGCCTTATATCCCGCGTAAAAGAGCAGCAGGGCGCCCAGGATCTCCAGAGCCGCTGCCGCGGCAATTTCGCCGGCCCCGGTCCTGCGGCCGGTATCAGTATGCTTATTGACAGATGACATGATCATTCTCCAATCTTTGCCTTATATCCTGACGCCCGCACAGAACTCCCGCCTCCGCGGGCATCGTTTACTGCTTTCTATTTTAGCATAAAACACGGGATATTTTTCATGGAACAGACGGAGGGTCCGGTTCCTCCCGGAGGACCCTTTCCGGCTGCCGGCCGGCGGATTTCCGGGAAAGCAGATCCGCTTTTGTAAATAATATGCCGGGACCGGGATTTGGGCAGCCTGTATGACTTGCATTTTGAGCGATGGTTCGCTACAATATTTATGGTTAGTCAAAATAAACTATATGAGCGCATACCGGACCGGACTTCCTGCTGCGAAACAGCCAAAAGCCGTATCCGGTGTGAGAAAGGATGTTTTTATGGATTATTTACAGATTGAAAAAGTCATCGGCCGTGAGATCATTGACTCCCGCGGCAATCCGACCGTCGAAGCAGAGGTCTATCTGGCAGACGGTACGATCGGCAGAGGAGCGGCTCCCTCCGGCGCTTCCACAGGTATCTTTGAAGCGCTCGAGCTTCGTGACGGCGACAAGAGCAAATATGGCGGAAAAGGCGTTTCCAAGGCTGTCGCCAACATCAACGAGCTGATCGCTCCCGCACTGGTAGGCGTAGATGCTTCCGATACCTATCTTGTAGATAAGGTTATGCTTGACCTTGACGGCACAGCAAACAAGGATAAGCTCGGCGCAAACGCGATCCTGGCAGTTTCCATTGCGGCAGCGAAAGCAGCGGCAGCGGCAGAAGGCATTCCGCTTTATCGTTTCCTTGGCGGTGCCCAGGCTACAACGCTTCCTGTTCCCATGATGAACATCCTGAACGGCGGCGCACACGCTTCCAACTCTGTTGATACACAGGAATTCATGATCATGCCTGCAGGCGCTCCCACATTCCGTGAAGCCCTCCGCTGGTCCACAGAAGTTTTCCACGCCCTGCAGTCCCTGCTGAAGAAGGAAGGCGAGACCACCGCAGTAGGTGACGAAGGCGGCTTCGCTCCCAACCTGAAGTCCGATGAGGACACTCTGGACCACATCTGCCAGGCCATCAAGGATGCCGGCTATGAGCCCGGAAAAGATTTCGTTCTGGCTATGGACGCTGCTTCCTCCGAGTGGAAAGACGAAGAGAAGGGCATCGGCTTCTACAAACAGCCTAAGAGCGGCCTTACATTTACTTCCGATGAACTGATCGCGCACTGGGAGAGCCTGATCGACAAGTATCCCATCATCTCCATCGAAGATGGTCTGGATGAAGAAGACTGGGAAGGCTGGGTAAAGATGACCCAGAAGCTCGGCAACAGAGTGCAGCTGGTAGGCGACGACCTGTTCGTTACCAATGTAAAGAGGCTGCAGAAGGGCATCGATCTGGGCGCTGCGAACTCTATCCTGATCAAGCTCAACCAGATCGGTTCCGTATCCGAGACTCTTGAGGCGATCAAGCTTGCCCATAAGAACCATATGACAGCAGTTACGTCCCATCGTTCCGGTGAGACAGAAGACACCACCATCGCTGACCTGGCGGTCGCGCTGAACACCTGCCAGATCAAGACCGGCGCGCCTTCCAGAACCGAGCGTGTCGCCAAGTACAATCAGCTGCTCAGAATCGAGGAAGAGCTTGGCGCAGCAGCCAACTATCCCGGATTCAAGGCTTTCAACATCAAGAGATAATACAGGGAAAGCATTGCTTTCGGATTTAAATGAAAAGTCCAGAAAGACCCCCGCGGGAATTGATTCCGCGGGGGTCTTTCTGTGTATATAGCCGTTTACATAGAATCTGTCTCCGGTTCATTCCGGATGTGCCGGTTCTTACGATTACTTTTTGGTGACGCCGTCTCCGTAGATGGTGGTCCAGTCATTTTTCATGGAAACGGGGATCCAGTCAAATTCTTCACACAGAGAGAACATCTTGTCCGCCTTTTCCACATTGCCGTTCTCGCGCTCCGTATCATCGCAGCAGAGCATGAAGGCCAGGCTCTTATAAGGATTGCGGCTGGTCGTATATTCCGCCATGCTGGAATCGCCGGTGCTGTTGCCGAAGGACAGAACAGGCTGATCGCCGATTTCCTGGGCGATCACACTGACCTTGTTCATTTTGAGGTTCTTGATGATAAATTCACCGCCGAGAATCAGCTCGTCATCATCGTCAAAAACATAATCCAGACCGTTTACATCTCCCTGGTCTTTGGCGACCAGCGTCTCATCGGAACCGATGATCTGCCGGTTGGGGATATGCAGCGGGGAATCATAAACGATGCCGCGAACGATGAAACGGTCGGTGCCGCTGACAACGTATACGGTAAAGTCATTGGCCTGCAGATAGTCCACGACCTGCAGCATGGGCTGATACCAGCCGCCTCCTCTGGTCATGCCGTCATAGCTGGGCATGGGGAGTTTCTTGAACTCCTGGATGTAGCTGTTGAATTCTGCCGGTGTCATACCGGAAAAGGAAGAGGCGATACATTTTCCATGGTCGACTTCCAGACCGGTGAAGGATTCGCCGGTTTCATTCTGGGTCACGATCTTCTGGGCAGTTTTCTTTTCGAAATCAGAAGCTTTGTCGATATAATCGGGATCTTCCAGGACACGGTGGACCAGCAGCGTATAGTCAAAATAGTTGGGATCTGTTTCACAGAACAGGGTACCATCCAGATCAAAAACAGCGATCCGGTGCTCTACGGGAATGAAATCCGGGCTGCTTTCATCCGTGACCGCTTCCACATAGGAAATCAGTGCCTGCTTCGCGGGCGCGTCCTCTGTCCATAAAGAGAGCATTTCCGCACCGGAGACGGTCGGCTCTTTTGTTTCCGCAGGCGCCTGCTCTGTCTGTCCCGCGGCGGCGTCTGTCGGTTCCCCGGTCTCGACAGCTTCCTGTTTGGTTTCAGCAGCGGCAGCCGCGGTCTGCTCCGCGCCGCCGGCGGCGTTCTGTTTGCTCCTGCCTGTCGCGTACAGGAAACTGACAATGACCAGCAGACAGATCGCTATGATGGCGATGGTACGCCAGATATTGCCGGAATTGTTTTTCTGTTCCATTTCATAGTCCTCCTTTAGTAACATATTTTCCCATCCGCCGGGCGGATGGAAGAATTTTTTTCAGGGCAGGCAGGGGCCTTCTTTTGGCGGAAGGCATCCGGCCGGCCCTGTCTGCCCCTATTGTAGCGCATTTATCCGGGCTTTGCATTTATTATCTCTGTCTGTATACTGCTTCCCGCTGCCGGCGTCCTTTAGCGGAAACTGTTCTGCACCGTCGGCAGGATCCTGCAGGCGCGGAACAAAAATGCCGGGAGGATTCCGAAAACTTGCGGCGAAAACATCCTGTTTCCGGCATTTTTTTACGAATTCGCAGCAGGGGTTTCGCAGTATTCGCGGATCGTTCTTGTTGGTCCGGAAAGGGCCTTTTTATAATGAATTTGCGGGAAGGTGCTGACATTCCCATGCGTAATGCGGAAAGGAGATGGCTGCGGGCTGTGATGGTCAGACAAATTTCGCTCCTGATTTATGCGGGCGGCGCGGCGGTCACCGACTGGCGCGGACACAAAATATATAATGTCTGGACCTTTTCCTTTATGGCCGTCGGATTTGTCCTGCGTTTTCTGCAAGGCGGGCCGGGCGCGCTGCTGCCGGCCGCGGGAGCTGCGGCCGGACTGATTCTGTTCCTTTTTCCTTTCTATAAAGCGGGCGGCCTGGGAGCCGGGGATCTCAAATATCTGGCAGGGATTTCCCTGCATATGGAGCTCCGGGCCTTTCTCTATTTCCTGTTTTTTACATTTCTGTTCGCGCTTGCGGGCGCGGCCGCCGGCTCCGGCGGCCGGCTCCGGGGCAGTCACAGGACAGGGATCGGTCTGCCCGCGCTGGTCTCTGTTCTCTTCTATCTGGGAGGTCTATACCCATGAATACATGTCTTGATGCTGCGGGGCCGTCTGCCCGGACGGCGGTCTCTGCAGCGATAACCGTCTGCGATTCTGAATACGTCTATGCCCTGCGCCTGCAGGAATATCTGCAGGGACAAAAGTTTAACGGCAATGCAGCAGTTTTCAGCAGCCGCGGCCTTCTGGACCGGAGCCTGCGGGAGGGAAAGACGGACAGTAAGGGAATCCTGGTCATCGGGGAGAGAGAATACCGGGAACGGCCTGTCGACTGGGATCCGGCCCGGATTCTGGTCCTGAACGAGTCGGGCGCTTACGAGGGGGCTTCTCCCCGTGCCATATGTAAATACCAGAATGCGGCCGCCATCGCCCTGCAGATCCGCAGGCTCTGCCTGGAGCTGGATCTTCCGGCAGCCTCTTTGCGGCATGGGCCGGAGCTCCGCGTGATCGGTTTTCATACCCCCCTGACAGGATGTCTGCAGACCGGCACAGCCCTGTGCCTGGCCCGGAAACTGGCGGAAAGGGACCCGGTCCTATATATGAACCTGGAGGCCTGGCCCTGTCTGGAGCAGCTGACGGGTCTTTCTTTTGAGGGTTCTCTGGGAGACCTGATCTATTTTAATGACTGCGCCCCGGAAAAGGTCGCGGCCAGGCTGGTCATGATGGAAAGAAAGCTGGAAAGGGCGTCCCTCCTGCCGCCGGTCCGCGGACCGGAAGAGCTGCGCGCCATCCAGACAGATCAGTGGCTGTGCCTTCTGGAAACGATTGGCAGGGTCACGGAATATAAATATCTGATCCTGGATCTGGGCCCCCTGGTGAACGGACTGCAGCAGATTCTGGCCCGCTGCGGAAGGATTTTCCGGATCATCCGGGAGGATCCCCTGTCTGCTGCCAGGGATGCTGCCTGTGACCGGTATCTGCAGGAGCGCGGCGGAGAAGAAATACAGCTGAAGACCCGGAAAATCCTGCTTCCCCCGATGGAAGAGCCGGGGCTCCGCCGGGACAGTCTGTACCGGTACGCTGCCGGTCTGGCAGACCGGATCCGTGCGGCAGAGGCAGGAAATCCGCAATAAGAAAGGAGAAGGATGTGGCCTGGCTGGAAGAGATAAGAAACAGGGTGCACAGTGCTGTCATCAACCGCATTGACTTTACCAGGGAAATCGGGGACACCGAGGTCCTGGACCTGATCGATGAGGAACTGATTCGGTTCAGGGGGGAAAATGATCTGGATATCGCGTCCATGAAGACGCTGCGCCAGGATCTGTTCCACTCGATCCGCCGCCTGGATGTCCTGCAGGACCTGATTGACCGCGATGAGATCACGGAAATCATGATCAACGGACCGGACCGGATCTTTATTGAAAAAGGCGGCGGACTGACGCCATATCAGGGAACGTTCAGTTCCAAAGAAAAACTGGAGGACGTCATCCAGCAGATTGTTTCGGCCTGCAACCGGGTTGTCAATGAATCGGTCCCGATTGTGGACGCCAGGCTGCCCGGAGGCGCCCGGGTCCATGTAGTCCTGCCGCCCATAGCCCTGAACGGACCCATTATGACCATCCGCCGCTTTCCGGATCGGCCGATCGGGATGGAGGACCTGCTGCGCTTCGGCTCTCTTTCGCCGGAGATCGCGGCATTTCTCTCCCGTCTGGTCCGGGCGGGCTATAACATCTTTGTCAGCGGCGGGACCGGGTCGGGCAAGACCACCTTTTTAAACGCCATGTCCGCGTTTATCCCCGGTGATGAAAGAATCATCACGATTGAGGACAACGCGGAACTGCAGATCCTGCACATTGCCAACCTGGTCCGGCTGGAGGCCAGGAACGCCAACGTGGAAGGTGAAAATGAGATCAGTATCCGGGATCTGATCCGGGCCAGTCTGCGGATGCGGCCGGACCGGATCATCGTGGGAGAGGTGCGCGGCGGAGAGGCCATTGATATGATTCAGGCTATGAATACAGGGCATGACGGATCCATGTCCACAGGACATGCCAACAGCGCGGAGGACATGCTCTCGCGCCTGGAGACCATGGTCCTGATGGGGATGGACCTGCCGGTGCCTGCCATCCGGGGGCAGATCGCGGCGGCCATCGACATTATCGTGCATCTGGGCCGTCTGCGGGACAAGTCCAGAAAACTGCTGGAAATCTGCGAGATCACCGGGATTGAGAACGGGCAGATCATCCTGTCCAGGTTATACGCCTTCAGAGAAACGGGAGAGGAGAATGGAAAGATCATCGGCACCTGGGACAAAAAGAACCGGCTGGAAAACACCGCCAAGCTTGCAATGGCAGGGATGGAGACTGTCTGACTGCAGAATCCGCTTCCTGGCCGAAGGAATGGTCATCTTTCTGGTGACGGGGAAACTGTTCTATGACTCTTTTTGGGCCTGCGTATTTATGCTGCCGGTCCTGCTCCCTTACTGCAGGAAAAGGGCGGAGCAGGAAAGGGAGCGGAAGACCCGGGAACTGACAGCGCAGTTCCGGGACGCTCTGGGAAGCCTGATCACGGCCCTCCGGGCCGGCTATTCCGCGGAAAACGCCTTCCGGGAAACAGCCCGGGATATGGACTTCCAGTTCGGCAGGGATTCTCTGATCGCGGCAGAGCTTACACGGATCGCCCATGGAATCGACAACCGTATCCCTCTGGACCGGCTGCTGCAGGATTTTGCGGACCGGAGCGGGGCGGAAGAGATCGTGGAATTCGCCCAGGTCTTCGCAATCGCCCGTAAGAGCGGCGGCAACATGGTGGAGATCCTGGAAAAGACGGCGGATCAGATCCGGGACCGGATCGATATCGAAAACGAGATCCGGATCCTTCTGGGCAGCCGGCGGATGGAGCAGCGGATCATGGACGCCGTTCCCTTTCTGATCATCGCTTATATAGGGACCGTTTCCAAAGGATTTTTCGATGTGCTTTACCATAACGCGGCCGGCGTTGTGTTCATGACGGTCTGTCTGGCGGTCTATCTGGGGGCCTTTCTTTTATCTGAAAAGATCCTGCAGATCCGCATGTGACAGGAAGCGTCCGGAAAGGAGGCGTGGCAGGATTTGATCAAAGCGGCAATATATCTGGTTCTTTTGCTGGGGCTGGCCGTATGGGCCTTTGTATCCCGGGACTGCCGGTCGGAAGAGGAAGCGGAACTGTCCCCTTTTCTGCGGATCTTTCAGAGAATGGCGGTCCATATCTGGCAGATGCTGAAGCCCGTCAGACAGAGGATTCCGGGGCTGGAGGAAGTACGGGCAGACCTGCGCCTGCTCCATCCCTCCCGCCGGATCATAGGCAGAGAGGAGGCTTATTATACAGGCAAGATCCGGAATCTTCTCCTGTTTCTCTGTGCGGCGGACCTGTTGGCGGCGGCTGTCTTTCTGGGCGGACAGACCGGCAGGATCCTGGAGAACGGCAGACGGATAGAACGGAACAGCTATGGAGGCAGTGACAGGACCCTGTCCCTGACGGCAACAGACCCTGACCGGACCGAGCTGGGACGTTTTGACCTGCAGGTCAGTGCCAGACGTTATGGAGAGGAGGAGGTCAGGCGGATGGCGGATGACCTGACAAAAAAACTGCCGGACCTGATTCTGGCGGACAATCCGGATCTGCTGCATGTTTCTACGGATCTGGCTCTGGCTTCCACCGCAGAAGGCTATCCGTTTATTCTGCAGTGGGATACGGGCAGTTATTCCCTGGTCAATACAAACGGGGAAGTCCAGCCTGACAATCTGGAGAACGGGAAGTCCGCGCAGGTAAGGCTCAGAGCCACCCTGAAATATGATCCCTGGGTCTTCGAAACAGAGATTCCGGTAACGGTGGTCCCCCGGAGACTGACAGAGGAGGAAGCGGTCCGGCAGAGCATAGAGGAAAGTCTGACTGCGGCGGAAACATCCGGCAGGGAAACAGAAGCCTGCCTTTTACCGGACCGGGCCGGCGGCATATCCCTGACCTGGGAAGAAAACCGGACGGACCTGAGTCCTGCAGTGCTGCTGGGGATACTGGCAGCAGGAGCGGCAGGATTCTTCCTGACGGACCGGGACCTGCGTAAATCCGTGGACAGCCGCAAGCGGGAAATGGATCTGGATTATCCCCATATCCTCAGTAAATTTGTCCTGTATCTGGGCGCGGGCATGTCGGTCCGCAGCGTCTTTCAGAAGCTGGCGGCGGATTACCGGCAGGAGCGGGACCGGGGGGCCGGCAGCAGATATATACAGGAGGAGATCCTGCTGGTCTGTCACGAGCTGGACAGCGGGATTCCGGAGATCACGGTCTACGGACATTTCGGGCAGCGGTGCCGGTCCCGTCAGTATACCCGTTTCTGCTCTCTGCTGACCCAGAACCTGAAAAAGGGGAACAGCGCCCTGCTGGACGTCCTGCAGGAGGAATCTGCAGCGGCTTTTGAAGAACGCAGGAGTATAGCCCGGGAGCTCGGGGAAGAGGCCGGCACAAAGCTGCTTTTCCCCATGATTATTATGCTGGCGGTGACTATGCTGATCATCATAGTGCCGGCTTATTACGGATTCATGTAAGCGGAAACTGAAAACAGAAGGGAGATAAAAAATATGGAAACTTTAAAAAATGAAATCAGGAGCTTTGTGGAGGACGAGAGCGGGATGGGGACGGTAGAAATCATCCTGATCATCGTCGTTCTGGTGGGCCTGGTCATTATATTCCGCCAGCAGCTCAATGACCTGGTCCAGAGAATCTTCAGCAAGATCACCAGTGACAGTTCGACGATCATTGGATAAGGGCAGAAGGACCGGAGGCTATCTGACCGTTTATATGGCCCTGATGACGGCCGTTCTTCTGACCCTGCTCCTGACCCTTCTGGAAGGAGCGCGGATCGGGGGCGCCAGGCTCAAAAGTGAGACAGCCCTGCGGATTTCCGCAGATTCCCTGCTGGCAGAGTATGTAAGGGAACTTTTTTCCAGATACGGCCTGCTCTTTACAGACGCTTCTTATGGCGGCAGTGCCTCTGTGGAAAATGTAAGGGGACGGCTGCTTTATTATCTGAACGAGAACCTGGATCAGCCGGCCCGGTCATCGGAAGCGGGAAGCTTTTGGCGTCTGCGTACGGTCGACGCGGAGGTTGCAGGAATCCGCTTTGCCTCCGACAGCGGAGGACGGCCGCTGCTGGAACAGATCCATGCCTACATGGCGGCAGAGCCGGCAGGCGATACGCTGGCCGGAATTTCCACCCTGGCAGACAAGTGGCAGGGCCTGTCCCTGGATCCTTTACAGTGGCAGCAGGCGGAGCGGGACAATACGGAACAGCTGCGTCAGGCTTATGCGGAAAGCGAAAGCAGACAGAGCGCGGCGGCTGCGGAGGAACCGGCGCCGCCAGAGCAGGAAGAAGCGGCGCAGCCGGTACAGGATCCCCTGCCGGGCATGGCTGCCTTCCGTCAGCAGCCGGTCCTGCGGCAGGTACTGGGGGAAGCCGGACAGGTATCCGGGGCTGCGGCGGATACGGGCCTTCTGTACAGCGGAAGATCCCATAATAGCGGAAACCGGATGGAAGCGGATAACGCACATCACTTCGAACCGGCAGACCCGCTTTTGATGGACCTGTATCTGGGAGAGAAATTTGGGTCTTATACCGCGCCGCTGCCGGATACCGTATTCCGCTATGAACAGGAATACATCCTGTATGGAAGGAACAGTGACGCCGGGAATCTCGAAGCAGCGGCAGAGCGTCTGCTCCTGGTCCGGATGGCCTCCAATATGACATTCCTGTCTGGCAGTCCCGGCAGACAGGCGGAGGCTGCTGAGATGGCGGCTGCCTTGTCGGCGGCCCTTCTGATCCCGGAATGTGAGGAGGTCATCCGGTACGCCCTTCTCTTTGCCTGGGGGTATATGGAAAGCCTGCGGGATGTGCGGACCCTGCTGGCCGGCGGCGGCGTGCCCCTGGTCAAAAGCGAAACGGACTGGGCGGTCCCGATCGAGGCGATCCTGGCCCCGGAAAATCTGGCAGCGGGGGATCCGGCGGCACCCGGACTGAAATATTCGGAATATCTGGGACTTCTTCTTTATCTGGAGGATATGCCGGTCAAGACCGGCCGGACCATGGATCTGATGGAACTCAATATCCGGCAGTCGGAAGGCTGCGGCGGCTTTTGCATGGACTGGTGCTATGATCTGGTTTCTGTGAAGGCATCTGTCAGCGGAAATGTCGGCATGGATTTCACGCTGGCCTATACCGTCTGCAATAATTGAAGCCATTTTTCGGTGGTGAAGGAAGGGGGGAGAGATGATGACTTCCTGGAAGGAGGGCCGCAGGAAAATCCCGTCAAATAAAAGCAGCTGTTCTCTCCGGACGGTACCGGCCCGCAGGGAGGCATCATTCCTCCTCCTTTCCGCTTCCATGACGGTGGAGGCGGCCGCTGTACTGCCGCTTTTCCTGTTCCTGATGGCCAATCTGCTCTATCTGACGGAGATGGTCCGGGCGCAGAGCGCGGCGGAAGCCGCCCTCTATGAGACCGCTTCCACTCTGGCGGAATACGCCTTTTATCTGGAGCCCGAAACAGCCGGCGCAGCCGGTGCAGGCGGACGCGGCCCGGCCGTTCCGGAAGGACTGCCGGTTTTCGGGGAAGCGGCAGCTGCGTCTCTTTCAGAAGTCTGGGCGTCCGGGAACGTACAGCGGCTGATGGGGGAGGCTGGTGTTTCCGGAGGCGCACTGGCGGAGCCGGTCACGCTGACCGGGTCGGAAATTGACGCCCGGAGCGGCAGGATCCGTCTGTCAGCTCGCTTTTCCGTACGGACCCTGCTCAGTGTAATGGGCATGCCGGCTTCCGGTCTGCAGTCCGCCTGCGCGGGCCACACCTGGACCGGTTATCAGACCGGCAGCGGGGAGACCGGCAGTGAGGCAGATCTGGATGATACCATTGTTTTTATTACGGATTACGGAAGTGTCTACCATCGGAGCAGGGAATGTACGTATCTGAAGCCGTCTGTTCACAGGGTCCCGTCTTCCAGCCTCCATTCCCTGCGCAACAGCAGCGGCGCGATTTATTATGCCTGTCCCTTCTGCGGCGCTGCGGCCGGGGGCAGCGTTTATGTAACAGGATACGGGAACCGCTACCACAGCTCCGCTTCCTGCGGGGCGATTGAACGGAATGTGCAGGAGGTCCGGCTTTCCGCGGTAAAAGGAAGAATGCCGCCCTGCTCCAAATGCGGAGGCGGCTGAAGAGGAAAGATTTCCGGACAAAAGGGGACTGAGACTGTATGGAAACAAACAGCATGATGCATAGTATGATACGATACGCGGCCGGGACAGCAGCCTGTCTGTTTCTGGCAGCGGCCGCCGGTCAGGACATATACCGCAGGCAGGTCAGCCTGCTCCTGCCTGCCGCTTTTCTGATCCCGGGCCTTTTCTGCGGATTCTGGAGGCTGACAGCGGAGGGGGAAGACCTGTATATGGCGGCAGCCGCCCTTTTGCCCGGCTGCGGTCTTTGCCTTCTGGCAGGTCTTTCGGACAATAAGGTGGGCTGGGGAGACGGCCTCTGTACGCTGATCCTGGGTCTGCTGGCTGGCGCCGGGCCCTGTATTTTTGCCGTCAGTGCCGGCATGTTGCTGCTGTCCCTGCTGTGCATTTTTCTGCTGCTGTCGGGAAAAGCGGACAGGAACAGCCGGATGCCGTTCCTTCCTTTTCTGGCGGCAGGCTATTGCTTATATCTGCTGCTGTCAGCCGGAATCAGGCAGTGATGCAGGGAGGAAGACCGGATGAAACGGACAGAAAGGAAGCAGAATACCGCGCGCGGGCAGGAACGGGTCAGGAAACAGCAGGGGCCGGCAGCAGATGCCTATATGACAGTGGAAGCGTCTTTCGTGGTCCCCATGGCTGTCTGCCTGATCGTACTGGTCATCTACCTGTCCTTTTACATGTACAATAAATGCCTTCTGACCCAGGACTGTGCCAGGACGGCCATCCGGACCGCAGCCCTGAAGGAAGGCAATATCTGCACGGTCCCGCCGGAAGAAGAAATCTTCCGGGACCATTATTTTATGGCGGACAGACCGTCGGTTTCGACTGTGGACGGCAGGAATGTGAGGGTGACCGCCTCCGAAAACATGCGTGCCCCGGCCATGCAGGGATATTTTCTGATGCCCGGCGGCGGATGGCAGCTGCGGAGCAGCTTTACGGCCAGAAAGAC
>ODAI010993485.1_pt1 | contig 14225 bp, 4 predicted proteins | sample 1539321 | NCBI WGS metagenome assembly ODAI01 (sample SAMN02144231, study PRJEB22623) | gut metagenome | biome: sheep rumen | host: Ovis aries | place: New Zealand
GAGGCTAGTGAAGGTCAATCTGGTACCCAAGAAGGCGGTACTGTTGAGCAATCCGGGCAAAAGGATGGTGCATATACAAGAGGGTATGAGGTAACTATGGATGAAGGTAGTTCCTCAATACCAACCTTTACCATTGCTATGCTCGCTACTCCTGCTCCTCTGACAGGTATTGGAGTCATTGAAGGAACAGTCGTGTTAAATGAACCAGCCGCTGGTACTCGTGGTGATAGTGAAGCTGAGACTGAGACATGTAAGGTTTATCTGAAAGCAAAAGATGCAGAGATCGTTGCACAGACAGAAACAGATGCCAATGGCAAGTTCCGTTTCGAGAACGTTCCTTTCGGCGACTATCAGGTGCTGCTTGATGTTGAGGGGCGTGCTATGAAATCTGTTCAAGAGGTTGCAGTTACAGAAGAGGCACCTGAAGTGGCAGAATTGGATTATGTGATTACAGAAACTGAGATTGTCACTAAAGAAGAGTATATCGCAGCTAATACTGAAACTGCTGCCATCACTATCGGCAAGAGTGGTAAGGCGTCTTATTGTGGCGACAAGTCTTTGGACTTCAGTTTCTCTGATGAGGTGAAGGCCTATATCGCCACGGGATTTGACAAGGATGAAGGCACGATATGGCTGACGCGTGTGAAGGATGTGCCTGCTGGTGTGCCTGTCTTGATCAAGGGTGAGGCCAACAAGACTTACGATGTCCCTGTGACGGACAGCCAGAACTCTTACTACACGAATATGTTCGTGGGTAATACGAGTGGCGAGAAGATGGTGATTCAAGAGACAGATGGTGACCTGGTGAACTATTATCTCAGTGGTGACGGAACCTTCAAGAGTGTGAATAAGACTGCGAACATTGGTACCAACAAGTGCTACCTGCAGTTGCCAGGAACGTTCGAAGCTGCTGCAACTGGTGCCACTCAGACTGTAAAGGTTGGTTCGATTGGCAAGGCATCTTATGCTGCTCCTGTCGATTTGGACTTCACGAACGTATCAGGTTTGAAGGCCTTCACGGCTACGGGCTATGACAAGAGCACGAAGACGATCTGGCTGACGCGTGTGATGAAAGTTCAGAAGGGTGAGGGAGTGCTGCTGAAGGGCGATCCTAATAGCTATGAGATACCTTCTGTCGCCGTTCAGAGCAGTTATGAGAATATGTTCGTAGGCAACACGAGCGGTGATGAGATTCAGGTGAATGAGACATCTGAAGATGGCAGTCAGACGAACTATTATCTCAGTGGTAAAGACGGTTCGTTCGTGAGTGTGAACGGCTTTGCTAAAATTGGTGACAACAAGTGTTACTTGGCATTGCCGACTTCGATGGTAGCCGTTTCCTCTACTCGTAGCTCAGAGAACAGCTTCATCTTTGAAGAGCCTGAGGTGATCAAGTTGCCAATAAATTTCAGGAGCATTGAAAGCGATGGTGACGGCACGACGAGTATCAAGGACATTACCCCGGCCCTCTCCGAAGACGAGGGAGCTTGGTACACCCTCCAGGGCCAGCGCGTCGCTAAGCTTGGTAAGGGCCTTTATATCAAGAATGGTAAAAAGGTTATCGTCAGGTAAGGCTACAACATCTCTAACAGGATGTTGATACCAACCTTAGACAACTCTAAATCGATATCAACGCCTTCTGCAGACCGAAAGGAGCAGAGGCGTCGTTTCGTATTCAGCTTGTAAATATTCTTAATATTCACTATGGTACTTCGGTCAGCCCTCACAAAAATAGAACCATCTAGTTGCTTCTCCAGTGTCGCAAGACTTTCGAGAATAGTCTCCTGCGTCAGAAATGACACAACAGTGGAATAATTGCCGTCGGCACGTATATAAGCTATATCAGAACTGTTGATGTAAACTTTCCCTGTAACAGTACGGAATGACAGCTTCCCTGTAGTCGGTTCAGGAGATACAGGCTCTTTTCCTTTCTCATTGGTTTGGAAGACTTTGGAGATGGCCACTGCTAACTCATTTTTGTCAATGGGCTTAAGCAGATAGTCGACAGCAGACAATTTGATGGCTCCCATCAGATATTTACGGTCTGTATAAGCCGTTGTGAAAATCACATGAGGTAGCGGGATGGTCTTTTTAACTTCTTCCATCAGTTGAATGCCGTCTCGTCCTTGAAGTTGGATGTCAAGGAAAAGCAGGTCTGGTTTATGGCGCAGTATGCTCTGTAGAGCCTTGTCGTAACTATCGCAGCTGTCAACAACTTCTATTTGCGGTCTGAAATCCTCCAGTTTCTGCAGGAGGGACAGTCGGGGTAGGCGCTCGTCTTCTATAACGATGGTTCTTAATGGTTGTTTCATTTTATTCTATTCATATTGATAGTTAATGGGGATTGTCATCTCATAACAGGTACCAGCAGGTCTTCCCTTTTCATCAAAAAGGTCTGTGACACCATGGCGGATCTTGTTTTGGTTACTCTGGTTGTATAATGAGATTTGTTCCATAAGAATCTTAAGTCCCATTTTGGTAGAGTTGGTAGTCATCCGTGCTGCCTCAGCTCGGCCTACGCCATTGTCTTTCACTTGAACGGTAATCGTGTCGTCGTCCTGAGATTGGTTGATGATGATGTCTATTCGACCTCCATTTTCCTTGTTGCCAATACCGTGCTTGATGGCATTTTGGCAATAGGTATGTAGTAGCATAGTTGGCAGATGGGCTTGTCTGTCAACCTTATCAGACACTTGGATGTCATACTGTAATCGCTCGCCATAGCGCAGCTGCTCAAGTTCCAGGTAGTTTTTGATGTAATCGAGTTCTTCCTCTATAGTTTGCGATGAACGGTCCAGGTCTGCCAGGGTCTGGTTCGTAAAGTCGGAGTAGAGCTTCAGATAACGGATAGCCTCCTCATTGGAGTTATTCATCATGAAATATTCAATGCCTGCCATCACATTAGAGTGGAAGTGGGGAATGGCTTTCAGACGAATGGTGTTGAGCTGTAGCTCTTTCTGTCGCTTCTCGCGGTATAGCTGTCGCATAGCTTGTTGACTTCGACGGATTTCATAGCGTCGTGCCAGTCGCCAGATGAAGAAAGCGAGCATGGTCAAAGCGATGACCCATACCCACCACCGTTGCCACCATTCCAGAGGAACAGGGATAATGGTAGACTGTTGATTGTCATCAAGTAATGAGGCTGGCAAGAACGAGGTCATCTCTTCTACTCCCGCCATCCATACTGTTCCATCGGGCGCTTCTGCCATCGTCGCTTTAAGAGGTTCCAAGGCTGTGAAGCCGTTAGTATGGTCGAAGCAATGAATATCACTGATTTGATAGTTGTTATCAATCCTTCCTATGAAAAGCCTGCTGATGGTTGCAATAATCAGGTAGCCCCTGGGAGAGATATGCAGTGAACGTATCTCGTTCCCTGTCAATGCAGGAATTTGACTTGTCAGGTCTTCCACCTCTCCGTTACGAATAAGGAACAATGAGTCGGAAGAGGCGAAGAAAATGTTGCCCAATTGGTCACGCTCCATGGTTGTAATAACCAGTTTTTGAGGAAAATCTTTTTGATGGGTACTGTCATCGATGCAGAACAGTCCGAAACTGGATCCTACCCATAGCCGTCCTTGTGCGTCTTCAGCTGCTGTCCAAGGGTGTGGTATGGCTGTTGATAAAGTGTCCACTTCCTGATTGTCAGGTTCATAGGCCAGCAGATTCCGACGGGAACCGATGATTAGCCGTTTGCCTGCTTGTGCCACAAATTGATAACGGTCCTTTGGCAATCTCAGCCATTGAAGGTCATGACCATCGTAACAGGCTATATCACCATTGCCAGCCATAAAGACTTGATCTCCTATGGTGACGGCGTTTGGGGCATAATAGTTTCCCTCAATACTGTTGATCTCTGTCCAGATGTCTTCATGTCTCTTAAGAAGTACACCATTCAGTGTCCCCACTATCATATCGCCATGAGCATCAAAGGTGATGGCTCTGGCAATATCGTCTGAATCTGTCAGACGATGATTTGTGAAGTTCATATGGAAAAAACAATACACCCCTTGATAAGTGGCCACCCACAGCCTGTTCCATGTGTCAACCAATAATCCTTTAATCATGTTGAAACCGTTGGCAAGGATTCGGATATGCCCTTTATCGTATAGATAGATGGTATGTGAATCAGCTATGATGAGTTGGCCTTGCTTGTTTTGTCGAACGAAAAGACCATAGTCTGGAGATTTGAAGTGGTAGTTTAGGCATGGTCTCAGCTTTCCTGCTGATAAGGTGTAGATACCGTCGGCAGCAAGAGCATAAAGTGTGTTGCCCTGTCGGATTAGGGTAAATATGTCTTGTTTGACTGTCAGTCGTTGGGCCTGCCTGTTACGGATGACGTATAGTCCGTTTTCTGTAGGGACATAGATGCCAGTCGTGTCCATATAGAGCTTACGGTCAGGTGTCATCAGGTCAAATAAATGGCTTTTCAGAAATGGCTGGGGGCCGGCGTGGTCAAATCGGCAAAGACGGCGTTGCTGTTCTTGTCTATTCTCTAACAATATTATCCGTGGGGGAAGGTCGCATGCATTAAAGTTGTTCAACAGCCATTCTTGTTTGGGATCTAATTGTCGTTGTTCTACCTCGTCACATTTTATCTGCCATTGGCGACGGAAGCCTAAGGCACTTACCTTTCCATCGACCTCTGTAAAGCCTACAATGTTTTCCCGTCTGCCTTTTAAAAAGGGTGTAAAGGATTTGCCATCGAAACGCACAAACCCAGACAAGGTGCCGATGTAGATGTAGTTTTGGGTGTCCTGCCAGATGATTTCTGCCTGCATCTGTGGAAGGCCGTCGTTAGTGGTATACCGACGGTAGTTTAATTGGCTCTCAATCAGTTCCCCTGCGGTGGCATTCAAGAGGCACAGGATACTGCAAAGTGTGAAAAACAGTCTTTTCATGGATGCAAATATACATACTTTTCTATAATTCTTGTATGCTTTTTCGGAATTGTTAACCTCTTTTTTTGCTTTATCCTTTGAAATGGTCCTTTCGTCACTGAAATGGCATGTCTCGTCAAAATGACTTTTTTCGTCTATGACTATTTGATTATTTTTCATAACTTTACACCAAATTTGAAATAATTAATCTATCAAACTATAGCGCTTATGAAACTAAATGTAACTCAGAAATTGTTCATGACGCTGGCACTATGTCTGCTGGCATCTACGGCTGCTTGGGCCGATTACACAGGCTACACCAAGAACTATGTTTCTGCGGATGGACTGGTGTTTCGACGCCAGTTTACTGCCGAAGATCCAACAGGTTCTACTTGTGTACTCATCAAGCCAAGTGCGAACAACAAGGAGGTGTGGGCCTTGTGTAATGACTACGGCCAGGCTATTGGTTATGCAGATCCAGGAGGTAATCCCCCGGAGAAACATGTAGGCCCTGATGGTGACGAATATACAGGATCTACCTATGAGATTCCAAGTGCCCCTGGAGGCTATGATCTGGTGTCTATTGATAGTTATGCCTTTAAGGGTAACACTCACTTGAAGAGTATTACATTCCCTGCTGCTAACCTGACGTCGGTTCCTGATAATAGCTTTCAAGGTTGTACGGCGTTGAAGACTCTGAACTTCAGTGGCAGTAGTATCAAAGTGATTGGCACCGCTGCTTTTGCCCAATGCACGGCTCTTGAGGCCATCGAGGACTGGGGTCAAGTAGAGACTATTCATGGTTGTTCTGTTGGCTTCGGTTATGGTTCTTTTGGCGGTTGTACTGCATTGACTGAACTCAAATTCAGTCCTTCCGTGAAATATATTTACGGCAATGCCTTTGGCGGTTGTACAGGTGTGACGAAACTGATCTTTGAAGACGGTAGCGACTTGCTGGAACTTTCTCCTGGTGGCGGTAACGAGGGATCTGCCGCTCTGATGTTTTACGACAGTCCCATTACATACGTCTATTATGGTAGGAAAATGTCCAACAATGCTCACGACAACTATATCCAATTCGTTAATCCGCTGAGCACGTTAAGCGTTGATGCCTTGAATGCGATCACCAGGATGGATGTTGAATTCAGCGAGAAGATCGATACTATTCGCAGTACGTTCTTCAGGGAAATGACAATGCCCCTCTATATCAAGGCTCCGGCTGTCACCTATATCGGCACATACGCCTTCCAGAATGCCAATGTGAAGAGTCTTGATGTGCCGAAGATCAAGCACATTGACAAAAATGCTTTCGAGAATTCTACGATCTCAGATTTAAATTTCTACTCCGTGGAGGAGATTGGAAACAAGGCTTTCTATGGCTCACGTCTGGTGAATGTCTCATTGCCCGCCACACTCAAATATATAGGTGTAAATGCTTTTAATGTGAACTATACTAGCGATGTTGTTAATGAGTCAGGCAATTACGATCAAGTCTCTTCGCTGAAGACTTTCCGTATTGAGGATGGTGACGAGCCTATCGAACTGGGCTTTGACTCAGACGAGTATGAGAAGTTGAAGGATGCCGACTATGATTGGGAACCCTTTGTCTATTCATTAGAGTGGCTTGCCAGTCAGAGTCTGGAAGAGCTATACATTGGTCGTCCCGTGGGTCATGAACCTTTCATCAATGAATTTGGAAGCACTAACTACTATGCTTCTGCCCTACAGTTCAAAGCCCTAACCTTCCCTCAATTAAAAAAGGTTGAACTGACGAAGGTAAAGACCGTTAGCTCCTATGCTTTCGGTGCCAGTGGTTCCGAGTTTGAACCAGCGAGCAGCTTGGAAGAAGTATCATTGCCTTTGTTGAAGGCTGTACCCAATCAGTGTTTCTATTATAACACCAAGTTGAAGACTGTGAACATCCCGAAGGCCGAGACACTCTGGGACGAGGCTTTTGCCTATACCAGCGGCGACCTCGACATCTCGTTTATCAACACGGTGGATAGCATTAAGCAGCAGTGCTTTGCCAATAGTGGTGTCAGTGGTGAACTCACCATTCCTGGTTCGGTGAAGTATCTGGGCAAAGGTGTTTTCTATAACTGTGAAAACCTGAAGAAGGTTATTTTCGAGTATGACGAAAAGCCGTTAGGTATGGAGTATTTCATGCCTGGTAATAATGCTAATAGTGGTGTGATGTCAATAGGTGGTTACAAGTGTGGTATCGAAGAGTTCTACTTCGACCGTAATGTCAAGCCAAGCACCTATACTGACGGCAATGGTGATACCTATACCTATCGTTTTGAGATTGCTATTGGCGATGGTCAATATGGTTCACGTGGCTTCCCCAACCTGAAGAGTGTCACCATCGGTAAGAAACTCACTTCACTGGACGGCTACACCTTTGTTTCAACGGGTTTGGAGTTCATCCGCTGTGAGAACCCGGAGCCGATAGCTCTGGAATACACGACCTCTGAAGATGATGATTCTTATAATGCTGACCACAGTCAGGGACCTTCTTTCACTTCCACTGTTCAGGAGGAAGTGAAAATCCTCGTTCCCGATGGTTCCGTATCTGATTATCTCGCTGCCGACGTTTGGAAAGGTTTTGTGAATCTGACTGACAGCAAGGGCGACCTTGGCACCATCTCGGTTACCATTCCCAGTGAAGGTTGTATCACCTTTAGCGGACTGCATAATCTAGACTTCTCTGCGCAGGCAGATATCAAGGCCTATATTGTCAGCGGTTATGATGGTGATTCAGAAAGTATCCTGCTCAGTCCTGTCACCGCTGTGTCTGCTTTGCAATATGATAAGACAGGTGTGGTCATCAAGGGTAAACCAGGAACCTATCAGGTGCCTGTGGTGGAAACTAAGAGCGCATATCTTAATATGCTGACAGGTGTCCCGAGTAGTAAAATCACACTTGCGAAGGAGGGATACACCTATTATAATTATAGTACACGAGCAACCGATGTATTCAACTGCTATCTGAAGGATGGCGACTTCATCAAGTCAAATGGCTCTGTGAAGGTAGGCCCTAATGCAGCCTATCTTCAGATACCGGAATCTTTGAAGGGAAAAAGTGGTGATCATGTTACGATCACCTTAGGTAACTCTGCTTTTACCCCTCTGTGTTCGGAAGTGGATCTGAATTTTACCAATGTGCAAGGACTGGAGGCATATTGTGCCACAGGAGTTGCCAATTCAGGTACCATCACGCTGACCCGTGTTAATAGGGTACCAGCCAATACGATTGTCCTGTTGAAAGGCACACCAGAGGCTACCTACACCATCCCTTCCGAGATGGTGAAGGCTATCAATATGAATATGCTATTGATTAATTCTTCTGATGCTGAAATGACGATTGAAGATAGGCAGGGCGTGGTCTATTTCTATATGGACGGTGATAAGTTCAAGATAGCAAAAGCTGGCACCAAGATTGCTCCTGGAGCAGTCTATCTTTATGCACTCAGCTCTGCTGTGGCAGAGAACGGACCAGAGGAGTTTAGTATCGTCATGAAGGAATCTGAAACGATGAGTGTAAATGCCTCTTGTGCCTCAATCACCATTGGCAAGAGCGGCAAGGCTTCTTATTGTGGAGATCAGTCGCTCGACTTCAGTTTCTCTGATGAGGTGAAGGCTTATATTGCCACGGGCTTTGATAAGGATGAAGGAACCATCTGGCTGACGCGTGTGAAGGATGTGCCTGCTGGTGTGCCTGTATTGATTAAGGGCGAAGCCGATAAGACCTACGATGTTCCTGTGACGGACAGCCAGAACTCTTACTATACGAATATGTTCGTGGGTAACACGAGTGGCGAGAAGATTCAGATACAGGAAACTGATGGCGACATGGTGAACTATTACCTCAGTGGTGACGGCACCTTCAAGAGTGTGAATAAGACTGCGAACATTGGTACCAACAAGTGCTACCTGCAGTTGCCAAGAACGTTCGAAGCCGCAGTAACTGGTGCTACAGAGACAGTGACTGTTGGTTCGATTGGCAAGGCTTCGTTTGCCGCCCCTGTAGATTTGGACTTCACGAACGTTGATGGTTTGAAGGCCTTCACGGCTACGGGCTATGATAAGAGCACGAAGACGATCTGGCTGACACGTGTGATGAAGGTCCAGAAGGGTGAAGGCGTATTGCTGAAGGGCGATCCCAATAGTTATGAGATACCTTCTGCCGCCGTTCAGAGCAGTTATGAGAACATGTTCGTAGGCAATACGAGCGGTGATGAGATTCAGGTTCAGGAGACATCTGAAGATGGCAGTCAGACGAATTACTATCTGAAAGGTGACGGTTCGTTTGTGAGTGTGAAGGGCTATGTGAACATCAAGAACAACAAGTGCTACTTGGAGTTGCCCACTTCGATGGTAGCCGTTTCCTCTACCCGTAGTGCAGAGGATGATTACAAGTTCGAGGAGCCTGAAGTAATCAAGTTGCCAATAAATTTCAGGAGCATTGAAAGCGATGGTGACGGCACGACGAGTATCAAGGACCTCACCCCAGCCCTCTCCGAAGGCGAGGAAGCCTGGTACACCCTCCAGGGTCAGCGTGTCGCCAAGCCTGGCAAGGGTCTCTACATTAGGAACGGAAAAGTGGTCGTGATAAAGTAACATATAACACATTATCATCAAAAAAATCCCGAAATGCTTGGCTGTTTCGGGATTTTTTTGTATCTTTGTCGGCATATTAACTGAAAACAATTGCGATATGAAATCTTTTAGTACATTTAGGAATGTTTTGGTTCTCTGTCTGTTATGTATGACTAGCCTAGTAGCTCAAGGACAGAAAAAGAGTGGAGGTCCAGTCTATGTGGAAGGTCCTCAGATTAAGGTAGACGTGCGCCATCTGAAATGGTCTGATTTCGAGGGGATTCAGCCAAGACGTACTGGACTAACAAGAGGAGATGCAACTCCTTCGAGATGGATTGACCGAATCGGGAATATGCCAGACTATCTGATAGATTTCTATCAGTTGTATGGTACGACAGTGCAGGAAGTCTTAGATGGTCAAGAAAACTGGTTGTCAAATCCAGAAAAAGCAGAATTTAATTCTGGTGCTTATCATGTGACAGTCAAGACTATCAATGGTTCTACAGATTTTACCTTCCCTGCAGGTTCCAGCAATGATGTTATACAAGAAGCTGCGGGTAATGCAGTTCAGGAAAAATGTGGTAATATCATTAATGAATACACATGCTTTATGAACTATCTGACCCTTTGTATGAACTATGATTATCCGGAAGCATTCTGGACAGGAAATGCTGCAAATTGGAGCAACATGTGGGGGTATGATTACTCGTATGATCCTTCAGCAGGATCTGGAACTATAAATTATACTTTGACTCTTACATTTGTATTGAAAGGAAAGGATTTTGATTATCGAATACCGGAGTTCCGTGATCCTACTACGTTATCATCTGCCGTAACGGAATTTAATACAAAGGTGAATTCTATCACAGAATCCTATAAAAGCAAAACCCGTTATGAGCAAGTTTCTGGCCTTAACGATTGGTTGACAAAGCATAACAGCTATAATTCAGACTTACTTCAAACTGGAAAGGCAGCTGATATTGCTTGGAGCTCAATGAGTGCACTGCGTGAGAGCACTGGTGCTTTGGGACCAGTCTGTGAGGGATATGCCCGTGCCTTCAAATGCCTGTGTGACAAACTTTCTATTCCTTGTATCTTGGCTAATGGTAATGCCAAAAGCAGCAAGTCAGGTACTGGTGAGGCTCACATGTGGAATGAGGTGCAGATGGAAAATAACAATTGGTATGCGGTTGATGTTACTTGGAACGACCCGATCATGGCTGGAGCAGACAATAACCAGAAAGTTTCTGGAGGTGAGAGCGATTTCTGGCTCTTGTTGGGGCAGAATGACGAGGTTGCTTCTGGCTTCACCTTTGCAGAGTCGCATCCCAATTCCCCAGCAGGTGACAATCCTTATCAGAGCCAGTGGGAACTCTTGTTTGCATCGCTGATTACCGATACGCGTTATGAACCCGGTGGTAGTGGTAGTCCTGTAGAAGTCATTACTTTTGCCGATGCGAATGTAAAAGCTATCTGCGTAGAGAAGTGGGATACGAATGGTGACGGCGAGTTGAGCTATGATGAGGCAGCGGCTGTGACGGATTTGGACAAAGCGTTCTATAATAAGCGTATCAGTACTTTCAATGAGTTGCAATATTTTACAGGCCTGAAGGCCATCGGACCGATGGCTTTCCATTTCTCAGATATAACCTCTGTTAAGTTACCCTCAAGTGTTACTGAGATTGGAGATGGTGCTTTCGATGAAACTGGTATTGTATCGATTGACGGCGGAGTTACTAAAAACGACTTGGTTATTCCCGATCATATCACGACTTTGCGTTTTGAAGCCTTCGCTTGTAATGGTGGCATTTATTCTGTCAAGATTCCTGCCAGTGTGACACTGATCGAACCGTATGTTTTCAGGAATTGCATAGATTTGAAATCGTTCAGCGTTGACAAAGATAATCCTGTCTATAAGATGGCCGATGGTTGGCTGATCGAGAATGGAACTACATTGCATTCATGTCCAATTCTGCAGGAGGCGGAAAAACTTGTTGTTTCAGAAGGAATCAAAGAAATTGCCGGATATGCCGCCACTATGTATTCCATAAAGGGACTGAAAGAAGTCGTTTTGCCTTCAACCCTTAAGAAAATTGGTGCTTCGGCATTCGGTCGTCTGGAAAAGATCATTTGTAATGCCACAGAACCTGCTGAGCTGGTGATAGAGGGAAGTGAAGAAAAGTATTGGTATCCATTCGACGAAGAAACCTTCGAGATTGCTACACTTTATGTTCCTCTAGGTTCAAAAGAGAAGTATATGGCTGCTGAGGGCTGGAAGAAGTTTAAGAACATCGTGGAGATAGAGGAGCAGCCTGAGCTGAATGATGGCGACATGTTCATGGGCAAGACGGCTGAGGGGCTGGATATGAATTTCCAGGTGATTAGTGCCAAGGACAAGACCTGCCAGGTTGGAATAGGCAATATGGATGTTCCTGCTATAAGTAAAGAAACGACAGGTAAACTGACCATCCCAGCAGAAGTTAACGGTTATAAGGTGACAATGATTTCAACTGGTGCCATATATCGTTGTTATGGGATTACAGAACTGATTATTTCAGAGGGCATAGAGAGCCTGATGGATAACAGTATAGAGTTCTGTGATGGACTGACGTCTATAGTCCTGCCTGCCAGTGTGACTTATTTGAGCGAGACTTTTGGTGGATTCGGAAAGAATATTCAGTCGATTTCCGTGGAAGAGGAGAATCCTGTCTATGACTCGCGTAATGGCTGTAATGCCATTATAGAGACGGCAAATAATACAATCCGTTGCGGGTGTGTCAATACCGTCATTCCAGAATCAGTAACTGCTATCGGTGCCTGGTCTATGTGCCGTAAGGGTCTGACAAATATCGTAATTCCTGAGCAGATAACATATATAGGTGCAGGAGCCTTACGTTATAATGACTATACAGAAATAACTATACCATCAGGAGTGAAGGAGATTGGATGGAGTGCTTTTGATGGTTGTAAGACATTGGAGAAAGTAACTATTCTCCCTGAAAAGTGTCGTGTGGAATCGGCTGCATTCTGGGATAATGTCAATTTGAAGAAGGTGATTTCCTATATCAAGCAACCAGAAGCTACAAATGGAAATATTATAACAAGTACGATAGAAAACACTGTAGCTAAAGACGTGATTCTATATGTGCCAGAAGGGACAAAAGCTTTATATGAGGCTACAAATGGCTGGAACAATTTGAATAATATCGTAGAATCAATAACCTCAGAATCGGCTGTTTATGCAAAGAATGAAGACAATAGTCTTTCTATAGGTGATGTTAGCGAAACATCGGAGCGAGTAGAGATTCCTTCAAGTGTAATTGTTGCAGGGGAGGAACTTGCTGTAACAACTATTGCTGAGAGTGCCTTTGAGAACAATACCACTATTCTGAAAGTGACGATTCCAGAGACGATCTCAGAAATTGGCGAGAATGCCTTTGCAGGTTGTCGTAATTTGAAGGAGATCCGTGTATTCGCAGAGGAACCGATTAAATTAGGCTCTTCAACGGCATCAGGCACTCGTGGCAGCGGTGCTTCATCTGTCTTCGCTGAGGTTGACATGGAGACTTGTGTACTCTATGTTCCTGCAGGTTCAAAGGAGAAGTATGAGCAGGCTGAGGGCTGGAGTGATTTCAAGAACATTGTTGAGATGGGCGAGACTGCTGCCATCACCATTGGCAAGAGTGGTAAGGCGTCTTATTGCGGTGACAAGTCACTGGACTTTGGCTATTCTGACAAGGTAAAGGCTTATATCGCCACGGGCTTTGATAAGGATGAAGGCACGATCTGGTTGACGCGTGTGAAGGATGTGCCTGCCGGTGTGCCTGTCTTGATCAAGGGTGAAGCCAACAAGACTTACGATGTCCCTGTGACGGATAGCGAGAACTCTTATTATAAGAATATGTTCGTGGGTAACACCAGTGGCGATAAGATTCAGATTCAGGAAACTGATGGTGACCTGGTGAACTATTACCTCAGTGGTGACGGCACCTTCAAGAGTGTGAATAAGACTGCGAACATCGGTACCAACAAGTGCTACCTGCAGTTGCCAGGAACGTTCGAAGCCGCAGCGACTGGTGCTGCTCAAACGGTAAAGATTGGTTCGATTGGCAAGGCTTCGTTTGCTGCTCCTGTCGATTTGGACTTCACGAACGTATCAGGTTTGAAGGCCTTCACGGCCACAGGCTACGACAAGAGTACGAAGACGATCTGGCTGACACGTGTGATGAAGGTTCAGAAGGGTGAGGGAGTGCTGCTGAAGGGCGATCCCAATAGCTATGAGATACCTTCTGTCGCTGTTCAGAGCAGTTATGAGAACATGTTCATTGGCAACACGAGCGGTGATGAAATTCAGGTTCAGGAGACATCTGAAGATGGCAGTCAGACGAACTATTATCTCTCAGGTAAGGACGGTACATTCGTGAGTGTGAGCGGTTATGCTAAAATTGGCGACAACAAGTGTTACTTGGCATTGCCGACCTCGATGGTAGCTGTTTCCTCTACCCGTAGTGCAGAGGACAGTTACAAGTTCGAGGAGCCTGAGGTGATCAAGTTACCCATCGAGTTCAAGAGCATCGGTTCAGAAGGTGACGGCACGACAGGCGTTAAAGAAGTGAAAAGTGGAGAAGCGAAGAGTGATGAGTGGTACACCCTCCAAGGCCAGCGCGTCGCTAAGCCTGGCAAGGGTGTCTACATCAGGAATGGTAAAAAGGTCGTGATAAAGTAACCTCCACACCTTGTTAATATTAA
>ODAI012903095.1_pt1 | contig 14224 bp, 8 predicted proteins | sample 1539321 | NCBI WGS metagenome assembly ODAI01 (sample SAMN02144231, study PRJEB22623) | gut metagenome | biome: sheep rumen | host: Ovis aries | place: New Zealand
AACTTTAAGCGTATGACAGCCATGCGCACTTCAGAAACGAATTGCTTGAGAAGACCGGACGCACGTTTCTGTAGCTTGCAGATATATCCCTGGCTCAGAGTGATCTGATCATGCATAAGCCCCGCTATGATCTGTGCAGTACGGTTGATGCTGACGAAGCCCTGGTTGATGAGGGCAAGCGACAGTGCCTGAATCTCTGATCCGTACTGTACGGGTTCCTTGATGTTCAACGGTATAGGAGAGTGGACTGTCTTCCCGCAGTCAAGGCATTCATACTCATAGAAAACATGGCGTGTCTTTATTACGGTGATTTTGTAGTCGATCACATCTTTATACCGTTCTCCTATGTACTTCAGCTTTCCAGCGCATTTGGGACATTCTTCAAGAGGGTGATCGATGACCTCGTCGATTTCGTTATCTGCAAGTGGGGTGAGAGAGTGTTTTTTGTGCCCTGTCTGTCCGCCCTTCTTTTTTCCGGTTTTGACTCTCGAATTTGGGATAACTTTTTTCTTGCCGATGGGCATCTGGCTTGTAGGGAGACCGCTGTTGGTTCCATCATTATTTGCGATAGAATTCAAGCGAGATATCTCGTCTTCAAGTGCGGAAATCTTAGCCTTCAACAATTCGTCGTTGTCGGACGTGACGGGAGCGGCATAGACTGCTTGAAGACGCTTTTTAAGTTCTATGTTCTCTTTTTTGAGAGCTTCGTTTTCGATTATCAATTCTTCGTTCCGAAACCTGACCTCAGCTATTTCGTCGCTTTTAGATGAGGCATAGTTTGACTGTTGGGAATACCATCCCTTAAATCGCTCAAGCTGATTCTTAAGGTGTTGTACTTCCTGGGAGAGCCGATTGATGGTACGGAGATGTTCCGCTTTTTCTTTATCAACATATGTGCCTGCAGACAGTTCCTCGATGGTTTTTTCGGCTTTTTTAAGTTGCCTTTGCAGAGTCAGATATTCATGCCTTCTTTTTTCATACGCTTCTTCCAGAGTCATTATTTTTCCTTAAGCTTTTTATTAAGAACATCAACTTTATTCCGGAGCATCTTATTTTCCTCCAGCAGACGCAGGATCTCAGACTTCAGTTCCTTTACAGTTCCGGGCATCTGATACTCGTCTTCAGATGGAACATAATTAGGGCTGCGCTTTCGTCCACGTCCGTCTGTAGGAACAATCTCTCCGGTGGTCTCGTCAAGACGACCTATGAGAGTACGCTTGGATCTGGACTGTTTTATTTGATCGATTATCGTTGTTAAAACCTATAAAAATGATATAATAAAACATTATGTTAACGATGTAATCATCGGATTACAGTAGGCCTTGATAAAGCATGGAAGAAAAGAAGAAAAAGAGTATTTTGCAATGGATCGTTGACGGTCTGGGTTTTAATAAGCTTTCGCCCTATGAAAAGGAGTTCCACAGGGATGCAATGGATGATTTGCGGTTGATAAAAGATGATTCACGGAAACAATATAAGAGTATAAAGGAGAATTAAAATGCCCGGAACAAGAGATGAAAACAATAAAAAATTTGATGAAAAATACGAACTTAAGGAAAATACCTATATCGAGCGTATTAATGATCTCGGCTGGGGAGTTGACTATGATGAAAGAGTTTTTTTCAAAACTCTTTATAACGGGACAAGGAACCATTTGGATCCTGTTTTTACCGCTATGCTGGATGAGACGCTTTCTGTCGACATATGGGACAGGAATAAAAGAAAAGAGACTCTGGAACGATTTATCAAACAGATAAATGATTATCCCCTTCCCGAGGAAAAGGGGCCAAAAAGGAGCTTTTTAAACACTATAAAGAAAAACTTGAAAAAACTCCGCCCCGATGCGGAGGAGAAGGATCTTGATGAGCTTCGTGCAAGGAACAAGAAGCGCCATGATGAAGTGGCAGAAGAAAAAAGACAGGCAGAGTTCAGTCAGTCATTCCTTGAAGAGACGCCCAAAATGGGATGGCGCGAAGAGGATAAAAAATTTCTGGGATATATGAACCAGATGCGTGAAGCAATAATTGACACCGAATTTAAGAAGAAATTTGAAGAAGCTCAGCGCAGGATCATGACGACGAAAATAGATCCGGAGAAATACTACTCCGGACGTAATAAGATGCTCAATGAAATATATTTTCTGAAGGGCGGCAACAGCAGTCTGGCAGGTTATAAATTCAAACAGGCGTCGGATTGGATATACACCGAGCTCAAGGCCACAAGGGATCTTCAAAAATACGATGATCGTATGGAAGATAAGAAGGACTGGATTGAGGCTGCAAAGAAAAACGGATGGAATTCTCCGGATGATGATGAACTCCTTAATGTGATCTTTGATGCACGTTTTGATAAGGATAAGAAAACAAGCAGGGATCTGGAAGAATTACTGGTTGACTTTAAGAAAAGATTCAGAGGAGATGATTTTTCTGAAAGAAAGCGTCTTCTTACAAGGGTTTCGCTGAAACTTGGGGATGTTAATGCGCGTTCCGAAGAACAGAAAAAAGCTCTCAATTTGTTGAAAAACGTGGATCTGGGGCTCATGAGATTCCTGGAGAATGATTTCTCACCCGATAACGAACAGCTGATCCCTCCCAAAAATGAGGTAAAGGATCCCGTGATCGCCCGTCTGAGGATAATGATCGACGTTCTCAGAGAACGCCGTGTGATGAAGATCATTGAAAACAGCGGGATAGGTCTTAGAGCTTTTACCGAGACTGTGTGTAAAAGGCTTAACGAGTTATGTGCCGAAGCACTTCAAACCCCGGGGTTAAGCGGTCCTGAATCAAGGTATTTTTCCAAGATCCGTGATAAGTTTTATTCGCAGAATAATCTCAAAATCGAGTTCCACACCGGTAATGAAAAAGATTTTGACCTGCAGCTTGGAAAAGCCGACGAGCTCATAGCAAAGATCATGCAGGATGGATTAAAAGACTATCCTAATCTTGATGAAGCCGGCCGCGAAGCGTATGAGAGAGAAAAGAGCGGTTATCTTGCACTGGGTAAGAGTTCGGGATGGACGGATGTACTGACGGACGACCAGGACCTGCTCGGACGGCTTTTTGCTGCGCGATATGACAGTGAGGGAAAGGTGATAGAGGCCATTGATCTGGCTATCAGGCAGCTTGCCATCAATGATGATGAGCCTGCCCAGAGCCGGTCTGCAAGGCTTAATGCTATACTTACCGCTATTACCGATGCTGTTCCGGATGAAGCCAATCGTACAACGGCACAGAAAAATGCAATAAAACGCATAGGAAAAGCTCTGGAAGATGCTTCGAAAATTACACTCAGGAAGGATTATCTTACACATAACGGAATACCGAACTGGCTCATTACGACTGAGACACTCAGTCTGATCCATGATCTTGACAATAACGTGATTGAGGGCGTTCCGAACGGAAGATTGAGAAAGCTCTTTGACGAAATGGAAAGTCTTAAGAACAAGACATATCCCCAACTTACCGTAGAGAGGGATGGCAGGCTGATCCATCTTCAGAGTTCGGAATTACTGGAGAGATTTCGTCAGGAAATCCTGAAGATCGAGAGCGATTATCACCCGGAAGTAAAGCGCAGGGCACTTGCTGCGATCGGAGCAGAACTCGAGGAACTGCGCGAAGAAGCTGAAAAGGAAAAATCTCTTCTTCCTACAATAGAGGCTGAGATCGAGAAGAAGAAAACCGAAAAGGTCTCTCTGTATATGCAGCGCATCCGCAATATGACCGAGCAGGATCTTATTGCATTTGAACGTGTTTCAGATGGTTTTATCAAGATTGAACACAGGGACAGAAGCGTAGAGGCTACGGTTAAAAAAGCGATCATTGCCCGGCTCAAAAAAGTGGCCGTTATGAAGGCTGAATTAGAGGCCGCAAAAAATGATCCCGGATCTGACCGGGCTAAACAGTTTATGGACGAACTCTGGAATCTTGAACAGGCACTTGAGGATTATCAGCGCCAGATTCCGATGGCAAACTGGTCCTACAATCTGATGAAAACAGTGGAGACGCTGTATCCCGACCGCTATGAGCCTTATAAGGATATTGCCGCTCGTTTGGCACAGGTAAGGGAAAGAACACTTAAGTATAAGGATACCATCACTAAGATGAAGGAGGGGCGTGACGGCTCGCTTTCCGAGATTGCTTCTCTGGTAACAAATCCGCCCAACGGAGCTGAAAATGCTCCACAGCTTTTTAAAGTTCTTATGCTTGGAAGAACGCTGTCGCAAAGCGGAGAGTCGCTCGCTGCAGCCAAAACGGAGTATGACTCACTCGGTGCGGAAAAGATCAAGAACCTGATGCTAAGTGTGGATGATGCCCTTAACAGTTATCTCAGGATAACCGTACCGGAGAAGATCCATCCTCCCATTGTCACACTTATAAGTAAGTATTTTCCTGAAAGACACAGAGAACTTCAGGATCGTATAAACAGAGCAGCGGAGTATCGTCACGGCAAGGAGGCTTTTCTTCAGAAGTGTGCCGCTAACGGATGGAATCAGCCAAATGATCGCTTCATGCTCTCCAAGATATATGATGCAGGTATCACAAGGCGCGGGTATCTGGTTGGCGGAGAAGATGCTCTTTATGCTAAGGAACTCGAAAAATTTGCAGCATTAAGCCGTAAAGATTCAGAGGCCGTCTATGCATCATTGGATACTCTTATCTCATATATAGGCGGCGACGGAGGTGACGATCCCGAATTCGGAGAGGTATCCCGCACACAGGTTCAGGAGGATGCGGTTTCGCTCCTTGAACAGCAAAAGGGAAAGATATTTGGAATAGTAGCTAAAATATGGCAGAAGAGGGGCGAAGAAGAAAAAGATAATGCCGCTATCTCAAAAATGGCAGCCGAGCGCTTCGGAATGCCGGAAAAACTGGGTGAAGAACAGATCAATGCCCAAAGAATTGCGGAAAATGCCGAAAATGAAAAGGATGACCGCATAGATTCTCATTTCAGACGCCGCGCGGAACTTGAAAGATTCCTCGCAAATATGGGATGGAGAGACAAGGGCGATATCAGGTTCTTCGGAGAACTTTACGATCAGTCCATTGACAAAAACGGTAATCCTATCGGCGGCAATAATAGTATAGCCTCCAAGATCCGCCGTATAGGCATCGCGGCAAAAACCCAAAATACCGGAACGATCGAAGCCCTGATGGAGGACATACTTAATGACTTCGGTGCCATAAACGAAAACGATCTGACGGATGCGCAGAAGGCTGTTAAATCAAAGCTTGAAGCCAAGATAGAAGAGTTTAAAAAAGAAATAAAGATAGGTGGGGAAGCAGCCGCTCCGGACGAAGGCAAGCAGGCTTTCATGCAGGGTGCCGGTTTGTTTTTCCTGGATGATGAGGGAAGGAAAAAACTCCTTGGTTCCTATTATGATGCCCAGTTTGATGCATCCGGAAATATCATCCCTCAGCTTTCCGGGCTTCTTAAGCAGTGTGTCGGCATGACCGATCTGCAGCAACTTAACGACCTCAATGAAAAATGGAAAGAAGAGATCGAAAAGATCCCATTTAACGAGCGCACTCCCGTGCAGAGGGAATTGTCATATTATCCTTCGGAACTCAGGTATAAGAGATCGTTACTTGAAAATGCTAAGGAGCCTGACTATTACCTGTCACAGGGGTGGAATGCACCGGGTGATAAAGAATTCTGGGATATCATGAAAGAATGCGGTAAGGATGCAGAAGGTAATGAGATTCCGGAATTCATTCAGAATATGGATTCTCTGACGGCTGTTTCCAAGTCACAACTCTGGCTTGTGATCCCAAGGCTTCAGGCAATGCAGCAGGCGCTTAATGCAGTTCCCCGGGATAAGCGCACGGATAAGCAGAATCAGGCCATTGAACTCCTTGGCGGTAAGATAGATGAGTTTGACAATCTGAATCAGGAACTGAGAAATCAGCTGGCACAGGAAAAATCAGATGCCGCAAAGAGAGCGGACGGTCCGTCCATTCGCGGAGAAAAAACAGATAAGGATCAGATATATCCTGAAAGGATAGCTGACGGATCCGATAAGATGCACCTGTGGGCAGACCCTAAGGTTAATAAAGCTAATCTCCTGAGACATATGACGGTACCTGCCGCAAAGATAGCGGAAAGGCTCGGAAACGGGAAAAAGGAGTCATATGATGAGATCAACAGCGAGATAATAGCCGGCGGCAGGATCAAAAATATCAATTCTCTCGGACGCAGTGAAGCTTACAGGGAATGGGGCCCCGGTCCGTTATCGGACAGAAGGATAAACATAACAAGCATCGCGCAGGAGTCTGACATCCAATGGGTAGATGATAAATTAAAGGAATTATCCGGGATTTACAGTGATATGACTCATGAGGTTGAGTCACAGGAGATCAAGCGCTACTACAACGGTTTTGTGTATGCACTTGATGATTCTTACGGCAATTTCCTGCAGGCAATATCCGAAAGCAGCTATCTGGACAGGTTATTTATAGCTAAAACGTCCAACGGATTGAGAAAAGAAAATGATCCGGATAATATGCTCAAAGGACTTAAAGGTATCCATCCAGCCCAGCATGAGCTGCCCGGAGATGAGGGACCTGAGGATATAAGCGATGATTATATGAATTTGCTGTGTGCTTTTGAAAAAGAACTTGATCTTGAATATCAAAAGCAGAGATTACAGCGCGAGGGGTATGCAAATGAAGAATCGGCAGCAGAATTCAAGGCAAAGCTTAAGAGGATTCATGAAGAGATAATCGGCGCTTATGACAGACTCTATGCGATAGAAGATAATGGCCAGTACGATGAGTATCTGGAAAAGCCTTTAAACTGGATGACAGGTAAAAACAACGACCCTGCCACCCCGGGCCTTGGCACATCCGTAGGCTGTATGCGAGGTGAACTAAAGGCTATCGATCTTGGATGGGATATAAGAGAGATCGGCGTTATGGGAACCTTCGGAGCCATCAATGCCGCATATGAGAAGATGATGGTACGTGCCGCCGGCGATCCTGCAGCTGTTCCGGCAGACTATGCAGAGATATCCATGGATATCGCAAGCCTTAAGATGAATCTGTGGGATTTAGACACGCAGGCCGGCCAGGCTTCCAAATATGACGGATGCGAAGAATTGTACCGCTTTATTCAAAAATACCGTGATAACGACATTTTTAAGGATGTTATCAAGGATAACGAGAAAAAGTTCGAAAGTTCGAGAAGCTATGTAAGGAACGCATATCTTAAGTCTCTTCCTGAAGATCAGTACAGGAGAGAAGATGCGGAGCTGTTCGATCAGATGGTAGATGCTTACAAGCTTGCGGAGGGTATTTCCGAAAACAGCAAAGCTTTTGATGAAAGGGTAACGGGACTTGAGTGGGCCGGACATACGGATTCGGCACAATATACCGCCCTGGCCAAAGCAGTACACGCCCTGAAAACCATAGGAAAGGGTGCAACTCCACTTCAGATCACGGAGTGTCTGAAACGCGTATCCGAAACCGCACAGGCATATGAGAACAAGCTGGGAACATTTGAAGGTATCTTCGGAAAGGGCGGAAAGCGTCTGAGTCTTGCAAGGGATGCGAAAAGATATGCGGATCAGCAGCTTGGACTTATCGAACCTAAGCTTGATGGCCTTGATCCTTTTACTTCCGTGGGCGAACAGGCTTATGCCAAGGCCAAGGATGCACCTGATATCGCTGCCGGCCGTAAAAATCCGTATTTTATCGGGGCTAAAAAAGAGGAAAACGGAGCCTTTTCCATCAGGAAAAATGTCTTTGAGCTTATAGAGGCCGACGATCCGGAAATGCGTCTTGCAAGGGTTACCGCCATCGACGGAGCGGCAAGGGAAAAGCAGCAGCTTGCTGATGGAATGCAGAGAGCACGTGAAAAGGCAAGGAATAAAAACCGCAGCCATCTTGTGAATATCGATGAGATGATAAACGAGGGAGGAAATGCACCCGCAAACGCAAGTGCAAAGAAAAATACGGCTTCCGGTCGTAAGGTATCATCAAAATCGCCGAAAACCGACCTCAAAAATACCGGTGATAATGAGAATAAGATAAACAACAATCCAAAAACCGGTAAGAAGTGATAAAAGAATCTGATAAAAAATGGTTACTATTCACAGCTGATTTAAGGTAAAAAGGAAAGCCACGGCGGATGCCGTGGCTTTTGCATTCGAAGCAGGCGAAGTCAAGCTTCGCCTAATACTTCTGCAAGGGTATATGGGTTACCGGCAGTAAGGCGGCTGAGTGCCTTAAACCAGTTGATCCCATTGCGATAGCAGGTTTCGATATACGTTAGCTTGTGGGAGTGTCAACATATTTATTTAACTATCAATCAAGCCAAACTTAGTGCATTTTTCACAAAAATCTCGCGAAATAATGTCTCGTATTGTATATTTTTACCTAATATGATAAGATATAGTAGTCTTTTTATAAGGCAAAAATATTTGAAGGAGACACGTTATGGCTAAGGAAATGGTAGCTATGATCCTCGCCGGCGGGCAGGGATCGAGACTTTATGCTCTTACTGACAAGCTTGCAAAGCCTGCAGTACCCTTTGGCGGAAAGTACAGAATCATTGATTTCCCGCTTTCTAACTGTGTTAATTCCGGTATCGACACGGTAGGTATCCTGACACAGTATCAACCCCTTGTTCTCAATGAATATATCGGACACGGACAGCCCTGGGATCTGGACAGACTCCATGGCGGAGTTCATGTTCTTCCTCCCTATCAGCAGGCACAGGGTTCCGACTGGTATAAAGGAACCGCAAATGCCATCTATCAGAATCTCAGTTTCTTAAGAAGATATGATCCCGAGTATGTGATCATCCTTTCGGGTGACCAGATCTGCAAGCAGGATTACAATGACTTCCTTGAGTTCCACAAAGCAAAGGGAGCCGATTTTTCCGTTGCGGTCATGGAAGTACCCTGGGACGAGGCAAGCCGTTTCGGACTCATGGTCACGGATGCCGATGACAGGATAGGCGAATTCCAGGAAAAACCCAAGGAGCCCAAGAGTAATCTTGCTTCCATGGGTATCTATATTTTCAATTTTGATGTTCTTGAAAAATATCTTGAAGAGGATGAGGCAAATCCCGATTCTTCAAATGACTTCGGAAATGATATTCTTCCCGCACTTCTCCGTGACGGAAAGAATATGTACGCATATCGTTTCAACGGCTACTGGAAGGATGTAGGTACCATATCATCTCTCTGGGAAGCAAACATGGAGGTTCTCAATCCCGAAAGCAGCGGAATCAATCTTTTTGATGATGACTGGAAGATCTATTCAAGATCATCCGGCAAGGCTGCGCAGTATATCGCCGATGGAGCGGTTGTTGAAGATTCAATGCTGACTAACGGATGCCGTATCTTCGGAACTGTAAGACATTCCATCCTCTTTGCGGGTGTTGAGGTCGAGGAAGGTGCCGTTGTTGAAGATGCAGTGGTAATGGGAAATGTTAAGATTTCCTCAGGAGCAAAGGTATGCCACTGTATCGTTGCAGAGAATGCAGAGATCGGTGAAAGTGCAGTGATCGGTGAAAAGCCCGCACCCGGTAACGAGAAGAATGTTGCAACCGTGGGACCCGGCGTTAAGGTAGGAGCACGCGCTGTGGTCAGTGGTAACGCAATGGTCAAGGAAGATATCGAGGAGGGCGGAAAATGCTGACAAATAAACATGATGCGATCGCAATAGTTTTTGCGAACAGCTATGATAATGAGGTTCCCCCACTTGTAAACGAACGTCTGATGGCATCCATACCCTTTGCCGGAAGATACAGACTTATCGATTTCACACTTTCGTCTCTTGTCAACTGTGGAATAGATAATGTTTCAATCATCGTTAAAAAGAATTACAGATCTTTAATGAGGCATCTCGGAAGCGGCAGACCCTGGGACCTTGTAAGGAAAAACGGCGGACTCAACATAGTTCCTCCCTTTGCTGAAAAAGGTGTCAAGGTTTACAACGGACGTGTAGAGGCTGTTGCCAGCATTGTCGAATTTCTCAAGACATGTAAGGAACAGTATGTTGTAATGACCGATTCCAACATTGCATGTAATTTTGATTATTCCGACATGATCAGAGCACATCAGGAGAACGGTGCGGATGTTACCATCGCATATAAAAATGAGCCTATCCCTTACGGCTTTTTGAATCTCCAGACTACACAGTCAAGTGATCTTTATTACACTCTCGATCTTGACGGAGATAAGGTAACAGCCATCAATACCAACTCAAAAGAGTACGGTCCCCAGAATCTTTCCATGAACCTCTATCTGACAGAGAGAGAAAAGCTCATCGCCCAGATTGAAAAGGCATATGCACAGGGTCATGTTTTCTACGAAAGAGATGTTCTTGCACCCATGATCGGAACAGCCAAGATCTGCGGATATGAATTCAAGGGCTACTCTGCAAGGATCACGGATATGGTGAGCTACTTTGACGAGAACATGAAGCTTCTTGATCCCGATAATCTGAAGGCACTTTTTGACGGATTCGATGTATATACCACAGTAAGGGATGATAACCCTGCAAGATATATCGCAGGATCCAAGGTTTCCAATTCCCTTATAGCAGACGGCTGCGTCATCGAAGGCGAAGTTGATAACTGCATCCTCTTCAGAGGCGTTAAGGTAGGAAAGGGAACGATCCTTAAGAATTGTATCTTAATGCAGGATTCCGTTATCGCTTCCAACTGTGATATCGAGTACACCATTATGGATAAGGAAGTATCCATTGCATCCGGCAAGTCCGTTAAGGGTGAGAAAACCTTCCCTGTATTCGTTCCCGCATTCAAGAAGATCCTGTAAGCAGGAATGCTTGATTATACTGACAGGCCTTCCCATACAGGGGAGGCCTTAGTTATTTAAAAAGGAGGCTGATATGTCTGATAATGATTGCTCAAAAGAGATACTTGAATTTCAGGAGATAATCGACAAATATGACAATATTGTCTTTTTTGGCGGAGCAGGTGTTTCGACCGAAAGCGGCATACCTGATTTCAGAAGTGTGGACGGTCTTTATAATCAGAAATATGATTATCCTCCGGAGACCATTCTTTCCCATACTTTCTATGTAAAAAAACCTAAAGAATTCTTCCGTTTCTACAGGGACAAGCTGATCATTAAAGGTGTGGAGCCAAATGCCGCTCACAGAAAACTTGCGGAGCTGGAAAAAGCAGGTAAGCTGAAGGCAGTAATAACACAGAATATCGACGGTCTCCATCAGGCTGCCGGAAGCAAAGAGGTTTTGGAACTTCACGGATCCACTCTGAGGAATTACTGCCTCGGATGCGGAGAGTCCTATGACATAGACTATGTGGCGGACCCTTCAAACGATTCGGATGAAGGTTTTCCAGTATGTAAAAAATGCGGCGGAGCCATAAAGCCGGATGTGGTCCTCTATGAAGAAGGACTTGATATGAATACCATGCAGAAGTCGGTTCACTATATTTCGAATGCACAGGTTCTTATAATAGGAGGAACCTCGCTTGCTGTATATCCTGCGGCGGGACTTATAGATTATTTTAAGGGTGATAAGCTTGTTGTCATAAATATGGCACCCACCTCAAGAGATGCCCAGGCAGACCTTGTCATCCCCGAAAGGATAGGCAAGGTCTTTGATGCCATAAAGGTATGATCATTACTTTGAACTCTTCATCAGGGTCATCGCTTTGTCTTCCATGAAATTAAATTCCCTGAATTTTTCAATCAGATTTTTGTTCTCGTAATCCTGAAGACGGTATTTTTCATATGTACAATATTCGTTCCAGCACCTTCCGTCTTCCATGAGTACCTGCGCAGCATCGGGATAGGTGTCGTGGATCAGGAATTCCCTTGGCAGTTTTTCCAGGGTAAGATCGTATGCTGCGATCCATGTGTCTGGAAGCGAGTAGGCAAACATCAGATACCATACTGTGACAAAAACGGTAATGATCCTGAAGAAGGGGATTCCCTCTTTAAAGATCCCTGCCGTAAGGAGAAGGGTCCAGACAGTGAGAACCACCAGAAGCCACAGAACATAAACTCTCAGATGTGTAAGTCCGTATACCTGTACATAAAGGAACATTCTGAGGGCGGATGATGCGATCATTACAAGAGTACACATGTTGATGATGACCAGAAGGGCGCGGAGTACTTTGTTATAGGCAAAATGCTTTTTGCAAAATGACACGAGTATCAGGTTTAAGATGGTCACCGCAAGGAGCTGGTAGAAACCTTCGTGTGCGTACTCTGCATAGGTATATCCTTTGGGAAGTTCCATTTTTCCCACAAGGTATACGAACTGAATGCCGCTGAAGAAAATGTAGACAAGTGCGATCAGGGAGTTGAAGGTTATTGCAACAACAGCATCGAATCTTTTTCCTTCCTTCATGGGTTTAAATGTCTGGGCCGGAAGGATCGCCATCCATGTGTAGATGGCGATGATGGTGATCAGGAATTTTACCGGGATAAAGAAGAAATCTTGCAAATGCTGAGGAAACTTGATGGATTCAAGTATATCGGAAAGCATATCCCCGAATATAAGGTCAGCAGTTCCCAAAAGAGTAAGGATCACAATGAGAAGGGGTACTGCAATGATCAGTCCAAGTATCACGCTTCTTGCTGTTTTTTTGGCAGGGCTTTCTATTCCTTCCTCTGCTTTTTTTGTAAGGGAAAAATCAGAGAAGAGTTTGTCTATGTGTTCTAAAGGAATGATAAATACCCTTCCGATATTCAGAAGCTGTTCGGTTATATCTTTGGCTTCAACGTTACAATATATTTTGAGGAGAAGACATATTGTAAGCAGCAGAATGCCGGCTCCGTCTCCCCACTGGAGGTCCTTTGATGCGGTTATTGATTTTGACACCGACAAAAGGATCAGGGAAATGCAATAGAAAAGTTTTATGTCGAGTTTTCCTTCGATGTTTCTGATCAGGCTTTTTCCCATACTTTTACAGTCCCACGCTAAAATGCCCAGCATTGAGATCATGAATACCGGGTAGCATATGGATGCACGGTTTTTATAAAGCAGGATTATGGTCAGAAGTGAAATGAGAAATGCTTTTACATAAGCCCTCTTGTATCTGAAAACTTCGATCCTGTTTATAAGTGAAACATTGCTTGCCGGCATGGGGTTATTGCCCGGCATGGCATTATTTTGAATATTATTATTTGCATTATTGTTTATATTATTGTTTTCCATCTTTTATCCCTTCTTGTATTCCAGCAGGTCTCCCGGCTGGCAATCAAGTGCTTCGCACAGTTTACAGAGTGTTGATACTTTTATGGCCTTTGCCTTTCCGTTTTTCAGGATCGACATGTTAGCGAGGGTTATCCCGACTTTGTCGGCAAGATCGGTGACACTCATTTTCCGTTTTGCAAGCATGATATCAATATTGAATATGATCTTATCTTCCATATATGTCACCACCTCCTATATAGTAAGATCATTTTCTTCTTTGATCCCGGCAGCGTTGTTTACCAGGTGTGAGAGCGCGGCGCATGCCACGGATATGGCAACTCCCACAAAGACCACCAGGATGCTGCCCAGCAGGATACCGGGGTGATTCATTCCCAGGAAGAAATATATGATGTTTCCTACCATAAAAAACACGGTATCAAAAAGCGTGAGATAGGCCATTTTTTTCAGATGCATCGAATTCTCCATGCAGAAGGAATTGTCATTGTCGATATTGAGTGTGATCTTCCAGGCATAGTACAGAAATATGTAGCAGGGGATTCCTGTGAGCAGTATAAAGACCAGCCAGGGAACGAACATATATCCGAACTCGGGGTATGATTCAACAAATCCCAGCCCGATATTTGGGATCAATCCTCCATAGAAAATGAATCCGCATACCGCAAATCCTATGAGTATTCCCTGTATCCACTTAACAAGGCTTTTTTGTGACATTTTGTTCTCCTTTCATCCGGCATCATTTTTCCTGTAACTATGCGCCGGGACCTCTTATGAGGAGAATATAATACTCTTATTATCGTTTGTCAAGCAAAAATTATCGTACTACGATAAATTAATATTGAAGTACAGCAAAACCATACCGATTCACAATAAGTAAATACTGCGTTAAGCTTTTGCTGACGCCTTTGTTTCGCTTTGCTGCGTTTTGCAATATATAAATCTTATATGTAAGAATATGTAAGAAAAGTGAAAATATTGCTTGATTTAGGATTTTCATCATGTTATATTGAAGGTCCGTGATATATTTTCCTTGCTCGCTTTTTAGGAAGTGGGCCAGAGACCAAAAGGAG
>ODAI013464013.1_pt1 | contig 14224 bp, 14 predicted proteins | sample 1539321 | NCBI WGS metagenome assembly ODAI01 (sample SAMN02144231, study PRJEB22623) | gut metagenome | biome: sheep rumen | host: Ovis aries | place: New Zealand
AGTGGCGTCACGGCGAAAAGGCCTTGAGCGTTGAGTTTCCCGGCGGCGTAATCGATAAAGGGGAAAAACCGGAGGCCGCTGCGGCCCGCGCACCGCTGGAAGAAACCGGCTGTAAGGCTGGAAAGCTGACAAAGCTTGGAAAGGTAAATCCAAACCCGGCACTTTTTTCCAACCACGTGCATATTTTTCTTGCAGAGGATTTAGTTCAGACAGGAAAACAGGAGCTTGACGAAGACGAGTTTATAAACTGTATGGAATTAAGTAAGGAAGAAGTGCTGGAAGGAATGGGAACGGAAGCGTTTCCCCATGGACTTATGGCAATGGCGCTATGCCTATATATGAAAACACAAAAATGACTTCCGCTGCGCGGAAGCCATTCATTAAATTACTGACCCCCGTATGGCTCATACTCTTTTTTAGGATCGTAAGTTCCCTTGCGGTATTCACCGGTAAGGCTTGGAACGTTCATCTTCATGCCTGGAAGAATCAGGTTAGGATTTTCCGGTTTTGGCATTCCAGATTTATTAGCCTGGTAAAGGTTTTCCCACAAAAGAGGGTTATTATAAATGTAAGGACGACCTGAAATATTCCAGTAGCAGTCTTTTGTTTCTGCCCATGGGCGGACAATGTAAACTGCAGGAAGAGGAGTGATTTCACGAACTCCATCCAAAGCAGCAAGGGCAAGCTTTGCATATTCAGTTGCCTTATCCCAGTCTTCAGCTTCAAAGTATTTCCTTGCATTTTCAAGATTTTCTTTAGATGCTGTATAAGCCATCGGGAAAGTATGAGGAGCGTCAATTTTTTCTGCCCAGTTAAGCTGATTTTCTGCAAGCTTGATTGCGTCTTCAGCCTGTCCGCGGGCCATCATTGCACGGATATATTCCTTTGAAAGACGGGCATTTTCCTCAGCCTTTTTTGCGTATTCAACAGAATCAGCATACTGGCCGGCATCAAGAGCAGCTTCTGATTTTCTTGTATATTCATCAGCAAGCTTCTGATATGTATTGTTTTTAAAACTTCTGGCAGCAAACAAAGAAGCAAGGCAAGCAGCACAAGCCAATAATGAAAGAACTTTTTTCATGTTTACTCCTCCTCTGCTGCATGTTTTTCTGCGGCAGTTTCAGTTTCTTCTTTTTCTACCTTTTTAACTTCAACAGGCTTTCCGTTGTCATCAATTGCTTCAGGAATATCAATTTCTGCTTCTTCCGGAGCTTCATAGTTATCTTCTTCAAGAAGTACAGCTGATGCTTCCTCAATTCCTTCAATTTCTTCTGTATCAAGGATTGGAGTTTCCTGATCAGCTTTTTCTGCAAATTTTTCGCTTTCTTCTACAGCTTTTTTAGCTTCATCAAGCTTCTGCTGAGCCTGAGCACGTTTTGCGGCAACATCTTTATAAAGAGCCGTAAATTCTTCTTTTGCAGTCTTGTAATTCTTGTATGCACCTTCAGGATTTTTTACTGCATAAAGCTGGTCACCAGACTTAAATAAATCTGCGGCAGCCTTGTAAGGTTCCTTTCTTGAAACACCGGCTTTTACGCTGTCTGCATCTCTTTTTGCGGCAAAAGCAGCTTCTCGTTCTTCAAGAGCCAGCTGTTTATAAGCAGCAAAGGTTACGTTCTTGAATTTTCCGTAAGCCTTAAGGGCTTTGTCACCGGTAGAAGCATCCCAGTTTTCTGCTTCAAAGGCTTCTTCTACAGATGCCAGAAGTTCTGAACCTTCGTCATAATCCTTCTGGTCAAATTTTGCAAAATCATTGTCGTCGATTTTTTTCTTTTCATCTTTAGCCTGGGCATAAGCTGTCAGAGCCTGATAGCGGGCAGTTAAATCTGCGCCGGATGCAGAAATATCATCCTCGCTGTTCTTAAGTTCATTATAAACTTTATCGAGGGCAGCCCAGATGTTTGCGGCTTTTTTATCTGCGCCGGCTTCAAGGGCCGCCTTTCTTGCTTCTTCGATTTTTGCAAGGATTTCATCACGAGCTTCTGCATCAGATTCAGAATCCGTTTCTTCTTCGATTACCACTTCCGGCTCAGTTTCTTCAATTTCTGCTGAAGATTCTTCTACAACTGGAGCCTCTGGTGCTGTTTCTTCCGGTTCGGGAGTTGAACCGCATGATGCAAACAATGTAAAAATTGCTGCTGTAGCCATAATCAGGGCAACTTTCTTCATATTTTTCCTCCACTTTTAGTTTTAATATTTTACTATAAATAAAGTCATATTGCAAAGATAAAAACAACTTATTTTTTACGACACGGTAAAAGTGTGATAAAATATCAGCAAGTGAGGTCAATATGGCTGATGATTTTTCATTTGAAATTGTTGAAAACCTTGGAATTGTAAGCGAAGGCAAAGGCGGCTGGAAGCTTGAACTCAATCTTGTTTCCTGGGGCGGAAGACCTGCCAAGTATGATTTAAGAAGCTGGTCACCGGACCATCAGAAAATGGGAAAGGGGTCGACTTTATCGAAAGAAGAACTTGTCGCCCTTAAAGATTTACTGAATAAAGTAGAGATTAAATAGATTATCGGATCAAGTCCGATAACGACAGCCTTTAATAATCTGCGGTGCTGAGCGCGGCGCCTTTTTTAATTACAATTTCATAAAGCATTTTTTCCAGAAGAATATCCTCCATAAGGCTTCCTCCGGAGCGGATTTCCATGTCTGTTGAAGCTAAAATTGCAAGAATTGCAGTTGCCTGGCCTGTAGTCCAGATTTTTGCCGCATTTTTATACTGATTCTGCATTAGCACGCTGGAAAAACCGTTTACCTTTAAGGTAAAGCTGTCCGGTAATCCGTTTGCAGTCACTTTATGCCATAAAACCAGTTTTCTAAAGCATGATGATAAAGCCGCAATCAGCATGACAGAAGAGCTGTCTTTTGAAAGGCGGATTTTCTGAAGGATTGCAATGCCGTTTTCAAAGCGCTTTTGAGCCGGGTCTGAGGATTGCGAAATCTGATTAAAAAGTGTAAAAGCCGATTCTTCGCGGTTGTGGGTGAGAATTTTTTCTACATCTTCAACGGTAACGGTATGTCCCTTAGGAAAGATGATAAAAAATCTTGAACACTCATTTTTAAGAGCCTGAGTGTTATTTTCTATCATATCAAGAATCAGTTCTGCGGCATCCTGATTAAGGCCATAACCGTTTTTCTGGAAGAATTTTGTAAGCCAGGGCACCTTCTGATTATCAAACATCTCCCAGAATTTCTTTTTATTCTGGGCAGGAACCAGCTTATCAAGCTTGGAATCTACACTGACTTCATCAGAAACAAGAATGAGAACAGAAGACGGGTCGGGATTTCCATTCAGCCATTCAGAAAGCATCGAAATATCATCTTTCTTTTTTAAAAGCTCGGCACCCTTACAGACAACAAGAACTCCATTAGAAAACAAGGTTCCGCTCTGAAGAATTGTCATTATTTGAGAAAATGGAGTTTCCTGTAAATAAAAAAGATGCTCGTCAATTTCCCCGAATTTCTTTTTGTGGGCGTTTTTTACGGCTTCCACCGCTTCATTACGCTCACCAAATTCGGGGCCTGTATAAAGATATATCTGTTCTGCCATCTGAAAATCCGACTTGAGGCTTACTGATAAGTTCTTACGATATTAGAAAGGATTCCTACAACGCGTACGTCAGTGCTGTAAATTGCAGGGAAATCCGGGTTTTCCGGCTGAAGGCGGACTCTGCCGGCTTCTTTGTAATAGCGTTTAAGAGTGATTGCATCATCGATTACGGCAACAATAATCTGGCCGTCAAGGGCTGTTGAGGACTGCTCGATAACAGCAAGGTCTCCGTCAAGAATTCCGGCATTAATCATGCTCTGACCGCGTACACGGAGGGCAAAATAGCTTTTTCCAGGGCGTACAAAAGGCTCTGTGAGATTTACATAACCGTCAAGGTTTTCTTCAGAAAGAAGAGGACGACCTGCGGCAACATTTCCGAGCAAAGGAACCTTTCCTACAAATAATTCAGGAGCTTTTTCACGAACATCAACAAGAACGCGGATTGAACGTGAGCGTTTCTGGGTCTGAGAAATATAGCCTTTTTTCTGCAGGGCTGTAATGTGATCCTGAACGGCACGGAGAGAAATTCCGAAATGATCTCCGATTTCACGTACAGTCGGCGGACAAACATTATCATCTGTAAACTGTGAAATGAATGCCAGAACTTCTTTCTGTCTTTCTGTAATCTCTTTCATTTACTCCTCCTCAAATTTGCTATTGAAAAGCTCTTCTATAACTTCAGCAGCTTCAGATTCATCCGGACCTTCAACTCTAAGAGTGAGCTGAGTATTGTAACCGGCCCCCATTGCAATAACACCCATAATTGATTTTGCATTTACAACAGCATCATCACGAACAATTGAAACTTCACTTTCAAACTTGTTTGCAGTCTGAGCAATAATTGCAGCAGGTCGTGCATGAATACCAGCGCGGTTCTGAACTGTTAAAATCTTTTCAATCATAAATCATTCCTTTTTGACAGAAATCTGTCTGCTTAATATGAATCATCGTTGCCGTTATAGGCAATTTTAGCATCATTTGTTTCAATCCACTTAAGAACATTCTGGTTGAACTCCTTAGCGGAATTATATCCCATATTCTTGAGACGCTCGTTCATGGCGGCGGCTTCAATAATAATAGGAAGGTTTCGTCCTGGACGAACCGGAATTTCAATTACCGGAACTTTTACTCCCAGCAATTCCTGATATTTCTGGTCGGTACCAAGCCGGTCGTAAGCCTTGCTGGAATTCCAGTCTTCAAGCTGAACAATCAGCTGAACTTCCTTCTGGTCGCGGATGGCACCAACGCCGTAAAGCTGGGAAATATTGATGATTCCCAGACCGCGGATTTCCATATGGTGGCTTATCATAACATTTGCGCCGCGGCCTAGCAATGTGTTACCGTTTACACAGCGGATTTCAATAATATCATCAGCAACAAGGCGGTGGCCGCGTTCAATCAGTTCAAGGGCAGTTTCAGACTTACCTACTCCCGAATGTCCGTTTAAAAGAATTCCGATACCGTAAACCTCTACAAGTACGCCATGAAGCGTCTGATGAGGCGCAAAAATATTTGAAAAGAGACGGATAATTCGGTTAAGAAATTCATTAGAATTAAGTTCAGTCTGTAAAATAGGACAGCAGAACTCTTCTGCGGCCCGGCGAAAATCCTCTGTAGGTTCAAGATTATAGGTAAAAACACAGCAGGGCATTTCGTTTCTGAAAAAGCTTCTGATGGCATCTTCATTCTTTTCTTTATGAAGCTTCTGGATGTAGGCAACCTCTCCCTTTCCAAAAAGCTGAAGACGCTGGCTGGCAAAATTTTCATAAAAGCCCGAAAGAGCTAGTCCCGGACGGTTAATTTCTGGAACAGTGATTGCCCGCGGTAAACCGCGTCTTCCACCAATGCATTTGAGGTTTAAAGCATCATGTCCAGACAGTTCCAGGTTGAGCAAATCCAGAACCGTGAATTTCTTTTCTGCCATAAAACTACTATACACATAAATCAGTCCATAAGCAATATAAAATTCGTGATTTATTTGTTTGTGCTTTGCTAATTTGTGATTTATACTATGTCTATAAATGCTTGCTTGTGTGAGCAAAATATAATATTAAGAAGCGATCTAACACTTCGCAAGGAGACTACTATGACACCATCTATCAATGCAATCGGTTTTACTCTCGGAGAAAAACAGTCTGAAATGGTTAACACCAAATTGAAGAGAATCGCTTACGCTGAAGATTTGATTGTTGATTTGTTACTCAAAATCAAACATGACAAAGAATTCAGTTTTGAAGCCACTATTAATTTTAAGTGGGGAGCATCAGCTCATGTTGAAGCTAAGGATGATGATTTTGCACCTGGTCTGAACAAGCTTATGGATGTTCTTGATCTTAAGGTAAAGAAGGAAAAAGATAAGGTTCAGGAGAAAAAATGAGAGAAGAGGCTATGCCTCTTCTTGATGAATAGCAGACCGTTAAGAAAATTGCGAAAGCAATTTTTAGGTCTACCTACTTGGACCTTGTAAAAAAAACGATGGATGTTTTTAATCCATCGTTTTTTTTATATTCACTACATAAAAAATATTAACAATAGTGCTTAAATTGTTTTATAATTTTAATAAACAATGACACGGGAAATTGAATATACAAATATTACAAATAAAGCTCATATAAAATTATATGGTCAGTATTTCACAAATTATGAAGTAGCAAATTTTATGTGTAAATGGGCATGCAAAAATGCTAAGCATGTATTAGATCCCGCCGTTGGTAACAGTGTTTTTTTTAATGCAACTAAAAATTTATATCCTGAATGTCATTTTTCTGGATATGAAATAGATTCTCAAATACTTTCTTTTTTTGGAAATCCTGCAAAAGGAAATATAAATAATGTTGATTATTTACTAAATGATTGGGATTTATCTTTCGATGCTATTGTTTGTAACCCACCTTACAATAGATTTCAATCTGTTCCGAATAGAGATGCTATATTAAAATCTTTATATGACCACACAGGAATAAAATACAGTTCCTACACAAATCTATATATATTATTTCTTTTAAAAAGTATTTTTCAACTCTCAAAAAAAGGAAGATTAGCTTATATTATTCCAACCGAATTTCTAAATTCTAAGTATGGAATTCCTATAAAAAGAAAATTATTAGAATCAAATTTATTAAAAGCTATAATAAATTTTGAAAATGATAGTGAAATGTTTTTTAATGCAACAACAACATGCTGTATCCTTTTACTGGATACTGAAGCTAAGCAGAATGCATTATTTTATAATTTATCATCTATTTCTGAATTAAAAAACTTGAAAGTAGGCGAAATAACTAAAAATGTTAAAGTTATCCCTTATCAAAATTTAGATCCATCTGATAAATGGCGGTCGTTCTTATATCATGAAGAAAAAAAAGATTACAAAAATCTCATAGATATTGCGAATTTTTGTAGAATTTCTCGAGGTATTGCTACTGGTGCAAATGATTTTTTTTGCATGTCGAAATCAAAGATACAGAATAAAGGTATCCCTGAAAATGCAGTAACACGATGTATCTGTCGTTCCGCAGATATTAAGAATAATATTTTTAGTGAAGAAGATTTTAGTAAACTTGCCGAAGCAGATAAAACAGTTTTTTTATTGGATATAAACAAAGAGCAAGAAGAATATGTTTATAATTATTTATCTGAGGGAAAATCAAAGGGAGTTCATAAAAAATATTTACTATCTTGTAGACATCCATGGTACTCTATGGAAAAGAAACCAATAGCACCAATATGGGTTTCCTCTGCTTATCGAAATGAAATAAAATTTGTTAGAAATCTTGCTAATATCAATTCATTAACTACATTTCATTCTGTTTATATAAACAAAGGTTATGAAAAAGATACGAATGTTATCTTCTGCTATTTCTTAACACCTGTAGCTCAGAATATTATTCGTGAAAATAGAAAAGAATTAGGCAATGGCTTAGAAAAATTTCAACCTGGTGATTTAAATCACGCAAAAATGTTAAATATCTCAATAATTACTGCTGAAGATTATAATCAAATATCAGAAATTTATGAAGAAATGATCAAACATTATGAAGCAAATCAAGTTGTTAAACTAAATGATATTTTTTCAAAATATCTAATAGCATAAAACTATTTTATGCCTATTTCTTTTTCGATTTCTTTTCTAAAGCAATTTTATTCGCTTTTATTAAACAATTTAAGAATTCTTCAGGAGTTCGTTTAACAGCTTTTGTTAAATCTTTATATTTGGAAGATTGCAAATTACCATTATTACTAGGATTTACATATATATCTGGAATCCAGGCAGTTGGAAAAACAATACACTTATCCAAACCTATTGTCATATTTGACTTAAATGAAATAACAAATGTCGCTACATATAAATTAGAAGAAATATTCTTTTGATAAAAATCTATTAATCTCGTAGCTTTTGAAATATCATCTTTATTTGTGCGCCCACCACTTACTGATGATTTTATATTCACATACGATTCTTTGTTTCCATCATATTTAAATTTGAAATCATATACGCCAACTTCAGATTCAGCTGGATATACACTATCAAAGCCTAAAGAGGATGCTTGTGATTCAAGACCTTGACTAATGACTTCCTCTACAATACGCCATACAGTTCTTCCTTTTGCAGCTTTTCGCCATCCATAAGGCATAATTTTTGTATTAGCTATTGGAATATCTCCAATATTTTTTATCAATTGAGTTAATTTTTCTTCTAGATATAATCTTTCAATTTCTACTGTTTTAAACATATCTTCTTCTTACTAAAAATTTTAAAAATATTATCGGCATATTATTTTTCTAAAGTAAGGTAATTATATTTTTTTATTTACGCTTGTATGAATTTTGCAGGCCTAACTGGGAGCGGTATTTTGCTACGGTACGGCGTGCAATTTTTATTCCACTTTCATTAAGAATTTTTGTAAGTGCATTGTCGGAAAGCTTTTCGCCATTTTGAGCGGAAAGGATTTCCGACATTTTTATTTTAACGGCTTCGGCAGAAATTCTGCCGTCTACATTGCTGCTACCACCTTCCCCGGCCGGCTGCGATCTTGCGACCCCGGAAGAGAAAAAATAACTTGCCGGAAAAAGTCCGAATTCCGTCTGAATGTATTTGCTGTTTTTTTTAGCAGACATCCGGGAAACCGTCGACAGATGAATTCCAAGAGAGCGGGCCACCTGACTTCTTGTAAGAGGCTTAATATGGCCGGGACCTTTTTCAAAAAAATCCAGCTGATTTTTTACGATTGCACAGCCCTGTAAAACAATTGTATTTTGCCGGAAGTGAATATTACTTAAAAACTGTTTTGCGCTTTCAAGGGTCTTCCTGTCGTATCTGGACCAGGCTGACGGTGAAAGGCGGATTTCAGGCAGGACGCCGGACGCATATTTTACCTGAAAGTGAAAATCCTTTTTTGGAATGGCGATTTTTCCCGAAGCAAAATCATCGGCGGGAATTATGCCGGCTTCTTTAGTAACCGTAAGAACAATGTCTGGCAGGGCGCTTTCGGCAGGGGCAGCTTCCCAGGAATAATCAGAAGCGGGATGAGGATTAAGCCTCAGAATATAATGAATGGCTTCAGTTACGGTCTGAATATTGATTTTTTCATCTTCGACGGGGAGTTTTGAGGCAAATTTTTTACTGTGCCAGTCAGAAATAAAATCCTTCAGCTTTTTTACGACTTTTTCCGGCTCCGGGGGATTAAGAAAGTCCAGGCGGCCGTCAAGTATAAAAAGAGTAAGGGGTGAAGCGTTTCCGGCAATTTTCGCCTGCACAAAAAGGCTTTCTTCCAGGTTTTTACAGCAGGTTCCCACAGGATCCATATTCTGGATGCGTTCTATACAGCGTTTCAGCATGGCGGGAGTCTGCAGGGGACGTTTTTTATCTAAAAGACTTTCCGGCGCCCGCATAGAGCCGTAACAGCCGTTTTTATCAAGATTGTAAATCAGTTTTTGTGAAAGCTCGTATTCGTCCGGGCTAAGCCGCATAGAATTAAGCTGATGCATGAGGTGCTGCTGCAAAGTTTCGAGCTTGTCTTCGCGGTTTTCCAGAAGGGCCTGATAATCCTGACTTTTATACTGAGCCTGACCTTCCCATTCACCGCCTTCAAGCCGGCCAGCAGGATCGCTGACAATCTCCAGAGCGGGATTTTCGTTTACAACCCGGTAAATTTCTGAGCGCAATTCCCTTGTGGGCATCTGCAGCATTTTAAGCCCGTAGACCAGATTCTGGGATAGACGCTGTACCTGAGATTGAGTCTGCCTCTGCTGGAAGGAAAAATCATCCATAAAAATTGATTATAGCACATTTCGTGCCAAATCTGTATAATTTGCCCCATGAAAACAATTAACGAACTTGGACTTAGAGTGCCGGAAATCCTTTTACCAAAAAACATTGATTTGAAAAGCTGGTCGGTTATTGCCTGTGATCAATATACACAGGACCGTGATTACTGGAAAAAAACTGCTGAGGCGGCTGGCACAAAACCAAGTACGCTTAATTTAATTCTGCCGGAAGTTTACCTTAACGACGGCGATAAAGCTGAAAGAATTGCAAAAATCCGCCGGACAATGAAAGCTTACCTGAAAAGCGGAGTTTTCGAAGCTCCCCGCAAGGCATTTATTTACCTTGAACGCACAAGCTCTTTTGGCCGCACAAGAAAAGGTCTTATTGCCCAGATTGATCTTGAAACTTATGAATGGAAGCCTTTTTCAAAGGCAAATATCCGCGCGACTGAAGCTACGATTGTTGACCGCATCCCGCCTAGAAAAGAAATCCGTAAGGGAGCCCCGCTGGAACTGCCCCACATAATGCTGCTGGTAAATGACAAAGACGGCCTGCTGATTGAGGGGGCCGGAAAGCTTGCTCATGACGGACGGGCTGCCCTTTATGACGGAGAGCTTATGCAGAAGGGCGGAAGCATTAAAGGCTGGGCCCTTGAAAGCCAGAAAGACCTTGAAAGCATTACAGAAGCCCTCAACAAAATTGCAGATAAAAATCGTGCCGCTGACGGTTCGACCTTTCTTTTTGCGGTAGGTGACGGAAACCACTCTCTTGCGACTGCAAAGGCTGTCTGGGATGAATATAAAGTTGAATTGATTGCGGGGGGAGCCAGCCAGGCTGAACTTGCAGAAAATCCGGTGCGTTTTGCCCTTGTTGAAATTGTAAATATTTATGACCAGGGACTTACTTTTGAGCCAATTCACCGTGTAATTTTTAATATTAATGCTGAAGAGCTGATTGAAAAACTTGCAGGCCAACTTGACGGTTCGGTAAAAGAACTTGCAAATGCTGAAGAACTTGAAAAGACAGTAAAGGCCAGCCATGCGGATTTTGGTTTTGTTTTTGCAAAGCGCTTTATTCTTTTGCATACAGAAATCAGGGAGCTGGCAGTTGCACGTTTACAGCCGCTTATTGATGAATACCTGAAGGATAAAGAAAAGGCTGAAATTGACTATATCCACGGAAGTGAAGAAGTTTTCCGTCTTGGAAAGAAAGAAGGAGCCCTTTCCATCATGCTGCCGCCGATTGCAAAAGACAGCTTCTTTGAAACAATTAACGGACGCGGACCGCTTCCAAGAAAGAGCTTCAGCATGGGTGAGGCAGATGAAAAACGCTTCTACCTGGAGTGCCGAAAGCTATTTAACTGTTAGGAAAACTATATCGCCGGCAGACTCAGCAAGGGGGCCTGCTGACGACGCCGCCTGGTCAGCAGAAGTCTGGTCTGCGGACTGCAGGCTGCGAGCCTGCACTTCGACCATGCGGCGGCGGCAGACATCACTTATAGTGAGCAGGGGATTCCTTAAATTCTGTTCGGCGGTCTGCACAAGAATACAACGGCGACTGCCGCCATCCTCGGCATTAAGATTGCTGACAGCCTCAAAAGTAGTTCCGCTGCCCGCAAAATAGTCCATAATCAGGGCATCTTTAGGCTGCCGGGAAATTTTTATAAGGTGCTCGATGAGGTCTACGGGTTTTGGATTATCAAAAACGCCCTTTTCGCCCAGAAGGTCGTCCAGATGGCGCTGGGCGGCGCGGGTAGAATCAACGCAATCCACAATATTTTTAGGAATTATTTCAGTTTCCTCGGAATTGAAGATTTTTACGCGGGGAACCTGGTCGTAATCAGGCTTTTTTCCAAAATAAATTTTATCGGTCGCAATCAGCTTCTGCATTTCTTCGCGGCTTACCATCCACTGACGCTTCCAGACCTTTCCGCTCGGAGACGTAAGGGCGTAGAAATTTTTGTGGCGGGGGTTTGAACGGCTTTCGGTAAAGGAAATGCTGCCCGAAAACCAGTTGCCGCGGGGGTCATCGTCGGGGTTGGATTTGGCCCAGTCTGTAAATTCGATGTCGCTGAAGGCGGCAAGCTGACTTTTATCCTTTGCATAGCAGAGGGTGTGCTGCTGCAGGGTTCGGGACCAGCGGTCTTTTTTTCCTTTGCCGTGCAGCCACATAAAATCGTTTACAAAGTTTTCTTCGCCGAAAATCTGGTCGCAGAGGAGCTTGAGAACATAAAGCTCGCTCTGGTCAATTGCGATAAAGATACAGCCTGTGTCGGCAAGGAGCTGGCGGGCAGGAAGCAGACGGCGCTTCATAAAACTGAGCCAGCCGCTGTGCATGTCGCCGGCCGCAGAAAAATTATCATTATAGGTAAAGAAATTTCCTGTATTATAAGGCGGGTCTATGTAAATAAGGTTTACCTGCCCTTCCAGATGCCCCGAAATAATTTTCAAAAAGGGATAATTGTCGCTTTCTGCAAAAATATGATTTTGAGAATGCAGCAATTGTTCAAATTCGAGGGGAGATAATTGAATCGGAACAATCTGATTTTCATCCTGGTCCCGGAAAATTTTTAATTTTAGAAGTTCCTTGTCATCATCAAAAGCTTCGGGCTTATCGTCCCAGGAAAAATAAATCATGGAAATTATTATAGCAGAGAAGAGCAGGATTGTCGCCAATCAATTTTCAGACAGTTTTTATAAAAATACCATAAATTGCCTGCGTAGTAATGCCGCTTACAATTGCAAGTGCAGGTGACGCAGGCTGCAAGTCCTGCCTGGGCAGGACTTGCTTATGATTAATGGTGAAATCGGTATGTGTCGTAATGCCCATTAAAAGTATTTGCGAACCGAACACATACCGCAACCCTTGCATGCGCAAGGTTTGCATTCAATTAGTGGTGGAACAAACGAATGCCGTTAAAGGCCATTGTCATATTGTATGAATCGGAGGTTTCGATTACCTGGTCGTCGCGGACAGATCCGCCCGGCTGGGCAATTACAGTTACGCCGGATTTTTTTGCACGCTCAATGTTGTCTCCGAATGGGAAGAAAGCATCTGAACCAAGGGCAACATTTGTGTTCTTAGAAATCCATTCTGCTTTTTCTTCGCGGGTAAATACACTTGGTTTTACCTTGAAGATATTCTGCCATTTTCCTTCTGCAAGAACGTCCATATATTCTTCACCAATGTAAACGTCGATTGCGTTATCGCGGTCTGCACGTTTAATGCCGTCTACAAACTGCAGTCCCAGCACCTTCGGCGACTGACGAAGCCACCAGTTATCAGCCTTCTGGCCTGCAAGGCGGGTACAGTGAACGCGGCTCTGCTGTCCGGCACCAATACCGATTGCCTGACCGTCTTTTACAAAGCAAACGCTGTTTGACTGTGTGTATTTAAGAACGATAAGGGAGATGATGAGGTTTCTTTTGTCATCTTCGCTCAAAGTCTTGTTCTTTGTTACGATATTTGAGAGGGCAGACTGCTCATCAATTTTAAGGAAGTTGTGTCCCTGTTCAAAAGTTACGCCGAAAACCTGCTTTTTTTCCAGCTCTGCAGGCTGATAGTTTGCATCAATCTGAATTACAAGATAGTTGCCGCCCTTTTTTGCCTTTAAAATCTCAAGGGCTTTTGGTGAATATGAAGGGGCAAGAACACCGTCAGAAACTTCTTTTTTAATCAAAAGAGCAGTTGCTTCATCACATTCATCACTCAAAGAAATAAAATCACCGAAAGAACTCATACGGTCAGCACCGCGGGCACGGGCATAAGCGCAGGCAAGCGGAGTAAGCTCAACGCCGTCTGTAAAATAAATCTGCTTGAGAGTGTCGCTGAGTGGAAGTCCGACAGCGGCTCCGGCAGGACTTACGTGCTTAAAGCTTGTTGCTGCTGGAAGACCTGTTGCCTCTTTAAGCTCTTTTACAAGCTGCCAGCCGTTAAAGGCGTCCAGAAGGTTGATATATCCCGGTCGTCCGTTCAAAACTGTGATTGGAAGGTCGGTACCATCGTCCATAAAAACCCGCGCCGGTTTCTGGTTCGGGTTGCATCCGTATTTAAGTTGTAATTCGTTCATGCGCCATATAATAGATTAAATCAGCCTTTTTTTCTACCGCATTAATAATTTAGAAAGCTTTCCCGCAACAGCGGTAGCGTTACATTCACTCATAGGGCGGTTACAAAGGACGATTACGCTGGCACCATTTTTAAAATTATAGGAATTATAAGAATTGAATACATTTGTGCTTCCAGCGTGAAAAATCATTTTATTTCCGCAGTTAAAGCCGTAATTATATCCCTTTGATTTTCTAAGCTTTTTAATCACGCTTTTTGGAACGATTTTGCCGGATGTAAAAGCGCAGTTCCAGCGGTATAAATCAAGCACATTGGAATTCAAATCTCCGC
>ODAI013329172.1_pt1 | contig 14223 bp, 14 predicted proteins | sample 1539321 | NCBI WGS metagenome assembly ODAI01 (sample SAMN02144231, study PRJEB22623) | gut metagenome | biome: sheep rumen | host: Ovis aries | place: New Zealand
CTGCGTCAGCACCCTGTCCGTATCGAGCGGCGCATAGCGGGCGATCACCCCTGCGATCCGCGCAAACGGCACAAGCAGCTGCGAATGTACGCCGATGCAGACCGCGCTGTCGCATAGCTTTGTTTGCGCCGTCAGCGGCGACGGCGTGCGCTCTTGCATGGCGGCGTCCATGCCCGACAGAAAACGCGCCGTTATGTCGATTTTTTCGCCGCGCGCGTGCGCCCTTGCCGCGTTCACCATATCGTCCGCAAACGCGCGGTAGGCCTCATCCGAGACGCCCAAAAGATCGGCGCACAGCACCGTCACGCTTTCGGGGTCGATGCTTTGCCTTTGCAGGCCCGCCCGCATCGCGGCCTCGTCGCGGTCGAGCAGCGTTATTTGTGCATGCCCCGTCAAGCGCCGCAAATCGAAATCGTTGCACGCGCCTGCGCCGACAAGCAGCAGCCGCCCGCCGGGCGCGGTATTGGTCAGAATAAAATCCGTCACGGCCTGCCGATACGCCGCCCACGCCTCATAGGCATTCGGGATTGCGGTCAGGCGGACAAGCTCGTCATAAAGGCTGCTCATGCGTAGCTGTGAATGCCGGGCAGGAACGTGTTCACGCCGATGTAGGTGAACATGACGCAGACGAAGCCCGCGACCGCAAAGATCGCGGCGGCCTTGCCGTGCCACCCGCGGCGGATGCGCAGATGCAGGTACGTCGCATAGACGATCCACGTGACGAGCGACCACGTTTCCTTCGGGTCCCACGACCAATAGCTGCCCCATGCGCGCTCCGCCCAGATCGCGCCGGTGACGATGGTGAACGTCAAAAACAGCAGGCCGAGCGCGACGCTGCGGTTGCTGATCAGATCCAGCTTTTCCTTGTCGGGGATATGCCGATCCAAAAAGCCCTTGGCCTTCATCTTGTCGCGCAGCAGAAAGATGATCGACAGTACGAACGACACGCCGAACGCGCCGTAGGCAATGATTGCGGTGGAGACATGGAAGCCGAGCCAGTTGCTCCGAAGCGCCGGCATCAGCTCATGCACCTCCTTCGACTGCATCGCGGCATAGCCGATGATGAGGAAGATCACCGGCGCGGCGAACGCGCCGAGCACCGGGAACTTGAACTTGATCACAAAGATCAGGCTGACAAGGCACAGTCCCCACGCGAACGAGGTTGCAAACTCATACTGGTTCGTGAGCGGCAGCCGCCCCGCGCCGATCCCGCGGCAGACGAGCGCCGCCGTGTGCAGCACAAGGCCCAATATCTGCAGACCGACGGCGATCTTCGCCACCGGGTCCTTTTTGATGGCGATAAAGACAAAGTACAGGATCATTGCCGCAAAGTAAAGCAGCATGACGATCGTGAACAGTACATTTTCCACGGCTAACATCGTTTATTTCTCCGTCTCCTTCGATTCTGTCGCGCCGGGCGCGGCCTTCTTGAACCGTTCCCGATACAGCGCGCCGCCCTTTTTGCTCTGCCCGCACATCGTCCATGTGCCGTCTGCGTCCCGCACCGCCCATACCTTTTCGGGCAGCAGGTAGAACGCGAGCACAAGGCCGAGCGTCGTCACGATCCCGCCGGCAAGCGCAAGCCCCGTAAACCGGTCGCGCTTGATTTGCAGCAGCGTATAGCTTTGCGGCTCGGTGAACGTGACCTCATATTCGTCGATCGTCAGCGGCTCGTCCGCCAGCAGCACATTCATGCCGACGAACCGATCCGTCTGCGTCACGGGATCGAGATAGTAGACCGCATACAGGTACGCGGGGTTGTTGAGGCTGCCGGACTGTGTCTGCGGCCCGACGCCCGGAACAAGCACATAATCGGGGTAAAACGCCATAAAGATCACGCGCAGACCGGGCATATCGGTGATCGGCAGCGCGTCGCCCGCGCAGACGACCTCGCTTTGCAGCGGCACGCCGTCCTTTTTCACGTTGATCCTTGCCGCCCAGCCGGTCGAGTTCTGATAGAACGTCATGCCGAACAGCTTCGCGGGGTTGTTGACCGAAATCGTCGCGCTCTGCTCGTCCGGCTGCGTCGTGCTGCCCTGCGGCGCGCGGAACACCGTGATGTCCGCAATATACTGCGCCACGGTATCGTCCTCGCGCAGCTCCACACGAAAATCGTCGATCGTCACATATAAGCCGGTGTCCCCGATGGCGCGGGTCTGCCCCGCCACGCCGTAGGCCACGTATTCGGTCTTGGTGAACTGGCCCAAAGAAAAGCCCAGAATCAGCAGCAGGATGCCGAGGTGACACACCCATGCGCCCCAAAACCCGATCCGGTTTTTCGACGAAAAGCGCATCGCTTTTCCGTCCCGTTCGGTCTGCATCGCCTTGGGCATGTGCAGCGCGGCAAAGACGGCGTCCGGATCGGTCACGCCCTCGACCTTGACCGTCGCCGCGGCGTCGTTCGCCTTTGCCGGGTCGGCCTCAGCCTTGGTGCGCTCGATCAGCTGCGGCAGACGGATCACGTTGCAAAGCAGAAGGTTCAGCACCAAGAACGCGTTGATCGCAATAAACCACCAGCTGTGGAACGCATCGTCAAGGCTGAGCGCCACGATCAGCGCCGCCGTGCGCTCGGAATAGCGCGCCGCGTACCATTCATAGCTTTGCCCCTGCGTGACGAAGCTGCCCGCCGCGCAGGCGAGCGCGAGCACCACGAGCAGAACGATCGCAAACTGCATCGAGGACAGGAATTTCCAAATTTTGCGTACTGTATCCATCATGAAATCTTCTCCGGCAGAAGAATCTGCCGGAATCTGCGCCATGAGCGCAAATCAAATTTTCAAAAAGCGCGGCGGAAAGCTGTATCTCCGCCGCGCCCTTCCGTTGGGGATTGTTACCGGCCGAGCAAAGCCATGCCCTCGGCGATCCGCGCCTCTGCGGTATCGAGGCAGTAGAACGCCAGCTCGGAGTTGTGCGCGCCCTCGGCATTCTCGACATAGCAGAAGTCGAAATACCATTGCGCCGTGCGGTAGACCTCGCGCACCGCGTCGAGCTCTTCCTCGCTCATCGTGCCGGCGGCGACCGTTTCCGCAAGCGCGGTCTTAAAGTCGCTCAGCTTGTTGCCGACCTCGGTTTCCCGCGCGGTCACGCGATCCTGCAGGCGGCGCACCATCGTCACCATGTCGGTGTCCTCATGGCATTGCGCGCAGGTGGACAGCAGCGTGGGATTCTCCAGCGGGCTGACAAGCTCATGGCTGTGGTATACCGTGCCGTCCTCGGCCTGCTCCATCGGCATGTGGCAGTCCGCACAGTTCAGCAGCGCGGCATGCTTGCCGGCAAGGTACGTTTCCATCTCCGGGTGCTGCGCCTTCAGCATCTTTGTTCCGGTGCTCGGCTGTACCCAGTCATAGAAGCCGACCGAGCCGTCCGGCATGACCATGCTGTTGTAATACGCCAAGATCGCATCCGGCGACATCGAAGCCACGTCGCTGTACGGCATCATCGTTTCGCTGTCGGTCGGGGTGAAGTAGTATTCGATGTGGCATTGGCCGCAGGAGAGCGTTGCGGGGTCGATGGTGCCGACCGCGCTGCCGAGTGCCTTTGCGACATACGAATGTGTGATCGTGATCTGCCCCGCGTTGCCCGCATCGTTGCCGTGGCAGGTGTAGCAGGAGACGTTCTCCTCCATCATCGCCATGACCTCGTCAAACGGCATCGAGTAGACCGACACGCCGAGGTCGTTGACGAGCTTGGCAAAGTTCGGCGTCTTGCAGGTTAAGCAGTTCGCCTTGGCGTGCGGACGCTCGGTCTTGGCAACGTCGGCAAGCGTGTATTCATGGCCGCGCGCCGAGCCGTAGTCCTTCGCAAAGCCGTAGCCCTCATAGATGTTCACAAGGTACGGATCCTGCTCGAGATAGCTCACGACATAGCTGTTCTTGCTGTTCGCGCCCATCGTAGCGACGATGTAGGGATAGGTTGCCGCCCAGTCGGACGCGTTCACCGTGCCGTCCTTGCTTGTGGCGGCGGGCGCGGCGACGTTTTGATATTGAATGTCGCTCCGGGTCAGTGGGCCGATCGAGTCGCGGTTGACGAGGTGATACATCACATCCTCGTTCGTCGCAATGCCGCCGAGCAGCAGCAGGACCGTCAGAACGATAACCGCGCCGATGATCAGCTTCAGCGCCTGATTTCTCCATTCCATAGCGAACCCTCCTTATGCCGCGGGCGTGTCGCTCTTTGCAAGCGGCGGGGTGATGACCTTTGCGGGACATTTTGCGACGCACTTGCCGCATTGCGTGCAGGTATCGTAATTGACGTGCGCAAGGTTATTGGTGACGGTGATCGAGCCGGTCTCGCACTGCTTGGTGCAGAGCATACAGCCGATGCAGCCTGCCGAGCAGACCTTCTTGACCTGCGGCCCCTTGTCCTTATTCGAGCATTGCACCGAAACGTGCTTGCTTTCGGGCACCAGCTCGATGAGTCCCTTCGGGCATGCCTTGACGCACAGCCCGCAGCCGACGCACTTGTTCCGGTTCACGACCGCCACGCCGTCCACGACATGGATCGCGTTTTGCGGGCAGACGCCGACGCAGGAGCCGAGGCCGAGACAGCCATAGTCGCAGTCGGCCAGATTCAGGCCGGACAGCACCGCCGCGCGGCAGTCCTTGATGCCGACATAGTTGCCCTGGTTCTTGGTGACCTCGCAGGAGCCCTTGCAGCGAACGAACGCGACCTTGCGCTCGACCGCCTCCGCGTCCTCGCCCATGATGCCGCCGATCTTTTCGGCAACCGGCGTTCCGCCGACCGGGCAGACATTGACCGGGGCGTCCCCCGCGACGACGGCAGCCGCCGCCGCGTCGCAGCCCGCAAAGCCGCACGCGCCGCAGTTGTTGCCGGGCAGGGCTTCGCGCACCGCCGCTTCCCGCGGGTCCACCTCAACGTGGAATTTCTTGCCCGTGAACACAAGCCCCGCACCGACGATAATGCCGATCAGGGTGATCACAAGCGTCGTAATCAGAATGATTTCCATGCTTTCCCTCCCCCTCAGAACGACAGGCCGGAGAAGCCCATGAACGCAATCGACATCAGCGCGGCCGAGATCAGCACGATCGGGGCGCCCTGCAGCGGCGCGGGCAGATCCTCCTCGCGGATGCGCGAACGGATCGACGCGAGCAGCACGATCGCAATCGTATAGCCGACCGCCGTGCCGAAGCCGGAGAGCACGCACTCGATGAAGTTGTACCCGTCCTGCACGTTCGTCAGCGCGACGCCGAGCACCGCGCAGTTCGTCGTGATCAGCGGCAGGTAGATGCCGAGCGCCTTATACATGGCGGGCGAGGTCTTTTTGAGGAACATTTCAACGATCTGCACCAGCGCCGCAATGACGAGGATGAACACGATCGTCTTCATAAAGTCCAGTCCGAACGGCGCCAGAATATAGTCATACAGCAGACTGGCGACCGCCGACGCAATCGTCATGACGAAGATGACCGCAGCGCCCAGCGACGCCGACGCCTTCATTTGCTTCGATACGCCGAGGAACGAGCAAATGCCGAGGAACTGGTTCAGAACCACGTTGTTGATCAGCGCGCCGCTGATCATGATTAAGATGAGGTTTTTCATTGGGCAGCCTCCTCTTTCGCGGGCGCTTCGTCCTTCTTGTCCTCACACGGCATCGCGCACTTGCTGCAGCAGCCATCGCAGCCGTCGCTTTCGACAAGCGCTCTCTGCCGCGTCTTGATGCCGATGGCGTTCATGATGATGATGAACAGCGCAATGATGAGGAACGCTCCCGGCGGCTGAATGAAAATGCCGATGGGCTCGATAAAGTCCGGCAGCACCTGAATGCCGAATGCCGTGCCGTTGCCGAGCACCTCACGGAACAGGCCAGCCAGCGTCAGCGCCACGGTAAAGCCGAGGCCCATGCCCAATCCGTCCGCCATCGCAAGGCCGGGCGTGTTCTTGTTCGCGTACGCCTCCGCACGGCCGAGGATGATGCAGTTCACGACGATCAGCGGGATGTAGATGCCGAGCGCCTCATACAGCGACGGCAGATACGCCTCGATCAAAAGCTCCGTCACGGTAACGAGCGACGCCACGATCACGATATAGGAGGGCAGACGCACCTCGTCCGGAATGATCTTGCGCAGCACGGAGATCACAAGGTTCGACAGGATCAGCACCGCCGTCGTCGAAAGGCCCATGCCGATGCCGTTCATCGCACGGGTGGAAACCGCGAGCGTCGGGCACATGCCGAGCATCAGGATCAGCGTCGGGTTTTCCTTGATGAGGCCGTTATACAGCCGCTCCAGATACGGATTCATCTGTTTCTTCATATTATTTTCCTCCTCCCGTCACGGAATGGAAGAAGTCGAGCCCCGCGTTGACCGCATTGACAACCGCGCCGGACGTGGTCGAAGCGCCGGAGATCGCGTCAATCGTGTTGTCGCCGGACGCGCCGCCCTTGTTGTGGACGAACTGCGTCACGCTGCGGTTTTCGAACTGACCCATAAATGCGGGATCCCCCGCGCGCGAGCCCATGCCCGCCGTCTCGTTCAGCTCGGTAAACGAAATGCCCTTCACCGTGCCGTCCGGCAGGATGCCGATGGACAGCGTGATATCGCCCTCAAAGCCGTCCGCGCTCGTCGCGCTGACGACATAGCCGGCAACCGCGCCGCTTGCGTCATAGCCCACGGCAAAGTCGTTGATCCGGGAACGGCCGAACTTCGTGCCGTACACGCCGCCCGCCAGCTCCTCGAGCTTGGCATCGGCCGCCGCGTCGGTGTCGAACGAAACCGCTTCCGGCAGCACGACCGCATAGGAGGCGCGCTTGGCGGCTTCCTTCTGCGCGTCGATGGTGTCCTTGGTCATCGTGTAGACGCCGGACAGCGCAAGCCCCGCAAGCAGCGTGATCACGGTCAAGGCAATGACCGGCTTCGGGATGCGCTCGGAAAGCGTCTTGGGCTTGCCGCCCGCCGCCTTTTCCAGCATGGCTTTGCGGTAGGCGTAAGGCTTCGGAACGATATAGGTGTCGATCAGCGGGGTCAGCAGGTTCGCAATGATGATCGAATAGCTGAACGAGTCCGCCGCGTCGCCGAAGATACGGAACATTGCGCCCATCACGCCGATCAGACAGCCGTAGATCAGCTGCCCGAGGCGGGACACCGGCGAGGTCGTATAGTCGGTCGCCATAAAGAACGCGCCCATCACGACGCCGCCGCCGCAAAGATGCGCGGCGATGAACTTCGGATCGAAGCCCTGTCCGCCGAACAGCCCCATGAACAGCGCGAAGCCGCCGAGCACCGAGAAGCAGATTTCACCGTGGATGATATCCAGTCCCCACAGCACAAGGCCGCCGATCAGCATGGCGATCACGGAGCCGCCGATCACGCCGTTCGCGGTGCCGAGGAACATCGAGGTCACGTTGACCGCGCGCCCCGCCATCAGCTCCGCAATCGGCGTCGCGCTCGAAACGCCGTCCACCGCCGGGAACTGCGTCATCACGCGTCCGAACGAGATCAGCAGGAAGCAGCGCGCCGCAAGCGCCGGGTTCACAAAGTTCTTGCCAAGGCCGCCGAAGCACATCTTCACGACAAGGATCGCAAAGATCGAGCCGATGATCGGGATATACAGCGGCACGGAGGGCGACAGCGACAGCGCCAGCATCATGCCGGTCACAGCCGCGCTGCCGTCTCCGACGGAGACCGGCTTTTTGGCGAGCAGGCAGTAGATCCACTCGGTGCCCACCGCGGCGACCATCGAGGCAAGGATCACAAACAGCGCATGCCATCCGTTCACGATCACGCCGATCACGGCGGTCGGCAGCAGGGACAGCAGCACGATATGCATGATGTAGGAGGTCGTCCAACGGTCGCGCACATGCGGGCCGGACGAAAGATTCAATGTCGGATTCATTTCTTCCCTCCCGCTGCTGCCGCGCGCTTCTGCGCCATAATCATCGCTTTGGTCTGCTTGAACGTCTGCGTCAGCGGCCGCTTGGCCGGGCAGATATAGGTACAGGAGCCGCAGGCCACGCAATCGAGGCCGTACAGCTTCTTTTCGTAGCGTTCAAAGTCGCCCGCCGCGACCGCGTCCGCCATCATCTGCGGCATCAGCCCGGTCGGGCAAACGGTCGTGCAGCGGCCGCAATGCAGGCAGGCCGTCATCTGCGCTTCGGCCTTTTCCACATCGTCCTCCGCCAGCACCGTGATCGCGTTGGTCGTCTTGGTGATCGGCACCTCCAGCGAGCCCACCGCAATGCCCATCATCGGCCCGCCGGAAAGCACCTTCTTCGCGGTCACGCCGTCCTTGATCCCGCCCGCGTATTCGACCAGCTCCGCAAAGCTCGTGCCGTCGCGCACGACCAGGTTGCAGGGCCGGTTCACGGCCTCGCCGGTCACGGTCAGCACATGCCGGAACAGCGGCTCGTTATACAGCACGGCGCGCCCGATGGCGTAGATCGTGCCGACGTTATCGACGATGCAGCCCACGTCCGCGGGCAGCTTGGTGATCGGATAATCGACGCCCGCAATGACCTTGATGAGGCTGCGCTCGCCGCCCTGCGGGTACTTGGTGCGAAGGCCGAGCACGCTTACGCGGTCGTGCCCCTCGACGGCCTTCTGCATCGCGGCGATAGCTTCGGGCTTGTTGTGCTCGATCGCGATCACGCCCTCCGCATTCGGGAACAGGCGCAGGATGATTTCGAGCCCCTCGACGATCTCCTTGGCGCTGCGGCGCATCAGCTGATCGTTGCAGGTGATGTACGGCTCGCATTCCGCGCCGTTCGCAATGACGTAGCGGATGCCGAGCGGGTTTTTTGGCGCCAGCTTCACATGCGTCGGGAAGCCCGCGCCGCCGAGGCCGATGATGCCCGCATTCTGCACGCGGCGGATGATCTCGTCATTCGGGATCTCGTCGATGTTTTGCCGTGTGCCGAACCCCTCGGCTGCGGTGTAGAGCCCGTCGTTTTCGACGACGACACATTCCTGCATCGCGCCGGAGATCGTACGGCGCTTCTCCACAGCCTTGACCTTGCCCGATACCGAGCAGATCACATGTGCCGACACAAAGCCGTCGGCCTCGCCGATGCGCTGCCCGACCAGCACCGGATCGTTCTTTTTCACGATCGGCTTGGCGGGCTTGCCGATATGCTGCGCCATCGGAAAGACCATTTCGCCCTTTGCGTCGAATACGTGCAGCGGCTCCTCCCGACTCAGCTCCTTCTGCTCCTTCGGATGAACGCCGCCGCGAAACGTAATTTTCAACTGGATTCCCCCCTTTACTCCGTACCGGATTCGCGTCCGGCAAGGTTTGTACGCCCCAAAAAGGCGCACTTCCCCTATGTATACGTATATACAATAGCAGAAAACGCAGAAAATGTAAACTGCAAATAAAATATATTGCATGGACTTTTCGGAGATTGTGCAAAAGGACGTACCGAAAAGCGAAACCGGCGGCCCTTTGCGTGAAAAGATATTTACGCGCAAAATGCTTGCTTTTCGGTCAAAAAGCGGGTATCATTACTCTGTATGAGTATGAACGAACAAATTGCGGGCGCGCTCGGGCAAAATCCGGCGCAGGACCCGCGGATGCTGCCCGCGCTGACGCTTGCGTATCTCGGGGACACAATCTATGATCTGTATGCGCGCACCTACCTTGCGTTCGGCACCGCCGGGCCCGTACACGCGCTGCATGTCGAAAGCACAAAGCTCGTTTGCGCCAAGGGTCAGGCGGAAGCGTTCTTTCGTGTGGAACCGCTGCTGGACGAGGACGAAAAAGCCGCGTTCCGCCGCGGCCGCAACGCGCACTCCGCCACCGTCCCGAAGAACGCCAACGTGCAGGACTATCGCGTCGCCACCGGCTTTGAAGCCCTGCTCGGCTACCTCTACTGCCTCGGCCGCGACGACCGCATCGCCGTGCTGATGCAGACCGCGCTGCAAGGCGAAGTTTCGCAATAAAATTCCGGTTCACTGCAAAGAGAATCTTCCGAAGCTGCATCGAGGATGCAATATCACTTGCCGAAGGCAAACAGCACTCGGCGAAGCCGAATCTCACTGCGCAGCAATCTCATTGGCTCCGCCATCCATCCCACTATTTCATAAGGAGAAACCATCATGCCCAATTACGATTCCAATCCCAATCGCCCCCGCCGCACCTCCGTCTACCGCGCAGACGACGAGCACAAGTCCTTCGACCGCAGCAAGCAGGGTGGCGACAAGCCCTACCGCAGCGACTATAAAAAGCCCTATACCCGCGACAACGGCGAGGGCGGCTACCGCAAGCCCTACAACCGCGATAACGGCGAAGGCTACAAAAAACCCTACGACCGCGACAGCCAAGGCGGCGACAAGCCCTATCGCAAGGACTACAAGAAGCCGTATGACCACGACAACGGCGAGGGCGGCTACCGCAAGCCCTACAACCGCGATAACGGCGAAGGCTACAAAAAGCCCTACGACCGCGACAGCCAGGGCGGCGACAAGCCCTACCGCAAGGACTACAAGAAGCCGTATGACCGCGACAACGGCGAGGGCGGCTACCGCAAGCCCTACAACCGCGATAACGGCGAAGGCTTTAAGAAGCCGTATGAGCGCGACGGCAAAAAGCCGTACCGCAAGAATTTTGACGAGCGCCCGGTGTACCCGGAGCGTGACGCGCAGCCCGCGCAGGGCGAGGACGACGAGCAGCCGTTCCTGCTGATCGGCCGCAACGCGGTGCGCGAAGCGATCAAAGCGGGCCGGAGCATCGACCGCGTGCTGGTCTCGACCGAACAGGACGGCAGTCTCAAGGAAATCGTGGGTCTCGCGCGGGACAGCAAGCTCGTGATCCGCGAAGTGGATCGCAGGAAGCTGGACGATATCTGCATGCCGTTCGGCCACGGCGGCAAGACCGCGAACCATCAGGGCGTTGTCGCGTATGCGGCGGGCGTCGAATACTGCACGGTCGAGGACATCTTAAAGGTCGCCGAGGAAAAGGGCGAGCCGGCATTTGTCGTCGTGCTTGACGAGATCGAGGACCCGCATAACCTTGGCTCGATCATCCGCAGCGCGGAGTGCGCGGGCGCGCACGGCGTCGTGATCGGCAAGCGCAGAAGCGCGTCGGTGACGGCGGCGGCGGTCAAAGCGAGCGCGGGCGCCAGCGAATACATGAAGATCGCGCGCGTCGTGAACATTGCGACGGCGCTGAACGAATTGAAGCAGGCCGGCCTTTGGATCGCGGGCGCGGACATGGAGGGGCAGCCGATGCAGAACGCGGCGCTGAGCGGCCCTCTGGCGCTGGTGATCGGCAGCGAGGGGAACGGCCTCGGCAAGCTCGTCAAGGAGCAATGCGACTTCCTCGTTTCGATCCCGATGCGCGGCCATATCGACTCGCTGAACGCGGGCGTCGCGGCGGGCATCCTGATGTTCGAAAAGCGGCGGCAGGACGAGATGTAAACAGCAAAATCGCCCCGTCGGGCGGCTGAATCAAAGCCGACGGCTTCGATTCAGCCGTGCGCTTTGCTCACGATTCATCGCAAGCACATTCCACCGGCATAAATCTTTTTTGAAAGGGGGTTCTTCATGGAGCATTCGTCCTACCGGGCCGACAGCGACGAGCAGCTGATCGAAAAGCTCCGCGCAGGCGACGACGAAGCCGAACGCGCGCTGTATGAACGGTTCAAGCAAACCGTGCGGTCGCGGGCGCACACGTATTTCCTGATCGGCGCGGATCATGAAGACCTCGTGCAGGAGGGCATGATCGGGCTGTATAAGGCTGTGTGCGAATACGACCCGAACAAGGCCGCGTCGTTCCGCAGTTTTGCCGAACTGTGCATCACGCGGCAGATCCTGACCGCGATCAAAAACGCGACGCGCAAAAAGCACAGCCCGCTGAACACCTACGTCTCGCTCGACGTGCCGAAATACGAAAACGACGAAGGCCAGACGCTGTTCGATACGATGCAGAACCTGCGCGTGATCGACCCCGAGGAGGAGCTGATCGGGCGCGAGGAATACGACCGCATCCAAACCTACTGCAGGGAAAACCTGTCCTCGCTCGAGCAGACCGTGCTCGGCATGTACCTGGGCGGCTATTCATATCAGCAGATCGCGCAGCATCTCGACCGCCCGCCCAAGTCCATCGACAACGCCCTGCAGCGGATCAAGCATAAGCTGGAAGCCCTGCGCGGCTGAGGTATATTGTCTTCCTCGCCGCAGGTGCAATATCACTTTAGAAAGGAGCTATCCATGTCCACCTACCATTCCCTCTCCCCGTACGAAGAGCAGACCCAAAAGGCTGCCGTGATCGCGCTTGTGTTCGGCATTTTATCGCTGCCGTTTTCGCGCGTCCTCGGCATCGGCATCCCGTTCGGCATCGTCGCCATCGTACAGGGCAATAAGGCGCTGCGGCTTGCCGAGCGTGAAAAGCTCCTGCCAGATACCAAGGCCAAGGTCGGCCGCATTCTCGGCGTCTTCGGCATCATCGCCAGCGTCATTGCGCTCGTGCGCGGCGTCTTTAAGATCGTTGCCGTCGTTTCCGGTCTGATTGCCTCCATCGAAAGCGGCTCCGTCGGCGGGCTGTTCGATTTCTTCCATCAGCTCGGCCATTCGCTGCATCTCTTTTAATCCTGTCCGGGATCCTCACGGCGCGGTTGCTTGTCCGCGCCTGTTGTGATACCCTGCCGATTGTGCGCTTCGGCGTTTTGTGCCGCGACGCGTAAGGACGTCTTGATCGGGGCAGACTAAGCCCAAAAACGGAGGTTTCCTTTGAAACGATTGCTTCTTATTCTTTTGGCGCTGCTGCTGTTCGGCTGCGCCGCAAAAAACGCGCCGGCTGCCCCGGCGGAAACGGAACCCGCTGCAACCGCCGCGCCCGAAGCCGTGCCGAGCGACGCGCCCGCCGCCGAACGCGCGTTCCACTTCAAAACGACCGACCTCGACGGAAACACGTTCTCGGAGGCTTCATTCGACGGGTATGACCTTGTGATGGTGAACTTCTGGGCGTACTGGTGCCCGCCGTGCCGCGCCGAAATGCCGGATCTCGAACAGCTGCACCAGGCATATCCGAATGTGCTGCTGCTCGGCGTGATCGTAGACGACAGCGATATGGACGAAACACGGGCCGTGATCGAATCCACGGGCGTGACGTATCCGGTGCTGTATCCGAAGGGCGATCTGCTGCGCCTCGCGGCGACCTGCCAGTACATCCCGACGACGTACTTTATCAGCCCGGACGGCGCGATCCTCGGTGACCCGGTCGTAGGCGCGCAGGATCTCGACGGCTGGACCGCCACGGTGGAGGCGCTGCTGCCATGACGCAAAAAGCTCTCCCGGCGCGCCCCGCAAAAAAGCCGGTTCTGCGTTGGATCGCATTCGCGGCGCTCGTCGCCGTCGCCGTGCTGTGCATCGGCCTCGGCATTGCCCAAGAGCAGCCGAACGCCGTGCTGCAAAAGGCGATCCGCATCTGTCTGGAATGTATCGGGATCGGGTGAGCGATCCCGCAAACGCTATGAAGCCCAAGGGAGAATGGAAGCGCCTGACCGTGCAGGCCGCAGCGGCGCTGCTGCAAAACGCACATATCGCAGGCTTTTTCAACGGCACGATCTACACCGGGCCGTTGAAGTCCGTTTGCATGCCGGGGCTGAACTGCTATTCCTGTCCCGGCGCGGTCGGCGCCTGTCCGGTCGGCTCGCTGCAAAGCGCCCTGACGAAATCCAAGCCCTCGTTTCCGTTCTACGTGCTCGGCTTTCTGCTGCTTTGCGGCGCGCTTTTAGGCCGAACCGTGTGCGGATTTCTCTGTCCGTTCGGCTTGGTGCAGGATCTGCTGTTCAAGGTCCCGTTTTTCAAAAAGCTGCGCACGTTTCCCGGCGAAAAATACCTCCGGTGGCTGAAATACGCGGTCGCCGCGCTGCTCGTTTTCGCCCTGCCGCTGCTGTATAAGCTGCCGTATTTTTGCAAATACCTCTGTCCCGCCGGAACGCTGTTCGGCGCGATCCCGCTGCTCTCGGTCGATCAGCTGCTGTCCGATCAGATCGGCCCGCTGTTTTGGTGGAAGCTGATCGTGCTCGTCTGGATCGTGCTTTTGAGTCTGCTGCTGTCGCGCCCGTTCTGCCGCTGGCTCTGTCCCTTGGGCGCGTTCTACGGTCTGTTTGCCCGCGTGTCGCTCGTCCGGCTGCCCTATGCCGCCAGTGTGTGCGTCCATTGCGGTCGGTGCCAAGCCGTCTGCCCGATGGGGATTGATCCCGTGACGCAGTACGATTCGCCCGAATGTATCCGCTGCGGCCGCTGCGCCCGCGTCTGCCCGACCAAG